>Ga0187892_10004305_pt1 | contig 24128 bp, 17 predicted proteins | sample MA1701073metaG_FD_139345 | JGI IMG/M metagenome (GOLD analysis project Ga0187892, IMG submission 139345) | Bio-ooze microbial communities from a basaltic lava cave in the Kipuka Kanohina Cave System on the Island of Hawaii, USA - MA170107-3 metaG ... | reverse complement strand
GGCTCCTGTATTTGTTCAAACATCCCTGGTGGATTGCAATGTTTAACAATATAGAGCCCTATTTTATTTTATCAAGAGGCCTAAATCAAATAAAAACAGACCTCCGATTTGCTACACACTCTAATGATATGAACTAATAACCGGGCGATCACGCAGGGTGGCCGGCCAGTTTTACATTTTTTCTTTTTGGTAAATGGCAAAACTAAAACCTCTCAGCGTGATCTCCTTGTCCGGATAAATTTTTTCCGGCAACAACGCGCCAGGGCCATTCCACTTTTCCTCGCCGGAGTCGAATATTTTTTTCCAAACGCCTTTATAAAAAGAAGCTGCGATCTTGACATCTTCACGATTGAAGTTGTAGAGATGAAAGATTTCACTTTCATCTTTCCAGCGGCGCATCACCACGATTTTGTTCGGCTCCAGCCCGCTCACTTCCAGCGCGTCCTTGTCGAGATTGGACAGCGCCGGAATATCCTGGCGCAGCTTGATCAGCGCCTGATAAAAATTCAGCAAAACGCCATGTTCACCTTCCCGCCGCTCGTCCCATTTTAATTTTGAGCTGAGAAAAGTTTCCACGCTCTGCGGGTCGGGCGGCTCGCCTTGCCAATCGAAGGCTTTAAATTCTTCCCTTCTGCCTTTGCGCACGGCTTCGATCAAATTCGCATCGGAATGGCTGACAAAATAAAGAAACGGCGATTCCTCTCCATATTCTTCGCCCATGAAAAGCAGCGGAATATAAGGCGAAAGAACGACGGCGCCGGCGGCGAGCTTGAGCGCTTCGAACGATACCAACTGTGACAATCTTTCACCTTGCATTCGATTGCCGACCTGATCGTGATTTTGCGCGAAGACGACGAATTGCTGCGCCGGCCGATCTTTGGAAGAATTGCCGTGCCGCCGCCGGCGATATTTTGAGTGCTGGCCAGAATAAACAAAACCTTCGCGCAATGATTTCGCCAGATGCCTGATTTTGCCGAAATCGGCGTAATAGCCTTGAAGGTCGCCGGTGATCAGCGTGCGCAGCGAATGATGAAAATCGTCGCACCATTGCGCATCCATGCCAAAGCCGCCCAATTCGGCCGGCTTGATGATCTTGGCGTCGTTCAAATTGCTTTCCGCGATCAGATGGAATTTTCGTCCGGCTTTGGAAGAAAAAGTTTCAACCTTTTCCGCCAGCTCGCGCAGAAAAGGCTTGGCGCTCATGTCAAAAATGGCGTGCACGGCGTCGAGGCGAAGGCCGTCGAGATGATAATGGCGGAACCAATGCAGCGCATTTTCGATGAAAAAATTTCGCACCGCGTCGCTGTTCGGGCCGTCGAAGTTGAGCGCCGCGCCCCACGGCGTTTTGTATTTGTCGGTGAAATACGGCCCGAAATCCCGCAAATAATTTCCCTCCGGCCCGAGATGGTTGTACACCACGTCGAGAATCACCGCGATTTCTTGCTGGTGGCAGGCGTTGACGAATTGTTTCAGCGCCTGCGGCCCGCCGTAAGAATTTTGCGCGGCAAATGGGTAAACGCCGTCGTATCCCCAATTTCTCTCCCCGGGAAACTGCGCGATGGGCATCAGCTCGATGGCATTGACGCCAACTTCTTTCAGCGTCTCCAGTCGAGGAATGATCGCCGCAAAAGTTCCTTCCGGCGTGAAAGTTCCGGGATGAAGCTCGTAGATAATCCATTCCGCCAGATCACGCCCGCGCCAATTCTCATCTTCCCAGGTGAAGGCATGATGATCGACAACTTGCGAGGGGCCATGCACGCCTTGCGGCTGAAAATGCGAGGCCGGATCGGGCCGCTCGATTTTTTCGTCCAGCCGGTATAAATAAAGCGTTCCCGGCGCCACCTCAGCCACCGGCATTTTCCAATAACCGCCGTGATTTTTTTTCAGCGGGATGATCCGTTCGCGCGGCGAGATGATTTTAAGCGCCACTTGTTGCGCGAAGGGCGCCCACACCACAAAAGCGGCGCTGTTTTTTTCCAGATAATTGACGCCTATTCTCATTTTATACTGCTCTCATTTTTTAATCGTTAGATTTCCTTTGCCGATTAAATAACTTGCTCATTTCTCTGAAACCGCGAATAAACGCGAATATCCGCTAATTTTTATTTTTAATTTGCGTTTATTCGCGGGTTGCGATATATACTCGTTAAGGTTTGGTTTTGGAATGTCAAGTTACGCAACTCAACATTTATGTTGTGAAGAAAGAATGTTTGCAACATGAATGTTGCATTACAATCTTAGCCTTAACGAGTATATTTAAGCCCTCTGCCCCGCAGCCGACAGCCGGCGATTGAGATCGTAGGCGGCGCTAATCAAACCAAGATGCGTAAAAGCCTGCGGGAAGTTGCCCAAATGCTCGGCGCGCGGGCCAAGCTCTTCGGCATAAAGTCCGAGGTGATTGGCGTAACCGAGCATCTTCTCGAAGAAAAAGCGCGCCTTCTCCGCATCGCCGGCGCGCGCGAGACACTCGACATACCAGAACGTGCACATATTAAAAGTTCCCTCTTCGCCCACGAGGCCGTCGGTTGCCGCCTTGCCGATCTGATAGCGGTAAACCAGTGAATCATAAACGAGATGGGTGCCAATAGCTTTGAGTGTTGCAAGCCAGCGCGGATCGGTAGGGCTGATGAACCGGACGAGCGGCATCAAGAGATTCGAAGCATCCAACGCCTCAGCGCCTTTATATTGCATGAAGGCCTGCCGTTCTTGATTCCAAAAATTTTGAAAGATGTCGCGATAAATCGTGTCTCGAATCTTCAGCCACTCGTCCAATGGCGCCGGGAAGGAACGCTTCAACGCCAGACGAATGCCGCGATCCAACGCCACCCAACACATGACGCGGGAAAACAGAAATTCCTGCCGGCCGCCGCGCACTTCCCAAACGCCTTCATCTTTTTGACGCCAATTCTTGCAAACCCAGTTCAGCAGGCGGATCACATTCTGCCACAAATCATACGAAATCGCCTGGCCGTATTTGTCGTACAGATAAATCGCATCCATCAGCTCGCCGTAAATATCGAGCTGGAGCTGGTTGTACGCGCCGTTGCCGATGCGAACCGGCGCGGATTTCCGGTAGCCTTCAAAATGCGGGAGAGTTTCTTCGGTCAGTTCGTGCCGCCCGTCGATGCCGTACATAATCTGCAGCGAGCCATCCGGCTCCAGTTCATTGCAGCGCGCTTCGATCCACTTCATAAATTGCGCGGCTTCTTCGGTATAACCGAGCCGGATCAGCGCATAAAGCGTGAAAGAAGCGTCGCGAATCCAGGTGTAGCGATAATCCCAATTTCGTTCGCCGCCAAGCTCTTCGGGCAGCCCGAACGTCGGCGCCGCGACAATCGCGCCGGTCGGTTTGAAGGTCAATAATTTCAGCGCCAGAGCCGAGCGATTGACGATTTCGCGCCAGCGGCCATGATACTGCGAGCGCCCAATCCACTGGCGCCAAAAGTTCAACGTCTCCTTAAATGCTTGCGCCGAGTAATTGGGCGCCGAAGAAGGCGATTCTTTTCCCGGTCGCGCTTCTTCCAAAACGAATGTGGCGGACTCATTCGCATGCAGCACGAATTCGGCGACCGCATCGCCGTTTTCGATTTTGAATGGAATCGAAGCACGCAGCCGCAGCGCCGGCAGCTCGCTTTTCTCTGGCGTAAACAGTACAGCGCCGCCCGCCTCTTGGGTGACGCGATGGTGCGCGCGGCCGTAATCAAAGCGCGGTTGACAAGCCATGTGATAGTTGATTTCACCACGAATCGTTTTAGCGCGGCGGACGAGATCGTGGGCGTGCGTTTGGGCGCCGAGAGACATAAAATCCGAAACTTCAGCGACGCCGTCATCGAACAAAAACCGCGAGAGCAGAATGTTCGAGTCCGGCAGGTAAATTTGCTTTTGCTTCGGCTCTTGGCCGGCCGGCGCCAGCGCGAATCGTCCGCCCTTTTTTTCGTCGAGCAACGCGGCAAAGATCGTCGGCGAATCAAAATGCGGAAAACACATGAAATCGATGGCGCCGTTCATGCCGACCAGCGCGACGGAGTGCAAATCGCCGATGATGCCGTAGTTTTCGATGGGTTGATAGTTCACAAAGCCTGCCTTCAGTTTTCCGGCGCGTTTGCCAGTTGGTTATGAAGCTCGCCATTGCCGTTGAGCGCGACGCGCAATGGCGGCGCTTGATTGCGTTTGTCTTTTCCCATGTACAGCGTGAGATGCGGGAACGGAATTTCAATGTCGCGTTCGTCAAACATTTTCTTCAAGCGCCGGTTGAATTCCCGGCCGATGCGGAATTGTTTGCTCGGCAAGGTTTTGAGCCGCGCTTTGATGACGACCGCCGAATCGGCAAACCGGTCCAAGCCCACAATCTCGATCGGCTCGATGATGTCATTGCGATATTCCGGATCGTTGCGCACGTCTTCATCGACACGCTTGATGATCTCACAAACTTCGTCGGTGTTTTCGCGATAAGCCACGCCGATCTCGAAAACATAATAGGAAAACTCCTTCGTCAGGTTGGTGACGACGTCGATATTGCCGTTGCGCACGTAATGCACGTGGCCGGCAAAATCGCGCAGGATCGTCATGCGCAGCGTGACGCGTTCCACCAGCCCGGATTTGCCGGAAATTTGCACGATGTCGCCGACACGAATCTGATCTTCCAGCAAAATAAAAAATCCGCTGATCACGTCCTGCACGAGTTTTTGGGCGCCAAAGCCCACGGCCAAACCGACAATACCGGCCGCCGCGAGAATCGGGCCGATTTCCACGCCCAGCTCGCGCAGAATCATCATGGTGGCGACCATGAAAATAACGATTGTGAACATGTAACGAATGACTGAACCGAGCGTGTCAACGCGCTTCTTGGTTTCCACGTCGTCCTCTTTGTTTTTGACGAACGACAGCACCCTCGTGGAAAGTATTTTCGCGGCCTTGAAAGCAAGGACGGTCAAGCCCAAGATTAAGACGATGCGCAAACCGCTGGTGAGAAGCCATTGTCCTAGCATGGCAAGATACGCTTGCATTTCCATATTCAAATTTCCTTTCTTCTTTATTTTGTTTCTGCTTTACGCTTTTGTCAAACCCGCAGCTTTCAAGAACAAAACACTCATGGGCGGCAACGCCAGCGAAAGCGAATAATATTTTCCGTGAGCCGGTATCGGCGCGGCTTCCATGCCGCCCATGTTTCCCTGGCCGCTGCCGCCGTAGATTTTGGCGTCGCTGTTGAGCGCCTCTTGCCAAAAGCCGCCGCGCGGCACGCCGACCCGGTAATTGTGCCGCGGAATCGGCGTGAAGTTGCACACGACAAGAATGAGGTTTTTGGCCTTTTTGCTTTTCCTCAAAAAGCTGATGACGCTTTTTTCCCAGTCATTCGCATCGATCCATTCAAAACCTTCCGCGTCAAAATCAACCTCGTGCAGCGCCGGCTCGGTTTTATAAAAATAATTTAAATCCTTCACCCACTTTTGCAAACCTTCGTGCCGCGGAAATTGCAGCAGATGCCAATCCAGGCTGCCGTCGTGATTCCACTCGCGGCCTTGTCCCAGCTCGCCGCCCATGAAAAAAAGTTTTTTGCCGGGATGGCCGTACATGTAGCCGTACAGCGCGCGGAGATTCGCAAACTTCTGCCAGTCGTCGCCGGGCATCTTGCCGAGCAGCGAGCCTTTGCCGTGCACCACTTCATCGTGCGAAAGGCTCAGCATGAAATTTTCCGAGAACGCATACCAGATGCTGAACGTAAGCTGGTTGTGATGATATTTGCGATGCACGGGATCGGTCGAGAAATATTTCAGCGTGTCGTGCATCCATCCCATGTTCCATTTCATGCCAAAGCCGAGACCGCCGACGTACACCGGCCGCGACACCATCGGCCACGCAGTCGATTCTTCGGCGATCGTCTGCACTTCCGGATGATCGCGATAAACCGCCTCGTTGAATTTCTTGAGAAAGTTGATCGCTTCGATATTCTCCCGTCCGCCAAATTCATTGGGAATCCATTCCCCCTCCTTGCGCGAGTAGTCGAGGTAAAGCATCGAGGCAACGGCATCCACTCGCAAGCCGTCGATATGATATTTTTCGAGCCAGAAAAGAGCGCTGCTGATGAGAAAGGCGCGCACTTCATTGCGGCCATAGTTGAAAATGTAGCTGTTCCAATCCGGGTGATAGCCCTTTTTCGGATCGGCATGCTCGTAAAGATGGGTGCCGTCAAAATAAACCAAGCCGTGCTCGTCGCTGGGAAAATGCGAAGGCACCCAATCGAGAATTACGCCGATACCGTTTTGATGGAGAAGATCGATCAGATACATGAAATCCTGCGGCGTGCCGTAACGGCTCGAGGGCGCAAAATAGCCGACGGTCTGATAGCCCCACGAACCGAAGAAAGGATGCTCCATCACCGGCAGGAGTTCGACATGCGTGAATCCCATTTCTTTGACATACTCCGCAAGCTGCGGCGCCATTTCCCGATAATTCAGCGAACGGTTGCCGTCTTCCTCCACGCGCCGCCACGAGCCGAGATGAATCTCATAAACGGAAAAGGGTGAGCTGAGAGCGTTGGCGGCGCGCCGAGTTTTCATCCAATCACCGTCGTTCCATTCATAATTTAAATCCCATACGGTTGAGGCCGTTTTGGGCGGCATTTCCCAGCATAGGGCAAACGGATCGCCTTTGTCAACCTCATATTTATTGTGGCGGGATTTAATATGATATTTGTAAGCCGCGCCTTGACCGATGTTAGGAATGAATCCTTCCCATATACCCGAGCCATCGGCTCTTGCCTGGAGGTGATGCGAATTGGGTTTCCATTTGTTAAATTCTCCGATCACCGAGACGCCTTCGGCGTTGGGCGCCCAAACGGCAAATCGCGCGCCGGCAACGCCATCGACCGAGGCGAGGTGAGCGCCGAACTTTTCGTAAAGCTTGCCGTGGCTGCCTTCCTTGAAAAGATAAATGTCGTGATCGGTCAGCAGGCCGTTGTGCTTTATCTGAAATTTGTTTGTTTTGATTTTCGTTGCCATCCTTGAACCTCAACGCAGTTTTCATGATTGAACAAAAATAATTTGATGCAAAATAGCAATCCAAATTTGTAAGCGGAAACGGAATGCATCATCGTGTTGCCACCATAAGCTATCTCGAACGTGAAAACTCATTGACCACTAAGACACGAAGTCGCTAATAAAAATTAGATTACCTTCGTGTCTTTGTGCCTTCGTGGTTGAGTTGAAGGTAGCGGTCAATAGATCAAAGCAACGTGTAGAGCCGCGCCAAGTGCGGTCTTCGGTCGCTTTCGTTAATTGCATCAACCTTCCATCAAATGCGTGATACCCTGCAGCGGAATAATCACCCAATCCGGGCGATTGTTCAGCTCGTAGCCGACTTCATAAATCGCTTTGGTCAACAGAAACGCATTCAGCATCAGCTCGAATTCCTCCTGATTCGAAGGAATGAACGCCGCGTCGCCGGCGCCGTCGAGATAAGCTTTAAGAAACGCGCCGGCGACGTGCTTGTACCAGAGATCGGCCCAGGGCTTGAGGCTTTGCATGTCGTTCGGCGACAGGGCTTTGTTGTTGAACAGCGTCGCGTAGGCCGGATAATGAAACGAGCGAATCATGCCGGCGACGTCGCGCAGCGGCGAGCGTTTCAAGCGGCGCTCGCTGAGCGACCGCGCCGGCTCGCCTTCGAAATCGATCACCACAAAATCGGTTCCCGTGTACAGCAATTGCCCGAGATGATAATCGCCGTGAATGCGAATCTTCATCGCGGAAATTTTTTTGCTGAACAGCCTGCCGAAACGGTCGATGATATCTTTCTCAAGCTGCAAAACTTTTTCGGCTTCGCTTTTGCCTTCGTCGCTCAGATCCCCCAACTGTTTGCGCAGCAGGTCGAACGTCCGGCGCGCCAGCGTGCGCATGGAATGATACAGCGAGCGTTGATAAAGCAGCGAGAACGGCTCCGGCGCAAATTTATGGTCTTCGCTGCCGGCGAGCGCCAGATGCAGCTCGGCGGTGCGCTTGCCGATGAGGCGGGCCCGTTCCAAATAGATGCCGCCGATCAGCTCCTGCAAAACCGCCGGGGGTTCTTGCGTTGCAATCTGCAACAGCGAGGCCGGCGCTTTCGGCGCTTCTTGCAATTCGGTGCGCTTGGCCTGCACGCGCTCAAAATAGCGCCCGGTCGAACCGAGTGTATACGACCACGCATCGCCCTCGTTGGCGACGAATTGTTGCAGCAATCCGATCACCACCGGTTCGGCGCCGTTTTTGTGATATTCAAGCGCGCCCGCGAAAGCCGGCGTGTTGGCAAACGCCGCGCGTTCGGTCAAAAACCGCCCGATTTCCAAATCAGGATTGATGCCCTCTTCGAGGCGGCGATAAAGTTTCAGAAAGAACTCGCTGCCATAAAGAATCGCGGTGTTGCTTTGCTCGGCTTTGATCACGCGCGATTTTTCCGCGGCCAGCTCCTTGCCCTTTTTATTCTTAAACCGCTCGCCGGCATAAGCCAGCAGCTCGCCGTGCGCGCCTTTCTCACGCTGCTTTTTTGCGATCATGCGCAGCAGATGCGCGTGAAAACTTTCGTGGTAAGCGCCGTCAAAAAGCGCCCCTTGCGCATTTGCCATTTTCAAATAGGCGACGATGGCCTGCGGCGTGTCCTGCAATTTTTCCAGCGCGGCGCCGGTGGCAAAAGACAGCGGCAGCAGGTATAAATCGTTGAGGCCTTCGCTGTAGCGGATATCGAGCAAAAGCAAATGCACGGCCAGGGAATTCGTTTCAACCGGAATATCGTCCATGATTTTCAACTGTTGAATCATCCGCGCCTTGCCGCCGAACCACCGGCAGCCCATGAGATACGACGGCAGAATTTCTTTCTCCAGGCGTTCTTTCATTTTATCCTGCAGCACCGTTTCCCAGCGGCCCGGCAAAACCAACACGGGAATTTCTTCGCGCCCGCCGCCGGCGGCCAGCTTCTCGCTTTTTTGCAGGGAAAACCAGTAATAATCATAAAAGCCCAACGTCAACACGTATCGCGACGATTTAATGGCGGGAAATTTGTTGCCGCTCACCACTTCCATCGGCACGTGGCCGTCGTATTTCGCCAGATCAAGCTCGACCACCTGCGAAAAGCGCGAGAGATTCACCACCACTAATATGATTTCATCTTCATATTTTCTGATGAACGCCAAAACTTTCGGATTATCGGAATGCAGAAATTCGATGCTGCCGCGGCCAAAGGCCTTGAAGCGTTTGCGCGTCGTGATCACACGCCGCATCCACCACAGCAGCGAAGATTGATTGCGCTCGTGCGTTTCGACGTTGACCGCTTCGAAATGATAGTCCGGATCGATGATGACCGGCAAAAAAAGTTTTTGCGGATTGGCGCGTGAGAAGCCGCCGTTGCGATCAGCGTTCCATTGCATCGGCGTGCGGACGCCGTTGCGGTCGCCGAGATAATGATTGTCGCCCATGCCGATTTCGTCGCCGTAGTACAGCACCGGCGTTCCCGGCAGCGAGAACAGCAGCATGTTCATCAGCTCGATTTTCCGGCGGTTATTGCCCAGCAGCGGCGCCAAGCGACGGCGAATGCCGAGATTAATTCTGGCGCTGGGATCCTTGGCGTACATTTGATACATGTAGTCGCGCTCCTCGTCGCTCACCATCTCCAGCGTCAGCTCATCGTGATTGCGCAGGAACAGCGCCCATTGGCAATTCTCGTGAATCGCCGGCGTCTGCTCGAAAATGTCGATGATCGGAAAGCGATCTTCCATCCGCGCGCCCATGAACAAGCGCGGCATCAGCGGAAAATGAAACGCCATGTGGCAGCGATTGCCCTCGCCGAAGTAAGCCACCGCGTCTTCCGGCCATTGGTTGGCTTCCGCGAGCAACATACGGTTCTTGAATTTTTTGTCGATATGCGCGCGCAGTTTCTCCAGGAACACATAAGTTTCCGGCAGATTCTCGCAATTGGTGCCTTCGCGTTCGTAGAGATACGGCACGGCGTCAAGGCGCATCCCATCAACGCCCAGTTCAAACCAAAAATCCATCACGCGCAACATGGCTTTCTGCACGTTCGGGTTGTCGAAATTCAAATCCGGTTGGTGCGAATAAAAACGATGCCAGTAATACGCTTTGGCCACCGGATCCCACGCCCAGTTCGAGGTTTCAAAATCCGTGAAGATAATGCGCGCATCCTGATACTTGTTCGGCGTCTCGCTCCACACGTAGAAATCCCGCCACGTCGAGCCGGGCTTGGCTTGACGGGAATTTTTGAACCAAAGGTTTTGATCGGAGGTGTGATTCAACACCAGCTCGGTGATGACGCGCAAGCCGCGATTGTGCGCCTCGCGCAGAAACGTTTTGAAATCACTCAACGAGCCGTATTGCGGATGCACGGCGTAATAATCCGCAATATCATAGCCGTCGTCGCGCAGCGGCGAAGGATAAAAAGGCAGAATCCAGATGGCGGTCACGCCAAGGCTTTGCAGATAATCGAGCTTTTGCGTGAGGCCCGGTAAATCGCCGATGCCGTCGCCGTTGCTGTCAAAAAAACTTTTTATGTGCAATTCGTAAATGATCGCATCTTTGTACCAGAACGGTTCGTCGATGAGATGAAATTCCTTTTTGGGCATATCGCTTCTCCTCAGAAGTAATAATCAAAATCGGTTTCGCGTTTCAAATGCTTTCTGATCCGGAAAATGTGCGCCGGCAAGGTCTTCGGATCAAGCTCGACGTAATTTTTCTCGCCGTGCCAGATGTATTTGTCGCCGCTCAACAGCTCGTGAACGAGATACGGCTGATCCGGCGCAATGCCGAGCTGGCCAATCGGGACTTTCACCCAGCCGGATTGGGTATGATAAGAATCGAGATTGATCGCCACGAGAATGATATTGGCCAGATCTTCATCCGCTTTACCATAAAACAGAATATACTCGTTATCGACTTCATAAAATTTCAAATTCCACGTTGTTTGCAGCGCCGGATTCTCGCGGCGGATTTTGTTGATGCGCGCGATGAAATCTTTCAAGTTGCCCGGCGCCTCCCAGTCCCAATTTTTCAACTCATATTTTTCCGAATTCAAATATTCTTCCTTGCCGGCAACCGCCTCGCTTATGCACAGCTCAAAGGCCGGCCCGTAGATGCCGTAATTCGATGACAGCGTCGCGGCGAGCACGAGGCGGATCACAAACGCCGGCCGGCCGCCGTATTGCAAATGTTCCGGCAAAATGTCCGGCGTGTTCGGCCAAAAGTTGGGCCGGAAAAATTCGCGCACCTCGGTGGTCAAAAGCTGCGTGAGATACTGCGTAAATTCCGGCTTGGTATTGCGCCAGGTGAAATAAGTGTAGGATTGGCTGAATCCGACTTTCGCCAGCTTGTGCATGACTTTCGGCCGGGTGAACGCTTCCGAAAGAAAAATCATATCCGGGTATTGCGTCCGGCATTCTTTAATCAGCCATTCCCAAAAAGGAAACGGCTTGGTGTGGGGATTGTCAACGCGAAAAATGCGAACGCCTTTTTCCGCCCAAAACAGCACAATGCTTTTCAACTCCTCCCAAAGCGCCTGCCAATCCTCGGTTTCAAAATTGATCGGAAAAATATCCTGATATTTTTTGGGAGGATTTTCGGCGTATTGAATCGTTCCGTCGGGGCGCTTTTTGAACCACTCCGGATGCTCTTTCACATAAGGATGATCGGGCGTGCATTGCAGCGCCAAATCCATGGCAATTTCGATTCCGTGTTCTTTCGCCTTGTCGATCAGCCGTTGAAAGTTTTCAAAAGAACCAAGCTGCGGATGAATCGCCTTGTGCCCGCCTTCTTTCGCGCCGATCGCCCACGGGCTGCCGACGTCGTCCGGCTCCGCCGCCGGCGCGTTGTTTTTGCCTTTGCGGTTGGTTATGCCGATGGGATGAATCGGCGGCAAATAAAGCACGTCAAAACCCATGCGCGCAATCTCCGGCAGCAGCGCTTCACAATCTTTGAACGTGCCGTGCTTGCCCGGCGTGGGCGAACACGATCGCGGGAACCGTTCGTACCACGCGCTGAAAAGCGCTTGGGGCCGCTCCACCACGACGGCGAGTTCTTTGCCATAAGTTGTGGCCAGCGTTTTGTCCGGATATTTTTGCATGAACGCCGAAAGCCCTCGACTCAGCGCAACGGCAACGGCTTCCGCGTGATCTTTTTCTTTTCTAATCGTGGCCGCAAACTCTGTGAGAGCGTTGGCGTCTTCGCCGCGGGTTCTTTTTGCCGCTGCTTCGATCAGTTCGACGCCGGCGAGAAGGTCGACTTTGATATCCTGACCGGCGTCAAATTTCTTTTTAATGTCTTTTCGCCAAGTTTGAAAATGGTCAACCCAGCCTTCAGCGGTGTAAAGATAAGCGCCGAGATCTTCAACGATGAAATCTCCCTGCCAGCGGTCGTTTTCCAGAAAACGCATGGGCGTTTCTTGCCACTTTTTTTCATTTTGTTTTTTAAATAAAAGCCGCGCCGACACCACGTCGTGGCCGTCGGCGAAAATATCGGCGAGAACCACGACTTTTTCGCCGCCGACGCGCTTGATCGGGAAACGGCCGGCGTCGATTTGCGGCCGGAGGTTTTCGATAATAACACGATTTCTACCGTTATTCAGCATTGCTACCCTCATCCTGGTTGATTGTTCGTAAATAAAATAAGTCGCGCTGCGAGGAAGACACACCACACGCAAGACAGGCCGGCCCGAATGGAGAAATTCCTAGGGGAATTTTACGAAAACGATTTTGATCGAAACGCGCGCAGGGATTGATGCCGGCGTTTGATTGCTGAAGCCCTTGCCGGAAAATCGAATTGGGTCAATTATAAATTAACACAAAAAACAGGCGATGTCAAGCGATTGTCTTCACAAATAAGAAATTTCATCCTTTTCTTCCACCGGGCGCTTGGGTTTGTGCTCGTTCTTGCCGAAACGGCGCTCGAGAATATCTTGCGCCAGATTGCGGCCGCCGATGCCGAAGGCCAGCGCCAGCGCCAGCACGGCGCCGCCGAACAAAATTGAAAACGCGGCGACGATGATGCCCTGGCCGATGCCGGCTTGCTCCAGGCCGATGGCCAAAAAGAAAATCAACACCAGCGATTGCGCCGCCGTGGCGAGGGCGCGCGCGAATTGAAAATTCGCATTCACCGCCGCGATCAACACGGTGCGATTGACGAAGGCGCTGAGCAAATAACCGACAAAGAGAATCAGCAGCGCCGCCGCCAGCCGCGGCAAATAGGCAAAAAGCTGCGCAATAAAGGCGTCAATTGCCGGCGACTCCAGGGCTTGCAAACCCAGCAGCAGAAAAACGAAAAACATGGCGTAATAAACCAAATAACTCAGCGTCGCTGCCGGCGCCAGGCGAATGCCGGCGCGTTTCAGCACTTCGCCAAAACCGAAACGGTGGGCAAAACGGTCGAAATGAACCAGGCGCAAGAAGCCGTGCAGCGCCCAGCGCACGATTCTGCCGATCATCCAACCGATGATCAGGATGAACAGCATGATCATGATGTTGTCCATGATGCCGTAAAAATCCTGCCCGAGTTTTTGCAGCGGCGCCCACAAGACGTCATTAAGAAAATTTTTCATGCTTGGCCTCCTGAGCGAGCGGGGTTGATGCCAGCAACTCTTGTTGCCGTTTCTCCTCGGCGATTTGCAAAACCTTGCGATAACAGAAAACGGCGACGCTGATGATCGTCGTCCAGGCGAGTGATATGAAAATCCAACCGGCGGCCGTCATGCCGGCCGGCTTATCCGACGCCGCTTGGGCTATTTCTTGAATCAAAATCATAATGGCATTCTCTCAAAAATTAAGGTTAAAGGCTCGATGGCGATTTCACTTTGTCCATCGCCGCACCAAATCCGGTTTGAATTTTTCGTAAACCAAACACAGTTTTTCGATCCGCGCTTCGACTTCGTCGGCGGAGCTTTCCATCATTTCCAAAACGAAGGAGCCGGTGCGGCCGAGATAGAGCGGAATCAACGAGCGCAGCAGATGATCGTAAGGCAGGCGCCGGTGATGATGCGCCAGCGCAAAATCGTATACCGCCTGCACCCACAGCTCGTCGCTGAAATGAAATTTTTCCTTTTCCACGGCCGCAAGCTCGACGAGCTGCGTGAGGTGAGCCGGTTCGAGGATTTTATCCCAAACCGAAGTCAAATCGCGGCAGCCGAGGCGGAAATTTTCCAGCATGCGATCGACATTCACTCGCACCGGCTCCAAGCCGACTTGATAATGAAAACCGAAGGTTGGCGCTTTGCGCGAGCCATTGCTGGGTGTCCAGGCCTTTTCGTGCGTTTCCATCAAACCGAAAACCGAGCCGACCACCTGCGTGAACATAGCGGTGAGATCGGAACTCGGATCCTTGGCGTCGTGCAGCTTGGCGCCGAGATACGATTGGCAGACTTTGAACCCGTCGCCGATGGCCGTCGTCGTCATCCAGATGTCAATGCCGAAGCGCGCCACGTCGGTGTCCCACACGTTTTTGCCGAGATAATGCTGCGCCAGCCGTCCGGAAAAACCGAAATCGCCGCCGATGGGCTGGCGAATGCGCTGGCCGTACAGCGCGCGCGTCAACGGATAAATGATGCTGTTGGTAATCGTGCCGTCAAATTTATGGCGTTGATAAAGCGGCGCGACAAAATCAAAATCGTTGTCGAGCACCGGATCGAGCAGCAGCTCGATCCACTCCGGCGTGATGCTGCGCAGATCGGAGTCAACGACACAACAAGCTTTCGCGCTCATCCTGGCCGCCAGCGCAAAAATCGTGCGAAAGGCGCTGCCCTTGCCGGGAAGACCGTGATAAACGGTGACGATTTTATGCACCGGAAAGCGCGGATGGTTGACCAAAATCGTCGCCAGATTGTCGATGCCGGTCTGCTGCACGATCTCTTGCGTTCCGTCTTTGGAGCCGCCGTCGGAGTTCACCAGCACGCATTTGTGGTTGGGAAAATATTTGGCCAGTCCCGCCTGCACCGCCCGCACCACGTGCCCGATCGTCCGCCCGTTGTTGTAGCTCGGAATGCCGATGACGATATCGGCGTGGCCTATCGTTTCAACTTGTTTCTTGGTTTCATCATGTAGAGGTACGGAATCAAAAAGTTTCATCTTGAGTCATCAACCTACCCATCAAAATATTTATTCAACAGTCATCCGAACGCTTTTCAAAAATCACATTTTGCGCCAACAAATCAAGCGTTCGAGGTTATTTTATGCGATTATCTTCTTCAACCGCGGCCTGCAAGCGCTCCAAGAAATCCGGAATCGCCGAGGTCACGCGGCTCCAGTCGGGAATGAGCGGCACGCCAATCGGATCTTTCTGGAAAATTTCTGCGGCTTCGCGGATGCCACGCGTAAAGGCGTCGACGGCCGCGGCTTCGGCGTGGCGGTCGAAAAAAAGGCCGTTGATGGCGGCATCATCTTCGTAGCGTTTCAGCGTGTCTTGCGCGGTGCGAAGATAGTGCACTTGCAAGGTGCGCATCACGCCTTCGGACAGCACGACGCCTTCGTTGGCGAGATTGCGAAAGATCGCCTTGGTGATGTCGATGCACATTTTCAACAAGCCTTTTTGCGGATCGCCGGCGGAAAGCTCCTGATGCTTGTGATCGTACTGCGCGATAATATCCACCTGGCAAACGCGGCGCACCGTCACGTTGCGAAAAACCTCGGAGAGCAGGCCGACCTCCAGCCCCCAATCGCCGGGGATGCGGATGACACGTGCGAGATCGCTGACCAGCGCAAACTCGCCGGCGAGCGCATAACGAAAGCTATCCATGAAATTCAAATACGGCAGCGGGCCGACGATGGTCTTGACCGCGCGCAACAGCGGCGTGATCAACAGCCGCGTCACGCGCCCGTGCATGCGGTCGGTGACGCGATTGTAATAGCCTTTGCAAAATTCATAAGGCATGTGCGGGCTGACCACCGGATACACCAGGCGCGCCAAAAGCTCGCGATTATAGGTCGTGATGTCGCAATCGTGCAAGGCAATCACGTCGCTTTGCGCTTGCGCCAGAATATAACCGAACGCCATCCACACCGATCGGCCCTTGCCGTCCCCTCCGGCGGAGAGGTTATTGGTTTCGAGCAGATTGTAAAGCTCTTGCAAGTGCGGCCCGGTATTCCAGATCAATTTCACTTCCTGCGGCAGCGCGCTGAAAAATTCCCGCGCGTGCTTGAACTGATCGGCGTCCGTGCGGCCGAGCGTCACGACGACCTGCCGCAGGTAATGCACTTTTTTAAGCTCTTGGATGATTCGCGGCAGCGCTTCGCCTTTCAGCTCGTCGTAAATCGACGGCAGCACCAGCGCGATGGCCCGCGCTTTCGAAAAAGTTTTCAGATCATTTTCGATTTTTTCGAGCTTGGTCTCACCCAGGCGGTGAAACGTGGCGATGACGCCGGTTTGATAGAAGTCGCCCATGATCCGGCCTCCTGTTTGGTTATCATCTTGTCTTCCGCTGGCGCCGGAGGCGCGATCCTCCGTCATCAATCCTTGATTTTGGTTTGAAGGGAGCGAGAGGTCACATTTGGGATCGCGTCCCCGAGCAGCCAACGGCAAATTTCAGCACACTTAACGCTAAAAACAAAGCAAAAAGAGTTCAGCGCGAATCAAGGTTTGTCATCATGCCATTGCGCTTTGTCAACGTCGCGGCCACATTGATGAGGCGTGCAAAGAAACCGGCAAGAATCGCAGCAAGACAAAATGCTGCGCTGCGGCCAGCCTGGCGACGATCCCAAATCCGTGGATGAGCTTAAAATGCGAAAATGATTTGTGCCCAAAAGGGCGGGGAAACGTCGCTCACTGAGAGTGTTGTGAGAAAAAATATTTTATTTATTGCGACGCGCGCTGGCTCGATAAAAAAAGTCTCTTTGTTTTAGATAACAATTTAATTCAATAATGTCAAGTCTTTTCGTCACGATTTGCAATTTTTGCAACATGTTTTGCAATTTTGCCCCCTTGACACTTGTTGCTTCTTTGCGTAAATTTTACTACGATAGATAATGAGACAACATTGTTGAGAAGGTCAAATCATGAAATGGTCCTGGAAAATCGGCGCCTTCGCCGGCATCGGCGTTTACATTCACGCCACGTTTTTGCTCATCATTATCTGGGTCGGCTTGAGCTATTGGTGGGCGGGGAAAACCCTCGCCGCGACGCTGGCCGGCATCGGTTTCGTTCTCGCGCTCTTCGGCTGCGTCTTGCTGCACGAATTTGGCCATGCCCTCACCGCCAAGAAATACGGCATCAAAACGCGCGACATCACATTGCTGCCGATTGGCGGCGTGGCGCGTTTGGAACGCATGCCGGATGAACCCAAACAAGAATTGTGGGTGGCGCTGGCCGGCCCCGCCGTCAACGTTGTGATCGCGGTTCTATTTTTTATTTGGCTGCAAATCACCAACGGGTTTGAGCCGCTCGGCAATTTGAGTCTGACTTCCGGCTCCTTCGCCGAGCGCTTGATGGTTGTCAATATTTCTCTGGTGTTGTTCAATCTGCTTCCCGCCTTTCCGATGGATGGCGGCCGGGTGTTGCGCGCGCTGCTCGCAACAAAAATGGAATACACCCGCGCGACACAAATCGCCGCCGGCATCGGCCAGGGCATGGCCTTTCTCTTCGGGCTGCTCGGCCTCTTCACCAATCCGTTTCTGCTGTTCATCGCGTTTTTTGTGTGGATCGGCGCGGCCCAGGAAGCGAGCATGACGCAAATGAAATCGGCTCTCGGTGGCATTCCGGTCAGCGGCGCCATGGTGACAGACTTTCACACGCTGTCCCCGCAAGATCCGTTGTCGCATGCCATCGAGCTGATTCTCCGCGGCTCGCAGCAGGATTTTCCGGTCGTCGAAGATCATCGCGTCGTCGGCATCTTGACGCGCAGCGATTTGCTGATGGCTCTCGCCAAGCAAAGCCAATACGCGCCGGTGGCCGAAGTGATGCGCCGCGATTTTCAAACCGCCGAAGCCGGGGAAATGCTGGAGAGCGCCTTCGCGCGTTTGCAAACCTGTAAATGCCGCACCCTGCCCGTCGTGCGCCGCGGCGAGCTGGTCGGCCTGGTCACGATGGAAAATGTCAGCGAGCTGCTGATGATTCAGGCGGCGCTGAGCGGAAAAAGAACGTATGCGATCAAAGCTTGAAGAACCCGGCCGTTTCGGCTATCCTTTTATCCGGCTCGGCATTATCGGCGGCGGGCAGTTGGGCCGCATGATGGCGAGCCAGGCCAAACAAATGGGCTTTTTCGTCGCGGTGTTGGATCCGGCGCCGAATTCGCCGGCCGGGCAATTGGCCGACGTGGAAATCACCGGCGATTTTTACGATCCGCAAAAACTGCAAGAATTGGTTCAGCTCAGCGAAATCGCGACGTATGACATCGAGCATATCGACGCGCCTTTTTTAAAACAATTGGCGAAATCGGGCTGCCGCATTCATCCCGCGCCGGAAATTTTGGAAACGATTCAAGACAAGCTGAGGCAAAAGGAAATTTTCACGCGCCACGGCATTCCGGCGCCGCGTTTTCAGCGCGCGGATAAAATCGATCTCGCCCTTTGCGCGCGTTTCGGTTTTCCGGCGGTGCAAAAGCTTCGTTTTGGCGGCTACGACGGCCGCGGCGTGAAGATTTTGCGGACGCCTGAAGATGTCGATGCCGCGCTACCCGGCGAGTCAATGCTGGAAGAATTTGTGGCGCTGGAAAAAGAATTGGCGGTGATGGTGGCGCGCAGCCTCAGCGGCGAGATAAAATGCTATCCGGTGGTCGAAATGCAATTTGCCGCGCCGGGAAATATTTTGGATGTTCTCATCGCCCCGGCGCGAATCGATCAGGAAATGCAACGGCAGGCGCAGGAAATCAGCATTGCCTGCGTCGAAGCGTTGCAAGGCGTCGGCGTATTCGGCGTCGAGCTTTTTTTATCGAAACCGGGCAAATTGTTGGTGAATGAAATCGCGCCGAGGCCGCACAACTCCGGGCATTACACCATCGAAGCCTGCGCCACCAGCCAATTCGAGCAGCATCTGCGCGCCATCAGCGGCTTGCCGTTAGGCTCGACGCAGCTTTTACAGCCTGCCGTGATGCTGAATCTTCTCGGCGAGGCGGATTTTTCCGGCCCGCCGCTGATCGAAGGCTGGCGCGAAACGCTGGCGATGCCGGGCTTGTCTTTTCATTGGTACGGCAAAGCCGAAACCCGTCCGCTGCGAAAAATGGGGCACGTGACGATTATAAACGAGAACATTGAAGAAGCTCTGCAACAAGCGCGGCGGGTGAAAGAAGTTTTTAAAATTAAGGCCTAACTCAAACTTTCAGCCAAACTGAAAGCGAAAATTCCGTTCAACGGATAGCATGTAATGCAAGGCATTCTTTAAACACGGAGTAGCGGAGTTCACGGAGCATCACGGAGAAAAAAATATATATCTCCATTTTCTGCGGGATTTATATTTTAGCGGGCGAAAAACTTGCTCTGTTTTTACCGGGTGATTTCAAACTCTCAGCCACAAAAAGCTAATCTCCCCCCACATCGTTTGCAAGCTGCCAAGCTTGTTCCTGCCATCCCCTTAAATGATTTACTCGTTGAGTGCATGAAGATTATAATGCAACATTGATGTTGCACACATTTTTCTCAACATAAATGTTGCGTTACGTCGCCTGAAACCTAACGAGTCAATAAATCCCTGCCTGATCCTCAAATCGCAGAACCCTCTGAGCAAAAAATGAGCAGTTTTTGATCTGGTTTGTGAACAAAGTTTTGAATTAAATTCATCAAGCTGGAAAAATTTGAACCGAGAGGAGAACGCATGAACCCCCAAATAAACACAACGAAAGACATTTTCCACCTCCTTAAGCAGTTGGGCGAAGCTTGGAATGGCCATAATATTGAAAGTGCCCTGCGCTTTTATGCCACCGATTATGAAGGGTTCGACATCAGCGAGACGGCGCCACGGCGCGGCCAACGCGGGGCGCGTGAATGGATCAACCGTTATTGGCAGGCTGTTCCGGATATGCAGTTCGTCATGAATCAAACGGTAATCGAAGGCAATCGTGCGGCGGTGTCGTGGACGGCGAAGGGCACGCATCGAGGCCATCTCATGCACATTCCTCCGACCGGCCGGGCCTTTAAGGTGCGGGGCGTTTCGTTTTTCACGATCAAAAACAACCAAATTCAACGCGGCGAGTATATCTGGGATTTGGCGGAACTCTTGCGCTGCATTCGGCTTTTGCCGGAACTTTACGAATAGGACGGAAATTATGTCGGCGCCTCTTGTCAAGCAGTCCGGTGAAATAACGCGGCAGCATCAAACTGTCGCGGCGCGGCGGCGCGAGCCGGCGGCAATCCACGAAATTCCGGACGGCGAGCTGTTGCATCGCATCGCACGGCGCGATCAACAGGCGTTTGCCATGTTATATGACCGCTATGCGGCGATGCTGTACAGCTCTTGTTTGGCGATTTTGAAACGCGCTGATGATGCCGAAGACGTGCTGCAAGAATGTTTCCTGCAAATTTGGGAAAAAGCGCATGCTTTCGACGGCGTGAAAGGAAGTGCATACACTTGGCTGGTGACGATGACGCGCAACCGCGCCATCGACCGGCTGCGCTCGAAACAGTTTCAGCTCAGCCGCGCGCGGCAGCCGGATTTTGATTGCGCCTTTGTTGCGGATGACGCGCCATCGCCATTGGAGGCGGCTTCTTTTGCCGAACGCGCCACGTTAATTCGAAAAGTTTTTATCTCGCTGCCCCCGGAACAACGCGAGGTGTTGCGGTTGGCGTATTTCGAGGGCTACACCCAAACCGAGATTGCGCAGCGCCTGCGCGTGCCGTTGGGAACGGTCAAAACGCGCGCCCGGCAGGGGATGAGAAAGCTTCATGCGTTGTTGACAGAACCAATAAATTTAGTTGACTGATAAATTTAAAACCATATTATTATATTACTTCAAAAATCATCCCGGCCTGCTGCCGGGCAGGTTCGACTTCGAAGGTTGTTAAACGCAAAATGATCGAAGAAATCATAGCGCGTATCCAGCAAACGTTGGCCAAAGAAGAGGCGCGGGTTGAGCGCTCGGTGATCGATATTCGCTTCAAGCTGCTGCTGGTCTTTGGCGTGATTGCCGCCGTCAACGCCCGCTCGGTTTCGGCGGAAGCGAACTACGCCAATTTTGGCGTTTTCACGCTGGCCTGTCTTTACAAGATCGCGCTCTATTGGCTGATTCGCCGTCGCGGCTATCGCCCGATGATGAAATACGTCACGTCGTTTGTCGACGTCGCGCTGGTTTATCTGCTCATGATCTTGCACGCGCAGGTTGAAACGCCGGCGACGGCGCTGAAGAACTACGCGTTTTACCTGCTCTTTCCCATTATCGCGCTGACGATATTCCGGTACAATCAAGCGCTCACCTGGCTCACCGGCGCCTGGGCGATGGCGCTTTATGCCGGCATGTTTTTGTATCTTTATCTGAGCGATGCCGTGACCATCACAACCGGCGGCTATGTCGCCGAGCTGCTCAGCGAGAATGTGACCATCATCGGCCAGGCATCAAAACTCATGATCCTGTTCGGTTTCGTCACGCTGACGGCCTATCTCGCCGGCTACACCCGGCGGCTCTTCGACAAACTGGTGGTGCAGGAAGTCAACCTGCGCGTCGCGAAAGAATCGCTCGAGCGGGAGCTGGAGATAGCCGCGCACGTTCAACAAAATCTCCTGCCGCAAACTTTTCCGCAAATTCCCGGCGTTGAAATCTACGGTACGCTGCTGCAAGGCAGGTTTGTCGGCGGCGATTATTATGACTTTTTGCGTTTATCCGAGACTTCGCTGCTTTTCGTCATTGCCGATGTCTCCGGCAAAGGCGTGCCGGCGGCGCTGATCATGTCCGAGATGCGCGCCTGCACGCATCTTTTGGCTTCAATGCAATTGACTTTGGAAGAGCTGGCGCAGCGGTTGAATGCTTTGCTCTTCGAGAGCACGGCGCGCAAATACTTTGTCAGTTTTTTTGCCGCCGAGATCGACGCGGGGCGCGGTGTGATGCGCTACGTGAATGCCGGACACCCGCCGCCGTTGATTTATGCCGAGGGACGAGCCACGGCTTTGGCAAAAGGCGGTGTGCCGCTCGGCGTTCGCGCCTCGCTGCCACAATTAACGCAACAATCGGCGCCACTGCCGCGCGGCGGCATGCTCGTGGCTTTTACTGACGGCATTTGGGAGCGAACCAATGTTCAAGGCGAGCAATATGGCGAAGAACGGCTGGCTAAATTTATTGCCAAACATGCCGCGCTGCCTCCGCAGTCGTTTGTGCAACAATTGCTGGAAGAAGTCAAAGATTTCGGCCAGAGTCAAGAGCTGGATGACGACGTCGCGATTGCCGTCACAAAATTTTTGCCGAAGGAGGTTTAGCATGGGACGCTTTGATATCTTGCTCCAGATCCAGCAGCTCGACCCGGCGCGGGATCACGTCAAAATCCAACATCTCGTCGCCGGTTATGAATTTCCCTGGGACAACATCCGCGCGCTGGAAATTGCGCTTTATCGCACCTACTGCGTGCCCAGCATTTCGGCATTGCTCGACCGCAACGGCGAGTTCCGTCACCGGCCGCAACAACGCTACGACGATACGGCGCTCATCGTCGCTGAAATGTGCAAATGGGGCTACGACAGCGAGCGCGGCCGCCGGGCGCTGGAGCGGATGAATTGGATTCACGGCCATTTCAAAATTGCCAATGAAGATTTCCTGTATGTGCTTTCAACCTTTATCTATGAGCCGATTCGCTGGATTGACAATTTCGGCTGGCGGAAACTCTGCGAGCAGGAGAAGTTGGGCATCTATTATTTCTGGCGCGAGGTGGGCAAGCGCATGAGCATCAAAAATATTCCGCCAACTTACGAGGACTTTGAGCGGTACAATCGAGATTACGAGCGCGACAAATTCCGTTTTGCCGAAACCAATCAACGAGTCGGCGCGGCGACGCGCGATTTGTTTGCTTCGTGGTTTCCGCGCCTGTTTGCGCCGCTGGTGAGACACGGCGTTTACGCGATGTTGGATGATCGGATGTTGGAAGCGTTTGGCTTTCCGCGGCCGTTTAAATTCATGCCGCCGCTGGCGCGTTTCGCGTTGAAAGCGCGCGGCAAATTCGTGCGCTTCCTGCCGCCACGCCGCAAGCCGCATTTCTTCGTCGACATCCCGAACCGCACGTATCCCCAAGGCTACGAGATTGCGGAGCTGGGGCCGCCGCGATTGCGGAAGGCCATGACAGCTTAAAAATCCGAGTTGATGTTTGATTCGTAATTTGAGAAATAAACCTGATCTACAAAACTACACCCCAAACAAAGAAAGGCTGACGACCATGACCGCACAAGAAAACACCCAGATTATCCAAAACATCTACGCCGCTTTTGGGCAGGGAAAAATTGCGGCGATTTTGAACGCGCTGGCGAGCGACGTGGAATGGATTCACACTGCTGCCGAGAGCATTCCGTTCTCCGGCACGTATCGCGGACCGCAACAGGTTGGAACGTTCTTTCAAAAATTGGTCGAGAATCAAGATACTCTGGCTTTCGAGCCGCGCGAGTTTGTGGCGCAGGGCGAAACGGTGGCGGTGTTCGGTTACATCAAAGGCCGCAGCAAAGCCACCGGCAAAAGCTATGAAACCGACTGGGCGATGAAATGGCATTTGCAAAACGGCAAGGTCAAAAAATTTCACCACTTTTTCGACTCCGCGCTGGTCGAAGCAGCGTTTCGAAAAAATTAACCCAATGAACAGGGACTCTATGGGCGGTCAGGCGGCCACGAGCAAGTGAACGTCGGCACGACGGAAGCCCGCGCGCTTTGGTGGTGGAAATGAAATCGCCGGCAAAGGCGCCGGAGAAGAAGTAACTCACAAAAAATAGTGAAGCCCGGTTTTGTGCGCTTGCGCCAGCCGGACTTCGCTTGTATTTTCCTTTCAGGGGAAGTCATCATGGCAGAAAGCTGCTATTCTCATTCCGTATATTGGCGGCTTTACAAAATTCATCAGCAAACTACAAGAAAGGAGTGAAGGCATGAAAAGCTTATTGTCATTAACCTAACCATCGTCCATAAATATTTCACTGGACACCGCGCGTTCCGGGTTTGGTGACGATGGCCGGGCCGTCACAATCTTCCACATCGCCGTCAGGTCATCGAGGCGTTGCAACCCCAACCAT
>Ga0187892_10004304_pt1 | contig 24132 bp, 19 predicted proteins | sample MA1701073metaG_FD_139345 | JGI IMG/M metagenome (GOLD analysis project Ga0187892, IMG submission 139345) | Bio-ooze microbial communities from a basaltic lava cave in the Kipuka Kanohina Cave System on the Island of Hawaii, USA - MA170107-3 metaG ... | reverse complement strand
TGACACCGGCCGCTCGCCGACGAAAACATCGTTCGGCGAGCGAGGGACGTAAACCTCCCGGTCTCTGACGCGAGTTCATGCGTGATCCGGCGCCTCTTGTAACGGCCGGTCACCTCGCGCCCCAACTAGCGATGCTTCAATCCTACCGGCCGGCCGTCGAGCTTCCAGGCCGGGTCGAGCGCGACCCCCAGATGTGTCAGGGCCGTCACGGGCACGTCGACCAGGTAGGTTACTTCGTCGAGCTTGCCATGCTGTGCGGCTGGCCCGCTGACGATCATGAAGCTATTGAGGATTTCGGGCTCCTTGTGGCCGTCTCCGTGTCCGGTCCCCTTGCCTCCGTGATCGCTCGTGACGAGCACGAGCCAGTCTTCGGCCGCAACGTTCGGGCGCGATCGCAATGCGGCCAGCACTTCGCCCACGTGGCCGTCGGCGCGCTCAATCGCCTCGACATACTCGGTCACCGAGGGATGGAAGCCGACCTTATGTCCGGTTTCGTCCACCTGGCCGATGTAGAAGAACACCGCCGTCGGGTCTTTCTCTTGAAGCAGCCGGGTGGTTTCCTTGGCGGCGATTGCGTCCGCCTTCGCATAGGCCACCGACTTATCCTCGCCAATCGCCGGCACCGCTCTGCCCTCGTCCGCGGCGCTGACGATGTGTTGTTGGATCGGAAACCAGGTAACGATCGAGGCGGTGAACGCTTGCGGGTAGACCGTTTTCAGCCGACTGAAAAAGTGGGGATACTCCCGGTAGTTCTTGCCCGTGAACTCATTGTCATTCACGCCGTGCTTGTCGGCCCAGACGCCGGTGAGAATGCTCGACCAGCCCGGCCCGCTGATCGTGTTGTTGCCGGTGTAGCGCGTGCCGAGGATTTGCGTGTCCGTGTCGTAGCAGCCGCTGGCCATGAGCTGGTCGAGATGGGGCGTATTGGCGCGCTCGATTGCATCGAAGCGGCAGCCGTCGATGCCGATGAGCAGCACGCGACGGTTGGGCACCTTGGCGCCAGCACCTGGCGCCGGCGATGCGAATACCGATAGCAGCAACACGAGCGCGGCGCCCCTCCACCACGCGCCGCGAACCGAGTTTTCCAACACTCGAAATGTCATCGCAAGATTACGACCGTTTCGCCAGGCGACTCCTGACAATGGGCACCAGGCCCAATACGCCGATCACCAGGAGCAGGATGGCCCCGGGCTCGGGTACCGCGGAAGCCCCCAGGCCGTCGCCGCCACCAAACGCATCACTGGAGTTGCCGTAATTAGCTTGCAGCACGAGGAAATCCTGAAAATCGACGTCGCCATCATCATCCAAATCACCGTCGCTGCGCTCGGCGTCGATGGTGATGCCGTAGCCAACTTGCAGCATGAGAAAATCCTGGAAATCGACGTCGCCGTCGCAGTCCACGTCGCCCTCGATGCACTGCGGCGGCGCAATGGTGATCATCTTGATGCCCGAAGCGCTGATCAGACCCGTGACGGTAGCACTCACCACCAGCGGATCGGTGATAATTTCGCCCAGCGAGGCGTTAATCGGCAAGTTGACCGAAATCACGAATTTCTCCGGATCGACGGTGGGCGTCTCGACGACCGCTAACGTCGACCCGGTCGGAAATTCGGCGAATTGCGGCGCGGTGTCAAAGTCGATGAACCCGCTGCCGATTCCCGCACCGATGAGACCAAATCCTTCGTAACTGAGATCTCCCTCGACAATTCCCAGAGTCGTACCTCCTAAATCAAATCGCGAGGTCCCCGTGCCAACGACGGTGCCGGTGGCGATCGGACCGGTGCCATCGAGCTTGATGTCGGTGAGGTAGGCGTCCACGCGGCCAAGCAGACCCCCGGCAAAGAGGATCCGCAGGCTGGCGTCGCTCATTGAGACGTCCATCGAGTCGATTCCGAACAGGTCGGGGACCTGGCCAAAAATCGGGTCGTCATAACACCCCACGGTAGTCAGTATGCTTCCGCTGAGGGTGGCCGAGGTCGTGCCCGTCACCGTGATGGCGCCCGACGCGGCCTGTACGCGGAGCGTCAACTTGCTGTTGGTGGCCAAAGTCAGGTTCACGGCCGAAATCATCGAACCGCTGGCGCGCGTCGGAGCGAAAGCGGCGATCATCGCGACCACTGCCGACAACGTAAGGACTCTGTTCATCAGAATACCTCCCGCAGTGTAGGGCCCCGACCGGCCATCGTCGGCTGGAGCAACTGCCTGACAATCAGCGACCGGCGCGCCGACCGCGCATTAGTTTGACGAGCCGGCCGATAAATGCAAGGCAATACCTGAAAGCACCGCGGAATTTTGCGCCTCTGCCCACTCCGTCGAGCTTATTCGCTTGGAAGAAACTCGCCGTGGGCGGCAAGGAATTGACGCAGAGCCATCGCGGCCACGGCCGCACCGCGTGGAGACGGGTGCAGCGTATCGCCAATCGTGTAGTGCGTCCGCGGATTCGGCTCTCCGGCCGCCACCCAATCGCGGCGAAAGTATTCGGCCAGACGGAACGCTGGAATACCCTGATCCGCGGCAGTTCGCAGCACAGACAAGCTGTCCTCAAACTCGGGCGGGGCCCAAATGTCGGCGATGAAATGATCAGCAAAGCCAGGCCAGATGGCCAGAAGCACTCGAAACCCGTGCTGCTGGGAGATCGCCTTTAGTTGACGCAATCCTTGCTCCACGTTTTGGTCGCCAATCGCATCACGGTGCCAACGATCCGGGTCCGATTCTTCCCCGAAATGAAACAGGTTCATCCGCGTCGAGGCCATGCGGAACAAGTCCGAATGCGCGAAGAGCCACTTGCTCCAACGCGGCCGCTCGTGGACCGGACCGTACTTGGCCACTTTGTGGTTCGAATTGACGTAGTCGTTGCCGACAAACACCACGATCACCAGATCGGGCTCGAAGTGGATGCCCTTCGTCCGCAGCAGCTCCACCTCGGCCAATGTGCAGTATCCGCCGACACCGAAGTTCAAAACCTCCACGTCGCGCCTACCGAGCGCGCGCTCCAATTGCGCTGGAATGGTGTAGCGCAGCTCCGGGATGCCGTTTCCAGCCACCACGGAATCGCCGAGCACGACGATCCGACGCGTGCCCGGACGTTTGCCGATGGTTCGCTCGACGTCGCGCTGCCCGTGCGCATTGGTGCTCGGCAGGCTCTCGTGCGTGTCGGCCTTCGGATCGCGGTAGTTGGGCTTGAATTCGTAACCCAGGACGGCGTTGGCGCTGCGGCGGTACGCCGTGCGCTCCACGGAGACCCAGATTGGAAACACCCAAGGCGCGCTGCCCCACAGCCGCATCGCAAGCTCACCCAGCGCGAGGCCAACTCCCGCCGCTGCCATTGCAAGGCCAATTCGCAATACCCACCGGCGCCGCGTACGCATGGGCGAAGACCGTGTGTCGGTCAGAATAGTGTTCATAAGCCATCCGCCCACGCTCTCAAGCACGCCGCGGCCGCTTCGCCCAACAGCAGCCGATTTCCCTCGTCATTCAGATGACAATCGTCGCGAAACAAGTCGCTCCCCGGCACGCCGCCAATGGCGGCAGCGCCGACGTGCCGTCGCACGTCCGCCAACGGGACATCGGCCTGGCGCGCGACGTCGCTGATGATTTCGTTGATGCGTGCGTTGGCGCGCATGGGGCATGGATCGAGCACGAAGGAGCGCTCCAGCATCTCCATTCCCTCGGCGGCGCGGCCGCCGTCGATCCTGCGCACGCCGAGGACATGGTGCGGCCAGGCGCTGTTCGGCGCCAGCTCGACGATGCGTTCGAGCTCGCCGGTCGATAGCTGCGTGAGCGTGTCGTAGGCAAATCCTCCGCGCGAGACGGTCGGCGGCAGTTGCATATTGTAGGCGACGGTGCACAACACAACGTGTACACTCGCCGCCTTCGCCAGCCGAACGGTCGCCGTCAGGTTCGCGCGGAAGTCATTATAGATCGCTTCGATTTCGGCCGTGCTGTAGTCGCGCCCACGACTCGTATTGGCCCCCGGCTCGGCCAGCGCGCGCGGTGGGCTCGCGCGGTCGCGCATCCACCAGGCCGCCTGAAAAAGGCGCGAGTGACGTGGGAACAAACGCATGCCCAGCGGCACCTGACGGTAGGTTCTCGCGTGCGAGAAGCTTACGAATTCGTTATGTCCCGTGTAGATGACCAAGAGATCGACGTCCAAGTCGATCGCTTCGGCCGCCGACCAAAGCACGCGCTCCGATCCGCATCCCAGGACGCCCATGTTGACGATTTCCACCACTTGCCCCCACTGTCGATGTAGCGGGTCGGCCAGCGAATCGGCGCGGCCGAGATGAAATACGCTCGATTCGCCCAAGAGCGCGATCCGTACCGTCTTGGGCGCCTTGCGATCGCGGAACGCTTGCCGACGACAGAACTCCGCGGGCGAGAATCGAGCGTTCCGCGCAAAGAAGTCCGACGTCCGCACTACTCCGTCGGTGCCGCGCGTGAAGATCGGATGGCTCAAGTCATGCGGATTGTAGGCGAACTGGAGTACGCGTAAGAGCGACTCCGCGCCCACCACGATCGAAACAAGCGGTGCAATCGCGAACAGCGCGAACTTCCACCGCGGCAGGCGCCGTTGAATTGGGCGGTCAACGGAGTCACCGGCGATCGCGTGCATGACTCCTCTCATCGCGTCACCTGACCACGGTCCGTTGCCAGCGGTCCCAGGAGACAGTTTCGCGGCGCGCTACCTGCGAGATCATCTCCTGGACAAGGGGTACCAGCTTCGTGTGCCCGGCAAGCAGCGCTAGTTTCAGCGCCTCGTCGGCCGCCGACACGGCGTCACTAAACTGTCCGGCGGATGTATACGTCTCGGCCAGCACATAGTGCGACACAGGGTCGAATTCCCCCTTCGAGGCGATTGCGCGCCGAGCAAGTTCAACGGCCTGCGCGGGATCACGCATCGTCGCGTCAGGGCAACTGCTCAACAACCACGCCAGACCCATTGCGGCGGGTCGCGAGTTCGGGTCGATTTTCAGCACCTCGCGATATTCAGCCACGGCTTCCGACCAGCGATGGCTTGACGCTAGCGCGTCGGCCAAGAGCATCCGGGTGGCCGTATCCACGGGGCGGATTCTCGTCGCCTGCTGAAGTTGCTCGACGGCGGCTTGCAGATGGCGATGGGCAGCGGCCGCGTTTTGCTCGCGGCGGCACTGCCGAAGATGCGCCGCCCCGACGCTCGCCAGCGCATCGCAGCGGCGCGCATTGTCGTTCATCCGCGCGCGGTAGTCATCGGCCAGCGCCACCAGCTTGAGATAACACTCCAGGTTGGTCGCCAGTTGCTCGTAACCGGCCGGACTCGGATGGGCGGGGTCGCCAGGCCAATTCCAGTTGGTGCCATCGTCCCAATCGAACGAAATGTCGGTGGCCAGGATTCCCTGCTTCCGGCAAAAGGCAAGCGTGTCCTGCGTCAAAGGACGCGGACTCATCCCGGCCACGATCAGTTTCACCTGGTGTCGACGACAAAGCTGGTCCAACTCGGCAAGGATCGCCTTCGTCACTTCGTGGTTGCGGCAGCTTTGCGCGTCCCAGGCGTTGTACCGCTGCTCAAGGCCGTGCACGAGCGCCGAGTAGCGCATCAGCGGCCACTCGGTGTAAACGGAATCAGCCATCGACACACTGAGACGGCCATCGCGCCCCAGTCGCGCATAGGGCTGCACCATCGGGCCCAGCCGGTTGAACGTGGCGATCAGCTTGCGGCGGTGGCGGTCGAACGTGTTCCGCTCGTCGTGATTGTCGAAGTAGGCGATCACGGCCACTTTGGGTCGCTGGCCGACAGCCAATGCCTCGCGCATTTGCACCAGTGCGTGAATCGTGCCGTAGCCCGGCACTCCAAGGTTAACGATCGTGTCGTCGCGCATCCGCGATTGCAAAATCCAGGGGACGCTTTCCGAGTCGTCGGCCGCGTAGCCATAGGCGAACGAGCAGCCGAGGATCCAGATTTCGTCCCTGCCGGTTTCGGGCTCCACCACGTCCAGCCGGTGGGTCGCGCGGCGGCGATTCTCGTCATTGGACATCACCCAGCGATAGCCGGTTTCGAGCGTCACGTCATAGCGGCCGGACCGAAGCTGGTAACCCAGCGTCGGGTGTGTCTCGAACATGCTTCCCCCCGGCTCGACACGAATGTCGCGCTCGCCGACGACCCAAGGTGTTTCGCCCCAAAGTCTCGCCGCGGCCTCGCCCAGTGCCAGGGCGGTTGCGAAGAGCAAGAGCACAAAAACCAGGACGAATGCGGTGGTGCGGAGGCGGCGCGGAGCCGGCGACTGGCGTGTCATGGTCTTACGGCCTCACGGGCAGCGCCTGCGCCAAAACCGAGCTGGCGCCGGCGTGGTTCGGAGCGAGAGTCAATGTCTGGCGCATCGCCGCAATCGCTTCCTCTCGCCGCCCCTCGCGCAGGTGCGCCAGGCCCAGGTGGTATCGCGCTTCAACGTGTTCAGGCCGAAGGTCCAGGACCGTGTTGAAGTGGCGGACCGCCTCTTGTGAACGACCGGGCTGCTGCAGTCGGCAGACGCCCAATTGAAAGTGAGCCTCGACATGATTGGGGTCGTTGAGCAACGCCTCCTCGAATCGGCCGGCAGCCGCTTCGATATTCCCTTGCTGCAATACGGCCAGGCCCACGAGGTACGTCGCGTAGGCGTAGGCCTCTCGATTCCGCCAGGCGGCGCGAGAGGTCACACGTGCCAAGACGCTGGCGCTCTCGCGGATTGACTCGTGTGGCCGCCCCAAGATGACGAGGATCTCCGCCAGCTCCAGCCGCAGCGACAGCGCCGCCGGTTGGCGATCGGCCGATTGCCTCAGCAACCGAGCCGCCAGATCGAGCCGGCCGAGCCCCTGCAGATCGAGTACGCGCCGATGAATGACGCTTGCCGGCAGCGGCTGGTGTTGGCGCCCCGCCCAGAAGTTGTCCACATACCAGTTCTCCAGCGCTTTTTCATTATGCGCCAGGCGGCTGAGGTCCTTGCGGAAGATCACGAGCGGCGGATCGAGGCCGTCGTTGTAGATCACTTCGTCCCCGTTCTCCGGCAAGGGCGTCGTGACCCAGCCGATCCGATGGCTCGGATTGGCCACTGAAAAGATCACCAGCTTCGTCGGTTTATCGCGCAGCAGGGCACTAATTGGGCGAAATCGTGTCCCCGTAATCGGCATGCACGCATAGCCTTCGAGAGGCCGATCCACCACGCCCAAGCGTGGAAACGAGAGCAGATAGTTGAAGGGGTATCCGGCGACGATCGGCTCGCCGTGCCAGTCGTCCAACAGTTTGTGGATACCGTGAATGGTGGACTCGTGGTCGACCAGGTATTCGCGGCTGCGCTCCAGCACGCTGCAATGGCGCGTCGGAGCGGGTGGCGCGGGAAACCATCGTCCGCCCGCGTTCAGCAAGTTGACCACGACCATCGCGCAGGGGATGATCGCGCACCATCGTCCCCAACTCGGCCGCGAGAATACCGCGGCCGCGATCACCCACAATAGCGGCACCCCGAGGACCAGGTAGCGAATCACCAGCACGCGCGAGTAGAACGCGATCGCGGCCAGCAGTCCGGCGGAGAGAATCAGGCTGAACCAAATCGTGGGCCGTGCGTCGAGCGAGTGAAGCAGCGCGCGGGCGGCGCCCAGCATCGTGCCGTGTGAGCCACGCTGACGGCGGTGCAATGCGACCAGTCCGAGTGCCGCGCCACCTGCCAAACATGCCGCAAGTACGAGCAGCAGATCGGGACAAATGTAGGTGGCGTTCGCGAGCAGGCCTTCGTTCGAGCCGATGCGTCGCAGCCGAGCGTGAACGCCGCCCAGGTAATAAACACCGACCTGCAGGCCCAGCGCGGCGAGGTTGGCCGCCAGGCCGCGGCGAAGCTCGCGCGTGGCTGCGAGGCCGGGCCGCAGGCCTGAGGTCACGAGCTTCACGATGAGCACGAGCCCCAGATAGGCGATCGTCGCCATCGTCGCGAGCGTGCCGGTGGGCTTCATGAAGAACGCCGCGGTCGAAAAAAACGCTGCCATCACGTATCGCCCGCGCGACACGGCAAGTGCCGTGGCCAGGACGCCAGCGGCCATCATCACGTCGAGGCTCAAGATCTCCGCTTGCACGGCCACGAGCGGAGTGGTCACGACGGCCGCCCCGGTGGCGATCGCGAAAGCCCAACCGGTCGAGGGCCGAACGAGCTCCACCACCAGCACCGCGATCCACGCCGCGGCGGCGAACCAGAGCAGATGCGATAACACCAGCACCCATGAGGCCGACGGCGCGAGCTTCATGAGCACGGCCAAGAGCGACGGCAAGACGCTGGTCATATAGACATAGGGGCCGCCGTCGTTGCCGACGGCCTCGTCGAAACGCAGCCGGCGATAGTCGAAATTCGTTTCGGCCAGGAAATCCGCCTCGCGAAACAGCCCCAAGGCCGTCTCGTAATAAGGGGGCGAGAAAACGACCTCGAACCGCCAGGCAACCAGCGCGGCAAAAAAGGCGGCGAACAACCATGCATGATGGAACGGCGGATGACGCCATCCGCTTGGGGCGCGGCCCAATCGAAGATTGTCGCGGCGCTCGTTCCTTGGGGGGCTGCCGCGTGGCTTGCTCTGGGCTTTCACGGTCGCGTTCCGGTTCAACGAAATCCGACTTCATCCTAATCTCGTTCGGCGGCGCGTGCATCGCGACCGGCCAAGGCCGTCGTTGACATCGTCGCCAATAGCTTACAAGATCGGCGATGGGTTCGGTTCTGGCGCATGCCGGCCGAGCGCGGAGAAAGGCGCATCATGAGGCGCGTGGCGAACTTGATCGCGGCGATTCTGTTTGCCGTGGTATCGATTGCGACCGCCTATCTGGCAGTCGCCGATATTCCCGAGGGACTGGGCGTGGATCGCGCTCGCCACGACTTCGGCCGTCGCTATCAGGGCGATGTGGTCAAGACGCAATTCGACTTGACCAATCAATCGTCCGAACCCATCGAGATCGTTCGCATTCGCGCGCAGTGCGACTGCACGACCGGCAGTCTCGATCGCAAGACGCTTGTCCCGGGCGAATCCGTACCTTTGGAGACCATTTGGCGGATTGGTGGCAAGCGCGGGCTTGTGACGGCGGACCTATGGCTGGAATATCAACAAGGATCGGGCTCCGAGCGCCAGCTTTGGCAGCGGCGGCTGGTCCTGTCGGCGGACGTGCTGCCGGATATCCTGTATAGTCCCTCGGAGCTGCGCTTCACCAAGGACACGAAGGCGCAACAGCGTGTCGCGTTTCGACCGGGCCGAATGACGGAGTTCGAGCTGATCGAAGCTCGCTGCACGCACCGCGCGTTTCAGGCGCGGTTGCTCGAGGACGAGCAGGTCGTGGACGTCGACTTCGACCCGTCGCTTTGGACGGCCGGACAATCGAAACAGCCGCCGGAACTGATCGTCACGACGACCAGTGTCGCCGAATCACTGAGCCGGATCCCCCTGCGAGTGCAGTAGTGGATTAAATGGTGGTGCCCAGTGTGTCGCGCGGCACCATGCGTCGTAGCCCGTGGCGAGTCGCCACGGGGCGCGTTGGGTTGAGCGAGCTTGCATGATCGGTGCCGCCGTGAGCATTGTCTGGGCAGTCGCCAGCGGCGTGGCGACCGTCTCGGGAGCCGACGCACGGCAGATCGACGAGCACGCACTGGCGCGCGTCAAGTCGATTCACCAGTGCGAAGTGGCGATCACGTCGGTCTTTTGGAGTCGCGACGACCGTTCCAACGGCCCGAGGCAGCGGCGGTTTGTCATTTTTCTGGATGGCCAGAAGCACCGCACGGACGTGCTCGAGCCCCCGCCCAAGGGCATGGTCATCCCTGCCGGCGAAAAATACTTTCGGCAGGTCTATTGCCTGGCGGACGGCATCTACTCCCATTGGGAGAACCGCCTTTCACCGCGCGGCGCCAGGCTCTTCGTGCAGACGCGCGCAACCAGCGCGACAACGACCCTGCTTGTCGATCCGCGACTGATCGGACTCGTGGCCGAATCGACGCTGGGCCTGCCGGGCCAGCGGTCGGACGCCGTGTTGGGATACGCAAAGCGGACCGAGGAAACGATCGAATCGCAATCGCTTGGCGAAGTGCAATGCTGGATGGTTCAATTTCGCTCGTCCGACTCGGCGGTGCACCGCTACTGGGTTGCCCCGGCCATGAATTACGCGGTCGTGAGGATGGAGAAGGAGCTGGCCGCGGCCGACGGCAAGACGTACTTCGACCGCGTGCGGTGCGAGCTCGTGCAACATCAACCATCGGGCGTCTGGTTTCCATCGAGCTATGGCTACGAGCGACTGATCGACCTGAAGCCCGTCGCGCGAGAACGTGCCACCGTGGCCGTCGGAAGTATCAATCGGGAGCTTTCGCCCGCGCTCTTCACGATCGCCGGGATGAATGTCCCCGCGGACACGCCGGTTGGACTGGCAGGCGGCGGAGGTGGAGTTTGGAATGGGACGGAGATCGTCGGCGAATCGTTGCCGAGCGCGCCGCTCGATGTCGCGACCACGCGCGCCGTTCGCGGAAGGAAGACGCAACTTTACTCGACCACGGCGCTGATCACCGCCTTGCTATCAATGCTGTTCTTTTGGCGGTTCCTAAAGGGCTGACGCGCTGCGCCGCGTGGCGTCGGGTTGCACGCTCCCTCGCACTTGCATATCACGGAAGCGATCGAAACGCTCAAATTGACGCTCCGCCACCCGTCGCTGATACTGAAGCGCGTTTGCGCCGACGCGATTCTGGCAAACCGTGCGTGCCAAGGACTCATACGCCGAAAACGTCTCTCGCCCATTCATGCCGTTGGAGAATCTGCAATGCATCGAAACGCTGCCTGGACCCGTTGTAATCGGACTCGAATTCGGCACCATTTACTCCACGGAGTTGCGCCATTCATTCTTGCCGCCGGTCCGCTGATCGGTGTGCCTCAAAAGACCGGCCTTTGCCAGGATCGAGCGCGAGTACCGAATATCGTACTCATTGTCGCGGACGATCTGGGTTATGCCGACGTGGGCTTTCAGGGCTGCCAGGACATTGCGACGCCGAATATCGACGCCCTGGCCAAGAGCGGCGTTCGCTTTACGAGCGGTTACGTGTCGTGTCCGGTGTGCAGCCCCACGCGCGCGGGGTTGTTGACCGGCCGGTATCAGCAGCGCTTCGGGCACGAGTTCAATCCCGGCCGCGCTCAGCAGGATCCCAGTGAGATTGGCCTGCCGCTGAGCGAGACGACGCTGGCCGACGCGTTGAAGTCGGCGGGCTACGCGACGAGCCTTGTGGGCAAGTGGCATTTGGGCGATGCGCCGAAGTTTCACCCCCAGCGGCGCGGCTTTGATGAGTTTTTCGGGTTCCTGGGGGGTGGGCATTCGTATGTCGAGCTGCGTGCCGAGATGCCGGCGCCCATTTACCGCGGCGCCGAGCCGGTGAACGAGCCGGCCTACTTGACCGATGCATTGGCGCGCGAGGCGGTGGACTTCATCCAGCGACACCGCGACGCTCCCTTTTTTCTGTACCTGACCTTCAATGCGGTACACGCCCCGCTTCAAGCAACGGACACTTACCTCAAGCGATTCTCCGCGATTGCCGACGAGCGGCGCCGCACCTATGCGGCCATGCTCAGTGCGATGGACGATAGCGTCGGCGCCGTCGCGCGATCGCTGCGCGAGCACGGACTGGACGAACAGACGCTTGTCTTTTTCATCAGCGACAACGGAGGTCCTTCCCACGTGCAGCCGAGCCGCAACACTCCCCTTTCGGGCAACAAGGGCACGGTGATGGAGGGGGGCATCCGCGTGCCCTTTGTCATGAGCTGGAAGGGACACATCGCGGCCGGCTCGGCGTTTGATGAGCCGGTGATTTCGCTCGACATCTTTGCCACCGTCGCGGCCGCGGCGCGCGTGCAGCGAACTCAGGACTGCGTACGCGATGGCGTCGATTTGCTTCCCTACGTTACCGGCAAGGCGCGTGGGGCCCCGCACGAGTTCCTCTTCTGGCGCTTCGGCCAGCAGTATGCGGTGCGGCACGGACGCTGGAAGTTGAGTCAATTGGCCGATGGCCCGCTGCGCCTGTACGATTTGCGGGCCGATATCGCCGAGACCCAGGACCAGAGCGCGGCCGAGCCGAAGGTGGTTGAGGAATTGTCGCGCGCCTATGCCGAATGGAGCGCGCAGCTAGCAACGCCACGCTGGCAGCCAGCCCGCGCGGCGCGGCGAGCACGGAACCGCGCTCGCTCGGCGGGATAACGCCGCCGGATGGACTCGGGAGCTCGGACGTCAGGTGGTTGGGACTAAGCGAAGCGTGCCCCAGCGGCGGCGCAACCGGGGCACGGCCTGCGGCCTATGCCCCAGTCACCCTACCGATTCAACAGCGAGGAAAAAGATTGAAACAGCCATGGTTCAATCCGCCGACGGCGCGTCGCGTGGCTGGGATTAAGCGAAGCGTGCCCCAGCGGTGGCGCAACTGGGGCACCGCCTGCGGCCTTAGCCCAAGCCCCTTGGCAGCGCTTTGGATATGCATGGCGTTGGTCGCGCCGCTGGGCGCCGGCGAAAATTGGCCGCAGTTTCGCGGTCCGGACGGGCAGGGACACGCGGACGCCAACGGCCTGCCATTGACTTGGAGCGAAACGCAGAACGTCGTCTGGAAAACCGCCATTCCCGGCCGAGGCTGGTCGTCGCCGGTGATCGAAGACGACCGCATCTGGCTCACCACGGCCGCCGACGAAGGGCGCTCGCTGCGCGCACTTTGCATCCACGCGACCACGGGCCGCATCATCCACGATATCGAGGTGTTTCGCCTCGATAATCCGCCGCCGATTAATGCAAAAAACAGTTACGCCTCGCCCACGCCAATCGTCGACGTAGGCCAGGTATTCGTCCACTTCGGCACGTTTGGCACGGCGTGTCTCGATGCCCAGAGCGGCAAAATCCTGTGGAAGAACCGCGAGCTGCGCCTCGATCACAAGGAAGGACCGGGCGGGTCGCCGGCCTTGTGCGGCGAATTGCTCATCATGATCTGCGACGGCATTGACGTGCAGTACGTGGCGGCGCTCGACCGGCGCTCCGGAAGCCTCCGTTGGAAGACCGACCGCAGCGGACCGGTGAACGAGGATTTCGATCAACGAAAGGCGTACTCGACACCGCTTTTAATTGATGTGAACGGCCAGCCGCAGGCCGTGTGCGTGGGCGCCGACCGCGTGATCGCATACGACCCGGCCACGGGGGCCGAGCGGTGGTGGGCCTTTTTCGACGGATACTCGACCGTGCCACGCCCCGTGCACGGCCATGGACTCGTGTATTTCAGCACCGGCTACAACTCGCCCGAGCTTTGGGCCATTCGCGCCGACAGCGTCGGCAATGTGACCGAATCGGGCGTCGTGTGGCGATACATGAAACAGATGCCGACCAATCCCTCGCCCATTCTGGTCGGAAGCGAGATCTACGTGGTCAGCGACCGCGGCGTGGCCACTTGCCTCGACGCGCTCACGGGCCGCGATATCTGGGTAGCTCGCTTGGGCGGAAACTATTCCGCCTCGCCGATCCATGCGGCAGGACGCATTTATTTTTTCAGCGAAGACGGCGAGACGCATGTGGTGCGTTCCGGCACGCAGTATGAGCTGCTCGCCACGAACCAGCTCGATGGCCAATTCATGGCCTCGCCCGCGGTCGTAGGCCAGGCATTGATCTTGCGAACCGACACGCACCTGTACCGCATCGAGCAAGGCAAACCATGAGAACGCTCGGCCCCACACTAACCCGAAGCGCAAGCGAGGGATGCTTAACTCCATGCTTGGGCGTCGGCCGCCGCAGCTTCGCCAACATCCCTCGCTGGCGCTTCGGCTTAGTATGTGTGATTGCGCTGAGCGTTAATTTCTCGTCCGAACAATCCGCCGCGGAAGCACCGTGGAAACGCGCCAAGGCGCCCTTGATGACTCGCTGGGCGAAGGATGTTTCGCCCGAGCGCGTGCATCCCGAATACCCTCGACCGCAGATGGTGCGCGCTGCGTGGATGAATCTCAACGGGCTTTGGCAATTGGCGGAGGCCAAAGAGGGTGAGGAACCGCCCATTGAAATGGAGCTGGGCGAGCGGATTCTCGTGCCGTTTCCGGTTGAGTCGGCACTCTCGGGCGTGACGCGCCGCGCCGAGCGGCTTTGGTATCGACGCACCTTCAATCTGCCGGCCGATTGGCGCGGACCGCGGACGCTCTTGCACTTCGGGGCCGTCGATTGGGAGGCAAACGTCTATGTTAACGGCCAGCGCATCGGCGACCATCGCGGTGGGTACGACCCGTTTTCGTTCGACATCACGGATGCGCTGCGGCCGAGCGGACAGCAAGAGTTGATCGTCGGCGTATTCGACCCGACGAGCTCCGGCAATCAGCCGCGCGGAAAGCAAGTCAACAAGCCCGGCGGGATTTATTACACGCCGAGCACGGGCATCTGGCAGACCGTCTGGCTCGAGCCGGTGCCGGCGGCGCGCATCGACGCGTTGCAAATCGTACCCGATGTGGACTCAGGCTCGGTTAGAGTGACCGCCAAGGCGGTGGGCATCACCGACTCCCATTGGATTGTTGCCGAAGCGCTGGCCGAGTCGCGTGTCGTCGCTACGGCCGAAGGCAAGGTCAGCGATACGTTGAAGCTAACGACACCGGACAAGAGACTTTGGTCACCGGAGTCGCCGTATCTGTACGATCTGCGCGTGAAACTCGCCGAAGAGTCCAACGCTGGCGATCGCATATTGCTCGACCAGGTCGGCAGCTACTTCGGCATGCGCAAGGTGGAAGTCCGCGCGGACGAAGTGGGGACGAAGCGCATCTTCGTTAACGACAAATCAATCTTTCAAGTCGGTCCGCTCGATCAGGGTTTCTGGCCCGATGGGCTGTACACCGCTCCCACGGATGAGGCGCTGCGCTACGATCTGGAAATGACCAAGAAGCTCGGCTTCAACATGGTCCGCAAGCATGTGAAGGTCGAGCCGGCGCGCTGGTATTACTGGTGCGACAAGCTGGGCCTGTTGGTCTGGCAAGACATGCCGAGCGGCGAGAAGTCGGTCGCGCCTGGCAAGGGGGAGATCACGCGCACGGCGGACTCCGCGCGGCAGTTCGAGACGGAGCTCGAACGGATGATCACTACGCTTGAGAATCATCCGTCGATCATTATGTGGGTCGTGTTCAACGAGGGCTGGGGGCAGTACGACACGGGGCGGCTGACCGATTGGGTCAAACAGCGCGACCCCACGCGGCTGGTGAATTCGGCCAGCGGCTGGAACGACCTGGGCACCGGCGACGTGCTCGATATTCACGCCTACCCCGGTCCGGCAGCGCCCGAGGCTGAGTCGCGTCGTGCTACCGTGCTCGGAGAGTTCGGCGGTCTGGGCCTCCCCATCGAGGGGCACACCTGGACCGGCAAGACATGGGGCTACCGTGGCACCCAGAGCGGCCGCGAATTGACGCTGCGCTATGAGGGGTTGTTGCGCCGCGCCTGGAAATTCAACGAATCACCGGGCATTAGCGCCGCGGTCTACACGCAGACGACCGACGTCGAATCGGAGGCCAACGGCCTGCTTACCTACGACCGCGAAGTGCTGAAGGTCGATCTGGCACGCGTGGCAGCCGCAAACCGAGGTCAGTTCCCGGCCGTTACAAGCCTGTTGCCCACCTCTGCCGAAACCCAGCAATTATGGCGGTTCTCTGTGGAGCGGCCGGCGGACGACTGGACGGAGCCGGATTTTGACGACCATGCCTGGCGCGAAGGAAACGGTGGATTTGGGACCGAGGGAACACCCGGTGCGATCATCCGCACGACGTGGAACACGCCGGACATCTGGCTGCGAAAAACCTTCGACCTGCCCCAGCGCGAGCTGGGCGACGTGGTTCTCTCGGTGCACCACGATGAAGACGTCGAAATCTACATTAATGGCATCGCGGCCGGCCGCGAAGATCGATTCACGACCGGCTATGTGGAGTTGCCCATCTCGGATGAAGCTCGTGCCGCGCTTAGGTCGGGCACCAATACGCTTGCCGTTCACTGCCATCAGACGGGCGGGGGTCAGTACATCGACGTGGGCCTAGTGGAGCTGGTGGTCGCCGCAGGCCACCCGGCGACGGATCAGCCGCCGAAGTAGCAGGCATGCTCCGCATGCCGTCGCCTGCAGCGCCGCTGGGCTTTCACCATCATTCGGCGGCCTTCGGAGTCCGTCGGCAGCGCGCTGCGGCACGCGGAGCGTGCCTGCTTCACGGGCGGAAACGTGGTAGAATCCGTGCGACGTGCGGAACTTGATGCGTACCGTCTGGTTTAACAGTTTGGGGCCAACGCGTTTCCGAACCTCAGGCATGTAAGGAGAAGGCGATGAAAAAGTTCGGACTATCGGCGCTAGCGTTGTCGGTCGTGGTGCTGGTCTCGCAGCAGGCGTGGGCGCAGCGGCCCGGCGGTGGCCGTGGGGGGTTTGGCGATTTCGGTCGCAGCAAGCTGATGCTCTTGAGCCAGACATCCGTTCAAGAGGAGCTAAAGCTTGCCGACGACCAATTGAAAAAAGTGACGGATTTGGGCGAAAAGCAGCGAGCCTCGTTTGGCGAGCTCCAAGGGCTCAGCCGTGAAGAGCGCCAGGCGAAATTCGAGGAAATGCGCAAGGCGAGCGATACGGCCGTGGCCGAGGTCCTCAAGGAAGACCAGCTAAAACGGCTCAACCAGATATCGTTGCAATTGCGCGGCGCGCGAGCGTTTGCCGACCCGGAGATCGCCGAAAAGCTTGCCTTGACTGCCGACCAGAAGAGCCAGCTCCAGGCGATCGAGGATGCCGCGATGGAAGAGATGCGCAAGCTGGGCGAGGAAGGGGCCGACCGCGAAGAGATGCGCGAAAAGTTCGAAGAGCTCCGCAAGAGCGGCAACGAAAAGGCCCAAGCAATGCTATCATCCGAGCAGCAAGCGAAATGGAAAGAGCTGACCGGCGCGCCGTTCAAGGGCGAAATCCGCCGCGGCGAGTTCGGCGGCGGCCGACGTGGAAATGGAGGAGCTAGCCGGCCGGGCGCATAGAATAGAATTGATTGCTCCGTTTTGATCGGCGGTCGCTGACGCCGAGGGCGTGACACATATGGAACCCAGAGCGACACGACGCTTCTTTTGGTCCTGAGTGTGGCGCCCCTTCAGGGCTACGTCGTTTGTGGTTTTCCCGTGGCCCCAGGGCGTTACCCTGGGATGGCGTGTTTCACGCCTTCGGCGTGCAACCAAGCGAAGCGAGCCGGCACGGTCGGTGGGCAACCGACCGTGACCGGCTCGTGGTTTTGCGAAACCGCCTGATTACGCGCCCTGCGTGCTCTTGAGCCACAGAAAGTCCTGGCCTCCTCGCGGATCTCGCACTAACAGCCGCACTCCGTCGGCGAGCGATTCCTTCTCGATCGCTTCCTTGAACTCGTCGATCGAGGTAACCGGCGTCCGCTGGCGCCCGACAGCCAAAATGAGCATGCCGGTTCGCAGTCGTGCCTCATACGCCACGCCGTCTTCATCGACGTTCGTGACCAATAGTCCCGACTGACCGGCAAACCCGTGCTGACTCGCCTCCGCGCGCGTCAACTCGGCGACCTCGAACCCAAGCTCGTCGCTGGAGTAGGTCTCGCCTTTGCCCGGAACCTCGCGGTCCGTGTCCGAATCGCGCGCGACTTGACCAAAATCCTCGGGTAACGACTTCACGACCACCGATAAGGTCTCGTTGCGTCCGTCGCGGAGTACCTTGACACGCTGCTTCGAATCGAGCGGAGCCGTTTCCACGAGCTCTTGCAGCTCGCTCGGCGAGCGGACGGGCTGCCCCGCGAACTCGACCACCAGATCGCCCGCCTGAAAGCCAGCCTCGGCGGCGGGCGTACTCGGATAAACCTCCGTGATGAGCGCTCCCTTGTTTCTCGGCACGTTGAAGGCTTCGCTGAGCTGCGCCGAGACGGGTCGGATCGCTACGCCCAGATACGCTCGCTCTACGCGGCCATGCTTATCAAGCTGCTCCGCGACGCGTTTTGCCACGTTGATCGGAATCGCGAAGCCCACGCCTTGGTACCCACCGCTGTTGGAGGCAATCGCCGTATTGATACCGACAACGTCTCCATCAAGGCTCACCAGCGGGCCACCCGAGTTACCCGGATTGATGGCCGCGTCGGTCTGGAGGAATTGCGTGCGGCTACCCGAGGCCACCTGGCGTCCTTTGCCGCTGATGATTCCGGCGGTGACCGTAAACTCCTGCTCGAAGGGATTACCCACCGCGATGACCCAGTCGCCGATTTCCAGCGAATCGGAGTCCCCCAACTTGGCGGCCGGGAGCGAACTATCTGGCTTGATCCGTACCACGGCCAGATCGGTCAACTCATCGTGCTTGATGTCGCTCGACTTGAACTCTCGCCCGTCTTCGAGCTTCACGATTACCTCGTCGGCGCCCTCGACGACGTGGTTGTTTGTCAGGATGATGCCCGAGGGGTCGATGATAACTCCCGAGCCGATTCCGGAACGTGGCGGAATTGAAAACGGCTGCGAGAAAAATCGCTCGCCGAGCTCGTCCGAAAAGAATTCCTCCAAAGGCGTCCCCTTAAATGGGTTCTCGCCACGTGACGAGCGACCTGACACCTTCTTCGACTTGGTGCGCGTCTCGATCTTGACGACCGTTGGCACCGTGTTTTCCGCCGCACGGCGGAATGCTCGAGAGAGGCTGCGAGCATGCCCCAGCTCTTCGTCGACCTGGGCGCGTGCCGGAGCGCCCACGCCGATTGCTCCGGCGGCCAATGCACAGGCCAACATCAGGCCCACAAGCGACTTAACCGACAAGCTGACTTGTTGTCCGACCATTACTGGATCTCCTTTGCCATGAAAAAAACGCAAACAATGTCTGCTTTGGTGACGCTCGTGTCAGACGCCAAGCCGCGCCACCGCTCGTCGAGACCATACTCCCAATACGCTGGATATGGGCGCTTGGTCTGTTCATAACGGTTGTTTCCGCCGGGGCAATTTTCTTGTGGCGTTGCGGTGCCGGCAAGCCCGCTTTTGGAGAGCTGACCGGTTCCAGCGCGCGTGCCGGCGCGGGCGAGATTGACAAAACCCCAATTCACTGCTAGACTTATGGCATGTGGTCGGTGTGCAATAGCTCGTGGTTTCTGGTGCCGCTTTCCGAGTGCGGCTCTCGGCGAGGCTCATCTCTAGATGTGTGCGGCAAGCGTGTCTTTGGAGCGGTTCGACGGTTCGCGTTGTGAGAAACGGATCGGTTACGTTTTTAGCGATAAGGCGCTCTTGTACTCCGCATTGACGCATGCGTCCGGAGCACAACACCGCCTTGCCTCGAACGAACGCCTGGAGTTTCTCGGCGACGCCATCCTGGGGGCCGTCGTTTGTGAGGTGCTTTATCGTCGATATCCCGAGCTCCTCGAAGGCGAGCTGACCAAGATAAAGTCGATTGTGGTAAGCCGCCAGACGTGCGCCAAGGTGAGCGAGGCCTTGGGTTTAGAGGAGTTCCTGATTCTCGGCAAGGGCATGGTCACGCATCCCTCGCTGCCGCCATCTCTTTTGTCCGATGTATTTGAGTCGCTGGTCGCGGCCATTTATTTAGACGGCAGCTACACGGCTGCCTGGGAATTCGTGGAGCGCCACATCGGCCCGGAGATCGACTCGGCCGTCGAAGGCGACCATGGGGCGAACTACAAGTCGATTCTGCAGCAGCTTGCGCAGCGTGAGTACGGCACCACGCCCACCTATCAGCTTTTGGACGAAAAGGGGCCCGATCACAGCAAGTGCTTCAAGATTTCGGCCCAAATCGGCACGACACGGTATCAACCGGCCTGGGGCCGAAACAAGAAGGAAGCCGAGCAACGGGCCGCCGGCAACGCCCTTTGCGAGTTGAACGGCGAGCCGGCGGTTTATTCCTCCGACACGTAGACGACTGTAGCCGGCCTCAGCAAGACCAACTGGTGCCTGGATCGGCATTGTACACCGCCGCATCGCGGTCGCTGGCCCTGGCCCCACTTGCCCCAGTTACATTGACTGATCTTGCCTGCCCGGCCGCTCGCGGCTACTGTTCCGCCCCGTCAATACGCAAATTGACGCCGCACAATGGGTTTCTGTTGCCGGCCTCAGTGAGGCCGGCCCGTCGTGTCACGATTGGCGTTGCCGGCGGCTCGCTCGCGATCGCGTACCGCGACGACAACTGACCCCGGCCGTTGTCACTTCCTTGCCACGCTAGAGCCAGCCTCGATGCACTGCATGATGCGGCGCAAAACCGGTGACGTGGATTGGCACTTCCAGCGGCACTGCCCCGAGTCGTGGTTCTCGCCGCGCGGCATCCTCGTCCCCTCGCGCCTCGCAAGCGGCCAGGCACAGATCGTCAAAGACGGCAGTCACCGCACTGTCTATCGCATCGACCTGCCGGAACGAGCATTGTTTGTGAAGCACTATCGCTGCACGAATACGCTGGCCGCACTGCGGCATTGGTGGCGCCCCTGTGCCGCGCAGCGCGAATGGCGCGCCGCCGTCCAGATCGCGCGGCGCGGCGTCTCGACCATCGACGTTATTGGCTATGGCCGGCGCGAGCGATTCGGATTGGTTCGTGACAATTACCTCGTGACACGGGCCATTGAACCGAGCTGCTCGTTGGATGAGTACGTCCTGCGCGTCTTGCCGCGACTGGATCCGCGCACCGCGGCCGACGCGCGTCGCCGCTTGATCGAGGAACTTGCGCGGCTTTGCGCCACGATGCACTCACGCGGCATCCTGCACCGCGACCTGCACACGGGCAATATCCTCGTGCAGCTCGACGAGGGCGCCGAGCTGGCCGGCGCCACCCGCGCCCCGCGACTGTATCTGATTGACTTGGCCAGCGCGCGGTTCACGGGCGCCTTGGGTTGGCGACGCAGCCGAAAGAATCTGGCCATGCTGTGTACCGGCTGGCTCGGGCGCTTGTCGCCGGCGGAACTGTGGCGGTTTTGGCAAGTTTATCTTGCGGCACGGCCGGAGTGGCGGCGAGTTGACGCGCGCCGTCGCGGCCGAGAGATCGTGGAGCGCGCAGCGCAACGCGCTCAGCGAGTCGCCCGCGCGCGAGACAAGCGCTCGCTGGGCGACAACCGCGACTTCTTCCGTTTGCGCACCGGCCATGCGCGCGGTCATGCGATTCGAGCGATGGCGGCGGATCAGTTGGCGACCTGGCTGGCGGATCCAGAGCAACCGCTGCGAGACTATTGGCATCGGCCGCTCAAATTGAGCCACGGCAGCGTCGTGGTCGAGGGGGAGTGGCGGCTCGGCCGCGCGGCGACGCGCGTGTCGCTGAAGCGCTATCGAGAAAAGCATTGGTGGAAGTTGGTGCTCGGCCTGTTTCGACGCGGCCGCGCCGTGCGTGGATGGTATGTCGGTCACGCCTTGTTGGCGCGGGGGATCGCCACGGCGCGGCCGATCGCTGCTTGCATCGCGGGACCTTGGTACAAGGGCGCCGGCTACCTGGTCACGGCGCGGATCGATGGCGCTCGTGACCTGCATTCGTACGGTTGGGACCTGGCCGAGCGCCCTGTCCACGAGCGGCGCCGACGCGTCAACCAGCTTGCAAGGAGCCTCGGACGCCTCGTGGGGCGCCTGCATCGCTGGCGAATCGCCCATCGCGATCTGAAGGGTTGCAACTTTATGGTCGTCGAGACGGAGCGCGACGTGGAGGTCTTCTTGGTCGACCTGGATGGGATTCGCATTCGGCCGCGTCTGGGCCAGACTGTGCGCGCCGCGAATCTCGCACGCCTGGCGACCAGCCTGTGCATTCACCGCTGGGTCCCCCGTACAGCGGTCGCGCGGTTCTTCGAGGCCTATCGTCGCGAGGACGTGCTTGCATCGGGCGACCACAAGCGTCTCTGGCGCCGCGTGGCCTCTCAGTCGGCACGGATCAAGGCGCGTCGGCGACGCTTTGGCCATGTGCTGGCATAGGCGCACCCCTCAATTTCCCGCGCGAGCGGAAACACGTTGAGGTCCAAGCGACGGCAACCGATCAGCCGGCCGGCAAAAGTTCCGCTTCGGCGACCTGCTCGATCTGCGTGCCGGTGTGCTGGAAAATGCAGTTGCGTCCGGCCGCCTTGGCGCGGTAGAGCGCCTCATCCGCCCTTTGAAGGATGCTTTCGGCGATCTCTCCCTCGATCGCCTCGGCCACCCCGCCGCTCACGGTGAGCCGCACGCCCGAGAGCGCCAGTTGCGCCACGCGCAAGCGCAACCGCTCAGCAAACAATCCAGCCCCCGCCAGATCGGTCAGTGGCATGACAATGACAAACTCCTCGCCCCCATATCGCGCCAACAAATCGGTCTGGCGGACATTCTCGTCCAACAGCGCCGCCACGTCCTTCAGGGCGCGGTCGCCGGTGAGGTGCCCCAACTCGTCATTGATCCGCTTGAAGTGGTCGATATCCAATACGACGATCGAAAAGCCCTGCTCATAGCGAGTCTTCATAGCCACGAGCGATTCGAGCGTTTCGTCCAGTCCGCGCCGGTTGCGCACGCCCGTCAAGGGATCGCGCCGCACTTCGCTAAACTCCATCAAGTACGTCGACTGCTGGCGCAGGTCGTCATAGGCGCTGGCGATCTGCCGCGCAAGCTGCATCGTGGGACCCAGGATCTCTTCCGCTTCGGCGCAGAGCGTTCTCCAGGCCGCTTCCTTTTCGGCCTCGGTGAGTCCGTCCAGCCGTTCCCGGAAGCGCGCCACGCTCGACTGGTGTTGCGACAGATTCCGCCGCACGCTGTCGGCGATCTTGTCCAGCTCTTCGGCGACCGATTGCGCCCGCTCCACGGCGCGGCGCGCCGTTTCCATCGGCAACTCCGTGCAGCCCAGCGAACGGCGCCCCACCAGGTAGCCCAACAGCGCCACCAACGCCAATGCCACCGGCGTCCACATATTGGGCGGGGCGATCGTCCAATCGGCCAACCACTCGATCACGGGCGATCCAGCTCCTTCGGGGACCCTGGCAAGACTCTCACACTACTATAGGCTTCGATGAACGGCTCTGCGGTGGAGGAATGCTCGATCGCCGTCGCGCTCGCGCAGCCATCGTTAATAGCTCGAGCGCGAGCCGAAGCCCCGCATGCAGAACAGGCCCACCGCGACCACGATCACCAGCAGGATGAGCCAGTCGCGCGTGTCGAAGTGTTCGACCGAGTTGATGGTGCGGTCGACAGAATTGAGGACGGATCGGTACAGGTGCGACATCGACATCGGCCCTTCGAGCACCGAGACCCACCAATGATAGTGTGGCCTATTAATTCTAGGTCACGGGGCGCCGCCGAGCGATCGAATCGCGCGCGAGCGCCGTCCGTCACGACCCATCAAAAGGGCCGCCGCGAGCGCCAATTGCGCGGCCTGTGCGAATTAACCGCGTTGTCCGGCATCGTCTTGTTGCACCGCACGCCCACGGTATAATTCGACAGCGATTACGCTCGGGGGACGTAGCTCAATTGGTTAGAGTACTGGACTGTCGATCCAGTGGTTGCGGGTTCGAGTCCCGTCGTCCTCGCTCGAATCATCGCCGCTGCAGAGTGGTGTAAAGCGGCGCGAGGTTATGCGAGAACCCTCGGATTCTTCGGGGTTTTTTGCGTTTTCTGCCGTCGCGGTGGCGCGCTCGCTGCTGCGGTCTTCGGTGCAATCTGGCGCGACCTCGATCGTCTGCGACGCGAGGCGTACGGCACCATTTTCGGCACCTCTCGGCACCACTGTGGGCACTTTTTTGGTGACCGCCGTGGTGCCAACTTTGTCGCCGGTTCCCGTTGCAACTACGGTCTGTGCCTCGAGACTCGGCGCAGCCACCGGAATCAGCGGCAGCGGCTACACCGGATGTCAATTGCCAAGACCTGAGCGATGCCGAACTCGAACATGAGTTGCGCAAGGGCATCGTCGATTTGATCGCCGAACGCCCAAAGATTGTGCTTCAATGCGCGAGCGAGCTTGGATGGACGGTCACGCCGCCAAGCCATTCGGACGAACAGGCCCTTTGCGATAGCCCAGCACTTTCGGATACCGGCGGGGCGTGCAGTTACGCCGCTTCTGCCGGGGCGTGATCGGCCTCGAACTGGTTCGGGGATTGATAGCCCAGCGTCTGGTGAAGCCGGACGGAATTGTAAAACGTTTCGATGTACTTGAACACACTCAGCCTGGCATCGGCCAGGTCCTCCAACGACTGGTGGTTGGTCCACTCGTGTTT
>Ga0187892_10004302_pt1 | contig 24138 bp, 23 predicted proteins | sample MA1701073metaG_FD_139345 | JGI IMG/M metagenome (GOLD analysis project Ga0187892, IMG submission 139345) | Bio-ooze microbial communities from a basaltic lava cave in the Kipuka Kanohina Cave System on the Island of Hawaii, USA - MA170107-3 metaG ... | reverse complement strand
TTGGCTACATCTACGATCTCGTCAATCGCAGCGCTAATGGACGGAGCCCATCTTCCCATTTTCAAAAAATAATTCAAGCATGTTCAGCCTGTTACCAGCGCGCTCGACCGATTACGCCCGTTTGAATACGATGTGAGCAAGCTTTGAAGTGGCAAAGAGTGGTCCCGAGAAAGCCCCGGTTGACGCCGGGGCTTTTCATGCCGGGGCCTTCATAGAGAAGTGGATGAACCGAGACAGTGTGCTGAGCGATTGGCGCGCCCGCGCGCTACTATTCGAGAACAATCTAAAAAAGACCATCATCGGACAAGATCACGTCATCCGGCTGATCACGGTGGCGGTGTTCGCCCGTGGCCACGTATTGTTGCAGGGGGACGTGGGGGTAGGCAAGACCACCTTACTGCGGGCCGTGGCGCGCGGACTGGGTGGCACCTATGAGCGCATCGAAGGGACGGTCGATCTCATGCCCAGCGATCTGGTGTATTACACCTACATCAATGAGCAGGGCCGACCTTGTGTCGACCCTGGCCCATTGGCCAAACATGACGATGCACTGTCGATCTTGTTTTTCAATGAGATCAACCGCGCGCGCCCACAGGTGCACTCCCTGCTGCTGCGGGTCATGGCGGAGCGCAGTGTAGCGGCGTTCAACCGGGTCTATCAGTTCCCACACCTGCAAGTGTTCGCCGATCGCAATCGGGTGGAAAAGGAAGAAACCTTTGAGATCCCCGCGGCGGCGTGCGATAGGTTTCTGATGGAGATCGCGATGGAGCTGCCTGGCGGCGCGGAGATCCGGCGGGCGTTAATGTTTGATCCCCGCTTCCACGATGTCGATAGGCTCCTCAAGGAAGTGGAACCGGGTGTATTGCCTTATCGCGAGCTAAACGAAGTTAGCGCAACACTGCAAGCGGAGATTCAAGCGAGCAGCACCTTGCAGGACTACGCCCTGCACCTGTGGCACGCTACCCGTTGCCCTCAGGACTATGGGATCGCCATGGATGGCATCGACATGGAGCATCTCGTGCAGGCAGGCGCAAGCCCCCGCGGCATGAGTATGTTGGTGCGTGCGGCACGGGTGCACGCCTGGCTCAATGGGCGCGCGATGGTAGTTCCTGAAGACCTGCAAAGCGTCTATTTTGAGACGACAGCCCACCGGGTATTTTTCGGCCCCGTCCATGAATTTCGCCGCGGATCCTTGGTGCGGGAACTACTCGATAGGGTGATCCAAACCGTCGCCGCACCTTAGCTCAAACCCCACCTTGAGCCTTGTGTTTGCTGGATAGGCAGGTCGAATTTGGTCGAGCAGTCGCCTTAAGGCGAGCGAAGGCGAATCGCGACCAACGATGAACGGATCCCCGGGTCGTTTGCAAGAAGAGCGGATTCAGGAGTTTCACTACCGCTTTCCTTTGCGCTCCCAAGCGGTTTATCCGGGTTATCACAGGAGTACGCAGTCGGGTTCAGGGCAGGATTTTCGTGTGTATGAGCCGTGGTTCAAGCGTCCCGATGCACGGCGCGTGGATCTGCGCCTGAGCTTGCGGGATCCTTTTGAGATCCCTTACGTACGGGTATTCAATCAGCGCAGCAAGGTGCCGGTGTATGCCGTCGCCGATCTCTCAGGCTCCATGGGATCCCGAGGAAAGCTTCAACTGCTGGCAGAATTTACCGCGGCGGTGGCGCTGTCGGCCTATCGCACAGGAGATCCGTTTGGGTTCATCGGTTGCGATACCACGGTGCGGCGTGATCTCTTGCTGCCCGCTGTGCATCGGGCCGGTGCTGCCTTGGATCTGTTCGGGCGGTTGATCTGCCTTAAGGCGGAAGCCACCAGTGCCGAGGGACTGCGAGAGGCGAGCCGGTACCTATCCGCGCGCCGCTCCTTGGTGTTCTTGGTGTCTGATTTTTATCTTCCGCGGGGATTGATAGAAGAGGTGCTGGCTTCGTTATCCCACCACGCCGTGGTTCCGATCGTGGTGTGGGGATCGGAGGAATACCGCCGACTGCCATCCTTCGGTTTGGCCCAGGCACGAGACAGAGAGAACGGTGCGACCCGGCTCCTGTTGTTCCGGCGCAAGCTGCGCGAGCGATTCCAAGCCGCGTTTGCCGAGCGGTGTGGCGATCTCAGCAGGCTCTTTACCGCCAGCGGGTGGGCGCCATTTTTTCTCATCGATCGCTTCGAGGCAAACGAGTTGACGGAATATTTTCTTAAGTGGTGAGGTTTTACCTCCTTATTTTCATAGGGTGCCTGCCTTTGTTTGGGCACGCGGCCCAAGCGCCGATTGAGCGCTTCGAGATCCTCACCCCCAGGCCATTCGGATATCTCATCGGAGATCTTATTCATCACGAGATCGCGTTACAGACCAGGAAACCCTACACGTTGCAGAAATCCTCCGTCCCGAGTGCGGGAAATCTCAATTACTGGCTAGAGCTGCGCAGTGTGGCGCTAGAGGAAAGAGAAGGACAGACCGTCAATCGCTACCGGATCCTGCTCACTTATCAGACCTTCTATGCGCCGGTCGACGTGAAAGCGCTTTCGATCCCTGCTTTTCAGTTGGTGCTGAGCGGCCCTGATCGGGATCTCAATCTGCCGATCCCTGCCTGGGAATTTACCATGTCGGCCTTGCGGGAGCTTGAGCTCCGAATTGAGGGTGAGCGGGAATATATGCGCCCCGATGCTAAACCACGACCGCTGGACCTAGACGTTCATCAGAATCGGCTGTCGCTATTTATAGCGGCCTCCGTTGTGACACTGCTGTATACCTTATGGCGCTACGGGCAATGGCCCGGCCGGCGGCGCAAACCCTTTGCCCGTGCCGCCCGAGAGCTACGAGGCCTGCGTGGGAAGGCGGTGGATCTGACGAGCTACCAGCAAGCGTTGCGGCGAGTGCATCATGCCTTTAATCAGACCGCGGGGGCGCCGGTCTTTGCGCACGATGTAGAACGGTTCCTCCGCGAGCACCCGACATTTCTTCCGCTTAAGGCAGAGATCAGGGCCTTTTTCGACTCCTCTCAGCGGATCTTTTTCGGCGCGGGCGGCGATCTAGGGATGGACCACGATCCTTGGCACGCTCTCGAGCGCTTCTGGCGGTGCTGCCAGGAATGCGAGCGGGAAAGCCAATGAACCTGGCGGTGCAGTACCCTTGGGTGCTCACGGCCCTGCCCCTGGCGTTGTTGCCGTTTTTCTCCTCTTCATTGCGCAGTCAACCCTATCCTTGGGTGAAAGCGCTTCCTGTGGATTGGGTGTCTGATGTCCTCGGCCACACGCTGCAAGTGCTCGCTGGGCTGGCTATCGCTTCCGTGATCGTCGGGATCGCGGGTTTTCACCGGGTCGAGCAGACGGTGCAGCGCTTCGGCTCGGGCGCACATCTCGTGCTGCTCTTCGACCGCAGCGCCAGCATGGATTATGGCTTTCGCGGTCATCCACCTAGGGGTGAAGAGGGATCTAAGGCCCGCACGGCGCGCCGCCTGCTGTTGAAGTTCGTGGCAGGGCGCAAGAACGATCTGATTGGGATCGCCTCCTTTAGCACCTCGGCGATGTTCGTGCTCCCGCTCTCGGATCATCGAGAGGCGATCGAAGCGGCGATCGAGGCAATGGATGCGCCGGGCTTGGGCGCTACCAATATCGCCAAAGGGCTCGCGATGGCCTTGTCTTTTTTCCAGGGCAAACCCTACACCGGTTCGCGGGTGATCGTGCTCGTGTCAGACGGTGCCACCGAGCTCGACCATCGCAGCCAGGCGGATCTTCGGAAATGGTTCAAGGAGCTGCGCGTCGGTCTGTATTGGATATTCTTGCGTACCGCCGGTAGCCCTGGGATCGTGCAGGACGGCGAACGCTCGCCCGATGACGATTCCGACGATATCCCGGAGCGTCACGTCCATGAGTTTTTTACTAGCCTTGAGACCGCGTACAATTTGTATGAAGCGGAAGATCCGAGGGCCTTGGAGCGCGCAATCGCGAGCATCGATGCCCTCGAGAACCTGCCTTTGCGCTATTCCGAGCAGATACCGAGAGAGGATCTTTCGGGATGGTGTTATTGGCTTGCGTTTTGCGCGGTTGCGGTGCTCTTGGGCGCTAAGCTTGCCGAGGTTCGCGCATGGGTATGAACCGCTATCGGTTGCGCCGAGGCAGTTTACTGATCCTGTTGCTGAGCTTAAGCTTGGGGAGCGTCATCCAAGGCATAGCCCTGAGCCGCCTAAGCACCCATAACGAAACCATCGAACGACTGGTGCAGGGCGAGGACCTACCCGTTGCCGCCGATGCACCCCCGGAAGTCTTGTTCGCGCGCGCTTATTGGTTCAGGCAGAAGAACCGCGACGACGAGGCGATTGAGCTATTCAACCGCCTCGAAGGGGTAGGGGATCCCGGGCTTCGGGCGCGGGTGCGCTACAACCGCGCCGATCTCTACCTCGCCCGAGCAATCGAGCTCACCGAGCGCTCGGATTTTGAGCGCGCCTTCACCCTCGCCTCCCTCGCGAAAGATCTGTATCGCGAATCCTTGCGACTCGACAGCCAGGAGTGGGATGTAAAGTACAACCTTGAGGTCGCCATGCGGCTGGTTCCCGGCCTGCCGCAAGTAGAGACGGACATTTCAGAGAAGCAGCACCAGCAAGGTTTCTGGTCTTCCATTCCGGGCTTTCCTAGAGGGCTGCCGTGAACAAGGGCGATCTCCGATTGTGGTGCCTGCTCGGAGCCTTGGTTGCCCTTGCCTTGGTGCTTGCCTTCCCGAGGATCGCAGCCGAACGTTCGGTTTTCTCATATCTCTTCATCGTCGATGTCACCTGCAGCATGAACACCATGGATTACGAACTGAAGGGACGTCCCACCAGTCGCCTAGAGTTCGTAAAGAACGCGCTGCACGAGGTATTGCGGCGATTGCCTTGCGGATCGCGGGCGGGGCTTGGTCTTTTTACCGAACGGGAATCGGCCATTCTATTCCGGCCAGTCGAAACATGCGAAAACTACAGCGCCATCGAGGGGGCGATTGCGCGCATCGACTGGCGCATGGCTTGGGCCGCCGATAGCAACATCGCTCAAGGGCTCTACAATACCATCAAGCTCCTCAAGGGGCTAAAGGGTCATATCGTCTTTATGACCGACGGCCATGAAGCGCCCCCGGTCAACCCGCGCTATCAGTCCGATTTCAAAGAGGTGGCTGAGGAGACCGATGGCGCCAGGATCCTGGCGAAGATCCAGGCTATCTCACGGCCGCGATCCGAAGATAGACCGAGCGCGGTCAAGGGGCTGATCGTCGGGGTAGGGGCCTATACGCCGGCACCCATCCCGAAATTCAACGAAGCAGGCGAGCCGATAGGTTTCTACAGCGCGGACGACGTGCCCCATGCCAGTCGGTTCGGATTGCCGGCCGAAGATGCGACGCAGATCCCCGGCCATGATGCGCGCAACGCCCCGTTCGGCAGTGAGCCGGCGGTCGGAAACGAGCATCTGTCGTCGGTGCGGGAGGCCTATCTCCAAGAACTCGCTGCCAAGACCGGCCTCGTCTACCACCATCTCGACAATGCCAATGCTTTGAATGACACGCTCCAGCAAAGCGCATTCGCCGAGCACATCACCACGGCGGCAGATGTCCGTTGGATCCCCGCGCTCACCGCGCTTGTACTCCTGGTATTTCTCTACGGAGTCGTGCCCCAGGCAACTGTTTGATCCATTCGGCGAGTGGAATTTTTCGAGGTGCCCGTGCTGGCGTGAGCGAGAAGATCCAAGGTCTTGCCAGGTAGCGGGTTTTCCTTCACGGCGGATAACAAAAAATCGCACCGTGCCCGCTCTACCCTATTGAAATAGATAGCGAAAAGAGAACCATAATGCATAGATTCTCATGCAACCGGGGACATGCCCCGCTGTTTGTCCCCTTTTCCCTGTTCGGCTGGATGGCGCTTATCTCGCAAGGCGTGGCCTCAGAGGAACGACGAAATCCAGCCACCGCGATCGAGCTTCCAACCATCGAAGTCATAGGCACCACGCCGTTGCCAGGGCTTGGGATGCCGATTAATAAAGTGCCTTCAAATGTGGGCTCGCTCACGGCCAAAGAAATCGAGGATCAAAACCTCACTGAGCTCTCGGAGCTGCTGTTTCGAAACATCCCCAGCGTTAACTTGAGCCCCACCCAGAACAACAGCTTCCAAAACGACATCAGCTACCGTGGTTTTCTGGCATCGCCCCTCTTGGGCAGCGCGATCGGGCTTTCGGTGTACGTGGATGGCGCGCGCTTCAACGAGGGTTTCGGTGACACGGTGAACTGGGATCTCATCCCGCAATCCGCCATCTCCAGCATCGACCTTATCCCGGGTTCAAACCCGCTCTTCGGTCTAAACACGCTAGGGGGTGCACTGGCGATCCGGACCAAGAGCGGCTTCGCCTTCCAGGGTACGGAAATTGAAGCCTCGGGCGGCTCATTCAGCCGCTGGGCGGTCGAGGCGGAGCATGGAGGGAATTGGAACGAGCTCGATTGGTATCTCACCTTTAACGCTCTTGATGAGGACGGTTGGCGCGAAGGATCTCCCTCGGAGATCCGGCAGGTCTTTGGAAAGCTGGGTTGGGAAAACACCACCACCGATCTGGATCTGAATTACATCTTCGCGGACAATGAGCTCACCGGCAATGGATTCGCCCCAGAGAGCCTGCTGGCTCAGGACCGCGAGGCGGTGCATACCTTTCCCGATGATACCGACAATCGTATGCATTTCATCAACCTGCGCGCGAGCCACTGGTTCGGCCAGAACCTGCTGCTGGCCGGCAATGCCTTCTACCGCAACTATCGGCGAGAGACCTTGAATGGGGACGCCGAGATCGCTTGCGTGGACGATGCGACGGACAGCACGATTTTCACCGATCCCGAAGGGCGGCGGCCGCTGCACCGGGGCTTGTGCGAGGGCTCGGCGGCGGATTTCTTCGATGCGGACGGCAGCCCCGGAGCGGGTGAGCTGGAGCTTGAGGTCGAGGGCGAAGACCGCACGACCAAGACCGATACCGACACCTGGGGCGTGTCGCTGCAATCCACGTCCGAGGCACGCTGGTTCGGCCGTGGCAATTCGCTCACCATCGGCTTTTCCTACGACCGCAGCGACACCGATTTCCGCCAAGATCAGGCCGAGGCCGTGCTCTTCGAGCGAGGTTTAAGCCGCGGCACCCAGAGGATCGGCGATCTCGCGACCCAGGTCGACCTCAATTCCACGCAGGAGAACTGGGGGATCTATCTTACCGATACCTTCGATATCACCGAGCCGCTTGGATTGACCTTCTCCGCGCGCTACCAGATCACCGAGATCGAGATCAAGGATCGGACCGGGAAAGAAGGGAACGCCGATCTCAACGGCAGTCACGATTTCAATCGCTTCAACCCGGCGGTGGGACTAACCTATGCTTTTTCCCAGGCGCTCAATCTGTTCGGGGGCTATAGCGAGAGCTTCCGCGCCCCCACGCCGGCCGAGCTGACCTGCGCGGATCCCGAGGATCCCTGTACCCTGCCCAACAGCTTCATCGCCGATCCTCCGCTTCGTCCCATCGTGGGGCGGACCTGGGAAGCGGGCGCGCGTGGCACGCTGCCTTTGGCGGCGAGGACGCGTTTCAGCCTCGCCTATTTCCGGACTCAGCTTGACGACGACCTGGTCTTCAGTGTTACGGAGACAGGTGGTGCGGGATTCTTCACCAATGCCAAGGAGACCCGCCGCGAGGGCATGGAGGCGAGCCTGATGGGACAGTGGGGGCCGGTCGACTGGTTCGCCGGGTACAGCTTTATCGAAGCGACCTATGAGAGCGCGGAGACTCTAGCAAGCGTCGTCGATCCAGACGGGATCAAGGTCGAGGAAGGAGACCGGATCCCCGGGATCCCGCGTCACAACTTCAAGCTTGGCCTCGATTGGGCCGTTACCGACTTTCTGTCGCTGGGCGGCAATGTGATCTATGCCTCCGAGCAGTTCCTGCGCGGCGATGATGGCAACAACTTGGCCCCCCCCATCGATGGCTATGTGCTGCTCGATCTTCATACAAAGATAGCTGTGGGCAAGCACGCGGAGCTCTGGGCCCGGGTGGACAACGTATTCGATTCCGATTACGAGGCCGGCGGGACCCAAAACTTCAATGGCTTTGCCGATCCGATCGCCGTAGAGCGCTTCCTGGCGCCGGGAGCACCGCGCGCAGGGTGGGTGGGTGTAAAGCTGCGGTTCTAAGTGAAAGCGGGTGGCTTAGGCGGAGGATATGAAAAAAAGCGATGGTCCGCTGATGGACGAGCCATCTATGCTGAATCGTGGTGCTGTGATCGTCAGGCCGAAGCAGCCGTACCTCGCCTGGGCGACAGGCTTAGATGATTCTGGGGTGGTGCCTGATGTCAGCGGCGAGAAGATGATCTACCTCATTCCCAGTTTCGAGAGTGACCAGCAGGGCTGGGAGATCCTCAAAAAGATCTACGACCAGATCTTCAACAATGAACTGCGGGGTTGGCACACCGACCCATCGGCCTGGCCACAGGAGCGCAGCTTTGTCGTATTTCAGCATTGGTTCCACGTCGAGTTCCACTCGGTCGTCGAGGATCTTTGTGACTAGGAGATCTTTCGATGAAGACGGCGAGTAAGGCGCTGGGCTCCGTCACGAGTTGGACGCCGTGGCCCAACCCCGCCGCCCCGCGTGTTCACGAGCTTGCCAAAAAGAACATCTTGACACCGGGTCCAAACAACCCAGCGCTTTCCGTCGCCACGGGCGAAGCGCGCAGTCGAGGTGTTGAGTTAGATATCTCGGGACGGCAATTTGTCATTAGGAGGAAGTCATGAAGAAGTTTTTGCCTGCGGTCGCGGCCGCCGCTTCGTACTTTTCAACGCCCGCGATGGCTGACGACGGTACGCTTGGCGATTGCATCAAGGCCGCGATGGCTAAGCAAAAAGGCGATTTCGTCAAAGTCGAATACTTAAGCAAGAGCGCAAAGGGAGTACCGACTTTTGAGCTTGAGCTGCGCGATGCGAATGGGGTCGAGCACGAATTCATGTGCGACGCGACGGGCGGACAGCTTTACGAGGCCGAGACGGAAGTGGATAAACCGTCAGACTCAAAGTTCAAGAAGAACGCGAAGGTGAGCGAGGAGGAGGCCATCGCGATCGCCACGAAAGCCCATCCAGGTGAGGTGGTCGAGGTCGAATACGAAATCGAGTCTGATGGCGGCTCAACCTACGAGCTCGACATCATAGGCAAGGATGGCAAGGAAACCAAAGTCGAGGTGGATGCGGCGACCGGCAAGATCATCGAGGTCCACGTCGAAGAGTGGGAAATCGGCGAAGAGCCTGAGGAGAAGCGCAAGAAATAACCCGATTGCGACCGTAGTCGAATAAGAACTTTAAACGCCTTTTTTCGTGCGAGGAAAGTATCGCGGGAATGGTGAGTATTAAGTTTAATACGCAAAAAGCAAGGTGCTGAATGGTAACATCATTTTCCCACTATGCAACCCGACCGCAATCGGAAGGTCCCGCTTGGGCCAGCTGGCTCGGTGTCATCACCATTGTTTTCGGCATTTTCCTGACCACGTCCCATGGCAATGAATGGATGAAACAGGCCGTCATCACCCATTCCATGCCGGCCAGCGGTGAGATGCCGGCCGCGGACTGTCCCCCGGAAGAGCTGGAAGAGGAAGGGCTGAGCCTGGCCGAGTGCGAGCACATGGTTGCCAACGTCAAAGGTATAGCCCTTTCGGCACCGGACTGGTTTCCCGGTTTTCAGATGGTACTGTCCGGGATCGGCACCGTCATTGCGTTTTTATCCATCATTGTGGGTGCTGCACTGGTTAACTATCGCGGCTGGGCGCCAACCGTGGCAATATTAACTTTTGCAGCGCTGATAGCGATCGATGTTATCGGCTTCATGGCCGCGGTGAATGCGGGACCGATATTAAGACAGTTCTACCTCGGAGACATTCTGCTCTGGTTCTTTATTCATTTGATAATGATAGTGGCCGCTGTCGCCGGTCGGCACGGCGAGAGTACGATCTAGCATACAGGTGTCTCGCACTATTCAAAGACTGAATTCAAAGAACGGAATCCGTTATGCAAAGGCAAGGCTACAGTACGACAGCAGTTATTCTGCATTGGTTGGTAGCCGTCTCCATCTTTTTTCTGTTTGTTTCCAGCTGGTGGATGATGGGACTGCCACTGCCATCAAAGGAACTGACTTTCCGTGAATTCCCGTTCCAGTTGCATAAGAATATTGGTATTACACTCGTTATTGTTCTCGCGATCCTGCTTTACGTCCGTTTCAGGCACCGCCCGGCACCGCCCAGCGTGCAGGAGGTGCGGCCGTGGATGCACAAGCTGGCGGTTATCGATCACGTCATTCTTTATGTGTTGATAGTCGCTGTCTCCCTCAGCGGTTACCTGTCTTCTTCATTCACCCGCTGGGAGACAACGTTATGGTGGCTGGTCGATTTGCCACAGTGGGGCAGAGCAGATGAAGACATGAACATGTTTTTTTCTGATATTCACCTGTGGACCGCCTGGGCGTTGCTGTTGGTGGTGGCGGTGCACGTCAGCGGCGCTCTATATCACGCCTTCCGCAATGACGGTGTTGTACGCCGCATGCTGCGTTTGTAAATATTGGCTTCCTCGCAGGTTCCCTGATCTTTTCAGGTCTTTGGGGCTACGATTGACGGCATTGCCACGATCGCTTTGCCTTGAATTTCCTTCCGCCCTATAACCCTGAGCTGAACCCCAAGCCGATCTGCTCTTGGTGGCGTTCGAGGAAGGGATTCATGCGGGCCGCTTATCCATCGGTAGATGTGGGAGGATTAAACTACGGCCTCGGCCCCCGATGCCACGACCCAGTGGCAGTTGCCCATTCCTAAGGGGAATGGGACAGAAAGCCCAGCCCTCATGGTGACCCAATGCCTGGAGCGCAAGAGTTGTCAAGGAGGAACCCAGGGACGGAAGCTCCTTGACAACTCTGGATCGGAAGGCACCCTTTTTACCATGAGGGGGGAGCGAACGAACATCAACATCGACTCTGGAGTTTGGTTCCGGCTACGCCCGGTTAGGGCTTCGCAAGATCGTGCAAAGGGCGAGTGAGCCAAGCGCGGTTGATGCGCATCGAAGGCATCGGTCCCACCGCCGCGTCAAAGTTTCAGGATCGAACGCGCCTGTTATCCAGACAGATCCGCGTTCTCTTGCCTTATGCGCTGGATCCACCATTCGGCTTCGCCACGGTGGGCTTTATCTTGGCGTGCGAGCTCCAAGGTCTTAACGGACTTCTGCCTCTCTCCGGCGTGGTAGAACGCGATCCCCTGCAGCAAGCGGGCGGCTCCCACCTTGGTGAACCCCGCAGATAGAGCGGAGTCCAGTGCCTTCACCGCCTGGTCCCAATGCTCCATTTCAAACAGCAATTGTCCCAGACTAAAGTAAGCGCTTGCCGAGCCGCCCAGGCGCCCCATCCGTTCCAAAACCCGCGCGGCTTTCTCCTTCTCATGGGCAAGGATCCAGCCCTTGGCTAGCGTTTGCAAGATGGCTTGGGTCTCTTTAATGCGGCCGGCCTCGACTTCCGCTGCCAACAGTTGCGCCCCCTTATAAGGCATCTGCAGATAGCTGTACATCTGCACAAGCTCCATGGTGGTTTGCGAATCGAGTAGCCCTTGCTCATAAGCCAGTGTTAGCGCGGCAAGGGCACGCATGTCCTCCCCCGCTTGCTGATAAGCCGCCGCCAATTGTCTCCAATAGCGCTGCTCGTCCGGATCATGCTCCACTATCTGTTCGAGCAATCGCGCCGCCTCTAAGTACCGCGAGGACTCGTAATAACAGGCGAGCAGGACTTGCTGCCACTGCTCCTCGGGCTTTTCGCGTTGGGCGAGGAGCTGTTTTAGGTAAGGGATGGCCTTCTTGCATTGCTTAGCGTGATAGTACGCGGTGGCGGCGAGCTTTAGGCCCTCTACCCCTGGGGAAGGTTCTCGGCTTAGCCAACGATCGAGATAGGCGAGTCCTTCCTCATAAGCGTTAGAGGCGATCAGAACTTGGACCAGGTTGTAATGCAACTGATGAACAACATCGGAAGGAAGTGCATTTTGTCGCAAGGCTTGCTTAAATGCCTCGGCCGCCTGCTGCTGCTGGCCTAGGCTGTTGTAGACATAGCCCAGGGTTTGCTGAACCACGGCGGCCTCATAGGCGTTGGTGGCAACGGTGGGCATGAGCGCTTGAAGGTCTGCCAGTGCCTGGGGGTTTTTCTGAGCGTCGATCAGCCGGTGAATTTTGGATAGGGCTTTATAGGTAGTCGCAGACAGACGAGAGCCTTCCTGCGCATTAACTGAGCTGAGGACCGCGCATGCGATCAGGGCAAAGTTGCAAGCCGACTTGAGCATCAGTCTTGCACGCTAAACTCGACTATTTGACGCGCGCGCCGCGCAACGGCGACCCCCCCCATGATCCGCGGTTTGAACTTCCATTTTGTGATCACGGCCAGCACTGCCTGATCGAACATCCCCCGAGGATCGGCTTTCGCGATGAACGGATCTTTCACCCCGCCTGCGGCGGTGATGGTAAACTCAACCGTCACCCTACCTTCTATCCCGGCACGCAAGGCGCGTGCAGGATAAGTGGGGTCTACTCGGACGATAGGTACAGCATTGGTATCTAACTCTAGCGGTCCCGAAAAGCCGAGAGCGTTCTCCATAGGCGCGGACTGGAAATCACCCAGGTAGGGGCCACCCGCGATCCGGGCGGATAATAACCCCACTCGAGGTGCGGCGATCTTCGGTCTTTGCATCTCCGGCTTTTGGGGACTCGCAACGGCCATCTTTGCGAGTGCCGGTGCCCGCTGCGGTCTCGGCTTCTGTGGCGGTTGTTCTCGTCGCCTAGGCTCGTGCGCGCTTCCTGTGGTTTCGGCATGCGGATGAAAGTCACGGGGCGTAGCGTCTCATCCCGAGGTGACTTTAGATCCTGCGGCGCCGCCAATCGGTAGATAAAATAAAAAAGCAGCAGGTTGAGCAAGGCCGCGAGGCCGACGATGGCCGCTATCGACAAACGGCGCCGGACAGCGGGCGGTTCTCTCAACACGACCTCATCGAGGTCGAGATGCGAGTCATCTGCATCGGCTTTCGTGATCCGTCCGAGCGGATCCGTGTCATCGGGTTTGGGTTCACGCCGTTGGCGCCTGACCTTGCGACCGAGCGCACTCGCGGCGGGGTAGCGATTGACCGCGACCAACAACGCGGCGAAACCAAGGGCCATGATGACATAAGCGATGACCCCTCCTTGTTGCGCGCTTTCGAAAACCCCCGGCTTCTGAAGTAATAATTCCAATGACATGCCTCGGGTCGGATCGACCGGCAGCTCACACAGCTCTTGGTCGCTCTCCTCGAACGCGCGCGCGAGGCTCTTTAGGCGCGAGGGAGGCTGGCGAGCGGGCACCAGCAAGCGTTTTGTCGTGGGCTGATAGCGTAGAAATTCCCCGTCGGCAATGGCATCGAAGGTCCCCACCCGGGTGATCATGTGCTCTTCCTCTGCGCCGTCGCGAGCGATGATCTTGGCTTTAAATCGACTGACCTTTCCGGATTCCACCATGTGCTGCAGCAGGGTCTGCCAGAGCGTCTCCAGATCCTCGATCGAGGGCAGTTCCTCGCTCTGCGAAAGGCGGCGCAGGAACCCCGTCCCTTCCGGGAATTCAGCAGAAACGAGAGACGATTCCGCTATCGCCGCAAGATCGCTCGCACTCCGGCGCACGATCCCCGGTAGCTCGCCGATGCCCTCCTGATTGGCTTGTTGCAGGACTCTTGTTTTTTCCTGGATCAGGGCGTCATTGGCATCGAACCGCTGTTTGAGCCGATCCGCCCGCGCGTGCTCTTCGGCAAGTGTCCGTTTCGCCTCGGCCAAGATAGCCTGGCGCTGGTCTCGCGCCTCTAGGAAGCGCTGCTCGCGTTTCTTGTGCTCTGCCTGTTCCACGACGCGCTCCTGGCTGACTTCCCGCAGCAATTCCTCCAGGGATCGGGGAGACGCGTTCCCAGCTTGAGAACAGCAGAGGATGATGAAAACCAAGCCGGCGAGCGCGTTCAATGCTCGCCAGCGATTAGCCTCACTCATGCAGAGCTCCTGCAGCTGGCCGACGCGCGGTAGCGATAGGCAAGTTGACAAAATCAGGCGGGATCTCATTTCTCGCCATTCGCAATCCGAGATGCACGGCCTGATTATATTTTTTGGGCAACGTTTTCCATCTCGCTTGCGAAGGGTCCCAGTAACCGGTCTCGTTCCGATCAAGGCTGGCGTAAAAGAGGGCTAGCCGACCGATGCGCAAAAAATCCACTACCTGCGACTTGCCATTCGAGCGTCTTTCCCCTGAATAGGCTTCTAAGCTACCGCCGTAATCAGCCTCGATCTGATAGGCTTCCAGGACCCTTCGGTATTTCTCTTGCAGCGACACATCGGAGCGGTCCACCAGCTGCTTCAGATCTTGCAACCGCTTTTGCCGTTCTTCGGGGAGAAAAGGGATGTCCCGCTCCAGGAATTGTTCCAGTACCTCGATCATGTCCAGTACCAGCGGGAGCAGATGCCGATTGGCTACGCTCACACGAGCCAGCCGACGCTCCAAAGATGCGAGATCATTCTCCTGGTTGACGCGCAGACTCTGCAATTGCTGGTTATAGGCTCGAAGATCGGCGATCTGGTGGAGGATGCTCCGGTACTGCTGCAGCAGGGAATCCGTTTCATCGGCCAGCGAGTCTATGCGCTTTTGAGAGGCGATGGCTTCGGCGTTGCCCGCCTCCCGTTCATCCAAAGCCCTCTCCAGGAGGTTCGCGGCGGTGCCCACAGCCGGCGAGAGTCCGAGAACCAGCAGTAACAGCCTAAATTTAACGGTAATCCACGTCCTCATCTAAGCAACCCGAAGGCGCTATGCAGAAACTCTGCCGGTCATCCAAGTTCAACCACATTCTACGGAAGGGGGCAAAAATTTGCATAATAGCGGATGCTCATAGGGTGGACAACGCGCCGATCCGCCCATATCGCTATCATGACGCATCTCGTTTAACGTGTTCGTATGAGTCTCAGATTTCGTCTAAGCGTGCTCATGACCTTGATCTTCGGCCTGGTGTTTCTGGCCGCCACAGGCTGGGTCATGCATGATGCAAAACGCGCCGTGGTGCAAGAAACAAGAGCGGCGCCTCGGCTTGCGGTACAACTTTTGGAGATCGCGTTCGCACGCGGTGGCAGCGATCCTCTTGAATGGCGGCGGGAAATCCTTGAGCGGATCGGGGATTTCGCGAAGACCCGACATTTGGACATCGAGCTGCTGAAGGGAGAAAAGCGTTCTGCCGTCTCCCCTCGGGCGGCTGGCGCCTCACAAGCGGGAGCACCCCCATGGTTTGCCCGCTTCGTGACCCCCAGCACCACCGAGGTGCGTCACGTGATCCAAGTGGCGGGCATGCCTCGAACCGAGGTCATCGTGCGGCCGGACGCCAAGGATGAGATCGCGGAGGCCTGGAGCGAGGCGCGCTCTACCCTGATCTTGCTGTCCCTATTCTTTGTCGTCGCGAGCGTCTTGATGTTCATCACCCTTGGTTTAGGCTTGCGGCCGATCAATATGATCCTCTTGGGCTTGGACGGCATAAAGAAGGGCGACTATCAGCGCCGCCTGCCGCCCATTAAGCTGCCGGAGCTCGGCGCCATCGCCGAGCATTTCAACCATATGGCGCAAGCCTTGGAAAGCAGCCGCGAACAGGCACGCACCCTCGCTCGGCGTTCCTTGGAGATCCAAGAGGCGGAACGCCGCCGACTCGCTCACGAGCTGCACGATGAGATGGGGCAATCGGTGAGCGCTATTAAGGCGGTGGCGGTCGCAATCAACCGCAATAGCTCGGATCCGGCGATAAAAAAGCAAGCGCAAACGATCGGCGAGATCTCGACTCGCGTTTATGACTGTGTCAGACGCATGACGCGGCGGCTGCGCCCGGCGGCCTTAGATGAACTGGGCTTGGCCCCGGCCTTAACCAGCATGGTGCAGGACTGGAACGAGGCGAGTGATCCAGTTTGTCGCCTTCATCTCTCGGGGGAGGTCGGTGGCTTACCCGAGGGTGTCGAAATTGGTGTCTATCGAATCGTGCAGGAATGCTTAACGAATGTTTCAAAGCACGCCATGGCAAGCGAGGTAACGGTCGCACTGGACAGGGAGGTGCGGAGCAAGGGCCGGCTTTGTCTGAGAGTTGCAGACAATGGTTGTGGATTTGATCCCGCATCCGTTGTCCCCAGTCTTGGATTGCGGGGTATTCGAGAGCGCGTGGAAGCGCTGAACGGTCGTTTTGAGCTGCAATCGCAACCGGGGGCGGGAGTCAGGCTCAAGGTGGATCTGCCGGTGTCGGCACCTGCCGGTGGGACCTGAGCATGCAGCGGGATGCCATACGGGTGCAGTTAGTGGATGACCACGCGGTGGTGCGGGCAGGGTACAGGACCTTGCTCGAAGGGGTGCTCGACATCGTGGTCGTGGCAGAGGCTGAGAGCGGAGAGGCGGCCTGCCGGGCCTATAACGAATGGCGGCCGCAGGTCGTCATCATGGACTGGTCACTGCCCGGGATGAGCGGCCTGGAGGCGACACGACGCATTCTGGCGCGCGACGTGAGCGCGCGCGTTTTGGTGTTCAGCATGCACGAGGAAACCGCTTTCGTCGAGCAAGCCTTGCAGGCAGGCGCGCGGGGGTACATTACCAAACGCAGCGCACCGGACGTGCTGGTAGAGGCAGTGCGACAAGTGGCGGCCGGCAAGACCTATCTGGAGCAGGAGATCGCCCACCGCCTTGCCATTCATCGCGCCCAAGGGCGCTCTACTTCGTTGGAAGCGCTTTCTGCCCGGGAATTCGAGATCTTCTGTTTCCTGGCACAGGGCCTGGGCGTGAATCAGATCGCAAAACGCTTGTCGCTGAGCTATAAAACAATCGCCAATTACAGCACCCAGATCAAGAACAAGCTGGAGGTTAATACCGTGGCCGAGCTCACGCGGCTCGCCATCCGGCACGGTATTGTGAAACCCTGAGAGCTTGTCCTCTCGCAGAAGGCGTTTCATTTCGCCGACTGGCTCTTGCCCGCGTGAGCTTAAGCCCGGTTGCTCAAACGGGTGTTTGATATCGACATCGAGCAGTGTCCCCGGTGTGGCAGCACCCTGAAGGTCATCACTGCCCCTGACAGGCTCAGGACGGGCATCGACGATCCCGCGGTGATGGCTAAGATCCTTGCTCTCGAGGTGCCATAGGAAACCAACTTCTGGCCGTTGACATGACGAACCTGGCCGGGCAGCCAGATCGCCGCGTTTCTCCAAAGTATTCTGGATAGCTATCCTCGGGAACAGCCCACTCGTGTCCTCGGGAACTTTTCCTATTGCCAAACCTGGCTTAACACTGCCATTGTAGGAAAAAGACGCGGGAGGGTGGTCTTGCAAAGCGCTTTGTTTCCCCGTACTTCAATGATCTTAATGGTCGCCTTTATTCAGGCTCTGGCGACGCCAATCTTGGCAGAAGAGGTGCAGGTTCTCGAGCAGCTGGAGGTCATTGGGGTGACACCGGTGCACGGCGTTGGCTTACCCGAAGCGAAAATTCCCTATGCCGTACAATCGGCGTCGGGCGCCGAGCTGGAGCGGTTTCAGAGCTTAGACCTCACCGATTTTATCAACCGTCGCCTGAGCGGCGTGAACCTGAATGCGGCCCAGAACAATCCCTTGCAGCCCGATGTGCAGTACCGCGGCTTTACCGCCTCGCCTCTGCTGGGCTTACCGCAGGGGCTTGCGGTATACCAGAACGGGGTGCGGATCCAGGAACCCTTTGGCGATACCGTGAACTGGGAATTGATCCCCGAATCTGCCATCGCCAGCATCAATCTCATCGGAGGGGCCAATCCCTTGTTCGGTCTCAATACCCTCGGGGGCGCTTTGTCGATCCGAACCAAAACCGGCTTCACCCACCCAGGGCACCAGGCGGAAACCTACGGGGGCTCTTTCGGCAGAGTCGTCGCGCAAGCCGAGGGCGGGTGGAACAACGGCCGCTTAGGCTATTTCACCACCTTTAATTATTTCGACGAAGAGGGCTGGCGGGACCTATCCGATTCCGACGTCAAGAATTTTTTTGGAACACTGGGCTGGCATGGGGACAATTCGACCGCGGATCTGAGCTTCAGCTACGGCGACAGCGAACTGCGCGGCAACGGACCCTTGCCGGTGCAATTGCTGGATCAAGATCGGGAAACCGTCTTCACCGCACCGGATATCACCGAAAACGATCTCAAGATGGTGATCCTGGAAGGTTCGCATTGGTTCAAAGACAGCATCCAGCTCTCCGCCAATGCCTTTTATCGCGACAGCGACACCGACTCGTTTAACGGTGATGGCACAGAATTCGAGGAATGTGCGGGCACGAGCGCAGAGACCGCGGGTCTGATCGAGCCCGAGGAATTTCGCTGCGAGAACGCGGGTGGAGACGATGAGCAACCAGTAGCGGACCAGTTTGGTGTCCTGGTGGGAGAAGCCGATGATGCGGTCAACAACCTCAGTACCCGAAGCCAACGCGCTTACGGCGGCACCTTGCAGGAGACCTTGGTCAACGATCTGCGAGGGCATGAGAATCAGTTGCTCATGGCGGCCGCTTGGAACCAGGGCTTAGCGGAGTTCGGCTCACAAGTGGAAATCGCGAGCCTCAATCCCGTCCGCAGCACCTCGGGCACGGGGCGATTGATCGAAGAGCAGGGTACTCGGGTAAAGACGCGCACGCGGACCTGGTCTTTATTCATCTCTGACACGCTTTCCGTGACTCCCGATCTGCACTTCACCTTCTCCGGCCGGTTCAATTCGACTCGCGTCGCCATCCGTGATCTCTCAGGTGATGAGCTAGGGCTGAATGGGGAACATGATTTTGATCGGTTTAACCCGGCAGGCGGTGTTTCCTGGCAGGCGCACCCTTTATTGAACGTGTATGCCAGCTACAGCGAATCCACCCGTGCGCCAACACCGGTAGAGCTGGTCTGTGCGGATGAGCAGGCGCCTTGCAACTTACCCAATGCCTTCCTCGCCGATCCCCCGCTGCAACAGGTCGTGGCCAAGGGTGTGGAGGGCGGTTTCCGCGGCGATCTAGGCCGCCTCCGGGGACTGGATATCGGTGAAGTACAGTGGAGCCTCGCTGGGTTTCATACCCTAAACGAAGACGACATCATCTTTCAGGCCACAGGGGGCGTGACCGCGAATGAAGGGTTCTTCGCGAATGTCGGCGACACCCGGCGTTTAGGAATGGAGCTGGGGTTGGAGGGCATCTACGGGCCGATCGAGTGGTTCTTGAATTACAGCTACGTTGAGGCCACGTTTCGCGATCCCTTGCTTGTCAATAGCCCAAATCACCCATTCGCCGATGCCGATGGTGACATCGCCGTAGAGAGAGGAGATAGCGTGCCAGGGGTCCCCCGGCACCAGCTCAAGCTGGCGGCCGATATGACGCTCGCACCTACCCTAAACGTAGGTGCCGACCTGATCTACAACTCGGGACAGTTCTTGCGCGGCGATGAGGCCAACGTATTGCCTCAAACCGATGCGTTCGCGGTGCTAAACCTACGGGGGGAATACCGCGTGACCAAGCACCTTGCGCTTTTCGCCAGAATAGAGAATATCTTCGACACCGACTACGAGACTTTCGGCCTGCTCGGCGAACCCGCCGCGGTGCTTGGGCCGGCCTTTGATGACCCGCGCTTCCTCAGCCCAGGCTCCGAACGCGGAGGTTGGGTAGGGGTGCGCCTTAGTCTATAAGGCCTTGGCTCTGCTGCAGAATCGATTGACTGGGATGCCTGACCCAGATTGATGGTGATCCGTCTTTGCGGTTCCCGCGTAATAACGACGATCTCGGTACACAAGGTGCAAAACTATCTGCTGCACCCACCACCGTGAAGCGGATGATCCGTCCCCGAAGGAAAAAGAAATTTTGGGCTGGGACGAATAAGGCAGCGGACTTCCTGAAGCAAGAACGGGGCATAGGGTCAGGTTTTTCCTTAACCCATCTTGAATGCGATTTTGAGAAGATGGCGCGTGCTCTCGGAATCGGTTTCCCTGACCTACGATCTCACCTCCCGTAGCGATGCTCGGAAAACCATGAGAAGGAATGAAGCGTGCTTCCCGGAAGGGCTGGCGTTTGGCAATTATGGCATCCACGGCGTGGCCCATTTTTAGGGGCATTTCCAATTTAACGAAGTGCCCTTAGTTTAGCGGCGTTTGCCTCAAGTCTGCCAAATGCGCGGCGGACAGGCGGCGCGGCCGATAATGATCGGTCGAATCACCCCCCATGTGCATGTAAAGCAGGCCCGCGCGGCTACCGCTGTACTACCGAGAAAGCGACAGACCAACAGCTTATCGAGAACAGTGACGCTAAACAAATCCGGCTCTGCCCAATGCACTGTTGCGCGCACGGCTTCAAGCACTCGGGCGGTGGCCGGAAACGCCACTAGGGTACCCCACACGGGCCGAGCGGCGAGTCCCCAGGGGGCAGACAGCGCTGCGCTTTCGCCCAGCAATTGAGCGCGTTCGACGAGTAACGGTAGGCCCTCGCCCCACAGTTCCAAGCACGGACGGAAAAGGCCCCCACTAAAGGGTTCCTCAGCCGCCGGCCTCCCAAGGCATATCACCTCCCAGCCGATGAAGCGGGCGTCCCCCGAGAGCATCACACGGGTCGTCAGTTCAGCCCGGCATTCGGGAAACAAGATGCTCTCTTGTGGTAGCCATTCCGCGGTACCGCCGTCGAGCTTGATGGTTTGCCGCTGCACTGACAAGGGCCCGAGCGAGCGGTAAAACTTGCCGGCAGCAGGCGTCGTGATCAATGCGTGCGCTCCGCTCGCCACATCGATATTCACCGCGAGTTGGTCGCCTCCCACCACCCCACCCGGTGGGTGCAGCAGATAGACATGGCAGACGCCTTGTTCAGGATAAAGTGGCTTTTGCACCAACAACGGCCCTTCGTGGCTGCGCCTTGAGAGAATCGTGCGCCCATCGCGTCTCTCGAAACCCAGCTCCAGGCGGGCCCGCCAACCCTGATTCGAAGCATTGACGCATTTCGGCTCAGCCAAGGGGAAACCAGCGCAGCACTACGAACGCTTTCAATCCGTGGTCAAAAACAGCGCATCAGACGCTGTGTATAGCGGCCTGTTCTCGATAGAAGAAGGGACCGGAGCTCTGAAGATCCACCTCTGGCGGCGTCATGCAAAAGAGCATCCGCCTTCGGGCATGGTCCAGACAAAAAGGGCTTAGCATGGACCCGTGGCGCGCAAAGAGTTCATAAGCATCGACCCCTCGGCCCTCCTCGGTGACGAAGTTGTCGATCCCTGCAATCTGAGCGTCCAGCGCAAGCCTTCGTCGCTTACGGATGAGGATCTCTACCGCTTCCATGGCGCGTTAATCGATGCTCGGCCGTTGTTCAGATGGACGGATTACCACTTCGCGGCCACGCCAGAGGACACTCCCGCGCGTAATGCGATAATACGAGGCCACGACGGCGGCCCCAAGCAAAAGCCACACCGGGAGCGGATAGAGAAACAAGTGCCAGCGGGACAGTTTTACTATAGGTAGGGGCGCTAGAGCGAGCGCGACGGGCAGCAGATAAGCCACGGCGCCTGCGGCGAGTAGGGGCCAATCGCCTAGGGCCGACGCGAACCCGATGATCAAGACGGGCAGCGACACGAGGGCGGCGAACGGCAAGGCGAACAAGGGCGCTAGCAGGGGTTGGCCATGCCTCCCGCCCACCACGTAAGAGATATTCTTCACCATACCGAAAAAATACCCGCGGAGGCTTCGGTACATGGTGACGCGAGCCGCATCATGGCCCTCATACACGTGGAAACGAAAGCCGTGCTCTTTTACCCGGCGGCCCAACTCCACATCGTCTAACACCGCGCTTCTCAATGTCTGGTGCCCCCCGATAGCCTCGTAGGTGGTACGCCTTATCAAGATAAAGGCCCCAGCGGCGAACCCCATTCCCCGTTCGCGATTGGACTCGTGCGGATGCAGGGTGAACACGCCCAAGGGCACGAACCAGGGCATCTGGGCCGCTTCCGCCCAAAGCTCGCAATCGAGTCGGGGCAGGAGACTAAGGCCTTCGATGTCTCTCGCGGTCGCAGTGGCCACGGCGCGCTCCAGGATCTCGGGTTCGAAAACGATATCGGCATCGGTGAACACCAGCCATTCCCCACAGGCATGCTGGACGCCGCGGTGCTGGGCGTTTGGTTTTCCGAGCCATCCGGGAGGCAGGATCGGGTTATGGAGGACTCGCAGCCTCGGGGCACCGGTGGCGAGACGGTCTAAGATCACACCAGTCTCATCCGTGGAGTGATCGTTGATGGCGATGATCTGCATCTGGGGATAACTCTGCTCCAAGAGCGAGCGCATCGCTCTCTCCACAGTGGCCGCCTCATTTCGGGCCGGGACAATCACGGAGAGGCGCGGTAGGTGCTCTCGAGCTGTGCTCGCCGTGGCGTGGGGCAGAGGCGGGATCCGTCCGAGCAGCGCACGCGAGCGCCAGCTCAGCAGGACCCAGAGCGCTGCCCAAAACGTCAACCAAGCGATGCCCAACTCCTTTGCCCTTTCTGGTCGCAGTTTGAAGGCGGAAGTTTACCCGCTTTTGCTTGCATGGTGCGTCTGACGTACGTGGCAGTACTGTCGGAGACTTGGGGAACCGTTCGGCCCCGATTTCTGAATCGCGCCTTGTTCCATCCGAGCGACCGGCAGGCTACCAGCCGCTTTGAAATGCAGCGCGAGTGACAGCAACCGTCGTGCCGAAGCGGGGTTTTATCTCGGGAGCTTATCTTGGTTTAGAAACCCGCGCGGCCATATGGTTAAGTACGCAAGATCTTCGTCGATACCGTCCATCACGGAATAGCGTTTATAGATTTCCCGACCCATCCACGCGTACCGCGTATGTTCGTGGTTCAACACGACGCGTCCCTCCAGCCATCGATGGTGAAAAAGGTAAATGTCAAAAATACCCCCGTAGAATGTATCGCGGACCGGACCGAGCGTGGAAATCGACTCAATGCGGTGCTCCGCTCCGATCTCTTCGGTTAATTCCCTCAGCGCGCATTGCGATGGCGTTTCTCGGCCTTCGATGCGCCCGGCGGGAAAACCCCACCGTCCAGCGCCTAAGGGCGCATGAGGGCTGCGCTTGAGTAGCAAGATCTCGTGAGCGAGATTCTCAACGACGTTTATGGATAGGCGGATCACAGGCTGCTTGTAGGCGGAAGTCGAAGTGTACAACCCTGGCGATGGAGCAGGAGACTAAGCGTCACCGATTTCCCGACTCCATTTCCGCCCATGAGGACGAGCGCTTCACTGGGGGATATTGCCATGCTAACGGTCTCCAGCGCAACCGGGACCTCCCTGGGCGGATCGCGAATCGACCTTGACACCTCGTGCAGTCGAGCGAGAGGCTCGGGCTCGGTCATTCGAGACCCCTGATGGGAAATTCGGTCTACCTGGGGCAATTTGCCGCATCGCTTAGCGCTTGGCCGCGCACTGCCTATCGGTGCCAATGAACGAGATCTCGCCGTGGACCCGATCATCCTCGGCGAGTTGCACATCGGGGTTCTCGCTGTTTCCGCGGGACGCAAACGGGCACAACTCGAACAATGGTTCGAGGCGTTGGCGCGGATCATTGCCTGCTTTCCCTGGACGCCGTCGTCAGCCGGCGGCCGGCGAGGTTGGTCGTCGATCTGAAGAGGAAAGATCTTCCCCGCGAACAGTGAGAAGTCGCTGTCGCTAATTTTCCTCTGCTGGGCATACTGGTCGCTGTCAAACTGCTTTTCCATTTCCAACATCCTCACGGTTATCTCCCGCTCTCTACAGGCTTGGACAAGCGGGCGAGGATGATGGGGGTTCAGAACGAGATTGCGGCTTCGTGATGCAAAACGCAGAAAAGTTCTGCATGGCGGGAATAATGGCCATTGTGAATGAGGATTAACCCATGCTTAAAAAGCCAGTCCGAATAACCATACAAATCCCCGCAGCCACGTTTGAACGCTTAGAGCGAGGGGAAGAAGATTCAATGGCGCGTATCGTCCGTCAAACGCTGGAGATTGGTTTAACTGAAATGGGCGTGATCGATCGAGCGCGCCGATTTACGCTGCCATTGCCCAGGGTGTTGTATCGAGTCTATCGCGGTGGGGGTAGAGCCGTTCGGTCTCG
>Ga0187892_10004300_pt1 | contig 24146 bp, 25 predicted proteins | sample MA1701073metaG_FD_139345 | JGI IMG/M metagenome (GOLD analysis project Ga0187892, IMG submission 139345) | Bio-ooze microbial communities from a basaltic lava cave in the Kipuka Kanohina Cave System on the Island of Hawaii, USA - MA170107-3 metaG ... | reverse complement strand
GTGCGCCTGCGCATAGCGCATGTTGTTGATCCAGACGCCATCGCTCAGGCGGCCGAGGATCTCGCCGTGTGGTGCGAGGAGGACGCGGCCGCCGGTCGCGCCGTCGACCTGACCGAGCTGTCGGAACCGGACGCCGTCGCGGACCACTCCGTCCTGCCAGACGTGAAAGATGTCCCACGTCCTTCTGTCGTTGTACCGGTAGGGCTTCGCTCTCTCGATTCCTTCAAAACTGTCCATCACTGCCCTTTCCCTTTCTCGGACGCGTCTCGCTTCATCAAAGGGTCAGGTTCGGGGTGGCTGACTCGGTCGGCCGTGCCACTTCGGTGGCGCGCCGGAGGCAAAACCGCTCCGCACAGCCATGTCCGCGCTGACCGTCGGTAGAGATTCGCGCCGCCTCCGCGGTCGAGTGGAGTACGGGACTATCGCGCCGGGCAGTCCCCGAAGTCAACACCTCGGCGCAGCCTCCCATCGATCGATTGAGATCCTGCGCCTCGTTCGTTCAGCGAACTGGCGCCGCCCAGGACGCCGCAAGGCTGTCACGACGCAGAACCCGCACGGACCGGCAGGCCCGGAACCAGCTCAGCCGCACTGCGCCCCTCTTGGCCGCGCGCGTGCCCGACCTACGCCGCATCGTCGCCTTCCGCACCGTGCTGTTCCACCGGTACGCGGCGGTCGACGACCGCCTGGTCTGGGGAGACGGCAACCGAGCGAGCGACACCCCCTCGTCGCCACCTGTTGGACGAGCTGCTGGGAGACGACCAGCGCGCCGCGGACGTTGCGGGTCCCTCCCGCGGGGTCGCCACGTACCTAAGGACCTTACGCGCCGGTGGCGACGCCGGGTGCGCCGTGGCGCGCCGCCCAGCCGCGGCGGAGCCCCTCCTCCAGTTCCACCTTGGCCTCCCAGCCCAGCAGGTCGCGGGCGCGGGAGGGGTCGCACACCCAGGAGGCGGTGTCCCACGCCGGCCCGGGGTAGGCGCCGGGGTCGGCCGCGATCGGCCGGGCGGTCACCCGTTCGGCTACTGCCACCACCTCCTCGTTGGCCCACTGCCGCCCGGTCCCGACGTTGAGCACGCAACCGGGCGGCAGGTGGTCGGCGAGGGCGGCGGCGACGCACGCCTCGACCACGTCGTCGACATAGACCCAGTCCCGGCGGAAGCCCGGCGCGGTGAGCGGCAGCCGCTCGCCGGTGGCGGCCGCCCGCAGGAGGGCGGGCACGAACCGGTGGGGCCGGTCCCCCGGCCCGTACACCTGGAACGCCCGCATGTGGACCGCTCGCCGGGCCGGCCCGGCGACGCCGTTCCCGGCCACGCCGTTCCCGGCCGCGACGGCGGCGTCGAGCAGCAGCCCGCCGGCCGCCTTGGTGGCGCCGAAGAAGCCCCGCGGCCGCACGGGGGTCGACTCGTCCATGGGGCCGGCGGCGGCGCCGTACTCGGTGGACGAGCCGAGGCGCACGATCGTGCGGCAGCGCGCCGGCAGGGCATCGGCGAGCCACAGCAGGCTGGTGGCGTTGACGGCCGTGGTCGCGGCCCGCTCCGGGGGCGTGGCCTCGGCCCGGGCGGCGGCCAAGAGGAAGGCCACGTCCACCTCGGCGGCGCGGGCGGCGGCCGCGGTCGACGCCCGGTCGGCCAGGTCCACCGCCGGCCGGGCCCAGCCCTCGACGTCCCACCCGGCGGCGGCCAGGCGGCGGGCGAGGCGGGCGCCGACGAACCCGGCGGCCCCCGTGACCAGCGCTCTCACACCGCCCGGACCTCGCGCTGCCACCCCACGGCGCAGGCCAGCTCGCCGTGGTCGGCGCCCACCTGAGAGGCCGGGCGGCGCCGCGCCGCCTCCACCGCCGCCAGCAGGCGCGGGACCTCGAGCCCCGGGTCCCGCCCGGCGATGTCGGCGTGGAACGAGCGGCGCAGGAACGTGAACGAGGCGCCCACCCGGGCCAGGGCTCCGACGAGCAGCCGGCACGGCACGGGCCGGCCCCCGTGCGCGACCGTGAGCCCGGCCACCCCGAAGGGCACGCCCGCGCCCGCGGCCGCGCCGGCCACCCGGTCCACCGTCCCGTCGACGAGAGCCCGGAACAGGGGCCCGCCGCCTCGGTCGATCATCAGGTCGTTGAGCCCGACGTAGAGCCGGGAGAGGGGCCGGCGCACCAGCTCGTGGGCGGCCCGGACCGCGTCCGCGGTCTCCACCAGGATGCCGAGCCCGCACCGGCCGCCGATGGCGGCGGCGGCGGCGTCGACCTCCTCCGGACGCCGGACCATGGGCAGGAGGATCTCGCTCGCACCCAGGGCGAGGGCCAGCTCGACCTCCTCCGGGCTCCGGCGGGACCACCGGTTGATGCGGCACAGGATCGGCCGGGACGTCGCCGCCCGCACGATGGCCAGGTCGCTCGGGGTGTCGGCGCTGATCTGGGTGTCGGCCCCCGCCTGGCGGCGGCGTTTGCCGCGCCGCTCCCAGTCGATCACCACCCCGGCCACCCCGGCGCCGGTCAGGCGCCGCACCAAGGCGGGCGAGTTCGAGAAGACGAAGAGATCTATGTAGGTGACCCTAACATACGAGTCGCGCCGGGTAAACCCACCCCAGGTGGGGTAGGATGACTCCCATATGAAAGCCCCGCACCAGACCTCGGTCCTCAACCGGCTGAAGACGGCGCGCGGCCACTTGGAGGCCGTGATCCGCATGGTCGAGGACGACCAGTACTGCCCCGACGTCATGAAACAGCTCTCGGCCGTCCAAGGCTCGCTGGAGCGGGCCAGCCGCCTGGTGCTGCGCAACCATCTGGAGACGTGCGTGGCCGCGGCCATGCAGGCGGGCCGCATCGAGGAGATCGTCGACGAACTCATGGAAGCCCTGCGCTACGACCGGGTGGCGACGGGACCGGCGGCGGTCCAATGAGCGCCCGAGGACCGGTCACCGAGGTCGAACTGGCGGTCAGCGGGATGACGTGCGGCTCGTGCGCGGCCCGGGTGCAGCGCACGCTGGCCAAGCAGCCGGGGGTGGAGGACGCCAACGTCAACCTGGCCACCGAGCGGGCGCTGGTGCGCTTCGACCCCGCGGAAGTGTCGGTCGACGACCTGGTCGCCGCCGCGTTCAAGATCGGGTACGGCCTCGACTCGATCGCGCCCGAGGCCGAGGGCGGAGGGCCCCAGGAGCCGCTCGACGAGGCCGCCATCCAGCGGCGCTGGCTGCGGCGGGTGGCGCTGGCGTGGCCCCTCGCCCTCGCCGTGCTGTACCTGTCGATGGTCCACATGCACGACGCCTGGGCCCGGTGGTCGGCGTTCGCCCTCGCCGTGCCAGTGCAGTTCGTCGCCGGGTGGCCCTTCCTCTCGCAGGCCGCGGTCCGGGCCCGGCGGGGCGCCGCGAACATGGACACCCTCATCGCCATGGGCACCCTGTCGGCCTTCTTCTTCTCCGCCTACCAGGTCGTCTTCACCCACCCCCACACCCAGCACTACTTCGACAGCTCGGCGGTGATCATCGCCTTCCTGCTGCTGGGCCGGTACTTCGAGGCCCGGGCCAAGGGCCGGGCGTCCCGCTCGATCAAGGCCCTGCTCGAACGGGGCGCCAAGGAGGCGACGCTCGTCGCGAGCGGGGGCGCGGAGACCAAGGTCCCCATCGAGCAGGTGCGGGTGGGCAACCTCCTCCGGGTCCGGCCGTGGGACAAGGTGCCGGTGGACGGGGAGGTGGTGGCTGGGGAGTCGGCGGTGGACGAGTCGATGCTCACCGGCGAGTCGGCGCCGGTCGACAAGCGGCCCGGCGACTGGGTGGTAGGGGGCACGCTCAACACCTCGGGCGTCCTCACCATGCGGGCCACGGCCGTGGGCGCCGACACCGCCCTGGCCCAGATCGTGCGCCTGGTGCAGGACGCCCAGGGCAACCGGGCGCCGGTGCAGCGGCTGGCCGACCGGATCGCGGGCGTGTTCGTGCCGGTGGTGCTGGCCATCGCCGTGGCCACGCTGGGCGTGTGGGCGCTCCTGGTGGGCCGCCCCGCCGCTGGGCTGGTGGCGGCCGTGGCGGTGCTGATCATCGCCTGCCCGTGCGCCCTCGGGTTGGCCACCCCCACCGCCATCCTGGTCGGCACCGGCCGGGGGGCGGCCATGGGCGTGCTCATCAAGGGCGGCGAGGTGCTGGAGCGCTCCCGCCAGATCGACACCGTCGTGTTCGACAAGACCGGCACCATCACCAAGGGCGAGATGGAGGTGGTCGACGTGCGCACCGGCGGCGGCGGCGATCCCGGCGCCGACCAGGTCCTCCTGCTGGCCGCCTCCGCGGAGGAGGGGTCGGAGCACCCCGTCGGGCGGGCGATCGTGGCCGCCGCCGACCAGCGTGACCTGCTGCTGCTCCCGGCCAGCGGCTTCAAGGCGCTGGCGGGCCAGGGCGTGCAGGCGCTGGTCGACGGGACGGTGGTCGTCGTCGGCCGGCGCTGGCTCATGGACGACCTCGACCTGGCCGTTCCCGATGACCTGCACCGGGCCGCCGACGAGCTCGAGGCGGCGGGGAAGACCGCCGTCTATGTGGGTAAGGACGGCTCGGTGGTGGGCGTGGTGGCCGTGGCCGACACGGTGAAGCCGGAGGCGGGCGAGACCGTGGCCGCCCTGCGCGGCCTCGGCGTCGAGGTGGTCATGATCACCGGCGACAACCGCCGCACCGCCGAGTACATCGCCGGCGAGGTCGGCATCCAGCGGGTCCTGGCCGAGGTCCTGCCGTCGGAGAAGGCCGACGAGGTGCGCCGCCTCCAGGCCGACGGACGGGTGGTGGCCATGGTCGGCGACGGGGTGAACGACGCCCCCGCGCTGGTGCAGGCCGACCTCGGCCTGGCCATCGGCTCGGGCACCGACGTGGCCATCGAGTCGTCCGACATCACCCTGCTCTCGGGCGACCTCCGGGGCGTGCCCACCGCCCTGCTGCTGGCCCGGCGGACGTTCCGCACCATCCTGCAGAACCTGGGCTGGGCCTTCGGCTACAACATCCTCCTGATCCCTCTCGCCGCCGCCGGCCTGCTCAACCCCGTGCTCGCGGGCGCGGCCATGGCCTTCTCCAGCGTGTCCGTGGTGGTCAACAGCCTTCGCCTGGCCCGCTTCCGGGGCCTCAGGCGTGTCCCGGCCCCCTCTCAGGAAGTTCACAGGGCGCCGGAGCATGCTCTGGCGAGATGAACGATGAGTGACCGGCTGAACTGGCAACCGCCCGACTGGGGCTCGTACCCGTGGCCCACCCCGCCCCCGACCGCCGAGATGGCGGCGCCCCCGGGATACGGGGCGCCCCCTCCCCCGCCGCCTCCGCCCGGGCCCGCCCGGGGGCGAGCGGCCATGGGCATCGCCATGGTGATCGCCCTAATCGTGGGGTTCGTCGGGGTCAGCACGGTCCTCAGCCGCCAGGGCGACAGCCCCCAGTCCGGCGCCCGGCGGGCCGTCGACCTCCCCTTCGTCCCCGACTTCTCAACCACCGAGCCGCCCCGCAGCGGGCCACCCACCACCACGCCGGTCGACAGCGCCTCCATCGCCGCCCGGGTCGAAGACGCCACCGTCGACATCGCCACCACCGTCGGCTACAACAACGGCCAGGCGGCCGGCACCGGGATGATCATCACCTCGTCGGGCGAGGTCCTCACCAACAACCACGTGATCGCCGGGGCCACGTCCATCACCGTCCAGATCAACGGCCAGGGCCCGAGCTACTCCGCCCGGGTGCTGGGCACCGACCGCACCGACGACATCGCGGTGCTGAAGATCGAGAACGGCCCCAGCTTCCGGACCATCCGCGCCGGCAACCCGTCCGACCTGTCCATCGGCGACCCGGTCGTCGCGCTGGGCAACGCCCTCGGCCGGAGCGGGCCCCTCACCGTCAAGACGGGGGCGGTGAGCGCCCTCGACCAGACCGCCACCGCCTCCGACCCCAGCTCGGGCACGTCGGAGACGTTGACCGGGCTCATCCAGACCACCGCGCCGCTCCAGCCGGGCGACTCGGGCGGGCCGCTGGTCAACGCCGCCGGCCAGGTCGTGGGAATGAACACGGCGGCGTCGCTGCGGGGCCGGTTCAACGGCACGACCGGGCTGTCCTTCGCCATCCCCATCACCCAGGCCATGGCGGTGGCGGCCGACATCCGCGCCGGCCGGGCCAGCGCCACTGTCCAGATCGGCCAGCCGGGGTTCATCGGGATCCAGGTGGCCCGCGACCTCACCGTCACCCGGGTGGTGCCCGGGATGCCGGCCGAGGCCGCCGGGCTGGAACCGGGCGACCGCATCCTCACCGTCGAGGGCCAGCCCCTGGCCACGTCCAACGCGTTGACCGAGGCCCTCAACCTGCACCGCACGGGTGACACCGTCACCCTCACCTGGGTCGGCTCCGACGGCCGCCAGGAGTCGGGCCGTATGAAGCTGGTCGCCGGCCCGCCCGGCAACTGAGTCTGAGGGCTGCCGAGGGCTCGCGAACTGGACCGGTCACTCCGGTCCGCCCCGCCATCGCCCGTGCGCTCGGGCCCATCGCCGTGCGCGCCCGGCGCCCCCACCGCCTGAACGAGCTGTCCGCCTTGGTCACCCGTGTGATCGTTGGGAACCGGCTCAGCCGTCGGGCGTCAGCCCTCCGCCCTCAGCCGCCGGCCGCCCAGGGCCGCAGCCGCTCCTTGTACTCCTCGTCGCCAAAGGGCGCTACGGGTTCACTTTGTTGGGTCTCGATGAACTCGTCCGGCCTTGCATGCCCCGCAACCTCGACGTCGATGAGCGAGCCGTCCTCGCCCAGCCTGACCGTGATCGCGGCCACCTTGTCCACATCCACAACTGCGCTCCCCTCCTTCAGCTCCGGCTCGGGCTCAGGAGAACCCAATACCTTACCGTGCGACTTCGTGCGTTACGGCCGCAGACGTTCGGCCAGCCGACGGGCGGTCTGCTCGTCGAGCCCGGTGACGGCGCCCTTGCGGGGCGCGGGCGCCGCGGGCGAGGGCGAGGCCACGCGGGGAATCGACACGATGCGGCCGTCGACAAGGACGGCGATCTCGCCTCCGGGCCCGACCGTGCGGAACAGGGCATCGAAGCGGGCGGCGCCCTCCCTGGACAGCGTGAACTCGACCTCCCACGGGCCGCCGGGCGCCGCCGCACGTGCAGCGCCGGTGGACACGTCGTCAGCTGCCAGCTGAGGGGGCCCGAGCCGTACACATGCGACCTCCTGGCCACCCCGGATCTCGGGCACCACCGCGGCCGTGGCCGGGTCCGACGGTGCCGGGCCGCACGGCGGCTGCGAACGTCCCTGGACGGGACGGATGACGAAGAACCCGTTATCGGCGGTGAGACGCTTGGGCGAACCAACCGACTCTTGGCTGCCCGACTCCCCGGGACGGGACGGCACTCGACCGGTCAGCTCCCGCCAGGCCGCCTCCCCGACCGGTCCGAGGCCCTCGGCGATGGCCAGCAGATCCGGCTCCGGGACCCCGATTCCGTGAACCGACACGACGGTGCCGGGGCGCTCGACCCACATGACGGTCGCCTCTTGGAGTTCGGAGTAGACACCGGTGGTGTCCCGCACCTTGATCGCGCGCCCGCCCGGGAGGTTCCAGGCCACGTCGTCGAGCGTCACCCCGGGCACATCGGCCACCGTGACCATGAAGGTGTCGCCGTCGTCATTCTCCCAGCTCTGCACCGTCACGGGTAGGGTTCCGGGGAGGCGCCCGCTGCGCACGGGCCTGAACCCCGAGGGCAGGGACGGTGCGTCCCGGGCCGCATCGCCCGCCAGCAGGCTCGCCGCCAGCGTAGCCAGCTCGGCGTCGGAGAGCCCGTAGGCCATCACGCCGACCGTCCGGCCGTCTGGCTGAGTCCAGCTGAGGATCTGGAGGCCGCGGTCGTCGGTGGCGACGTTGATGTCATGGCCCATGACCAGCCACGGTGCGGGCTTCGGCTCGGTCGCCGCCGAGGCCAGCGCGAAGTCGCTGGGCACCACGATGACCGCCGAAGCTGCCAGGGCCAGGCCGTCGGCCGCCCGCCGCCCGAAGGCGCGGAAGACCCCGGGAGGTTGGCTTGATGAAGCGCCGCCTTGCGGATCGGTGTCGGCGCTGATCAGGCGCCACGGGCCTTCGACCCCGCTCGGAACCAGGTAGAGCCGCCCGGCGCCGCCGGTCACCCGGATCGTGCTGTCGCTGTCTCGCCCCGCGAGGAAGGCGACCACCAGGAGTGCGATCACCGCTACCGAAGCGACCGGGGCCAGAGTGGCCCAGCGCAGCCATCCCGGGCCAAGCTGTCGCCCGCTGCCGTCGAGCCGGGTGCTGATGCGGCCCCAGGCGTCGGGCTGAGTGGTGGTCGTCTCGGCGTGGCGGGCGAGGGCGCGCCGGAGGCGCTCCTCCACCGAAGTGCTCATCGTTCGATCATCCCTTCCAACTGGCGGAGGCCGCGATGGACCAACGACTTCACGGTTCCCGGCCGGCACCCGAGGGCGGACGCGACCTCTGCCTCGGACAGGTCGGCATAGAAGCGAAGGACGAGCGCGGTCCGCTGCCGGAGCCCCAGGCGGGCGAGGGCGTCCAGCAGTTCGCACGCCTCCGATCCGACCGCTTCGGGCGCCGGCCGGGGCAGCCGCTCGCGCTCGAGCAACCGGCGGCGTCGCCAGCTGTGGCAGCGATTGACGACCACGGCCCGGAGGTAGGGGCCGGGCTGCTCCGCCCGGTCCCAGTTGCGGTAGAGCCGAACGAAGGAGTCTTGCACGACGTCCTCGGCGGCCTCGTTCGACCCCAAGAGGAGGTGGGCGAGGCGAACCATCGGTGCGTACTCACGCCGGTACAGGTCAGCGATGCATCCGGCCCGGTCCGCCGGCTGGGGCTCATTGACCACCGCTTTCGCCTCCATGCCCACTCGACCCTCGACGGCCCCGGATGGTTCCCGAAAATCTTCCCCTCCGAGTCAAGCTGTCCAGCGATCGTTGCGCCTCGCCCCACAGGGCGCGAACCTCGCTCCGATCCGCCGGGGGCGATCCCGGGGGCGGCCGTGGGCGGCGGGATGGCGGCGGGATGGCGGCGGAGTTCCGCGTCCTGGCGGGCCTACGAGCGGACGCGACGACACCCGCGATCTCCGCGTACGGGCGGCCGAGGTCGTGACCATCCGCCTCTACGAGGGGAAGCTCGGCGCGTGTCGGATCCGGAGCACCCACGGCTTGGGCAACAACGACCGCATCGTCCCCCTTTCCCTCGAACGTGGCGTGGCGCCGTGCGTGAGCGCGGCGCGAGTCGTCTCGTTGAGTCGAGCCGGAGGACGCCCGGCAGCGCCACCGGCGTGCGGGCCACGCTCAGCCGCTTGAGTCGCCGCGGCCCCGGCCCGGCGGCCGCGCAAGCAGACAGTGGTTGGAGTCGAATACAGGGTCGCCCTTGCCGACGCCCCGGAGAGCTACGAGCCACGGGCGGGTCATCGGGCGCTTTCCGGTGTGAGGATGTGGCTACCTTGCGTCTGGCGACCGCTTCGGGACAACCAGGCCCGCGAGGCGAGGCATCGGGCGACTTGTCGCAGTCACGGCGCTACCCGACGTGCGCGGCGGCGACGTTCCGGCGGCCCCGGGCCCCGGTGACGGCGAACACCACCGCGAACAGGGCGGCGCCGACGAGGACGATGGAAGCCCCCGACGAGATGTCCAGGTGGTAGCTGGCGACCATCCCCACGAACCCGCACACCGCGCCGATGGCCGCCGACAGCCACAGCATGCGGCCGAAGCTGTTGGTGAGCATGCGGGCGACCACCGCAGGGATGACCAGGGTGGCGGCGATGAGCACCACGCCCAGCACCTTCATGGTGGCGAGGATGGACACCGACAGCAGCAGCATCAGCACCGCGTCCATGCGGGCGGTGTTGACGCCCGAGACGGCGGCCACCTCGGGGTCGAAGGTGGTGAACAGCAGCTTGCGGTAGAGGACGAACACGACGGCTGCGGCCGCGACGGTGACCCCGACGACGACCCACACGTCGGTCACCGAGACGCCCAGGACGCTGCCGAAGATGGCGGCGTCGATCGACCTCCGCACCTGCCCGTACAGGCCCAGCAGGGCGATGCCGAAGGCGAAGGAGGCGGTGGTGATCACCCCGATGGCGGCGTCGGCGCCGATGATCCGCCGGCGGGTCACCCGGCCGATGGCCAGCGCCGCCGCCATGCCCCAGACTCCCGCGCCGACGTAGAAATTGAACGAGACCAGGGCGCTGGCCGCCGCGCCGCCGAAGATGGCGTGGGACAGGCCGTGGCCGATGTAGCTCATGCCCCTGAGGGTCACGTACACGCCGATCAGACCGCACAGGGCGCCGGCGAAGGTGGCGACGGCGAGGCCGTGGCGGAAGAAGCCGAACTGGAGCGGCTCGGTCAGCCAGCCCAGCCCGCTCACCGGCCGACCGCCTCGTGCACGACGTGGCGGTCCACCACCACCGGCATGCCGCCGTGGCTGAGCACGTCCATCGGCGCCCCGTAGGTCCGCTCCAGCACCGCCGGGGTGAGGACCTCCTGCGGCGAGCCCCGGCCCGTCACCTCCGTGCTGAGGCAGACCAGGTCGGGCAGGTGGGCGGCGATGCCGTTCAGGTCGTGGGTGGTGAGGACGACGGCCAGCCCGCCCGCGTTCAGATCGGCCAGCAGGTGCAGGATCTCGTGGCGCGTACGCACGTCCACACCCGACGTGGGCTCGTCGAGCAGGAGCAGCTGCGGCTGGCGGAGCAGGGCCCGGGCCAGGAACACCCGCTGCTGCTGGCCGCCGGACAGCTCCCGGATGTGGCGCCGCCCCAGCCCCCCGATTCCCAGCCGGTCCAGGGTGGCGTCCACCTCCCGGCGCTCGGCTGCCGACGGCCACGGCAGGCGCCGCCCAGCCGTGCGGGACATGAGCACCGCCTCGGCCACCGTCACCGGGAAGTCCCAGTTCACCGTCTCGACCTGGGGGACGTAACCGAGCCGGAGGCCGGGGCCGCGCAGCACCGTGCCGGCGACGGGCCGCACCGTCCCGAGGACCACCCGCAAGAGCGTGGTCTTGCCCGAGCCGGACGGGCCGACGACGCCGGTGAAGGCCCCCGGCGCGACATCGAGGTCCACCGCCCGGAGGACGGGCGCCCCGCCCCGGTAGGCGCAGGTCACGCCTTCGAGGCGGACGAGGGCGGCGTTCGTCACTGCGGGTACTCCGCCCGGTCGCGAGCGCCGCCGGCCCCGTCGGCGGCCCCGTCAACCACGCGGACCGCCTCCACGGCCGAGGCGTCGCCGCCCAGGCTCGACACCATGGTCACGAAGTTGAGCTTCATGAGCCCCAGCCAGGAGTGGTCGGGGTCGCCGGGCCGGCCGGGCAGGTCGTCGTCGCGCAGCTCGTCCACGTAGCGGGCGCCCGTCTCCCGCCCGATCTCGGCCAGCACCTTGCTGGGGAACACCTCCGACCCGAAGATCGCCCTGACCCCCGACGCCCGCACCTGGCGGATGAGGTCGGCCACCTCCCGGGGGGTGGGGTCCTCGAAGGACGACACCTGGATGGCGCCGATGACCGTCCAGCCGTAGTGCCGGGCGAAGTAGGCGTAGGCGTCGTGGTAGGTCAGCAGCTCGCGTACCGGAACCGTCGCCGACGCCGCCTGCATGGCCCGGTCGAGGGCGTCCACCTGCGCCGCGAACCCCTCGTAGTTGGACTGGTATGCGGCGGCGTTGGCCGGGTCGCGCCGGCTGGCGGCGTCCCGGACGATGCGGGCGTACTCCTTGGCGTGGGGCGGGTTGGTCCAGAGGTGGGGGTTGGGCTTGCCGCCCTCCCGCGGGAAGGAGAAGTCGTAGAGGTACTGGTCGGGCGGCAGGGCGAGGTCGCCCAGCGCCACGATCTCACCGGTGCGCTTGAGGCTGGTGCGGGCCAGAGCCTCGGTCGGGTCCTCCAGCTGCAAGCCGTTGACGAACAGGATGTCCGCCCGGGCCAGCGTCCGGGCCGCGCTGGGGGGCGGCTCGAAGGTGTGGGAGTCGGCGCCCTCGGGGATCAGGCCCCGGACGTCGGCCCGGTCCCCCACCACACGGGCCACGATGCTGGTGATGGGCGAGACCGTGGCGGCGATCTTGAGCCGGCCGTCGTCGCTCATGTACGGCGAGGGATCGCCCGGGGCACACGCCCCGGCGACGGCGGCGACGGCGGCGACGGCGACGGCGACTCCAAGGACGACCCGGGCGGCGCGGTGCACTGGTGGTCAGTCTAGCCGCTTATATGCGACCTGGTCGCTACCTGATGACGACCACCGAATCGTTGCCGACGGCCGTGGCCGGGCCGGTGGTGACATGCTCGCCGGTGTTGCCGCCGGTGTTGCCGCCGGTGTTGCCGCCGGTGTTCGCCGTCGCACTCCCGTTGTTCGACACCACGACCCGCCCGGATGAGGGGGACGGGCCGGGCCCCACCACCACGGCGCTCGACGAGCCTGCGGTCGCGGTCGCCTCGCCGGCGGTGGCGGTGGCCGTTGCGGACGCCTCGACGCGTACGTCCGCGGCCGGCGCCACCACGACGCTCGGCGGCACGGTGAGGTCGAAGCGGTCGGGCGCCCCGGGGCCGGCGGCGAGCGTGCTCGCCACCCACACGCCCGCGGCCGCCATCGCCAGCGCCGCGCCGCCGAGCAGGCGGGCGCGCCTCATCCGGCGGCCAGCGCTTCCACCACGCGGGACGGGGCGACGCCCGCGGCCGTGCCGCCCACCAGGGCGTAGACGGCGCCGCCCACGGCGCTGAGGGCGTGGCCGTGGCGGGGGGTTGCCATGGGCTGCACCGGCGTCCAGCGGCCGGCGGCGGCGTCATACAGCTCGACCTGGGGGAACACCCGGCTGGCGTCCTCTCCCCCGGCGGCGACCAGGCGGCCTTCCGCGGCCGGGGCCAGCCCGAGGCCGCCCCGGGCGGTCGGCAGCACCGGCAGCTCGGTCCAGGCGTCCCGAACAGGGTCGTAACGCTGGAAGGCGTCCGACGTGCGGTCGGGGTCGAGGAAGCGGCCGCCGGCGGCGTACAAGGCGGCGCCGTCCGACGCCGCCGCCAGGTGGTCCCTCGGGGCAGGGATCGCCGCCCGGTCCTGCCACCCCACCCCGTCGAAAGCCTCGGTCGGGCCCACCAGGAGGCCCGAGTCCCGGCCGCCCACCACGTACAGCCGGTCGCCGACGACGGCCGCGCCGGCCGCCCCTCGAGGCTGCCGCAGCCTGGGCAGGTCCACCCAGGCCCCGCCCCGCAGGGCCAGCACCCGGTCGCTCGGGCGGCTGTAGAGGTTGGCCCCGCCCGCCTGGAACCCGCCCACCACCACCAGCTCACCCCGGAACACGGCGACGGCCAGGTGGTGGAGGGCGATGGGCAGCTCAGGCCCGGCGACCCACCGGTCGGACGCGGGGTCGTAGGTCTCGACCGTGCTGCTCGTTCCCGACGCGGTCAGGCCCCCGACAACCCAGATGCGCCCGTCCACCACCGCGCCGGCCACCTCCTGGCGGGCGGTGGGTGCCTCGGCGCGGGCCCGCCAGGCCAGGGCGGCCGGCGCCGCGAGGGCGGTGGTCGTGGGCGCAGGCGCGGCGGCGGTCGCGTCCCCGCCGGGAGCGGTGGTCGCTTGACCGGCCTCCCCGCTGCCTGCGTCGCCCCCGCCCCTGCCGCACGCAGCCAGGAGCAGGACCAGCGCCACACCCGCGCGCCTCATACCCGGGATGCTACGGCCTCAGCTGGGCAAGCCCGCGGCCGGGAGGTCCAGGGAGGACGCGGGTTCCGCAGGCTCGTGTCGTGGCGCACGGGCGCGGACCCCGGCCACCCCAAGCAGGTGCACCGGTGACGTCTTCGTGCCAGACCTCACCGCCGCGGCCGCGGGCGCACTGGCCACTGGCGCTACCACACTCGGCGAGGCCGATGGCCACCGTGTCCTCGGCCCTCCGCGAAGACTCGTCCGTTGATGCGCCCACCATCGGGACGGTCGTGGTCGACTGCGATGACCCCAGGGCGAGGACCCGTCTCAGCAATGCTCGGCCTCCAGCGGGCTGCTGCGGCGGCTGGGCAACGACTGTCCCGAGCAGCTCCACGTCGATCTCGGCTTCGACGTCCGCCCCGTGGCGCAGCGTCGCTCCTTCCCCCGCCGCACGGTAGCGCTCCGGTCTGCGCCGACCACGCCGGTTGCCCGTTTTGCCAGGGTGGTCGGGGCGAGTAGTCGCCGTCGGCAACGGTTGCTGGCCAGCCCGGTGACGATCGGGAGTTGGCGGATCGACGGCTCGCGTGCGACCCGACTGGCTTGTGGCGCGCCATAACGCGTCGCAGCGACGCCAGCAGGCGTAACCGCTCGCAGCAGGGCTGCCTGAAGATGTCGCGGGTACCGACCCGGCGCCATATGACGTGGGGTTCTCCCTCGACAGTCGCGTCGCCGTGCTGCAACGTGGCCCGGCCATCATCGGCCCAAATCATCTCGAACAGACCAGTCGCGCCCTGCACGCTTTTGACTCGCAGGCCTTCCCGAACTGGCGATCGTAGCTAGCAACGCTGCTTGCTGAGCTGGCGACAGGCGATCGAAGTCCGCGCCGAAACGAGCGAGCCACGCGAACGTCGGCGCCGCCCGTCAGCGCTTGCGTCGCCGAGTTGCTGGCTTGGCCCGAGAGCGAAGGGCGTCGAGCAGCTCCCCACCCGAGCCGAAAGGTTTCCCTACGGCCGGCGGCGGGATCGGCGTCGGCCTCCCGTTCACCCTGCTGCCAGTCGGGCGCCCAGAACCAGGCCTGCGTCGCGTCGATGACGTTTCGTGGGCGCAGGAGGATGCCCTCCTCGGTGACATCCGCGTCGAGGAGCCCAGGCCAGACCGACTCGAGCGACGGCTACGCGGTCCGCTCCCGCCTGAACCGGACGGCCGCCCCCCGCCAGTCCCCCGGCGTTACACGTAACATCAAAGTCATGGCTGCGCCGCAGGAGGAGTCGAGCAGGGGACGGGTCCGCGAGCACCGCCGACGCCTTCGCGCGCAAGGCCTCCGTCCCGTCCAGATATGGGTGCCCGATGTGCGGTCGCCCGAGTTCACCAGCGAAGCACACCGTCAGGCTGCCGCCGTCGCCGCGAGTCGTCACGCGAAGGACGATCAAGCGTTCATCGACGCCATCAGCCGGGATGACGTTTGAGACGTGGGGAGATCTGGACCGCCGCTGGGAGCACGGGATACGTCGGCAAGCCACGACCAGTCCTGATCGTCCAAGACGATCGGTTCGACGCGACCGACTCGATCACCGTCTGCGCGTTCACGACCGACCCAACCGAGGCGCCGCTGCTCCGCATCCCTGTCGTGCCAGACGAGCTGAACGGTCTGCGCGAGCCCTGCAGCCTGATGGTCGACAGGGTCACGACCGTCCCTCGCTCGAAGCTCGGCGAGCGCATCGGACGCGTGGGCGACGAGGCGATGGTGGCTCTTGGCCGCGCCATTCTCGTGTTCTTCGGGCTTGCCGGCTGACCACCAGGATGCGTACCGGACGACGGCCGGTGAGTTGCCCGCTTTCGCCCGAGATCACTTGCGAAGGTCGCGCCACCTCCATGGCGCTCCCTCGATCAACAGCTCGGGGTCGCCGGTCCACAGCGTTGCGCCTTCGGCGACGGCGAGCGCGGCCGCAAACGCGTCGGCGTACGCCATCGAGTGGTCTGCCTTGATGCGCGCCGCGTCGATCACGAGCCCTTCGCTGGGCAGGCGCGGGTCGATTTCGTGGCGGAGGTCGCGGACTGTCTCAGTCGCCTTCTCTTCGCCGGCGATCCTGCGGAGTACGTAGTGGACCTCACCAACGTGGTGGGCGGCAGGCTCCCCGCCCTCGAGGTAGCGGAGCACCGCCCAGGAGTCGAGGATGACGGTCACCGGCCCGCTTCGCGGCGGCGTTCCGCCGCCCGCTCTCGCTCGGGTTCGGTGGCGAGAGCCGCACCAACGAGGCGCCCTCGGAGTGGTCGACGGTGCGCCGCCGGGCGCACAGCAAAGTGGTCCTCGTGGAGCCAGAACGTGACCTCGTCGCCCGGCTCGATGCCCATTTCGTCGCGGAGCTGCTTGGGGATCACGACCTGCCCCTTCGGCCCGACGCGATGAGTCATACCTAGAGGTATAACTCGCCAGAAGCCCTAGGCGGGGCGTCAGGGAGGTGAGAATGGCGCAGCCCGGAGGCGCGACCGATTTGTCGGCGGCCAGCCGCAACCCCGGAGTACGTAGAATGGTGGCGGGTCGGTCGTCGAGCAGCCCGAGGAACCGCATCTACACCTGTACACGGTGGATGACGAGCGCCTGTGGGAGTTGCGGCCACGCCTTCGCGCCGAAGGTCTTCAGCATCGAGGACGTCACCGACGAGGAATGGGACGCCTTCTACTAGGCACTCGCTCAGGCGTGACCGAGCGACGGTGTCTGACCCATGTCGTCGTCGACACCGACGTCGCGAGCTGGCTGCTCGGTGCTCGACCCATCGCCGCACGCTTGAGGAGGCTCGACGCGTCATCGGCGACCGTTCGAGAGTCGTGTCGTTTTGTCACGGTGACCGAGCTGCGATACGGGGCGCGGCGCGCTGGCTGGGCCGAGATCCGCCGCCGGCAACTCGAGCACTCGGTCGGCGTGCGACGCCGCCTCCTGTACGTTCGGCAATGGCACACCGGCGTCGCGCACGAGCAGCGCAGAGCGCTTCGTGACGGGTCGAGCCGCTCGTCGTTCCGCTGGGGAGCGCCGTAGGGCAGTTCAAGTCTCTGGTGTATCGGCCCACCAGGGTCGTACACTCGGTAGGACTCTGGTAGCATCGAGTTTGTGAAACTGAGCGTCAGCCTTCCGGACGATGACGTCGAGTTCATTGACCGATATGCGACCGAGCACGCCGTCGAGTCCCGCTCGGGTGTCGTACAGCGAGCCCTCTCGCTTCTGCGGGCCAACGAACTCGGCGACGAATACGCCGCAGCGTGGGACGAATGGCAGTCGTCCGAGGGTGATGCCTGGGAGCCCGCCGTCGCCGACGGCTTGGAGGCGCGTGGCTGATGAGGCGCGGCGACGTCGTCTGGGTCGATCTCAATCCCGTCCGTGGCAGCGAGGCAAGCAAGCGGCGGCCCGCCGTCGTCGTCAGCAACGACGGGGCCAACCGGACCGCGCAGAACCTCGGTCGCGGCGTCGTGACGGTGGTGCCCGTCACGAGCCAAACGAAGAAGGTGTACCCCTTTCAGGTCACGCTTCCGGCGAGGTCTTGCGGCCTCCCAACGACGTCGAAGGCCCAGGCCGAACAGATCCGGTCGGTGGCTTTGCAACGCCTTGGAACGACCGTCGGCCGCCTGCCGGCGAATCTTCTCGCTCAGCTCGACGACGCGATTCGGCTCCATCTGGCGCTCTGAACGAATGCCGGGTATCGCCCGCACAGGAGGGGAGCGGATGGGGTCCTGGGGCCCTCCCACACGCTCGCGGACCAGGCCGCGGCAGCGGCGGCGGCGGCGGCGTCACCCAGGTCCACCTTGAGCAGCACCACCAGCGCCACCGGGTTGCCCTCGGCCCGCGGTCCGCTCGATCGAGGCCTCCGGCCGGCCTGAGCCCCGGGGCTCGCCGTCTGCGTTGACGCCGGCTTATCGGTCATCGCCGGGGCGGCGGTGGGCGTAGGGCGCGCCCCGGCTGACCACCCCTGTTGGCGGTCTGACGACGCGGTGACGTAGGCGGCGGCGATCTTCCCCGGGGTCATGACCGAGGGGCGGCCCTCGGGAGCGCCCCCGACGATCAGCTCCGGCCCCGTCACTGATCACCGAGTCGTGATCGCGGTTGATCGAGGCGCAGCGCGGTGTGTCGAGCCAGCACGTCGAAGTGGTTGTCCGCGTGGAGTAGCGGGAGATCGATGCGGATCGCCACGGCGGCGATGAGGCAGTCGATCGATCTTCGCACGGTCTCGCCGCGGGAGCGGCAGCGACGGTACAGGGCAGCAGCCGTCTCGTAGTCGGCGGGCTCGACCGCGAGCGCCGCAGCCCGTGCGAGCAGGCGGCAGAGGTCCTTCAGGTGACTATCGTCGCGTGCACCAGCGAGGATCTCCATGCGGATCGGATCACACGTGGCGATCCTCTGGTCGAGGAGTTCGTCGACACGCACGCAGACGACAGATCCCGTATCCCGTAGGAACTCCACCCAAGCGGAGGTGTCAACGAGTATCAACCGTTGCGGCTGGCCCTGAGCTGATCGAGCTCTCCCTCCCAACCCGACCCTCGGAGCCGCCGAGCAGCGGGCAGGTCCAGTGGTTCAGCGGCGAGGGTTCGGAGGGCGAATTGACCGCACCCCGCTTGGTCGCGAAGCGGTACCGGTCCATGACCGCTCGGCAAGCTTCGTCGTCCAGGTCGATGTTGGTGCGCGACATACACATGTGATACACCTCGGCGGCGACCGGCAACAACCCCCACAAAGGGCGCCGAGGTGGGACGTCCGGCAGCGCCGCCAGGTCGGCGGGGAGCGGGCCGTCGTTGGCGTCGCTGGTCAGCCAAGAAGCCGTCCAGGGAGGCCGCCACTCCCGCGATCACGGCCGCCACGACGGGTCCCTCCCGGCGAGGCCGATGACGCGGTCGAGCAGGGGCGCGCCCGGCCCGGTCTCGAAGGCCGGCCCGAACAGGCCGTCGCCCCGGTCGTCGGCGCCGAACGAGGCGACGAACTGGTGGACGGCGGCCAGCGTCGGCCCGTCGACGTCGTACGCCTGGCCGCTGGCCACGGCGACATCCCACCCGTGCACCACCAGCTCGTCGAGGGCCACCACCCCGGCGATCTCGCCCGGCAGTCGCACCCCGCCGGCCTGGGTCATCCCGGTCCACGCGCCGGGGTCGCGCCACGCCTCGGCCAGGGCGGCCAGGTCGGCGGGGATGCGGGTGCGCCAGCCGGCGGCCAGGCGTCGGGCGTCGGGGGCGGGGGCTTGGGCCGTCATCTCGCCCAGCTCCTTGCGGGCGGCCGCGGCGAAGGCCAGCGCCAGCCCGCCGACGTGGTCGACCAGGTCGCCCAGGGTGTAGTCGGGGCAGGGCGTGGGGCCGGCCAGGGCGCCGTCCGGTATGGCGGCGATGAGGTCCGCCATGCGGCGGGCAGCAGGGGTGAGGTCGATGCTCGTCATCGCCCGTAACGACGTCCGCCGGCGCCCGCACTCATCGCAGCACCGCCACGTCGGCGATCAGGGGACGGTGGTCGCTCCCCGGGCCGGCGCCGGTCTCGATGCTTGTCACGGCCAGGCCGGCGGTCGTCAGCACGTGGTCGATGCGCAGCAGTGGGGGAACCAGGCCGGCGCCGAGCGGCCAGGTCATCCGGTACGGATGGCCACGGGCCACGGCGGCGTCGGTCAAGCCGGCGTCGAGGATCGCCCGGAAGTGGCGGTGGCCCCACGTGGCGTTGAAGTCGCCCGCCAGCAGGACCGGGCGCCGCTCGGCCTCGACGGCCGCCAGCACCGCGTCCCGCACCGCCCGAAGGTCCGCAATCCACTCGTCCCGGCCGCCCCCCACCGGCGAGACGGCGTGGAAGGCGAACACGCGCACCGGCCGCCCCGGCGCCGGGGTGATCGTGGCCCGCACCAGGACCGGTCGTTCCCGCACCGACAAGACGTCACGGTCCTCGAGGGGCCAGCGGGACAGGACGGCGGCGGCGAACGGGTCTCGCCGGGCGACCGTGGCCCGGTGGGGCAGGCCGGCGAAAGCGCCGGCGGCCTCCAGGCGCGCCAGGAGGGGTGGGGTGGCCTCCTGGAGCAGGACCAGGTCGGGGGCGTGGCGGCGGATCTCGGCGGCGTAGGCCTCGGCGTCGGCGTTGCCGGCGAAGACGTTGCCGGAGAAGACCCGGAACGCCGGCGCGGCGCGGGCCGCGGCGGGCAGCGGTTCGGCGGCCAGTACCTCCGGCAGCGCGAAGGAGAGGTGCGCGACCACGACCGTCGCGCCCGCGCCGGCGAGCGCCCAGCGCCGGCCCACCACCGCGCCCGCGGTCACGACCCACGCCGGCAGGTAGAGGACCGGGGTCAGGGCGTTGAGGCCGACCAGGACGGCGCGGGCGTCCCACGCCACCAGGCGCGCAGCCGCGGCCGCGGCCAGCGGGACCACGACGAGCCAGCCGGCGGCGAGCAGGAGCGGCGCCGGCCGCCGGTTCCGCGACGTCGAGGCCGGGCCGGCGCGGGCGGAGCGCATGGGCTCCTTGTTAGCTGGTCACGTGCGTTCGCTGCTCACTTGGCCGGCATCTGCTCGTTGGGGGCCACGAGGCGGAACCGGGCGCCCATGGGGTCGGCGGCCGAGGCGATGCGCCCGTACGGCGTGTCCTCGGCGGGCTCGGTGATGGCGCCGCCCAGCTCGACGACCCGGGCGCACAGGGCGTCGCAGTCGTCGGCGCCGAAGTAGACCTGCCAGTGGTTGGGCACGCCCTCGGGGAGGAGCGCGCTGGCGTCCATGATTCCGGCCAGCCATGCGCCGTCGCCGCCCGCGGGGTCGCGCAGGGTCGTGTAGCGGAACGTGGGGTCGTCGGTCATGGTGTGGGTGTCCCAGCGGAACACGTCCCGGTAGAACGCGACTGCGTTGTCGTAGTCCCGCGTGTGCAACTCGAACCAGCTGGGGGCGCCGTGCTCGGTCAGGACACCGAAGCCGTGGTGGGTCCCCGGCTGCCACATGCCGACGGCGGCGCCGCCGTTGTCGGTGATGATGGCCATGCTTCCCAGGTCCATGATCGACATGGCCGGCGCCAGCGTCTGGCCGCCGTGGGCGGTGGCCACCTCGACCGTCTTCTCGGCGTCGTCGGTCGTCAGGTACACCGACCACACGTTGGTGGTGTCCTCCGAACCCTCCATGGTGGGCATGCCGCCCGCCACCCGCACCCCGTCCCTGGTGAAGTTGAAGTAGCCGCCGAACTCGGGGCTGGGCTCCTCCGACTCCCAGCCGAACAGCTGGCCGTAGAACTCGCGGGCCCCGGGCACGTCGGACGTCATCAGGTCGACCCAGCACGGCGCCCCGATGGGGGCGGACTCTCGTTTCGGCATTGGTGGCTCCCCTCTCCGTATTGTCGGTTGTCACCAGTTTGGACGGCGGCGGCGGGCCGAACTCATCGCCCGGGCCGGCGCCTGCGCCCGCCGCGGAGAGGGCGGCCCCTATCGTTGAGCCCGTGGCGCCGATCTGGTTCGCGAAGGAAGGCGGCGGGAGCCTGCGCCCGGTCACCTGGCAGGGGTGGTTCGCCACCGCGGCGTTCCTCGTCCTGCTGGTGGCGGCCGCGCTGCTCGGTCCGCGGGGCATCCCCATCGCCGTGGTGGTGACGGCCGGCTACATCGGCGTCATCGCCCTCACCCGGCGGCGCGAATGAAGGCGGTCTGCGTCTACTGCGGCTCGGCGCCCGGGCTGGACCCCCGCCACGCCGCCCTGGCCGGCCGGCTGGGCCGCCTGCTGGCGCGCAAGGGGCTCGACCTCGTCTACGGGGGCGGCGCCGTCGGCCTCATGGGGGCGCTGGCCGACGCCTCCCTGGCCGCCGGCGGGCGGGTCGTCGGGGTGCTCCCCCGGGGCCTGTTCACGCGGGAGGTCCCCCACACCGGGCTGACCGAGCTGCACGAGGTGGCCTCCATGCACGAGCGCAAGCAGCTGATGGTCGACCTGGCCGACGCCTTCGTCGCCCTCCCGGGCGGGCTGGGGACCCTCGAGGAGCTTGCCGAAGCGCTGACCTGGTCCCAGCTCGGCATCCACCGCAAGCCGGTCGCGGTGCTGGACGAGACCGGCTTCTGGGCGCCGCTGGCGGCCTGGCTGGAGGCCGCCGACGCCGAGGGGTTCCTCCGCCCTGAGAGCCGCGCCATGCTCCTGTGGGTGGACCGCCTCGACGGCCTCCTGCCCGCCCTCCGCTCGTTCCCGCCGCCGCCGGCGCGGGTCGAGGCGGGCCTGAGCCGCCGGGAACTGTGACCGCCGACCCCATCCCGCCCACCATCGAGTGGCGGGACGGCGCCATCCGGCTCATCGACCAGCGGGCGCTGCCCGGCACGCTGGCCTTCCTCGACGTGGTGACCGTCGGCGAGCTGTGCGACGCCATCCTGACCCTCGCGGTGCGGGGCGCGCCGGTCCTGGGCGTGGCCGGGGCCATGGGCGTGGCCCTGGCCGCCGCCACCGGCGAGGACGTCCAGGAAGCGGCCGCCCGCATCGTGGCCACCCGGCCCACGGCCGTGAACCTGGCGTGGGGCGTGGCGCGGGCCCTCGCCGCCGCCGACCCGTTGGCCGAGGCCCGGCGCCTGGCCGCAAAGGACGTCGAAAACAACCGCCGCATCGGCGCGTTCGGCGCCGAGCTGGTCCCAGGCGGCGCCCGCGTCTACACCCACTGCAACGCCGGGGCCCTGGCCTGCGTGGGCTACGGTACCGCCCTCGGGGTGGTGCGGGCCGCCCACGAGCGGGGTCGGCGGCCGTCCTGCTGGGTGGGCGAGACGCGCCCCGCCCTCCAGGGCGCCCGCCTGACGGCGTGGGAGCTGGACCGCCTGGGCATCCCCGCCACCCTGGTGGCCGACGTCATGGCCGCCTCCCTCATGGCCAGCCACGACGTCGACTGCGTGATCGTCGGCGCCGACCGCATCGCCGCCAACGGCGACGTGGCCAACAAGGTGGGAACGTACGGGCTGGCGGTGCTGGCCCGCCACCACGACGTCCCGCTGTACGTGGCCGCGCCCACGTCGACGGTCGACCTCGCCTGCCCCACCGGCGCCGGCATCCCCATCGAGCGCCGCACCCCCGCCGAGGTCACCGCCATCGGCGTGACCCGCATCGCCCCCGACCGGATGGCGGCCGAGAACCGGGCCTTCGACGTCACCCCGGCCGGGCTGGTCACCGCCATCGTCACCGAGGAGGGCGTGGCCACCGCCCCCTACGGGCCCGCCCTTGCGACGTTGGTGGCGGAAGCGCACGGGAAGGCGGCTCCCGGTGGCGCTTGAACTGAGTCGCGTCGCCGCCATCCGCGGCGTTCTCGGGCAAGGCCGGCCAGCGCGGACAGGACGAGCTTGCGTGCGAGTCATCGGGGGATGAAAGGGCGGCTCCCGGCCGTGGCCACCTGAACGGGGCGAGACGCTGGCCGAGGGTCGGCACTCGTCGGCGACTTCCTCGGTCGGGTGGGCAAGACGTAGCTCGGCACGCTCCCCCGGCACGGGCAACGATCGACGGCGTGGACGACTCGATCGTCGGAGCCGGCCCCCACGGGGACGCCGATGCCGGCAATCCTGAGCGTCGAGTCCCACCTCTCGCACCAAGTCACGATCCGGCTCCTCCGGGCGAGCCGGTTCGACATCCAGGACCCCATCGAGCTTCGCTGGCCTGACGACGAGTCCAGGCGCCCGGTACGTCACCGCCGTGTGGGCTCGGCGCGCCCGCCTCGGATGGGGGGCTCAAACGACGTCCCGCCGGCCGTCGGCCTCGGCCCTCTCGACCTCTCGGTGACCAGCGGGGCCGCACCCGCCCCTGGCCGCTGAACGGGTCGACGTTCCCCTGCCTGATCGACTGGCTGGTCGACGACGGCCAGCCCGCCCCGGTCGTCACGGCAGCCCAGGCGCCTCAGCCCCCAGGGGTCACGTCTGGGGGAGTCCGGCGTCGTGGATCGAGCGACATCCCGTGGATGGGCGGCGCCGCGGGTGGGGGTAGCTACGGGGACGTGCCAGGTGGCAAGGAGCCCTGCCGCTCAGGCGTTCAGCAGCGGTGCGGGATGGACGGTCGCAGGCCGGTCGAGACGTCGGGCGCACGTCGCGGCGGACCGATGTCGGCCGGTTTCGCCGCCGCTGCCGATCGGGTCAGGCCCGTCTCGTAGGCGTAGATCACGGCCTGCACGCGGTCGCGCAGGCCGAGCTTCATCAGGATCCGCTTGACGTGGGTGCGCGCCGTCGACTCCTCGACCACGAGGGCGGCCGCGATCTCCCGGTTCGACAGACCACGGGCGATCAGCCCCAGGACCTCCCGCTCCCGGGCCGTGAGAGCGCCGAGGCGAGCGGCGTTCCCGACGTCGGGGACGGGCTGGCGGGCCATGCGGTCGATGACCCGGCGGGTGACCGAGGGCGACAAGAGGGAGCCGCCGGCGGCGACCGTGTGAACGGCCGCGATCAGCTCCTCGGGCCGGGTCCGCTTCAGCAGGAAGCCTGACGCCCCGGCCCCCAGCGCGCCGAACACGTAGTCGTCCTGCTCGAAGGTGGTGAGGATCAGTACCCTCACCTCCGGCGCGGCCTGGCCGAGCAGCCGGGTGGCCTCGATGCCGTCGAGGTCGGGCATCCGGACGTCCATCAGCACGACGTCGGGCGCCAGCCG
>Ga0187892_10004299_pt1 | contig 24149 bp, 24 predicted proteins | sample MA1701073metaG_FD_139345 | JGI IMG/M metagenome (GOLD analysis project Ga0187892, IMG submission 139345) | Bio-ooze microbial communities from a basaltic lava cave in the Kipuka Kanohina Cave System on the Island of Hawaii, USA - MA170107-3 metaG ... | reverse complement strand
CGGTCAGAGGCGGGCGCGGATCCAATCGCGCCACTGCGCGAACAGCGCCGGGTCGCGCGCGGCGATCACCGAGCGCTGCCACAGATCGTCGGCCCAGAAGGCGTCGTGGGTCAGGGTGCAGGCGCTGCCGCCCGCTTCCTCGAAGATCAGCGAGCCGGCTGCGTAGTCCCACAGCCGCTGGCCGCCGTGCAAGTAAAGGTCGAAGCGTCCCGCGGCCGTGTAGCACCAGTCGAGCGTGCCGGCGCCGAAGTTGCGCTGCGAGGAGAACGGCGGCGAAGCGGCCAGCGCCCCGGCCAGGCTCACCGGCAGGCGCTTGAAGTCCACGCCGGCGATCGCGCTGCGCAGCCGCGCGACCGGCGCGCGCAACGGCAGCGCCTCGCCGTTGAGATAAGCGCCGCCCCCGCGCTCGGCGTAGAACGCCTCGTCGGCGATCGGGTGGTAAACCACGCCGAGCACGGTGCGCCCCTGCTGCATCAGGGCGACCGAGACCGCGAAATACGGCACGCCGTAGACGAAGTTCGACGTGCCGTCGATCGGGTCCACGCACCACAGGCCGGCCTCACCGGAAAGCCAGCGTTCGGCCTGCAACGCCTGCGTCATCTCCTCGCCCACCACGGGCACCGGACGAATCTCGCGCAAGGCGCGCACCAGCGCCTCCTGCGACGCGAGGTCCGCGTCGGTGGACAAGCTGCCGTCCGCCTTGCGCTGATGAGCCACGCGCAGGAAGCGCGGCATGATCTCCTCGGCCGCGACGCGCTTGACCGCCGCGATCACGCGCTCAAGCATGTTGCGGCAGACCGCCTCCGCAAAGGAGGCAAGTCCGAGGCAGCGGGTCGGTTCTTGAGTCGCGCCTCGAGGGCGCGCTCAGGCCCGCCTCCACTTGATCGAGCAGCCCATGCTGGCAATCTGCTCTTTGGGTCCCTTGCCGGTGCGCGCGATCTGCACCATCGCCTCGAACAGCTCGCGCCGGGCATCGGGCACCGGCGACGTGCGCGAGGCGTCGAGCCGCCCGCGATACTGCAGCTGCAGATCGGCGTTGTAGCCGAAGAAATCCGGCGTGCATGCGGCCCCGTATGCGCGCGCGACGTCCTGTTTCTCGTCCCATAGATAAGGGAACGGGAAGTGCAATTGCTGTGCCACGCGCTGCATGTTGTCGAAGGAATCCTCCGGGTAGTCGGTCGGATCGTTGGCGCTGATCGCCACCGAGCCGATGCCGTGCGATTGCAGCTCGATGCAGTCGCGTACGATGCGGTCGATCACCGCCTTGACATACGGGCAATGGTTGCAGATGAACATGATCAGAAGGCCGTTGCGCCCGCGCACGCCGGCCAGCGTGTAGCGCTTGCCGTCGGTGGCGGGCAGGTCGAAGTCGATGGCCGGACGGCCGAAGTCGCAGATGGGTGCGGTAGCCATGTCGAGACGCCGGGTGAATCGCGCTGTCGCGGCGAGCGCGCGGATGGCAGAATCCTATCATGAACCGACCTTCCAACCCGGCATGAACCGACCGTCCGACCCGGCATGAACCGACCGTCCGACCCTGGGCAGGAGCGCGTGCCGCGCCTGTTCTGCCCCGGCGACATCGCCGCCGGCGCGCTGCTCCAGCTGCCCGACCAGGCGGCCCATCACGCCGTGCGCGTGCTGCGCCTCGCTCCGGGTGACGCGGTGCGCCTGTTCAACGGCGCCGGCGCGGAATGGCAGGCCGAGATCGCCGGCGTGCGCAAGAGCGGCGTGTCGGTGCGCGTCGGCGCGCGCCACGAACGCGACGTCGAGGCGGCGCTGCACGTGGTGCTGGCACAGGCGATCAGCGCACGCGAGCGCATGGAGCTCACTCTGCAGAAGGCGGTGGAGCTGGGGGTGGCCGAGATCCAGCCGCTGGAGACCCGCCGCAGCGTGGTGCGCCTGCGCGAGGAGCGTGCCAGCCGGCGCGTGGAACACTGGCAGAACCTGGTGGCTGCCGCATGCGAGCAATGCGGCCGCAACCGCATTCCGCCGGTGCATCCAATCGACAGTCTGCCGGATTGGCTGGGCGCGCTCGGACGCCCCCCGACGCAGGCGAGGCTGATGCTGTCGCCCGGAGGAGCGCTGCGCCTGCGCGAGCTACCGGCGCCCGCGAGCGTCATCCTGCTGGCCGGCCCGGAGGGCGGACTGGCACCCGAGGAACAAGAGCTTGCCGAGCTGTTCGGCTTCCGCGCGGTGCGCCTCGGCCCGCGCATCCTGCGCACCGAAACCGCCGCGCTGGCGGGGCTCGCCGCCATGCATGCGCTGTGGGGAGACTTCTGATGAAAGCTGCTGCGATCCTGGGCGCCCTGCTCCTAACGGCGCCCGTCGCCGTGCACGCGGCGAAGATCTACAAGTGGACCGACCCGCAAGGCAACGTGATCTATTCGGACACGCCCCGGCCCGGCGCGGTCGAGATCGAGGTGCCGACCGCGCCGGCCGGCATCGTGCCCGTGCCGCCGCGGGATCGCGCACAGCCCAGCCAGCCCGCTGCTCGGCCCGCCGCCTACGAGGCGCTGACGGTGGTTGCGCCCGCCGATCAGCAGGTTCTGGAGAATATCGGCGGCCTGGTCAACGTGTCGCTGTCGGTCGCCCCGTCGCTGCAGGTCGCCGAGGGACACGCCCTCCGCCTGCGCCTGGACGGGCGCACGCTCGACGCGCGCTACCCGGGCGCCGAGATCGCCCTGCCCAACGTCGAGCGCGGAGAGCACACGCTGGCCGCCGAGGTGGTGGATCGCGCCGGCGCGGTGCTGATCGCCAGCGCGGCGGTGACGTTCACCGTGCACGAGCCGTCGTCGCAAGCTCCGGACGGCCCGGACATCTACCCGCCCTCCGTCCCGGGGCAGGTCTATCCGCCGACCTACCGGCCGGTGTATCCGCCACAGCGGCCGAGGCCGACACCGCGCTGAGCTGCCGCGCGGTACTCGCGCCAGCGTTTGCTCAGAGCCTGGAGCGCCAGGCGTCGCTCCACATCGGCAGGAACGCGTCGGGATCGAACGGATGCGCCTGCGCCGCCTCGGGGACGAACTCGCCCACGCCCAGCCCCGGCCGCGTCGGGAGATCGTAGCCGCCGTCGCGCGGGCGCGGCGCCTGCTGCACCAGATCGAAACGCCACGCCGGCGAGTACTCGCAGAACGACTCCTGCATGATGAAGTTGGTGGTGCACGCGTCCAGCTGCACGCATGCGGCCGCGGCCACCGGCCCGAACGGATTGTGGAACGACACCGGCGTGTACGCCGCGTCGGCGATGGCGGCGATCTTCTTCGCCTCGAGGATGCCGCCCACGTGGATCGGATCGGGCTGCAGCACACCGATCTCGTTGCTGGCGAGCAGCGCCTGCAGATGATACTTGGTGTAGCAGCGCTCCCCGGTCGCCAGCCGCGTGTTGATCGACCGGCCGATCTTGGCCAGCGCCTGCACGTTCTCCGGATCGCACGGCTCCTCGAGCCAGTACAGCTTCGCGGGTTCCAGTTCGCGGGCGATCGCGATGGCCGAGCCGGGGCTGAAGCGGCCGTGGCAGTCGATCAACACCTCCACGTCCGGCCCCACCGCGTCGCGCACGCACGCCACCATGTCCACCGCGGCGCGGATCAGCTTCGCGTCGGGATCGCGGCCGCCATCGCCAAAGGGGTCGAGCTTCAGTCCCCGGTAGCCCTTGGCCGCCACCGCCGCGGCGGCCTGGCCGATTTCGCGCAGGCCGGCGCCGGCTCCGTACCAGGCGTTGGCGTACGCCGGCAATCGCTCGCGCACGCGCCCGCCGAGCAGATCGTAGATCGGGCGGTCGAGCGCCTTGCCGACGATGTCCCACAATGCCATCTCGATCGCGCCGATGGCCGAGTTGAGGATCGGGCCGCCGCGCGCGAACTCGTTGCGGAACATGTCCTGCCACAGCCGCTCGATGCCGAACGCGGACTGGCCCACCGCCACGCGCCGGGCGAGCTGCTGGATCGCCGCCTCCACCGCCCGCGGCTGAAACTCGCAGGTGCCCTCGCCCACCCCCTGGATGCCGTCGTCGGTGAACACGTGCGCGAACACCCAGTTGGTCCACTTCGCGCCGACCACGTAGGTGTCGATGCGGGTGATGCGGCAATCACGGCGCTGGTTCATCGTCATTCTCCTTATCCCTCACCCCAGCCCTCTCCCTACCCTCTCCCGCAAGGACCCGCAAGGGGAGAGGGACTGGTCGTCTGTTGGGGAGAGGGGAGTCAATCCTTGTCCAATCCGCCGGTCACGTTGAGCCGCTCGGCGGTCATGTAATCGGGTGCGTCGGCGGCCAGCCACTCGACCGCCTGCGCCATCTCTTCGGGCGTGCTGCGCCGGCCCAGCGGGATGCGCGCGGTCCGCTCCTCGCGAAAGCGCTCGAGGTCGGCGCGCCCCTCCAGCCGGCAGAACGCCTCCTCGGTGCGCATCTGCAGGGGTGTGTCCATCATCCCCGGCGACAAGCTGTTGACGCGCACACCGTGCCGGGCGAGCGCCACCGCGGCGGTGCGCGTGAGCGAATCGACGGCGGCCTTGGTGGCGGCGTAGGCCGCGTAGTTGGGCAGCGCCATGCGTGCCGCCGCCGAGGTGATGTTGATGATGCGCCCGCCGCCGCGCTCGGCCATCGCGCGCCCGGCGGCGGCCATGGCCAGCGCCACCGCGCGCACATTGACGCGCAACGCAACATCCCACGCGGTCGCGCTCATCTCCAGAAAAGCCTCGGCCGGGGCGACTGCGGCACAGTTGACCAGCACGTCGAGCCGGCCGGCCGCGCGCACGGTTTCCTCGATCAGCGCTACCGGGCCGTCGGCGCTGGCGAGATCGACGACCACGGGGAACGCATTTGCGCCATGGCGCGCGCAAGCCGTGGCGACGCGCGCCGCACCTTCGGCGTTGATGTCGGCCACCGCCACCGTCCAGCCGCGCGCGGCCATGCGGCGGCACACCGCTTCGCCCAGACCCTGGGCGCCGCCGGTGACCGCGACGACCTGGGCTGCAGGGTCGGCTGCCATGGCCGTCTCAGGGTGTGCGAAGGGCCGCTGCGTGTCAAGCGCCCAGCGCTCGAGAAACGCAGCGCTCGGGCAAAGCAGCCGCCTCCCTTATACTTCGAACTTTTCTGACGATACAGGGGCAACATGGACATCCGCGACAACAGCTTCATCGTGACCGGCGGCGGGTCGGGCCTGGGCGGGGCCACGGCCGAGATGATCGTCGCCAACGGCGGCAACGTGATCGTGGCGGACATCAGCGCCGCCGCCGAGGCGTTCGCGGCCAAGCTGGGCCGGCAGGCGCGCTTCGCGCAGACCGACGTCGCCAACGAGCAGCAGGCGAAGGCGGCGGTGGAGCTGGCCCTGTCCGCCTTCGGCGCCTTGCGCGGGCTGGTGAACTGCGCCGGCATCGCGGCGGGTGAGAAGACCATCGGCAAGGAGGGCCCGCACTCGCTGGCGAGCTTCACGCGCGTGATCACGGTCAATCTGATCGGCACGTTCAACATGATCCGGCTGGCCGCGGACGCGATGGCGCGGCAGCCGGCGCTCGCCTCGGGCGAGCGCGGGGTCATCGTCAACACCGCCTCGGTCGCCGCCTTCGACGGGCAGATCGGACAGGCCGCGTACTCGGCCTCCAAGGGCGGGGTGGTCGGGATGACTTTGCCGGTGGCGCGCGACCTCGCGCGCAGCGGCATCCGCGTGGTGACCATCGCCCCCGGCATTTTCGAGACGCCGATGCTGAAGGGCATGCCGCAGGAGGTGCAGGACTCGCTCGCCAAGCAGGTGCCGTTCCCCTCGCGGCTGGGCAAGCCCGCCGAGTACGCGGCGCTGGTGCAGCACATCGTGGCGAACGAGATGCTCAACGGCGAAACCATCCGGCTGGACGGCGCGATCCGGATGAGCCCGAAATAGCCGGCAGGCATGACCCCCACAGAGTGAAAGCAGCGCCCGAACAGTTCGTCCACTGGTTCCGTTCCGCGGCGCCCTATATCCACGCCTTCCGCGGGCGCACCTTCGTGATCGCCTTCGGCGGCGAGATGGTGGCCGAGGGCAAGTTCCAGGGGCTCACCCACGACCTCAACCTGCTCGCCAGCCTGGGCGTGCGGCTGGTGCTGGTGCACGGCGCACGCCTCCAGATCGAGGCGCGGCTGGCGGCGCGCGGCTCGCCGCCGCGCTACGTGCGCGGGGTGCGCGTGACGGACGAGAACGCCATGCAGAGCGTCAAGCAGGCGTGCGGCCAGCTGCGCGTGGAGATCGAGGCGCTGCTGTCGATGGGCCTGCCCAGCTCGCCGATGGCCAACGCCGAGATCCGCGTGGCCGGCGGCAACTTCGTGACCGCGCGCCCGCGCGGCGTGCTCGACGGCGTGGACATGCAGTACACCGGCGAGGTGCGCAGAATCCACGCCGAGGCGATCCGCCGCCGGCTGGAGGCGGGCGAGCTGGTGCTGCTGTCCCCGCTCGGCTACTCGCCGACCGGCGAGATCTTCAACCTGACGGTGGAGGACCTCGCCGCCGAGGCGGCGATCGCGCTCGCCGCCGACAAGCTGCTGTTCCTGACCGAGCAGCCCGGTGTGGCCGATGCCGGCGGCAAGCTGCTGCGCGAGCTGACCGTGTCCCAGGTCGAGACCGCGCTGCGCGAGCGCCAGGACCTGCCGGAGGATGCGCGCCTGTACCTGCCGGCCGCGGTCAAGGTGTGCCGCGCGGAGGTGCCGCGCGTACACCTGCTGTCGCGTCACCAGGACGGCGCGCTGCTGCTGGAGCTGTTCACCCACGAGGGGGTCGGCACCATGGTCACGCACGACCCCCTGGAACGGCTGCGCGAGGCGCGCATCGACGACGTCGGCGGGATCCTGGCGCTGATCGCACCGCTGGAGGCCGACGGCACCCTGGTGAAACGCTCGCGCGAGCTGCTGGAGATGGAGATCGGCCGCTTCGCGATCCTGGAGCACGACGCGGTGATCGTCGGGTGCGCGGCGCTCTACCCGTTCCCGCAGGAGCACGTCGCAGAGCTGGCCTGCCTGGCGGTGCATCCCGACTACCGCAACGGCGGCGCCGGCGACCGCCTGCTACGGCACGTCGAATCGCGGGCACGCGCGCAGTCGGTTGAGCGGCTGTTCGTGCTCACCACTCGTGCCGCGCACTGGTTCATCGAGCGCGGCTTCGCGCAGGTCGAGGTCGACGCGCTGCCGCCGCAACGGCAGCAGCTGTACAACCTCCAGCGCAACTCGCAGGTGTTTGTCAAACCCCTGGCGTGACTTGCCGCGCCGCCCGCCGGTGTCCGTGGACGGCGGCCCTCGGCCGCCACGGGTACGCCCCTTGCTAAGACAAACGCTCCGACGTGCCAGCGCTGCGCCTGTGACCCCCCTCGATTCTCGCCCGGATGCATACGGCATAGCCGCGCCCGCGCAGCGCATCCGCCCTCGGCCGGCGGCCTCCGGCCCGCTCCTGTGGCTCGCCGCGCTCCTGTGCCTGGTCCCCGAGGGCGCCGCCCGCGCACAGACGCCACCGCTGGAGTTCGGGCTGGCCCCTTACATCAGTGTGCGCCCGATGATGGCGCTGTTCGAACCGATGGCCGCCTTTCTCGAGAAGCGCCTCGAGCGCCCGGTGCTGCTGGTCACCGCTCCTTCCGTGCGCGAGTTCGACGCGCGCGTGCTGGCCGGCCGCTACGAGCTGGCCATGCTCGCGCCGCAGGCGGCGCGGCTGGCGCAGCGCGAAGCGGGCTACGTGCCGCTGCTGCGCGTGTCCGACGACCTGTATGGCGTGTTCCTGGTGCCCGAGGAGAGCCCGCTGCGCTCGCTGCGGGAGCTGGGTGGCGCCCCGATCGCGTTCCCCGACCGCTTCACCGAGACCGCCCACCTGGGCAGGGAGGTGGTGGCCGCCCTCGGGCTGGCGCCCGAGAGCATCGTCTACGCCCCCGGGTCCCAGGATTCCCTGCCGATGTCGCTGCGCCGCGGCGAGCATGAAGTCGCGCTGATGAACGGCTCCGCCTTCCACCAGATGAAACCGGAGCAGAAGGAGGGTCTGCGCGTGCTCGGTGAAACCCAGCGCATCGCGCACGTGATGTTCCTGGCCCACCCCAGCATGCCCGCCGTGCAGCAGGCGCTCATCCGCGACGTCATCCAGGAGTTCTGGGCGAGCCCCGAGGGCCAGCGGTTCAGCGCCCAGAGCGGCCTCAGCGGCGTGCGCCCGCCCACCGAGAACGAGCTGCGCACTCTCGACTCGCTCGCGCGCGAGCACAAGCGGCTGCTGGACGAAGCGCGCAAGGACGAGAGCGAACCGCAATGAACCTGCACCCGCGGCGTGTGCGCGGACCGAGGCTCGCGTTGCAGAATCCCTTTCCCCGCTCGCTGCGCATGCGCCTGGTGGCGGCCACCATCATCGTGGAGGTGGTGACTCTGGTGGTGCTGGTCGCCAACAGCCTGCGGGTCAACGATCACGCCCTGTTGCAGCAGGCGCAGACCTGGGTGAGCAGCACCACGCCGCTGCTCAACGCCGCACTCGCCGCCCCGCTGGCGCAGCGCGACTACGCCACCGTGCTCGAGCTGCTCGAGGAGATGCGCAGCGAGCACGCGCTGGTGTATCTGGTGGTGCTCGACCACGATCACTCGGTGGTGGCGGCTTCGGGGCGTGAGGCGAGCGCCCCGCTGCAGGGGCCCGATCCGTCGCTGCGCGAGGCGGGCGTCGATTCGGTCTACGACACCGTGGTGCCGCTCACCCTGGGCGGGCGCCGCTACGGCACTCTCGCCCTGGGCGTGTCGACCGCCTTTTTGCAGCGCACTCAGGAGCAGCTGTTGGTACAAAGCGCGCTGGTGTCGGGCATCGGCGTGGCCGCCTCGCTGCTGGTGCTCACGCTGCTGGCGCTGTGGATCATGCGGCACCTGCGGCGGCTCACCAGCGCCGGCGCGGCGGTGGCCGCAGGCGATTTCTCCGCGCGCGTAGAGGTGACCTCCGAGGACGAGGTGGGCGCGGTGTCGGCGGCGTTCAACACCATGGCGGCGGCGGTGCAGGACAAGATCCGGGCGCTGGCCGAAGGCGAGTCGCGCCTGTCCGAGGCGCTGCGCGAGCTGGAGAAGGCCAACGCGGTGCAGCGCGAGTATCTGACGCAGGCAGCGGAGGAACGCGCGCGGCTCAACGCGCTGCTGGCGGCGATGCAGGTCGGCATCCTGCTGGTCGATCGCGACAACCGCGTGATCTACACCAATCCCGCGTTCGAGCGCGTGTGGCTGCTCGCGCGCACCCGCGTGCGCTTCCTGGGGGAGGACGCGGCCGCGGTGCTGGCCAAGACCACCGGCGGCGCCGGCCAGCCGGAGCTGGCCGAGCTGGCGGAAGCGGCCAAGCAAGGGGTGCCGTCGGCGCCGCTCGAGATCGCGATGAGCGACGGGCGCCTGATCACCCGCACCGGCCATCCGGTGCGCGACGCCGGCGAGCAGCCGATCGGATACCTGTGGCTGTTCCAGGACGTCACCCGCGAGCGGCAGACCGCGAACCAGATTCTGTACCTCGCCGAGCGCGATCCCCTCACCGGCCTGTACAACCGCCACCGCTTCCAGGAGGAGCTTTCGCGCATGCTGAGCGGCGGCGAGCGCCGCCGCCGGCGCGTGGCGCTGCTGTTCTTCGACATCGACGAGTTCAAGCACGTCAACGACAGCTTCGGGCACCGCGCCGGCGACGCGCTGCTGATTCGCGTGGCCGGTGAAGTGTCGGCCCAGGTGCGGCGCAACGAGCTGTTCGCGCGCCTGGGCGGCGACGAGTTCGCGATCCTCGCGCCCGACATCTCGGACCAGGAAGCGAGCGTGTTCGCCGAACGCATCGTGCGCGCCATCGGCCGCATCCCGTTCAGCTTCGAGGGCAACCACCTGCGGCTCACTTGCAGCCTCGGGCTGGCGATGTACCCGGATCACGCCGCCACCGCGGAGGACCTGATCGCGCATGCCGACGCGGCCATGTACCAGGCCAAGGAGGCCGGCAAGAACACCTGGCGCAGCTACAGCGAGCACAGCTCGGGCACCTCGCGCCAGATGATCGAGCGCCTGTCGTGGAACGAGCGCATCGAGGACGCGCTCGAGCACCACTTGCTGCGCCTGCACTTCCAGGGCGTGTTCGCCTGCAGCGACCTGTCGCTGCGCCACCTGGAGGCGCTGGTGCGCATGGTGGACCGCTCCGCCCCGGACCAGGTGATCATGCCGGGCAGCTTCATCCCGGTGGCGGAGAAGACCGGCAAGATCCTGGATATCGACCGCTGGGTGATCGCGGCCAGCGTGCGCACGCTGGCGCGGCATCCGCAGGTGAGCGCGATCGCGCTCAACATCTCGGGGCGCTCGCTGTCCGAGCCGGGGCTGCCGCAGTTCATCACCGCGCAGCTCAAGGAGCACAGGGTGCAACCCGCGCGCCTGGTGGTGGAGCTGACCGAGACCTCGGCGGTGTCCGACCTGCACGACGCCCAGCGCCTGATCGACGCGCTGCGGCGCGCCGGCTGCAAGGTGTGCCTGGACGACTTCGGCTCGGGTTTTTCCTCCTTCACCTATCTCAAGCACCTGGACGTGGACATGGTGAAGATCGACGGCCAGTTCATCCGCGACCTGCCGGCGGACCGCAGCAACCAGGTGTTCGTGCGCGCCATGGTGGACGTGGCGCGCGGGCTGCGCAAGGCGACGGTGGCCGAATCCGTGGAGGACGCGCGCACGCTGGACATGCTGCGCGCTTTCGGCGTGGACTACGCTCAGGGCTATCATCTGGAGACACCGCAGGAGCGGCACCCGGCGCTGCAGGTACGCGAGACCACGTAGCCGCTGTAGCGCCGGCTGCGGCGCCCGCGCCGCGCCGATTCGCGCGATAATCCGTGCTGCAGCCGTTGCAACCTCCCGGTAACAAACCCTCACCCGGTTCTAGGAGACAATAGCCATGCCGCGCACCGTCCGTTGCGTCAAGCTCGGGCGCGAGGCCGAGGGGCTGGACTTTCCACCCTATCCGGGCGCGCTCGGCCAGCGCATCCACGAGCAGGTCTCGAAGGAAGCCTGGCAGGGCTGGCTGGAGCACCAGAAGCGCCTGATCAACGAGATGCGGCTCGACCTGTCCAACCCGAAGTCGCGCCGCTATCTGGCCGAACAGATGGAGAAGTACTTCTTCGGCGCGGGCGCCGACGAGGCCTCCGGCTACGTGCCCCCCTCGCGCGCGTGACGCCGCCGGGATACGGCACAACAAGCACGACCGTCCATGGGCAAGCGTTCCCTCCCGCAGCACTACCTGAACCGCGAGCTGGGCCTGCTGGAGTTCAATCGCCGCGTGCTGGCCCAGGCGGCCGATCCCGCGGTGCCGCTGCTCGAGCGGCTGCGCTTCCTGTGCATCGTCAGCAGCAACCTGGACGAGTTCTTCGAGATCCGCGTGGCCGGTCTCAAGGCGCAGATCGAGGTCGGCGCCGACGCGCCGGGCCCCGACGGCCAGCCGCCCTCGCGCGTGTACGGCGAGGTCGCCCGCGGCGCGCACGAGCTGGTCGCCGCCCAGTACCGGCTGTGGAACGACGAGGTGTTGCCCTCGCTCGCCAAGGAGGGCATCCGCTTCTTCCGGCGGCGCGACTGGGACAGCGATCAGCGCGAATGGATCGGCGCCTACTTCTCGCGCGAGATCCTGCCGGTGCTCACGCCGATCGGGCTCGACCCGGCGCATCCGTTCCCGCGCATCCTGAACAAGAGCCTCAACTTCGCGGTGCAGCTCTCGGGCAAGGACGCCTTCGGGCGCAGCTCGGGCATCGCGCTGGTGCAGGCGCCGCGGGTGCTGCCGCGCGTCATCAAGCTGCCCCCCAAGCTCGCCGGCTGCGATTACGGATTCGTGTTCCTGTCGTCGATCATCCACGCGCACGTGGGCGAGCTGTTCGCCGGCATGGAGGTGGTCGGCTGCTACCAGTTCCGCGTCACCCGCAACAGCGACCTGTTCGTCGACGAGGAGGAGGTGAAGAACCTGCGCACCGCGCTGCAGGGTGAGCTGCCGCAGCGCCACTTCGGCGACGCGGTGCGCCTGGAGGTGGCCGACCTGTGCCCCGGCGACATGAGCGACTTCCTGCTGCAGCAGTTCGGGCTCGCGCCCGAGGACCTGTATCAGGTGAACGGGCCGGTCAACCTGGTGCGCCTGATGCAGGTCCCCGACTGGGTGGCGCGACCCGATCTGAAGTATCCGCCCTTCACACCCGGCGTGCCGGGAGGCCTGGTGAAGCAGCCCGACCTGTTCGAGGCGATCGGCAAGGGCGACATCCTGCTGCACCACCCGTTCCAGTCGTTCAAGCCGGTGATCGCGTTCATCGCCCAGGCGGCCAAGGATCCGGACGTGGCCGCCATCAAGCAGACGGTGTACCGCACCGGCGCCGATTCGGAGCTGATGCGCATCCTGATCGACGCCGCGCGCCGCGGCAAGGAGATCACCGTGGTGGTGGAGCTGATGGCGCGCTTCGACGAGGAGGCCAACCTGAACTGGGCGGCGCAGCTCGAGGAGGTGGGCGCGCACGTGGTGTACGGCGTGGTCGGGCACAAGACCCACGCCAAGCTCGCCATGGTGGTGCGCCGCGAGGGCGAGCGGCTGCGGCGTTACTGCCACATCGGCACCGGCAACTACCATTCGCGCACCTCCACGCTGTACACCGACTTCGGCCTGTTCACCTGCGACGAGGAGGTGTGCGCCGACGTCAACGACGCCTTCATGCAGCTCACCGGACTGGGCAAGGCCGGCAAGCTGCGCCACCTGTGGCAGTCGCCCTTCACGCTGCACTCGCAGCTGATCGCGGCGATCAGGCGCGAGGCCGACGCCGCCAAGGCCGGCAAGAAGGGCGGCATCATCGCCAAGATGAACGCGCTGCTCGAGCCCGAGATCATCGACGAGCTGTACGAGGCGTCCAAGGCCGGGGTGCGCGTCGATCTGATCGTGCGCGGCGTGTGCGGCCTGCGCCCCGGCATCGCCGACCTGTCGGAGAACATCCGCGTGCGCTCGATCATCGGCCGTTTCCTGGAGCATCACCGCGTGTTCCATTTCGTCAGCACCGGTAACACCTACCTGTCCAGCGCCGACTGGATGGATCGCAACTTCTTCCGCCGCATCGAAGTGTGCATGCCGGTTCTCGATCCCAAGCTGAAGAAACGCGCGGTGGAGGAGGGGCTGAAGAAGTACCTGGACGACAACACGCAGGCCTGGGAGATGGATTCCGACGGGCACTACGAGCGCTGCACGCCGGGCAAGGGCGAACCGCGCAACGCGCAGCTCGAGCTGCTGCAGGAGCTTGCCAGCGCGCAACAGGCGGAGCTCGACCTGCAGGCGTTCGAGAAGCTGCGGCCGCGCCGCAAGGCGAAGGCGGCGGCCTAGCGCACCCGTAACCGGCCTCCGACGACACAGGCGCCGTCTCGGCCGCGTCCATGCAAACCGACGGTACGCAGGGACCAGCCCTGCCTTCCCCGCCCTCCGCCGCCGCTTCGGCGCAGGAGGTCGAGCTCAAGCTTGCCGCCTCCCCCGAGGACGCCGCCAAGTTCGGCCGCCTGCCGCTGGTGAAGAGCGCCACCACCGGTCGCGCGGTCACCCGGCACATGCACAGCGTGTATTACGACACGCCCGACCTGGCGCTCAAGGCGCAAGGAATGGCGCTGCGGTTGCGGCGCGAGGGCACGCGCTGGGTGCAGACGCTCAAAGGCGCCGGGCGCGTAGAGGGCGGCCTGCACCAGCGCGAGGAGCGCGAGGTGCAGGTGCCCGCTCCGCTGCTCGATCACGGAGCGCTCGCCGCCTGGGGCGTGAACGGCGTGCTCGCCGACCCCGAGCAGCGCATGCGCCTGCAGCCGGTGTTCACCTGCGACTTCAAGCGCACCGTCCGCCACCTCGCGCTGAGCGACGGCACGCGCTTCGAAGTGTGCACCGACCGCGGTGCGATCGCCGCGGGGGAGGGGATCGACCGGATCAGCGAGATCGAACTGGAGCTCAAGGCCGGATCTGCCGACCGCCTGATCGACTTCGGGCTGGTGCTGCTGGAGGAGGTGCCTCTGCGGCTCGAACCGCGCAGCAAGGCCGAGCGCGGCTACGCCTTGGCCGAGAAGCGTGCCGAGGCGCCGACCAAGGCCAGTGCGCCCGCCCTGCGGCCGGAAATGAGCGTCACCGACGCCTTTCGCACCGTGGTGTTCGCCTGCGTGGGGCACCTGCAGGCGAACCAGGGCGGCGCGATCGCGGGCGCCGACATCGAGTATCTGCACCAGGCGCGGGTGGCGCTGCGCCGGCTTCGCTCCGCGTTCAGCGTATTCAACCGCGCCTTTCCCCGCGCGGCGGTCGAGGATCTGCTGGGCGAGCTGCGCTGGCTCGGCGCGCAGCTGGGCCCGGCGCGTGATTGGGACGTGTTCACCTGCACCACGCTGCCGCAGCTCGCCGGTGCGTTCCGCGACGACGCCGCGATGCACGCGCTGTCCGAACGCGCGGAGGCGTTGCGCGCGAACACGCGCCGCGAAGTGGCCGAGGCGCTCGCCGCCAAGCGTTACACCGCGCTGCTGTTGCGCCTGAACGGAACCTTCTACCGCGCGCCGTGGACCGCCGTCGACGATCAGGCTGCGGCGGCGCTGCGCGCTGCACCGCTCGGGCAGTTCGCCGCCGAGGTGCTCACGCGCCGGCACCACAAGACGGTGAAGCGCGGGCGCAAGCACGCGGAGCTGGACGCCTCCGGCTTGCATCGGCTGCGCATCGAGGTCAAGAAGCTGCGCTACGCCGCCGAGTTCTTCTCCGCCCTGTACGAGCGCAAGACGGTGCGCGCATACACCGGGGTGCTCGCCGCGCTGCAGGAGCTGCTCGGCACGCTGAACGACGCGGCCACGGTCGAGCGCCTGTGCCAGGTCCTGCGCGAAGGTCGCGATGAAGCCGCCTTCCGCGAGGCGCTCGGTGCGGTGCGCGGCTGGGCCGCCGCCACCGCGCACGATCAATTGCAGCAGCTGCCTCAGGTCTGGAAGCGCTTCCGCGCCGCCGAGCCGTTCTGGTAGGGTCGTTCTGCCGGCTGCGCCCGCCCCGGTGCGCGCGGCTGCGCGGAGGAAGCGTCAACTCGGAATCGCAGCCAAGACGCGTGCGGCGGGATCGGAACGCACCGTGCCGACCCGCGTCACGGCGTAGACGTTGTTGGTGACTTCGGGCCACCCGGGGACGCGCAGCTCTCGCAGGCGGTGCGCGGCGATCTCGCGGGCGACCGCGTGCCACGGCACGATGGCAAGCCCCCGCCCGGCGGCGACGAAAGCGGCCACCTCTTCAATCTCGGCGCAGTGGGCCACGGCGCGGATGTGCGCGGGCATGGCGGCGAACACCGCCTCGAACCAGCGCGCGTACACCAGCCCGCTCTCCTCGTAGGTCACGAAGCTCGCCTCGGCCACCCAGTTGCGCGAAGGCCGCGCCGGCGCCCAGCGGCCCGGCGGCGCGATCAGGATCAGGCGCTCGCGGTACACCGCGCCGAAGGACAGCACGTTGGAAGGCCGGATCGAGTACGAGAAGCCGAGCTCGGCGCGGCCCTCGGCCAGCGCCGCAAACACCGCTTCGTCGCTGCCGAAGCGCAGATCGACGATCGTCTCGCGTAGCCGCTCGCTCGCCAGGATGGGAGTGAGGACGTAACGGCCGAAGCTCGAGCCGCTCGCCACGCGCAACACGCTCGGGACCGCTGCCCCCGCCCGGCTGCCGGCCGCGCGCAGCGCCGCCAGCTCGCCCAGAAAGCGCTCGCAGCTGTCGAACAGCTTGCGTCCCAACGGTGTGGGCTGCACCCCGCGCCCGACCCGCTCGAACAGCGCGGCGCCCAGCCGCAGCTCGAGCTGGCCGATCTGGTAGCTCACCGTGGATTGGGTCAGGTGCAACTGGCGCGCGGCCGCGCTGAAGCTGCCGGTGTGGATCGCCGCGACGAAGGCGGGGAGGTACTGGAGGCCGCGCGCCATGGCGCCAAATATATCGAATTTCTGGATGCTATGTATCGGAACATTTCGCTTTATTCGATCGTGATCCGGCCGTAATTTCAGGATAGGCAACCGATTCGAATGGTGACGACCATGACCCCTGCAGGGCATTACATCGAACGCGAGGCCGCCCGCTGCGCGCGCAACTACGCGCCGCTGCCGGTGGTCGCGGCGCGCGCCGCCGGCTGCACCATCTGGGACGCCGAGGGCAACCGCTGGCTGGACATGATGAGCGGCTACTCGGCGGTGAGCTTCGGCCACGCCCACCCGCGCCTCACGCGCGCGCTGTGCGAGCAGGCTTCCACGCTCGCGGTGACCTCCCGGGCGATCCACTCCGATCAGCTCGCGCCGTTCGCCGAAGCGCTCACCGCACTGGTGGGCCTGCCGCGCGTGCTGCCGATGAACACCGGCGTCGAGGCGGTGGAGACCGCCATCAAGGCTGCGCGCAAGTGGGCCGCTCTGGTGAAGGGCGTGCCCGAGGCCCGCGCCCAGATCGTGGTGTGCGAGGGCAATTTCCACGGCCGCACCACCACGGTGATCGGCTTCTCCTCGCACGCGCAGTACCGCTTCGGCTTCGGTCCGTTCGACGGCGGCTTCGTGGCGATTCCCTTCGGCGACGCGGCCGCGCTGGAAGCGGCCATCAATTCGCACACCGCCGCCTTTCTGTTCGAGCCGATCCAGGGCGAAGGCGGCATCAACGTGCCGCCCGCGGGATGGCTGCGCGCGGTGCGCGAGATCTGCTCGCGGCACCGCGTGCTGATGATCGCCGACGAAGTGCAGACCGGCCTGGGCCGCACCGGCGCCGTGCTCGCCTGCGATCACGAGCAGGTCCGCCCCGACGGGCTGTGCCTGGGCAAGGCGCTGGGCGGGGGGCTGCTGCCGGTGTCGGCGTTCGTGGCGACCGAGGAGCTGATGGGGGTGTTCCAGCCGGGCGATCACGGCAGCACGTTCGGCGGCAACGCGCTCGCGGCGCGCGTGGCGCGCGAGGCGCTGGCGGTGCTGATCGAGGACAAGCTGCCCGAGCGCGCCGCCGCGCTCGGCACCGCGGCGCGCGCCAGGCTGCAGGCGCGCAGGCATCCGGCCATCGCCGACGTGCGCGGCCGCGGCTTGCTGATCGGCGTGGAGCTGCGGCGCGAGCTGGACGCTGCCGCCGTGGTAAACGAGCTGGTGCAGCACGGGGTGATCACCAAGGACACCCATCGCAACACGGTGCGCCTGTCTCCGCCCTTGGTGGTCGAGCAGCCCGAGCTGGAGTTCGCGATCGACGCGCTGTTCGAGGTGCTCGACGACGCGCAGCGCAACATCCAGGCGCCGCGACGCGCGGCCTGACGCCGCCATGCGCCCCCGGACTGCATCGTCCGCCCCCGGATCGAAGCCAATCGAGCTGATCGGCGCCGAGATCGGCGAAGGCGCCTCCGATCAGGGCTGCCGGGCCGGCCCGCGCGCGCTGCAGCGGTTCGGCCTGGCCGAGCGCCTGGGCGTGCGCTGGGCCGACATCGTGAGCTCCGATTCGGCGCTGCGCGCGCGCGGTGCCCTGGCGCTCGCGCACGAGTTCTCGCTGCGCCTGGCGGCGAGCGTGCGCCAGGCGATGCTGCGCGGCAGCCTGCCGCTGGTCGTGGGCGGAGACCATTCTTGCGCAGTCGGAACCTGGAGCGCCGCGGCCGAAGTGCTGCGCCCGCGCGGGCGCATCGGGCTCGTCTGGGTGGATGCCCACCTGGATGCCCACACGCCGGAAACCTCCGACACGAAGGCGCTGCACGGGATGCCGCTCGCCACGCTGATGGGTCATGGCCCGCCCGAGCTGACCGCCATCGGCGCCTCGCCGCAGAAGGTCGATCCCCGCGACGTGGTGATCATCGGCACGCGCAGCTACGAAGCCGGCGAAGCGGCGCTCGTCGAACGCCTGGGCGTGCGTGTCATGCACATGGACGAGGTGCGCGCCCGCGGCTTCGCCGCCTGCCTGAGCGAGGCCGTGGCGCTGGCGCGCGCGAACACCGCTGGGTGGGGCCTGAGCTTCGACCTGGATGCGCTGGACCCGGCCGATGCGCCCGGGACCGGCACGCCGGTGCCGGGCGGCATCGCGCTGGACGAGGCGGTAGCCGGCGCCGCGATGCTTGCGCGCGATCGGCGCCTCATTGCCGCGGAGATCGTCGAGTACAACCCGTTCCGCGACCCCGGGCGCAGGACGGCGGCCGCCGTCGTCGCCATCGCGGCGGCGCTGCACGGGACCGACAAGCCGATCGCCAAGCCGCGCCGCGCGGCGTAGAGGCGCCGTTCGCGTTGCTGGCGGATCGCGCCTTGACGGCCGGCGCCTGATGCTACGATGCGCCAGCGCGGTAGGTTTTTCGATCGCGCCTGGAGGGCGCATTGAGCATGGATCTCATCCTCTGGCGTCACGCCGACGCCGAAGATGGCAGCCCCGATGCCGCCCGCGCGCTCACGCCCAAGGGGCACAAGCAGGCGGCACAGATGGCGCGCTGGCTGCGCGCGCACCTTCCCGAGCGCACGCGCGTCATCGTCAGCCCCGCACGCCGCGCGCAGGAAACGGCGCAAGCCTTGACGTCCGATTTCGAGACGGTCGAGGCCGTCGCGCCCGGCGCGAACTACGAGGCCGTGCTGAGCGCAGCGCATTGGCCGCGAGCCAGGCAGTCCGTGGTGGTGGTGGGCCACCAGCCGACGCTGGGCGAAGCCGTCGCCGCGCTGATCTCCGGCACGCCCTCCGAATGGACGATCAAGAAGGGCGGGATCTGCTGGATCACCCGGCGCGTGCGCGGCGGCCAGGCGGAGGTGCTGCTGCGGGCGGCGATGTCGCCCGACCTGCTGTAGCCTGGGAGCACCGGCGTGGGAGCCGCCGCGCGGCGATTACTCATGCGGCGGCAAGGGCGAGTATACTGCGCTCGTGCGTAGGCTCAGGCCCGTGGTCATATTGCTGATGGCGCTGTGGCTGCCGTTCCAGGCGGTGGTCGCGGTGGCCATGCCCTTCTGTCAGGGCCTGCCGAGCCCCACGGACGGTCGCTCCGATACCGGGCCACTGCATCAACACCCTGGCGAGCATCATGGTGACGCCGGCGCGGCCGGTTCCGGTCAGAACTTCCCACTGGAGTGCAACGACTGCGGCTCGTGCCATCTCGCGTGCGCGCCGATGGTGGGAGTGACAGCGAGCATCATCCTCCTTTCGGTGTCCCAGCACCTCTGCGGGCAGCCGCAGGCGCTACCGCCTGCGCGCATGCTCGATCAACCGCACCCCCCGCCTCTGGCTTGAACGGTCAGTCACCCCGCGTGCCGTGAGGGCATCCGGGGTCCGCGCATCCCCGGCACGTTCGACGCGGCCTCGCGCCGTGCGCGCCCAACCGTATCTGCAGCTTGGAGGTGAACCATGCTCTCGCTCAGGGTGCTCGTCTCGCCCGTCGCGCCGCTGCTGCTAGCCGCCTGCGCGTCGGCGCAGGCTCCGGAGTATTCCGCAGATCATCCGGCCAATCCGGCCGCGGCCGCCGCACCCGCGAGGCCGCAGCCGTCCGCGCTCGCCACCTATCGGTCCGCACAGCCGGCGCCGCCCCCCGGCCCAAGCTCCCAATCAGCGATCGACCCGCCGGAGCAGGAGAAAAAGGAGGACCCGCATGCCGGCCACCGCTGATCTCCTGTTGCGACCCCTGCTGCTGTGTGCAGCCCTGGGCCTAGCGCTCGGCGGCTGCGCGACGGTCGATCCCGAGCAGCGCTTCACCGGCGTTCGCGAAGCGGTCGGGGAACGTCTGAGCCAGACCGTAGCCTGGACCCGCGACCCGCGCACCAGCGAGGCGGCGCAGGGTGCGGTGCGGCGCCTGCTCGCCGACGAGCTCGGCGCGGATGAAGCGGTGCAGATCGCCCTGCTGAACAACCGCCGCCTGCAGGCGCAGTTCGAGAGCCTCGGCATCGCCCAGGCCGATCTGGTGGAAGCGGGTCTGCTGGAAAACCCGGTCTTTTCGCTCACGGTGTACTCGGGCGATGCGGGAAACATCGTAGACGGCGCGGTGCTGCAGGACTTCATCGGCCTGCTCAGTTTGTCGCTACGCAAGAAGATCGCCGGCGCGCAGGCGGACCGGGCGACCGCCGAAGCCGCGCAGGCCGCACTGCAGCTCGCTGCCGACGTCAAGACGCAGTATTACACCGTGCTGGGCGATGCGCAGGCGCTGGAGCTGGCGCAGCAGATCGTGGCTTCGACGCAGGCGGCCGCGGAGTTGGCGCGGCGACAGTACGACGCGGGCACGCTCAGCCGTCGCGAGCAGGCCATTCAGCAGGCCTTCTACGCGCAGTCCGCGCTCGAAGTGGCGCAAGCCCAGGTGCAGCTGGCCGCCGACCGCGAGAGGCTCAACCGCCTCCTCGGCCTGTGGGGGGAGGACACGACCTGGAAGGTGCCCATGCGTCTGCCGCGCGTACCCGAGCAGCTGCCCGCGATGGAGACGCTCGAGGCCGCTGCCGTGGCGCAGCGCCTCGACCTGTTCGCCGCCAAGAAGGAGGCCGAGGCCGCGGCGCAGGCGCTGAATCTCACGCGGCAATTCCGTTACCTCTCGTCGCTTGGCATCGGCGTCGCCTACAAGCGCGAGGAAAACGGCGAAGAATTCTTCGGGCCGGAGATCGAGCTCGGCCTGCCGCTCTTCAACCAGGGCCAGGGCCGCATCGCGCGCGCGGAAGCGGAATACCGGCGCAGCCAGGGCAACCTGCAGGCGCTCGCCGTGGAAATCCGCTCGGAGACGCGGGCGGCGCGCGATCGGCTGATTGCGGCGCAGGACGCGGCGCGTCATCTCGAAACCGCGCTGCTCCCGCTGCAGCAGTCCATCGTCGAAGAAACCCTGAAGTTCTACAACGGGATGCTGGTCGGCGTGTACGACCTGCTGCTCGCGCAGCAGGGCCAGGTGCAGTCGGCTCGCCAGTACGTCGCGTCGGTGAAGGAATTCTGGACGGCCTGGGCGGAACTGGAGCGCGCGCTCGGGGGCCGAGTTCCGCTCGCCGAGACCTCGGCGGCAACGATCGTGCCCGACGCTACCGCCGCGAACGATCAACCGCATCACATTCATTGAGGACACATCGATGATCACCAGACGGCAACTTCTCAGAGGCGGCGCGGCATGGCTCGCCGGCGGCGCGGTCAGCGCCGCATTCCGAAGCGCCTCGGCCCAGGAGGCGGCGAGCGCCGCCACCAGACCGCCGGTCCCCGCGCCCGCCGGCCAATCCTACACCCCGGTGGTCACGCTCAACGGCGGCACCGCCCCCTGGAAGATGGACGGCGGCGTCAAGGTCTTCCATCTGGTCGCCGAGCCGGTGAAGCGCGAGTTTGCACCCGGGATGGTGGTCAACTGCTGGGGTTACAACGGCACCACTCCCGGACCGACGATCGAGTGCGTCGAAGGCGATCGCGTGCGGATATTCGTGACGAACCGGCTGAAGGAGCACACTACCATCCACTGGCACGGCATCTTCCTGCCGAACGGCATGGACGGCGTGGGGGGACTGAACCAGCCCCACATTCAGGCGGGCGAGACCTATGTGTACGAGTTCACCATCAACCAGACCGGGACCTTCATGTATCACCCACATGCCGACGAGATGGTGCAGCTCGCGCTCGGCATGTACGGCCTGATCGTCGTCCACCCGAGGCGGCCCGAATCCCCGCGCATCGACCGGGACTACGCCTTCATCCTGCACAACTTCGACGTGAAAGCCGGCACCGCGACCCCGGATCCCTCGGTGATGACCGACTTCAACATGTGGACCTTCAACAGCCGCGTTTTCCCGGGGATCGATCCCATGGTCGCCCGCGTCGGCGAGCGGGTACGCATCCGCATCGCCAACCTGTCGATGCACGAGCATCCGATCCACATCCACGGCACCGCCTTCGAAGTGACCGGCACCGACGCCGGCTGGATCCCGAAGTCATCCCGATACCAAGAAACGACGTTATTGGTACCGGTGGGCAACATCCGGGTCGGCGAGTTCATCGCCGAACTGCCCGGGGACTGGGCGATCCACTGCCACAAGTCGCACCACACGATGAACGCGATGGGGCATGACATCGCCAACATGCTGGGTGTGGACCAGAGCGGAGTGGAAGAGCGCATCCAGCAGCTGCTGCCCGACTACATGGCGATGGGAAAAGACGGCATGGCCGAGCACGCGGCGCACGCGGCGATGGGGCACATGCCGCTGCCGGAGAACACGCTGCCGATGATGATGGGGCAAGGCCCGTTCGGCCCCGTCGAGATGGGAGGCATGTTCACCGTCGTGAAGATCAGAGAGGGCCTCGCCCCCGGCGATTATCGCGACCCGGGTTGGTACAAGCACCCGCCCGGCACCGTTGCCTGGAAAGCCACCGACGAGGAGTTGAAGCGGTTGTTCGGTTGAAGCCGGCGGCCGGTGTTGAACGCGTTCCTAACCCAGCAATAGGAGCTGTCATGAAGAGATTCGCATCCGCAGCAGCACTCATTGTCGCCTGCGCCGCGCCCTCGCCGGCGCTCACCCAAGACGAGAGCCAAGGTCATCACGGCGCACACCAGCAACCGGGTCAAGCAGGCGCGGCGCACAAACTGCACGGCGTGGTGAACAGCGTCAACGCCGACGCCGCACGGATCAACATCACGCACGACCCGGTGGAGAGCTTGAAGTGGCCGAAGATGAAGATGAATTTCAAGACCCACGATCCGGCGTTGCTGAAGGGCATCAAGGCGGGCATGACCGTGGACTTCGAGATTGAGAAGATGGGCAACGAGTATCACCTGACCAAGATCACGCCGGTCAACTGACGCCTCGGCGCCAGCCGACGGCTCGGCCGCCGGCGCTCCAGACCGCCAGCGTGCACTGTTTGCAACAGGAGGCTCTCGATGCATCCAAAGCGATTTGTATTGGTGCTCTGCGTGTCGACCGCCTTGGCGGTTCCCGGCTTGGCGCCGGCCGATCAGGACCATCCGCACAAAGACGGCGGGCATGGGCACTCGCCCGCCGGTGCACCCGGCAGCCGGGCGAAGGTGAGCAAGGTCTTCGATGTGCGCATGCTCGACACGATGCGGTTCGAGCCCTCGAGCTTCGAGGTGCACAGCGGGCAGACGGTGAAGTTCGTGGTGACGAACGCCGGCCAGATCCGGCACGAATTCGGCATCGGCACGCGGGAGGAACAGCGCGCGCACGCCGAGATGATGCTGGCGGACCCGGACATGCAACATGAGGACGGCTCCGTGATCACCGTCGAACCCGGGCAAACAAAAGAACTGATCTGGCGCTTCGGACGCGCCGGCCAGTACGAAGCGGCGTGCCAGGTGCCGGGCCACTATCCGGCCGGGATGATGGCGAGGATCGTGGTCAGGCGGCGCTGAGCGAACAGCTTGGCTTGATGATTTCTCGGCTCCCGCGCGGGAGCCGCTGTAGCCTCCCTGCGATCAGCCGAACGGCTTCAGATCGTAGATTTTGCGGATCGAAGCGAACTCCTGCTCTATATCGAGCTGCAGGTCGATCAGCCTGCCGGTGCGCACGTCGAACACCCAGCCGTGGAACTTCGGGAAGCCGGTCTTGTACCAGGCACGCTGCACGTGATCGATCTTGATCACGTTGATGCACTGCTCGAGCACGTTGAGCTCGACCAGCCGGTCGAAGCGCTGGCGGGCATCGCCGATGGCGTCGAGCTCCGCCTGGTGGATGCGGTACACGTCGCGCAGCGTCTGCAGCCAGCTGTTGAGCTGCCCCATGTCGCTCGGGTTGAGCGCGGCCTTGATCCCGCCGCACTCGTAGTGCCCGCACACCACGATGTGCCTCACCTTGAGGTGCTCCACCGCAAACTGCACCACCGCGTTGAGATTGTTGTCGGTCGCCACCACCAGGTTCGCGACGTTGCGGTGGATGAAGATCTCGCCCGGCTCGGCGCCCATCAGGTCTTCGGCGGTGACCCGGCTGTCGGAGCAGCCGATGTAGAGGATCTCTGGATTCTGACCGCGCGCGAGCTTCTCGAAGTATCTGGGGTCTTTCTCCAGCTTGCCTGCGACCCAGCGCGCGTTCTCTTTGAAGATCTCGGCGAAAGGCTTCATGGTTGGTCTTGCCTGCGGTGGATTTAGTGACTGCGCCGCTCGCCCGGAGGCGCCGGCTCCTCTGGAATCAAAGCGATCAGATCGGTCACCCCGACGTCGATCCCGGCCTGCGACAGCAGCGTCGTGGCTTGCCCCCTGTGATGCGTCTGGTGATTGAACAGGTTCAGCACCAGGCTGCCGAACAGCTTGCGCATCGGCTCGCCTTT
>Ga0187892_10004298_pt1 | contig 24153 bp, 14 predicted proteins | sample MA1701073metaG_FD_139345 | JGI IMG/M metagenome (GOLD analysis project Ga0187892, IMG submission 139345) | Bio-ooze microbial communities from a basaltic lava cave in the Kipuka Kanohina Cave System on the Island of Hawaii, USA - MA170107-3 metaG ... | reverse complement strand
GAACATTCCAAGTTGCTGCACGTCCGGACTGCGCATTCGGCGAAACTCAGAACACGATGGGTATCGAATTATCGCATCAGACGAACTTGGATGCGATGAGACTTCTCAACAGCCTGCTAGAGCCTTGTCGCAACGCTGCGCGCGTCCTGGCAACGAGCGCCGATACCTCGCGCTCGGCCCATGCGAGTTCCTCGTCGTCCGGAGCGTTCGTGCGCTCAAGGCGAACCCGATCTAGCTAGGTACTCCTCGGCTTGCTCGAGCCAGAGCTTCGTTCGCGCATCGCACATCATGTTTCCAGGCGTCGCCCTGTCGCTTCCAGACCGTACCGTTGTCGCTGACGACCCACGGATTGCCCTTCGGGTCGACCGCGATCTCGACGCCACCGCCTTCGACCGGCAGCCACGCCGAACCGTTCCAGCGCCACACGCCGTAGCCACCGACCGCCGGATTCGTGCCGAGCGCCCAGATGCTGCCGTCGGCGCCGATCGCGATGCGCTTGCCCGATCCGGGCTGCTGCTTCCAGCTCGTCGCGGCGGTCGCGACCGACACGAGCGCTACCGCGATTCCGAACACGCACCCCGAAAGCAGACGACGTTTCATGACGATCCCTCCGGTTGGACGAACGACTCGATCGGCGACCTGACGCCCAGCAGTGCACTCACCTACTCGAACTGATCGGCGAAAATCGCGTCGGCAACGAACACCGGTCCACCGACGAACACGATGCGGTCCGCCTCGTCGGTCCACGAGCCCGTCTGCGACGCCGCGAGCGTGAGCCGCCAGGTGTCCGCGTCGAGCCTGGTCGCGCCGGCGAAGTCGTACCAGGCATAGGTCCGCCCGTCGCCCGGTGTGGTCGGGCCGTAGTTGCGCCAGCGCCATTCGGCGCTCGCGAAGCTCGCGCCCGCGAAGCTCACGTCGACTTCTGCGCTGCCGCACAGCGGCAGATCGAATCCGATCGCGCCGTAGGCGTCGTGAGTCGCGCCGGCGCCGGCTGCATCGTCGCGCGGCAGCTCGGCGACCGCAATCGCCTCGACCGCGTCGAGCCGCGCGCAACCCGCGGCAGGACGCACGTCGATCGTTACGTACGGCGCGCCGATCCCGGACGAAGGCAGGGTCGCGGTATCGGGATCGAGACGATCGACGACACCGTCGTTGTCCGAATCGGCCGTCGCGCCGGCGGGTCCCGCGTTTTCTGCCGCGTCCGTCGCATCGTCGCGATCGACGTCGCTGACCTGGGTGAATTCACGCACGCCGGGAAATCCGCCGCCGATCAGACGCGCGGAGTTGCCGGGCACCACGTGCAGCGCGGCTGGAAGCTGCCCGGTGAGACCGGCACTGATCGAATCCCAGCTCGCGCCGCCGTCGACGGTCTTGTAGACCCGCGCGGGCTCGGTGTTGAAGCCGACCACCGATACGTACACCGTGTTTCCGCTTGGATCCGCGGGGTCGATGGCGACCGCCCGTGCGTCGCGTCCGTAGATCCCGCTGCTGACGTCGATCCAGCTGGCGCCGCCGTTGAGCGACTTGTAGATCCGGCCCTCGATCGAGTCGAGATCGGGCGCGATGAACTTGCTCATCGCGACGTAGAGGATCTGCGGGTTCCCGGGGTTCACCGCGAGACCGTTCGCCGGCACGTCCCAGCTCGAGGTGCCGGCGCCGCCGTACGTCGGCAGGCCGTTCGACGCGTGCGTCCAGCTCGCGCCGCCGTCGATCGACTTGAACACGCCGCTCGGAATCGTCGGCAGGGGATCGGCGGGATCCCAGAACAGCAGCGTTCCGGCGTACAGCGTGCTCGGCGTGCCCGGGTCGATCGCGAGCGCGAAGATGTTGACCTCGGCGACGTAGCGCGTGCCGTCCGAGATCGGTCGCGGCAGTCCCGCCTCCGACGGCGTCCAGGTCGCGCCCGCGTCGGTGCTCTTGTAGAGGCGCTCGGACACGTACGGCAGCGGGCCCGCGCCGCTCGCCGGATCCGACGTCAAGCCCTGGCCCCCGACGTAGAGAGTCCGCAGCGGCCCCGAGGTACACGGCCCGGACGGTGGCGGCGCCGCGCACGAACGCGGATCGAGCACGATCGCGCGGACCGCGCGCATGTTCGGTCGGCGATTCGGGAACATCACGTCGGGCAGCGGCTTGATGCCGGTGTCGATCGTGGTCCAGCTCGCGCCGCCGTTCGTGCTCTTGTAGATGCCGCCGTCCTTGCTCGGCGGGCCGGTGAGCGACTGCGCGAAACCGACGGCGTAGAGATGCGTCGTCGCCGGCGTCGCCGCCATCGTCGGGTCGAGCGCGACGTCGCGGATGAACTCGGCGTTGAGGCCCGTGTTCGCCGGCAGCCAGGTCGCGGCACCGTCGTCGGTGCGGAACAGCGCGGTGCTCGCGGGACTGCCGACGAACGCGTTCCCCGTGCCGACCCACATGACATTCGGGTTGGTCGGGTGGATCGCAACCGTGCGGTGATTCGAGGACAGGAGGCCTTGATTGACCGCGATCCATCCGAGCCCGCCGCTGGTCGTGAAGTAGACGCCCGCCATGCCGGTGCCGACCCAGAGCCGCAGCGGGTCGGTCGGATGCGGCAGCACGTCGGCGACGGCAGCGGCGTCGCCGGTCGCGTTTGGCGTCAGCCCGGCGCTGCGTTGCGTCCAGCTCGCACCGAGGTCGCTCGTGACGAACAGGCCGCCGCCGAAGCAGCCGACCCAGAGTCCGTCGACCGCGCTCGGGCTCGGCTCGATCGACACCACGCGCAACCCGCCCGTGCACGCCGGCGGCAACGGCAGCGCGGTCCAGGTCGTGCCAGCGTCGATGCTGTAGGCCGCGGGCCCGAACCCGGATACGAAAACGCGGTTCGCGTCGAGCGGCGAAGCAGCGAGCTCGAACACGCCGTTGTCCTCGAACAGATTGCCGACGCCCGCGAGGTCGGTCGTCGCCTGCCACGAGACGCCGTTGTCGAGGCTGCGATAGACGAGCTTGCCGGGCGCGCTCGGGTGCTCGCCGTCGAGCCCGACGTAGATCGCCGTTCCCGCGTGCTCGACCGCCGAGAACAGACCCGCCGGAAGTTCCGTGCCGGTGCCTGGGCCGATCCAGGTTGCACCGGCGTCGGCGCTGACGTAGATCGAGGCCTCGCTCGCAACGGCGAGCACGTTCTCCGACCCCGGCGCGAGCGAGAGATCGGTCACCGCGTCGTACAGCGCGAGCGGCGGCGAAGCGCGGCGCCAGTGTTGGCCGCTGTCGTCGGAACGGAAGACCTGCTCCTCGATGCCGACGTAGACACGCCGCGACGCCCGCGATGCGACGATCCTGGCGGGGATACCTTCCCGCGGCAGCCCGCGCGCGCCCGCGCTCCAGTTGAGGCCCGAATCCGTGCTGCGGAACACGCCGCCCGAAGTGACCGCGTAGAGGGTGCGCGGCGAGCCGCCGTCGATTGCGAGCGAGTGCACGGGCCCGGTGTAGGGGCCGTTGCTCGACCAGCGGCCTAGCTCCGCGTCCACGTCCGAGGCGTGGGCGCTCAGCACCGCAGCCACGAGCAGCATCGACCGACGTGCCATGGTCAGCCTCCTTCCGGTGGCGTCACTCGAATCCGTTGCGGAACACGACGTCGGTATCCGCGATCTCGGTCGCACCCAGCGCGGTGCGACGGAACAGATCGAACGCCTCGTCGACGTCGCCGGCGACGAGGTTCGCGGCGGCCGAGTCGAACACGACGAGCGGCGCGCCGCCGAGGTCGAGCCCGAGTGCGGCGCGCAGCGCGAAGTCGTCGGCCTCGCCGTTCGCCGACGAGACGCTGATGCGCACGGTCGTGCCGGCGACGCGGTCGCGCAGGAACACGTCGGCGGCGTTGTTCGTGTCGCCGGGCACGAGGTTGCTCGCGGTCGAGACGAACGTCACGTAGCGTCCGTCCGGCGACAGTGCGGCGCCGGAGCTCTTGCCGTTCGCGGGCGTGCCGGCGAGGCCGATGCTGACGATCTCGCTCGTGCCGGCGCCGGTGCGCACGAACACGTCGGTGTCGGTGTTGAAGTCGTTAGCGACGATGTTGCTCGCTTCCGATTCGTACGCGGCCACCCAGTCGTTCGCGCCGGCACCCGTCGCGACGATCTGCGCCGCGCCGCTCGCGCCGTTCGGCTCGCCGCCGTCGGTTGCGACGCTGACGAGCACCGTCGTCGCGTTGACGAGATCGCGCAGGAACACGTCGGCTGCGCCGTTCGTGTCGGCCGGCACGAGGTTGTCGCCCAGCGATGTGAAGCCGACGAGGCGACCGTCGCTCGAGATCGCGGGCTCGCCGCTCGGACCGTTCGCGGCGGCGCCGCCGGTCGAGACGCTGACGACCGCGTTCGCCTCGCCTTCGGTCGCGACGAGGACGTCCTGCACGCCGTTGGTGTCGGCGCCGGGCCCGAGGTTCGTCGCGTTGGTCTCGAACGCGGAGCGGAACTTGTTGCCGGTGATCGACGTCGCGCTGCGACCGCTCTCCCCGTTCGCGCCGGTGGTGAGGCTCGTGGTCGTGCCGGCAACCGTGTCGCGCACGAACACGTCGGTCGCGCCGTTCAGATCGGGCGCACCGAGATTCGTCGCGTCGGACGCGAACACGACGTAGCGACCGCTGCCCGACACCGACGGATAGCGGCTGTTGCCGTTCGCGGGGAGCCCGCCGGTCGAGACGTCGATCGGCATCTCCTGTGACGTCAACCAGTCGTAGCGCGCGATCGCGCTGAACTTGTTGCCGATGACGCCCTTCGCCGCCACGCGCGCGCCGCCACCGCCGAGCGCACCGTCGCGATCGGTCCTGACCGAGACGGCGTAGCGGGCGTCGGACGACGCGGCCGGCGCGGTGCGGTCGTCGTCGGTCGTCGTGACCGCCGCGGCGCTCGCGCGCAGCACGGCTTGGTTCACGCGTTCGAACACGAACACGTCGTCGGCCGCGTTGCGGTCGTCGGCGACGAGGTTCTGCGCTGCGGCCGAAACCGCGATCCGCGCGCCGTCGCGCGCGATCGAGAGCCCGAAGAAGCGCGGCACGCCCTCGACGACGTCGTAGGTGTAGCTCGCGCCGTCGGCCTGGGTCCACGCGGCCGAGAGGCTTGCGCGCTCGAGCCGCGCGGTCGCGCGCGTCCAGACGAACACGTCGGGCAGCTGGTTCGTGTCGCCGGCTACGAGCCCGCGTGCGAACGACACGAGCGCGATGCTCGTACCGTCGCCCGAAACCTGCGGCCCGGGCTCGGTGCCCGGCAAGCCGATCACCTCGGGCGAGCGTGCGACGCGGATGGTCGTCAGCAGCGTGCGGTCGCGCAGATAGACGGCGGGCCCGACGAAGCCCGGCGCGAGATTCGATGCGCATGACCAGAACGCGACGTAGCGCCCGTCGCCAGACAGCGACGGCGCGCTGCTGCGGCAGTCGCCCTCGACGCCGCCGATGCCGGCTGCGCGGCTCACGAGCTCGATCTGCCCGTTGGTGCGATCGAACACGAACACGTCGGGCTCGACCTCGCTCGTGTCGAGCCCCGCGATCTGGTTCGCGGCGCGCGACTGGAACGCGAGGTAGCGCCCGTCGTCCGAGAGCGCGAGCTTGTGGCCGTCGCACGGGCTGCAGAACTCGTCGGGCGGAAGCCCGTCGAAGGTCGGGTTCGCCTTGATCGTCGTGTCGGTCTGCGTGTCACGCAGGTAGACGTCGACGCTCGAAAAATCACCCGCGACGAGATCGTCCGCCGCCGAGGTGAACGCAACGTAGCGCGCGTCGGCCGAGACCGCGGGCCCGGCCGCGACGAATACGCCACCGCCGCCGGCGCCGGCGGGATTGCGGCTGATGCGCTCGATCGCGCCGGTGGTGAGGTCCTTCAGGAATACGTCCGGCGAAACGCCGTTCGCGTCGTCTGCGGTGAGGTTCGTCGCGCCCGAGATGAACGCGACGTAGCGGCCGTCCTGCGAGAGCGCGGGATTGCGGCTCTCGCGATCGCCCGGCGTACCGTCCGCGGCGGTGCTCGCGAGCGTGATCGCGCCGGTGCCGAGATCGCGGACGTAGACGTCGCGGTCGCGATTCGCGTCGGCGGGGCCCAAGTTCGTCGCGTAGCTCGCGAACGCGACACGACGGCCGTCGGCGGACAACGCGGGCTGGCGGCTCGATCCGTCCGGCAGCGTGCCGCGCGCCGCGCGCGACGCGAGCGTCGGCATCGCACCGCCGAACAGCAGCACGTCAGCGAACGGTCCGTTGTCCGCAATGCCGGCGAAGACGCGATTCGACTGCGCGACGACCTGACCCGCGCCGTCGGAGACCGACGACGAGGCGAACGCAAGCGCGACCGTGACAGCGCCGGGCTCGTTGTTCGCGACGAACGTGAGCTGCCCGTCGGCGACGAAGTAGCGATAGTAGCCCTGCGGCCGCGGCGTCTCGGTCACCGGCTCGACGAACGTGTCGGGCGAGAAGAACGAGATCCACTGGCCGTCGCCGGAGATCGCGACGGCGTAGAAATCGAGCTGGCACGGCGCGTCGAAGCAGCGCGCGATCTTGCGCGCGGTCGGCTGCGCCATGTCGCGGAAGTAGAGGCCACCGAGCGCGACCGAGTCGGGCTCGAGGTTCGTCGCTTCGGAGTAGAACGCGAGACGCGAGCCGTTGCGCGAGATCGCGATGCGCCGGTACGCGGTCGAGAGATCGCTGCCGCCGCTGGGGCCGTTCGCGGGCGCGCCACCGATTCCGCTCGAGACCATGGCGTAGCTCGCGCCGATGCGGTCGTAGCGCAGCACGTCCGCCTGTCCGTTCGTGTCGCCCGCGACGAGCCCGTCGAGCTTGGTCGCGAAGGCGAGGTAGCGGCCGTCGCCCGAGAGCGCCGGGCCCCAGTCGCGGAACGCGTCGGGCGGGGCCGGTGTCGCGGGCACGTCGAACGTGGTCGCCGTGCTGCGGACGCGGATCCGCAACCGGTCGCGCGCGTCCCACGCGACGACGTCACCGTCGTCGGAGACGACCGGATACTGCGTCTGCAGGAGCTGTGTCAGCGTGTCGAGCCGCTCGATCGCGCCAGTCGACAGATCCTTGAGCCATGGACCGCCGGGGCCGGGCGGGAGATTGTCCGCGGTCGACGCGAACGCGATGTAGCGCCCATCGGCCGAGACCGCGCCGCCCTCGCTGATGCCGTTCGCCTGGAGCCCGCGCGAATCGACGCTCGCGCGTAGGACGGCGCTGGTCTGGCGGTCGAACACGAACACATCGGGCTGTCCGTTCGTGTCGCCCGCGACGAGATTCGTCGCGAGCGACGTGAACACGACGTAGCGTCCATCGGGCGAGGCACCGACGCCGTAGCTGTGATCGTTGCCGGGTATGCCCTGCGCCGCGACCGTCGTCGCGAGCAAGGCGAGCGATGCGATGGGCATGCGACGCATGGACGCCCCCCTTCGCGAGAGCCGCGATGGTCCAGGCTCGGCGGGCCGATTCTACGCTCGGCGCGTGAGCGCCGCGTCGAGCCGGCGGCGAGAGCATCGGGGCTTCCGCCCCTCCCACAGTGATTCCGCATGCCAGCGCGCAAACCACGGCGCCGCCCCAGGCCGAAGCCGGCGGTCGGGGCACGGTGGGAGGGGCGGAAGCCCGGACGCTCTACACGCCGCGCAGATCCGGGCTCACGCCCAGTCGCCGCGCAGCTCGCGTACTTTCTGCTCGAGGTACTCGGCGGTCGCGAGCTCCGCCGGGATCGGGTCGCCGACGACGAGCGCAATGTGTGCGCGAAAGCGCTTCGGGACGCGCGCGCGCCCGAGCCGCGATTCGGCGCTGTGCGAGAACATCGAGCCCCACATGCCGCGCAGCGCGATCGGGATCACCGGCACCTGGCGCGTCGCGATGATGCGCTCGACGCCGGGACGGAACGGCGCGATCGCGCCGTCGCGCGTCAGGCCGCCCTCGGGGAAGATCGCGACGAGCTCGCCGTTCGCGAGCTCGCGGTCGACCTCGGCGAACGCGCGCTCCATCATCATCGGATCCTCCTTGCGCCCAGCGATCGGGATCGCGCGCGCGGTCTTGAAGATGAACTTCAGCACCGGGATCCGGAAGATCTTGTAATACATGACGAAGCGGATCGGCCGGCGCACCATGCCGCCGACGATCAGCGCATCCATGTAGCTCACGTGGTTCACGACGATCACCGCGGCGCCGTCGTCCGGGATCTTCTCGAGGCCCTCGACGCGGATGCGGTACAGCACGCTGACGAGCATCCACGACAGGAAGCGCATCAAAAACTCGGGCACCAGCGTGTAGATGTAGATCGCGACCGCGGCGTTGAAGATCGCCGTCGCGAGCAAGAGCTCCGGGATCGAGAAGCCGCCGAGGTTCAGCAGCACCACGCCGACGATCGCGGCGATCACCATGAAGATCGCGTTGAGGATGTTGTTCGCGGCGATGACGCGCGAGCGGTGCGTCGCCGCCGTGCGCGTCTGGATCAGCGCGAACAGGGGCACGATGAAGAAACCCGAGAACACCGCCATCAGCGCGAGGTCGACGAGCACGCGCCACGCGCCGGGCTCGAGCGCGAATGCGCGCCACGACAGGTTCGCGACCGTCGCGGCCTCGGGCCACGCGAAATAGAGGTCGACGCCGAACAGCGTCATGCCGATCGAGCCGAACGGCACGAGACCGATCTCCACCTTGCGGCCCGAGAGCTTCTCGCAGAGCAGCGAGCCGACCGCGACGCCGACCGAGAACACGGTGAGCAGCAGCGTGAACACCGTCGGGTCGCCGCCGAGCACGTTGCGCGCGTAGAGCGGCAGCTGCGTGAAGTACATCGAGCCGAAGAACCAGAACCACGAGATCCCGAGGCACGACAGGAATACGGTGCGGTTCGACGCGAGGTACTTGAGGCTGCTCGAGGTCTCGGTGAGGATGTTCCAGTTGATCCGGAGCCCGGGCGCGGCGGGCGCCACGCGCGGCATCGCGAACGAAGTCGCGAGCCCCGCGAGCGCGACGCCGATCGTCGCCCAGGCGACGAGCTCGGGACCCGAGCCCGGCACGTTGATCAGCACGCCGGCCAGCAGCGTGCCCGCGAGGATCGCGACGAACGTGCCCATCTCGACAAGCCCGTTGCCGCCGACGATCTCCTCCTCGCGCAGCACCTGCGGGAGGATCGAGTACTTGAGCGGGCCGAACAGCGTCGAGTGCAGTCCCATCAGGAACAGCGTCGCGAGCAGCAGCGGAATGCTGTGCTCGAGGAACCCGACCGCCGCCACGACCATGATCAGCACCTCGAGCAGCTTCACCAGCTGCGCGAGCCGCGACTTGTCGTACTTCTCGGCGAGCTGGCCCGCAGTCGCGGAAAACAGGAAGAACGGCAGGATGAACAGCGCGGCCGCGAGGTTCGTGTAGGCGTTCTGCTGCGCGATCGTCAGCGCGGACAGGTAGGTCACGAGCACGACGAGCGCGTTCTTGAACAGGTTGTCGTTGAACGCGCCGAGCGCCTGGGTCAGGAAGAACGGCAGGAAACGGCGCTGTTTCAGCAGCTCGAACTGGTTGTGACCCGCCATGTCGTCCCCGCGCGCCCGAAAGCCCGCGCGAGCGTAGCGAATTCCGGCGCGCCGCGACCGTGGCGGGCCGCCGGTTTGCCCGTACACTACGCGGCCCCGAGGAACCCGCGCTCCCGCGCGCGGTCCCAGATCGATCGCCTCCGGACCTGACCCCCTATGAGCATCCGCATTCGCCTCGTCGGCGCGCTCGTCGCGCTGCTGATCCCGCTGTCCGCGCTCGCGGAGGCCCTCCTCAAGCCGGTCCCGTATCCGGACGCCGCGAAGCTGCCGCCCGGCGCTGCGACCGAGGTCAACGAGCTGCGTCGCCTGTTCGAGGAGGCGAAGCCGGATCTCGCTGGCGAGCCGCTTGCCGAGGCGTACGCGAAGCTCTCCGTGGTCTACGCGCGCTATGCGCTCAACGACGCGGCGAAGATCGCGCTCGAGAACGCGCTCGCGCTGTCGCCGAACGACGGCCGCTATCACTATCTCAATGGCGTCTATGCGCAGCAGCGCGGTGACGCCGCCGCCGCGCGCGGCCATTTCGAGCGCGCGCTGTCGCACGACCAGGACTATCTCCCGATCCGCTACCGGCTCGCCGAAGCGCAGTTCCGCGCCGGCGACTACGCCGGCGTACGCAGAACACTCGAGCCGCTCGCGCAGTCGCGCCGCGAGCTCGCACCCGCGCCGGCGCTGCTCGGCCAGAGCGCATTGCGCGAGAAGCGCTACGCTGACGCGATCCGCTGGCTCGAGCAGGCGCTGAAAGCCGACCCGCTCGCGACCTCGCTCAACGAGCCTCTCGCCGAGGCTTACCGCGCGAGCGGGCAAGCCGCGAAAGCCAGCGCCGCGCGCGCGAAGATCGGCCCCGGCATCGCCGCGTTCGCCGATCCGCTCGTGCAGGGCGTCTACGCGCCGGGCGCGAACGACCCCGCGAGCATGGCGCTCGCGCTCGCGGCGACCGGCAAGCACGGCGAGGCACGCAAGCTGCTCGACGAGGCCCTGTCGGGCGACGCGAAGAGCGCCGTGCTGCTCGCGACGTACGCGCGCGTCGAAGCCGACGCCGGCAACGCCGCCGCAGCGCGCCGGCGCGCCGACGCGGCGCTCGCGGCCGACGCGCAGAGCACGGCGGCGAAGCTCGCGCAGGGCATCGTCGCGGAGCTCGCGGGACAGGAAGCACAGGCCGTCACGTACTACGAGCAGGCAGTGCGCGCGAATCTCGCGAACCCCGAGACGCGGCTCCTGCTCGGCAACGCATACATGCGCCGCAAGAACTACGCGGCTGCCGCCGAGCAGTACCGCGCGATGATCGCCGCGAACCCCGACGACTCGCTCGCCTACGCGCGGCTCGCCGCGGCCGAGAGCGCGGGCGGCCGCTGCGCCGCCGCGTTCACGAGCGTCGTCGAGGCACTGAAGACGCGTGCGCAGGACGGCATGCTGCAGCAGGTCTACGTGCGCCTCGCGTCGACCTGCAGCGGCGTGCCCGCCGCCGACCGTGCGAAGGCGCTCGAGATCGCGGACGCGCTGTATCGGCAACTCCCGGTGGCCGATCACGCCGAAGCGTACGCGCTCGCGCTCGCCGCGAACGGCAAGGCGAAGGAAGCGGTCGACTACCAGGCGCAGTCGCTGTTCGAAGCCGCCAAGCGCAGCGACACCGCGTCCGCACAGCGCGGCCAGACCTTCCTCAAACTGTTCGAGGCCGGACGCGGCGCGACGCAGCCGTGGCCCGCGGGTCATCCGCTCTATGCGCCGCAGCGCCTCACGCCGAGCAAGCGCGCGACCGCCGCGCGCTGAGCTTCGGCTTTTGTAGGAGGGGCCTCAGCCCCGACCGCTCCACGCGCGACGTCTGCCCGGTCGGGGCTGAGGCCCCTCCTACAAACTGCGGCCGTCGAGTCACCGCCGCGCCAGCAGCGCCTCGACCTCGTCGGGATCCTTCGGCACGCCGTCGGTCAGCACCCGCGGCGCGCCCTTCGTGACGACGACGTCGTCCTCGATCCTGACGCCGATACCGCGCCACTTCGCCGCGACGCCCTTCGCGTCGGGCGCGATGTAGATCCCGGGCTCGACCGTCATCGCCATGCCGGGCTCGAGCTCGCGGAACTCGCCGTCGACGCGGTAGTCCCCGACGTCGTGCACGTCCATACCGAGCCAGTGCCCGGTCTTGTGCATGAAATACCGTTTGTACGCCTCGGACTTCAGGTTCTCGTCGAGCGAACCCTTGAGCAGACCGATCTTGATGAGCCCCTTCGCGATCGTGCGGACCGCGGCCTCGTGCGGCGCAATCCACGAATTGCCCGGCCGGATCTCGTCGATCGCGCACCGCTGCGCCGCGAGCACGACCTCGTAGACGGCGCGCTGTTCCGGCGAGTAGCGCCCGTTGATCGGAAACGTGCGCGTGATGTCGGACGCGTAGCAATCGACCTCGGCGCCCGCGTCGACGAGCAGAAGATCGCCGTCGGCGAGCGGCGCGTTGTTGGCGCGATAGTGCAGCACGCAGGCGTTCGCGCCGCCACCGACGATCGGCTCGTACGCCGGCACCGCCTGGCGGCTGCGGAACGCGTGCAGCAGCTCGGCCTCGACTTCCGCCTCGTTGCGGCCCGGACGCGCCGCGTGCATCGCGCGGCGGTGCGCGTCGGCCGCGATCTTCGCGGCGCGCTGCATCACGCGCAGCTCGGCGCGCGACTTGTAGAGCCTGAGATCGTGCAGCAGGTGCCCGAGCGAGACGAACTCGTGCGGCGGACGCGCACCCTGCCGGATCTGGCTGCGGACGCGGTTGACCCAGCCGATCAGCTTCAGGTCGAACTCGGGATCGCGCCCGAAGTGGTAGTGGACGCGCGCGCGGCCTTCGATCATCCCGGGCAGGATGTCGTCGATGTCGTCGATCGGGAACGCATCGTCGAAGCCCAACTCGCGCGTCGCGCCTTCGGTGCCGATGCGCGGCCCGTCCCAACGCTCGCGCTCGGGATCGCGCTCGCGGCAGAACAGGATGTGCTCGCCGTGCGGGCGCCCGGGAATCAGCGCGAGCACGGCCTCAGGCTCGGGAAAGCCCGTGAGGTACTGGAAGTCGGAATCCTGCCGGTACGGGTAGTACGCGTCGTTGCTGCGGATGCGTTCCGGCGCCGCCGACACGATCACGATCGAATCGCGACCGGTCATGCGCATGACCTGCTTGCGGCGGCGGACGAACTCGGCGGTCGGTATCAAGCGGGGCCTAGTGGCGCGTCGCGCCGTCGGGCAAGCGCGCGAGGTCGTTGTGGAGCAGCAGCACGCCGACGCGGACGTATTCCACGACTTCGGCGTACGCCTGTTCGTCCTCCTCGCCGCCCGACGCGTCGTCGAACCGAGTAGCCGCAATCCGCGCGAGGTCGCCGAGGATCTCGCCGGCTTCGCCCGACAGGCCCTGCTCGAGATCGACGCCCGAGAGCCCGAGTCCGCCGAGAAAGCCGCGACACCAGTCGACCAGCGCGACGGCGCGCTCGCCCATCGACGCGCTGTCGTCGGGAAGGAGCAGGTCGAATGCGAGCTCGGGATCCTCGAGATCGGCGGCGCAGCCGGTGAAGAGCCGATCGAACAGCTCGCGCGCCGGCGCCTCGCCGATCGCATCGTCGATCTCCTCCAGCGCGAGCGCCGAGAGCCACTCGCGCGCCGGCGACAGCCCGCCCGCGCTCAGGTAACCCGCGAGCGCGCCGTGCAGCTCGGAAGCGCTCATCCCGAGCTGCATCGTCGACAACGCCTCGCTGAGCTCGGCGTGGGTGGTCGGCTCGAGGCCGCGGATCATGCTCACGAGCCCATTCTAACCGCGTCGCCCGGTGCGACTCGCGGTCATCGAAGAAAACCAGCCCCCCTTGAGTAAAGGGGGTCGCCGGGCGCGCAGCGCCCGGCGGGGGATGTGGGAGCAACGGAGCGATCGAGACCCGATATGGCGTCCGGTCGCGTGAAGCTCCATCGGAAATGGGAGGTGTCGGACGCGGCTGCGAGTCTGACGGGTTGGGACCGGAGGTCACGCTATGCTCGGCGTGGGCCTGCCGGCCTTAGGCCGGTCCGGGGTTGCAAGAATGCTCGACGGTTCTCGCTTCGCTTCCATGGCGGCGCGCGTGGCGCAGGCGGCCTGGTGCGTGTGCGGTTCCGTGCTGCTCGCGCTCGCGCTCGTCGCGCCGGCTGCAGCAACCGAGCGCGACTTCTACTTCCAGCGCGTCAGCGCCGCCGACGACCTCGCGCAGAACACCGTCAACGCGATCATCCAGGATCGCGCCGGCTTCATCTGGATCGCGACGCAAGGCGGCCTGCACCGCTACGACGGTTACCGCTTCGTGCTGTTCCAGCACAGCCCGGACGATCCGCGCAGCCTGCCCGACAGCTTCGTGACTGCGCTCGCCGAGGACGATCGCGGCCGCCTCTGGATCGGCACGAATGCCAACGGGCTCGCCTGGTACGACACCGCGACCGGCCACTTCGTTTCGGATGCCGGCAACGGCGAGCGCGACGCCGCACCGCGGCGCGGCACCGTCAGCGCATTGCTGTTCGACCCCGCGCATGGTCTGTTCGTCGCGTCGCGCAGCGGCCTCGAGCTGATCTCGCGCGAGGGCAAGCTGCGCGACATCCTGACGTTCGAGACGCGGCACGGTGGCGACACCGCGGTGCGCAAGCTCGCCCGCGCGGCCGACGGCGCGATCTGGGCCGCGACCACCGCAGGGCTCTATCGCATCGACCCGAAGCTCTTGCGGGCGGAGCTCAGCACCGGTGCGCCGGCCGGCGAGATCCTCTCGGTCTACGGCGACCGTCTCGGGCGCGTCTACGCCGGTACCGCGTCGGGTCTGTACCGCGTCGAGAGCGAAGGCACCGGTACGCGACTGTGGCCGCCCGAAGGCGCGCGTGAGCCGCGCCCGCAGATCGTCGACATCGGCGAGGACGACGCGGGACGTCTGTGGCTCGCGGTGTTCCCGAGCGGCCTCGTCCTCATCGATCCCGAGAGCGGTGAAGTGCAGCGCCTGCGGCACGATACGCGGCTCGCGGGCTCGCTCCCCGAGGACTCGATCCGCGTGCTCGAGCGCGACCGCTCGGGCCTCATGTGGCTCGGCGGCGTCGTGCACGGCGTCGCGCACGTCGATCCGCGCGGCGCGAAGTTCGGCTACGTCGTCGACGACAACCCGGTGCGGCCGTTCGTCGACACCAACAACGTCCGCAGCATCCACGAGGACGACGAGGGCCGCTGGTGGATCGGCAGCGAAGGCGACGGGATCAAGCGCTACGACCCCGCGACCGGCACGTTCGAGTATTTCGGCGACGCGATCGGCCGAGCGCTCGGCGAGCCGGGCCAGCCCGCGGAGCTCAGGATCTTCGGCATCCGCGACGCCGGCGAGGGCATGCTCTGGGTCACGAGCAACCAGGGCGTGTTCAAGCTCGACCCCGCAACCCGCAGCGCGACCGCACTGCCGGTCGATCCCGAGCGCGTCGACGGTCTTCCGGAGCGCGTCGTGCGCTCGATCGCGATCTCGAGCGACGGCAGCGTCTGGCTCGGCACGATGACGTCGGGCCTCGTGCGCTACACACCCGCAACCGGCGCCTGGGCGCGATACCGCAGCCTGCCGGGCGATGCCTCGAGCCTCTGGCACGACGGCGTGCTCGCACTGCACGAAGACCGCACGGGCCGGCTCTGGATCGGCACGTTCGAGGGCCTCAACCTGCTCGACCCGCGCACCGGCACGATGCGCCGCATCCCCCGCTCGAGCGCCGATCCGCGCTCGGTCGCAGGCGACCTCATCCGCGTGGTGCACGAATCCGGCGACGGCACGATCTGGGTCGGCAGCCACAACGGACTGTCGCGGCTCGAGTCGCTCGACGGCGACGGCGCGACCTTCCGCCGCTACCTCGCGAGCGACGGCCTGCCGAACTCGACCGTTTACGGCATCGTCGAGGACGCACGCGGCAACCTCTGGATCTCGACCAACCGCGGCATCGCTCGCTTCGACCGCAAGCTCGAGAAGTTCCAGAGTTTCGCGCTCGAGGACGGCCTGCAGGGGCTCGAGTTCAACGGCAGCGCGTTCACCAAGCTCGACGACGGCCGCATCGCGTTCGGCGGCTCGCAGGGCATCAACGTGTTCGCGCCGGAACGGATCGCGACGAGCGACTACGCGCCGCGCATTGCGTTCACGCGCTACCAGATCGGCGGCGAGCGGCGCGACGTGGTCGACGCGGCCGCGTTCTCGCAGCTGACGATCTCGCAGCGCGAGCGCATCGTCGGTTTCGAGTTCGCGGCGCTCGACTTCGGCGCGCCGACGCGCAACCGCTTCGAGTACCGGCTCGACGGCCTCACCGACGGCTGGATCGACAACGGCACGCGCAACGACGTGACGTTCACGAACCTCGATCCCGGTCGCTACCGGCTCGAGGTGCGCGGCACGAACCGCGACGGCGTGCCCTCGCCCGAGCCCTTGGCGCTCGACCTCCGGGTCGAGCCGTTGTGGTGGGCTTCGTGGCCGGCACGGATCGCCTACGCGCTCGTCGCGCTCGCGGTGCTCGCGATCCCGATCCGCGAGAACCGCCGCAAGCTCGAGAGCCAGCGTCGCCACACGCGCGAGCTGCGCGAACGCGAGGAACGGCTCAAGGTCGCGGTCTGGGGCTCGGGCGACGAGTTCTGGGACTGGGACATCGCCCGCTCGGTGATGTACCGCGTCGGCGCGGACAACCTGCTCGGCTTCGCGAACGAGCAGGCGCTCTCGGGCGACGACTGGCGCAAGAACGCGGTGCATCCCGACGACCTCGCTCGGGTCGAGGGCATTCTCGCCGACCACGTCGCGGGCAAGCGCGAATACTTCGAATCCGAGCACCGCATCCGCAACGCGAAGAACGAGTGGATCTGGGTGCTGTCGCGCGGCAAGATCGTGGAGCGCGACGGCGACGGCCAGCCGACGCGCATCGCCGGCACCGCGCGCGACATCACGCGCACGCGCGAAGCCGAGCGCGAGCGCCGCATCGCGGCCGAGGTGATCCGCTCGATGAGCGAGGCGGTCACCGTGACCGACCTCGAGTTCCGCTTCAAGTCGATCAACCCCGCGTTCACCCGCATGACGGGGTACAGCGAGGACGAGATCCGCGGCATCGAGAGCTCGATTCTCAATTGCTCGCAGCATTCCGAGGAGTTCCACCGCAACCTGCGCCAGACGCTCTCGCGCACCGGCCACTGGAGCGGCGAGATCTGGCAGCGGCGCAAGGACGGCGAGGAGTTCCTCTGCTGGCTCGAGCTCTCCGAGGTCACCGATCGCTACGGCGTGCGCACGCACTGGGTCGGCGTGCTCACCGACATCACCGATCGCAAACGCGCCGAGCAGGAGCTGCGCTACCTCGCGAACTACGACACGCTGACCGGCCTTCCGAACCGCACGCTGCTCGGCGAGCGGCTCGCGCACGCGCTGATCCGCGCGCGCCGGCACGGCTCGAAGGTCGCGGTGCTGTTCCTGGACCTCGACCGCTTCAAGCACGTCAACGATTCGATGGGCCACGCCGCCGGCGACCGGCTGCTCAAGGCCGCAGCCGCGCGGATCATGAGCGCGGTGCGCGAGACCGACACGGTCGCGCGGCTCGGCGGCGACGAGTTCACCGTGATCGTCGAAGACCTCTCGGACCCGAACCAGGCCGAGCGCGTCGCGCAGAAGCTGATCCACGCATTCATGAAGCCGCTCGACATCGACGGCCGGACCGAGGTCGTGATTTCGCCGTCGATCGGCATCTCGATCTATCCCGACCACGGCCAGGTGCCGACCGATCTCCTCAAGTTCGCCGATACCGCGATGTATCAGGCCAAGGATCGCGGCCGGAACACCTACCAGACCTACACCGAAGCGATGGACGCGCAGGCACGTCTGCGCGCCTCGATGGTCGCGCACCTGCACAAGGCGATGGAGCGCGGCGAGTTCCACCTCGTGTTCCAGCCGAAGATGGCGCTCGGCGACAACCGCGTGACGGGGGTCGAGGCGCTCCTGCGCTGGCGCAATCCCGAGCTCGGACCGATCAGCCCGGCGACGTTCATCCCGATCGCCGAGGAAACCGGCCTCATCATCCAGATAGGCGAATGGGTGCTGCGCGAGGCCTGCGTGCAGGTGCAGCGCTGGGCGCGGGCCGGGCTGGTCGCGCCGCGTGTCGCGGTCAACGTCTCGATGCTGCAGCTGACGCGCGGCGAGTTCTACCAGCGCCTCAAGGAGATCCTCGAGGACTTCCGCATCCCGGCGCACCGGATCGAGCTCGAGCTGACCGAGAGCATGGTCATGGCGAACGCCGAGCAGTCGATCCAGACGCTGTCGCAGATCAAGTCGCTCGGCGTCAGCATCGCGATCGACGACTTCGGCACCGGCTACTCGTCGCTCGCGTACCTGAAGCGGCTGCCGATCGATACGCTCAAGATCGACAAGGAGTTCGTCGGCGACATCACCACCGACCCCGACGACGAAGCGATCACCTCGACCGTCATCATGATGGCGCACTCGCTCGGGCTCGACGTCGTCGCCGAGGGCGTCGAGACGGCCGAGCAGCTCGACTACCTGCGCGAGCAGAAATGCGACGAGGTCCAGGGCAACATCGTGAGCCCGCCGCTCGACGCCGAGCGCTGCCTCAAGTATCTGCTCGACCACCGCCTGGCGACCGAGCGCAAGGGCGCCTCGGACGACGTCGTGCTCGAGTTCCCGGGCACGAAGAAGTAGCTCGGAAGGCCCGAATTGACGCGCCTCGGCGCAATGCCTTAGCGTGATCGCCGTCATGGGGGAAAAAGCCGCCAGCACGCAGGGGTTGCGCGAGATCACGCAGCGGGTCGATCAGCTGATCGCGCTCGCGCAGCGGCTCGCGGAGGAGAACCGTTCGCTGCGCACGAGCCAGGAGCAGCTCATGACCGAGCGTGCGAACCTGCTCGCGAAGAACGAGCAGGCGCGCTCGCGCGTCGAGGCGATGATCCATCGCCTGAAGTCGCTCGAGCAGAACGGCTGACCCCGCGATGAGCGAGCCGATCGCCGTATCGATACTCGACCGCGAATTTCTCGTGTCCTGCACGCCGGAAGAGCGGCCTGGCCTGATCGCGGCCGCGGCGCTGGTCGACGGCCGCATGCGCGAGCTCCGCGCGAGCGCGCGAACCGCGAGCATCGACCGCATCGCGGTGATGGCGGCGCTCAACTTCGCGCACGAGCTCATGCAGCTTAGGCAGAACTCGACGCAGGTCGACACCGCGCTCGGCGGCGAGCTCGACGCGCTGCGCGTGCGCCTCGACGCCATGCTCGCGGCCTACGCGCGCTGAACGACGTTCCACGCGCTCCGGCGCTACGACAACGCGTCCGCGTTTTCAACCGGTTTCCGCGACGTGCGTGAACGCGCGTTCATCGGCGCGACTGCTAGAATCGAACCCGGCACCTTTCTGCCGTGTTCGACAGCTTCGCGCAAACAATTTGCCTTGACCCACTTCAACGACCCCGGGATCGCGACATCGAGTGTCCGTGTGCATGTCCGCCACGTGCGGAAAGCCTGAAGACCTCGTGAGCCTTCCCACCTGATCCGCTGGGATCAAGGTCGTATGCGCGATGCACCGGCACGGCGGTTCGGTGCCACATTTTTTCGGACGTGCGTCACGCCGCTCGCGCTTTACCCGGCGCCGCTTTCGCGCAACGATACGTTCGACCGATCAAGGGACGGCGCCACGGGCGGGAATGGCGTGAATCCGGGAGAACCCAATCGCGTGCTGCGCAAGACGCAGGGCGACGATCCACGCGCGAAGATCCGGCGTGCGATGCGCAAGCAGCGCGCGGAGCTCTCGGCGCCCGAACGTCTCGCCGCGGCCGATGCGATCGCCGAGGTGGTCGGCGAGCTGCCCGAGCTCACCACGGATCAGTACGTCGCGGGCTACTGGGCCGTCGGCGGCGAAGTCTCGCTGCACCGGATCGTGCCGCCGCTGATCCGGCGCGAGCAGACCTATCTGCTGCCCGTGCTCTCGCCCGACGGCGACGCCTCGCTGCGCTTCGCGCCGTGGCGTCCCGGCGCGATCGTCGCGCCGAACCGCTACGGAATCCCGGAGCCGCAGTGCCGCGCCGACGCGCTGGTCGAGGCCGCCGAAATCGAGCTCGTGCTGCTCCCGCTCGTCGCGTTCGACCGGCGCGGTCATCGTCTCGGCACCGGCGCGGGCTATTACGACCGCTCGTTCGCGTTCCTCAAGGAAGTCGAGCGGCCGGCGCTGCCGCTGCTCGTCGGCGTCGCGTACGCGTTCCAGGAGGTCGAGTCGCTGGCGGTCGAGGCGTGGGACGTGCCGCTCGATTTCGTCGCGACCGAGCACGAGCTGATCGAGTGCACGCACAAGGTGCGCAAGCGCGCGTCGTGACGCGCCGCTGACGAGCTCCGTAGATTCGTAGCCGGAGTGAACCCGGCGAAGCCGGGTGAAGTCCGGCATCGCCGCGAGAACGCTCGTTCCCCGAGGTGACATGCGCTACTGGCTGATGAAAAGCGAGCCCGACGATTTCTCGATCGCCGACCTCGCACGGAAGAAACGCGAGCCCTGGACCGGTGTCCGCAACTACCAGGCGCGAAACTACATGCGCGACGAGATGCGCGTCGGCGACGGCGTGCTGTTCTATCACTCGAGCTGCCCCGTACCCGGCGTCTACGGCCTCGGTACGGTCGCGAGCGCGCCCTACCCCGATCCGACGCAGTTCGATCCGAAGAGCGACTACCACGACCTCGAAAGCCGGCGCGACGAGCCGCGCTGGGTGCTGGTCGACGTTGCGTACGCCAAGACCTTCGCCGCGCCCGTCACGCTCGAGATGTTGAAGGACGACCCGAAGCTCGAGAGCCTCGTCGCACTGCGCAAGGGCAACCGCCTCTCGATCACGCCGGTCGAGAAGGCCCACTACGATCGCATCGTCGCCGCCGGGACCCAGTCGAGATGACGAAGGACGAAGAGAAGCGTCGCGCCGCCGAACGCGCGATCGCGTACGTCGAGGACGGCAGCGTCGTCGGCGTCGGCACCGGCTCGACCGTGAAGTTCTTCATCGACGCGCTGGCGCGGATCAAGGGCCGCATCGAGGGCGCCGTCTCGAGCTCCGAACAGTCGACGCGCCAGCTGCGCGAGCACGGCATCGCGGTGCTCGACCTCAACGCGACGGGCCCGCTCGGGCTCTACGTCGACGGCGCCGACGAGTGCGACCCGCACAAGCGGCTGATCAAGGGCGGCGGCGGTGCGCTGACGCGCGAGAAGATCATCGCGGCCGCGAGCCGCAGGTTCGTCTGCATCGTCGACGCGGGCAAGCGCGTCGACGTGCTCGGCCGCTTCCCGCTGCCGATCGAAGTGATCCCGATGGCGCGTTCGCACGTCGCGCGCGCGCTCGTCGCGCTCGGCGGCCAACCGATCTGGCGCGACGGCTTCACGACCGACAACGGCAACGTGATCCTCGACGTGCACAACCTGCGCATCGTCGATCCGGTCGGGCTCGAGGGTGAGCTCAATCAGATCGCGGGGGTCGTGACCGTCGGGCTGTTCGCGAAGCGGCCGGCCGACATCGTGCTCTGCGGCGAGGCGACGCTGTAAGGTTCCAGCGCAGGTCGGAGGACATGTGGGAGGGGCGGAAGCCCCGACAGCGCGACGTCACGATCGAAGCGCAGCGCAGTCGGGGCTTCCGCCCCTCCCACAGTGATTTCGAACGATCGCTCTTCGTCGATACATCACGCCGGCTTCGCCTTCTCGCCCGCCGCCTGCTTCTCGAGCTGCTTGATCATCGCGGACAACCCGCCCTGCAGCGCGAACACCGGCACGCCGAGCTTCGCGAAGATGAAGGCCGCCGCCGCACTGCGCTCGCCGGTGTTGCAGTAGACGACGACCTTGCGGCCGCGTTCGATCTCGGGCGCGCGCTCGCGCAGCATGAACAGCGGGATATTCATCGCGCCCTTCACCGCGCGCTCGTTGAACTCCTCGGGCATGCGCACGTCGACGATCAGCGCGCCGTTGCGCACGAGGATCGACGCCTGCCCCGGCGAGACCCAGTCGACGACCGGCGGCTTCATGACCTCGCCGAAGTCCTTGTTCGAGAGCCGCATCAGCACGCCGTCGGTCTTCATCGAAACGGTCGCGTTGCGCGTCGTGTTGGTCAGCAGCGCGTCCTCACCGAAGGTGTCGCCGCGCACGAGGTAGGCGACGATCGCGTCGCTCGTGTCGAAGCGCTTCGTGACCTGGCAGGTGCCTTCCTTCACGACGTAGAAGAAGTCGGCCTGGTCGCCCTCGCGCACGATCACGTCGCCGGCCTTGACCGTGACCGGCTCGAAACGGAGGAACATCCGCTCGATGTTGCCGGTCGGCATCTTGTGCAACGCGCGGTTGTGCAGGAGCCGCCAGACCCATCGGTTCGCGTCGGGCTCGGGATCGAAATGCCGGAAGTTCTCCGAGCGCGAGAGCTGGTCCCAGGTGAGGACCTTCTCGGTGAAGCGGCGGTCGATCTTCGCGATCGTCGCCGTCTTCGAATCGACGGTCGCGGTGAAACGCCGTGGCTGCAGATCGCCGAGCGGGTAGCGGCCCTGCAGCGACGCGGCGTCGCTCATCTTGACCTTGCCGTCGGGATACGTGCCCTTCACGATGCCCGTGAGCAGGTACACCATGTGATCGTCGGTCGTACCGGCCGTGAACAACACCGTGCCCTTCGGGTGTTCCTCGGGAATCGCTTCCTTCGCGAGCTGCTCGAGGTTCTCGGGGCGCAGCGAATCGAGCGGATAGAGGTTCGCCAGTTGGGCGGCGTCGATCGGCATCAGTCTCTCCCCGGTTCGGGGAGAGTGTAGCTAGGCCGCGAACGCTTGTGCGGCGGGGACCTCCGCCTAGTTCCCGATGCGGATCGGGATCGGGTAGTAGGCGCCCGAGAGCTCGGCCGCGTCGAAATGGTGCATCTCGTCGCCGTAGCTCGGGTGGCTCCGCAGCCCCGACGGTGTCGTCGCCTGCACGAACAGCTCGTAGTCGCCGTTCGGGAAGCCGCGCGAATCGAAGCTCAGCGCGTAGCGGCCCTGCGGCGCCGGGGCGTCGTGAGCGGTCTCGACGAGGACCACGCGCTCGCCGGTCCCGGTGCCGCTCGTCGGACGCAGGAACACCTCGAGCCGCGCGATGCCGGCCGTGCCGCCGGTGCTCCAGACCTCGGTGCTCTGCACCGGGACGTGCATCAGCTGCGGCGCCCAGTCGGCCCAGCTGCGGTTGCCGACCTCGACGTTCAGCGCGACGTCGCCTGCCACGCCGATGCGCGTGCGCGGATTCGCATCGAGCCGGTGCGGCTCGCCGATGGTCGTCGCACCGACGCGCTCGATCCGCACCGGCGGACCGAAACGCGGCAGCTCGCCGTGCAGCGGGAAGTGGTGGATCGCCGAGGGCGGCGTATACGCGGGTGCGCTGCCGGGCGGATACAACACCTCGACGTGCACGTTCAGAATGCCCGCGTTGTGCACGTCGAAGCGGAAGCGGTTCGCGCCGACGACGAGCGGCGACGCGCCGCCCTGCACGAGATCGGCGAGCTTGATCCGCGCCGTGTGCGGGATGCCCCACATCATGAGCGCGGGGTTCGTCGGCGCGCTGTTGTTCGCGGGCGCCGGGAGCGGCCGCGAGAGCGTGCCGTTGACGAGCACCGAATCACCGGGCCGGATCTCGAGCTGCGAGTAGTCGCCCATCTGGTACGTGTAGACGAGCCACGCCTCGGCCGTCGCGCCGGGTTGCGTCGGGGCGAGCGCGTCGGGGATCGCGACGGTGAACTCCGGCGTCTCGGCGTTGTTGCGGTTCGCTTTGCGGTAGTCGGTGCCTTCGATCCGCGTGACGTAGTTGTGCACGACGCGCGGGTCGACGACCGGGCCGTCGAAGCCGAAGTTGTCCCAGTGGACGAGGTAGTACGGGTTCTGGTCCTTCGTGGTGTTGTAGCCGAACCCGATCCAGAGCAGCTCGTAGTCGCCGGCCGCGAACGCATACGGCGCGTAGCCCGCCGACAGCACGCTGCGCCCGTCGACGAACACTTCGACGCCGTCTGTGCCGACGCGCACGTCGAAGTGGCGGCGCACGTTCGAGACGGCCTGGCGTCCGCGGTCTTCGAGGTTCACGCCGGCGAGACGGTGCGAGGCGCCCTGCGCATCCACGAGGCTCACGCTCAAGTCCTGGCCCAAAGCGCGCAGCCTCAGGATGCCCGCCGGAAGTCCGAGCGCGCCCTCTTCGTCGAAGAAGCTCGCATGCGCGGTGAGCTCGGTCGGGATCGGATTGAGATCGAGGTACCAGACCGAGCGCGGCGACAGCGGCGCGTCCATGTCGAACACGATGCGGCGGCGCACGCCGGGCTCGATCCTCACCTTCTTGCGGAAGCGCTGCGAGGTCTGCGAGCGGTCGCCGGTGTGGTCGGTGCGCGTACCGTGCAGCGTGTGCGCGTGGAGCTGGTCGTTGATGAAGAACAGGTTGAAGCGCGCGTCGGTCGAGGTCGCGCTCGCGTTGTTCCAGAGCTTCTCGTCGGCCGCGCCGAGCGGAAGATTGAAGTCGTCGAAGTACGTGAGGCTCGCGCGCAGCGCGTTGACGCGCGTCGCATCACCGCCGGCGAACGACTGCTCGGCCGCAACCGACGTGATCTCGCCGAGCGCGTTGAGCCGCTGCACGCGCACGCGGTACGGCGCGCCGTTGACGAGCGCCTGGATCTGCACGCGCCGGTTGCCGGTCACGAGCCAGCGCGCGCCGGGCGG
>Ga0187892_10004296_pt1 | contig 24159 bp, 23 predicted proteins | sample MA1701073metaG_FD_139345 | JGI IMG/M metagenome (GOLD analysis project Ga0187892, IMG submission 139345) | Bio-ooze microbial communities from a basaltic lava cave in the Kipuka Kanohina Cave System on the Island of Hawaii, USA - MA170107-3 metaG ... | reverse complement strand
CGCCGCCCCGGTTCCGCCGAGGGCTCCCGCCGTTCCGCCGAGGGCTCCCGCACCCCCCGTTCCTCCCAGGGCTGCTCCCGTCCCGCCGAGGGCTCCCGCACCCCCCGTTCCTCCCAGGGCGCCTGCGGACCCCAACCCTCCGAAGTCGGAGGCCGACGAGCGCCCCGCACCTCCGGACGTGCCCGTTCGAGCAGCCCCTGCGACCCGGGCAGCCTCTTCGGCGAAGGCGGCGCCTGCGACCAAGGCGGCCACCACGGACAGCACCCCGCAAGCCCCGGCGCGGAACGCCCGCCAGCCCTCGGTTGCTCCGACAGAGACCGTTCGCTCGTCGCCTCCGGACCGGGTGGCGCCGCCGTCGCCGGCGCCGGTCCGCGGGCGGCACCCCGAACGCATCTGGCCGGACTGATGCTGCCCTGCCGGCGCCGGCCCCTCGTCGGTCGTCCCGTGGTGGACGTGGCGGTTGGCGTGCTGCGCGCCGCTGACGGGCGCGTGCTGCTCGCCGAGCGCAAGGCCGGCAAGGACGCGGCCGGCTTCTGGGAGCTACCCGGAGGCCAGGTCGATTACGGCGAGAGCGCGGCGCAGGCCGCGGCGCGCGAGCTGCTGGAGGAAGTCGGCGTCCGCGCCCTGGAGCTCGCGCCCTGGAGGGTCTATGAGCACGACTTCCCGTCCAAGCGCGTGCGGTTGCACTGGTTCCGGGTGCTCAGGTGGTCGGGCGAGCCGAACGGCAGGGAGGGCCAGCGCGTGGCATGGGTCGACCCCGTGCGTCCGACGGTGGGTCCACTGCTGGCGAGCAACGAGCTCGCACTGACCACGTTGGCGCTGCCCGATCTGGTGGCAGTCGCCCGTGTGCGCCGCGCCCCGGGTGGTGCCGACGAGTTGCTGGCGAGGATCCCGTCGTGGGCGGCGAGCGGCCTCCGTCTCCTGATCGTGCGAGCACCGCAGCTCGCGCCTTCTCAACGCGTCCAGCTCACGCGCCGGCTGCGCCAGCTCCGGCGCGGCACCGGGTTGCGGCTCCTCCTCTCCGGGACCGCACTGGAGGCGCGCCAGGCCGGTGCCTGCGGGCTGCACAGCAGCGCGGCGTCGCTGGCGGGCCTGAGGGAGCGGCCGCCGGCACGGCTGTGGGCGGTGTCGGCCCACAATGCCGCCGACCTCGAGCGCGCCACCGCGCTGGGTGCCGACGTGGCCCTCGTGTCGCCGGTCCGTCCCACGGCCTCGCATCCCATTGACGAGGCGCTGGGTTGGGACGGCTTCCGGGCGTTGGTTGCCGCCAGCCCGCTGCCCATCTACGGGCAAGGTGGGCTGCGGCCGGCCGATGTCGGCGCCGCGCGCGATGCGGGGGCGATCGGTGTGGCGGTCGACGTCGCACATCTCGGGACCGGGCCTCGAACCGCCAGTTCGGCCTGGTGATCGTCTTCTTGTGCTCGGGGTAGCGACCGGCTTTGTCGCGCCTACCTGGAGATGCTGCAGGCCTGGCGGGACTGCACCTCACGATCGAATGAAGGCCCATCTGTTCCTGCGTACGACTCGGTCGAGATGACGCCGCCCGACACGTTCCCGATCTTCGTCCCCGCGCTGCCCGCGATCGCCGCGGTGGCGATCGCCGTGGCGTCCCCTGCCGGCTGGTCGACACCGACGGGGAGGGTTGCAGAACGGTCCTCCCGATGGGCGCTCCGGGCGGCCTCGGCCGCGTTCGTCATGGCCGCCGTCGTTGCGGTCGTCGTGGCGATGGACGGCCCGGTCACGGCCGTCATCGAGGGAGCCGACGGCGATGCGCTCCTCGGCCTCCATGTCACTCGTGTCACCGCCGTGCTGGGCTTGCTCACCACCGGTGTCGGCCTGGTCGTGCAGTCCTTCGCCGGCCGCAACCTGCAGGGGGACCTTCGGGGGCGTCGCTTCTTCGTACTGGCCTCGATGCTGACCGCGGCGACGACGTCCGTGGCCTATGCCGCCACCCTCGGCCTGCTGTGCGCCTCGTGGATCATGGCCGGCGTGGCGCTGGCGGCCCTGGTCGCCCACCGGGCCACCTGGGGACCGGCGCCGCGCTCGGCCCGGCGGACCCGGCGCAGCCTCCAGGTGGGAGACGGCGCGCTGCTGGTCGCCACCGCGCTCGCCTTCATCTCCGTCGGCGAGATCGACCTCCGCTCGCCGGCACGGGCCGCCGAGGAGCTCGCGCGCGCGTCGATCCCGGTGCTCGGGGGGAACGTCCTGTGGGTGGTCGCCGTGCTCCTGACCGTCGCCAGCGTCTCCCGGTCCGCGCTCGTTCCGCTTCACCGGTGGCTCCCCTCCACGATCGCCGCGCCCACGCCGGTGTCGGCGCTGCTCCATGCCGGCGTGGTCAACGGCGCCGGCGTCCTGTTGGTGCGACTCGCGCCGGTGTTCGGGTCGTCGGCCATCGCCACGCACGTGGCCTTTGCGGCGGGCGCCGTCACTGCCTGTTACGCGACGACCGTCAAGCTCGTACGCAGCGATGTGAAGGGGAACCTGGCGTGGTCCACGGCCGGGCAGATGGGGTTCATGACCGTGCAGGTCGCCATCGGCGCCTTCGCGGCGGCGTTGGTCCACATCGTGGGCCACGGCATGTACAAGGCGGCGCTGTTCCTCGGGGCCGGCGGTTCGGTGACCGCTCACTTCCGTCACCATCAACGCCCCACGCCCCATGTCGTCGTCCGCGGCGTTCGGCTGGGCGTGGCGTCGTTCGTGCCGGCCGTCGCGCTCTGGGCCGCGTACCGGGTCTTCCACCCGCACCTGTCGACGGCGGCGGTCGTACTGGTGACGGTGTTCGCGTGGGCCACGGCGGCCCGGGCCGTCGACGGGTGGCTGCGCGCGGCGCCGTTCCGTCCCCTTCCGGCGGTCGCCACCGCGGCACTCGGTGGTGTCGCCGGAGTGTTCGCCTACATCGGTGGGTTGACCGCCGTGGAGACCTTCGTCGCCCCCGCGCTGCCCGAGCACGTCGCCGAGCCCGTCAGTGCGGCGGTCCTCGTGGCGACGCTGGTGACCATCGGGCTGGTGGGTGTCGTCGTCGGGCTCACTCCCGGCGAGCGGATGCGCAGGCTGCGCAGCCAGCTGTACGCCCTCGTGTTCACCTCGCCGCCCGTCGCCTCGGCGTTGACGACCCGAGGCAGTTCGAGCGGGGTGGCGCCCGTACCGGAGACCCGCCAGTTCCGGCCGCGCGGGGAGCCGGCCCCGTCGACGGGGTCGCTGTGAGCAGCCCACACGACGACCAGCGCGGCGGTTCCGCCCGCCACGCCGAGCTCCTCGCCGACGTCGCCACCGCGGCGGAGATCATCGCTCCGCTCTGGCCACTGACCAGCTTCGTGGCCGTCAATCCTCTCGTCGGCCTGCAACACCTGCCGTTCGACGAAGCCACCACCGTCGCCCGGCGGTGGTTGCGGGCCCGCACGCACTTGACGCTCGCCGCGTTCCGCGAAGCCCACACGAGGGGGACCACCACCGACGCCGACCTCCGACGGGCCATCGTCGAGGTCGTGCCGACCCTCGCCTCCGAGCTCGGCGTCGAGATCGGCGGGACAACGGTCGATGCGGCGGAGATCGTCCGACTGGACCTCCTGGTGGGACCGGACGACAAGCCGCGGGACGCCGCCCACGATCGGCTGGGCCGTACGGATGTCGAGACGGTCCGGGCGGTCAGCGAGCTCGTAGCCGGGTGGTGTGCGGTGTTCGTCGATGAGGCCGGGGTTCCGTGGCCCATGCCCTGCCGCGAGGGCGGGTTCTTCCGTGCCTGGCGTGAGCTGGCGCGACACGACCGGCGACTGCGGCGCATCGCCGGCCGGACCGGCATGCAGTGGCTCGCGCAACTGCCCGAAGATCCGGTCGAGGCCCTCGCCGCGTCGCTCGATGCGCTGGAGATCGACGGCGATCGCGTCGACGCCCTGCGCCAGCACCTCGGACGGCTTCCGGGCTGGGCGGGGTACGCCCGCTGGCAGGACGAGTGGGCTCCGCCCGATCACCATCGCCCCCCCTTGCGCCTCCTGGACCTGCTCGCGGCGCAGGTGGCGGCGACGGCGACGGCGGCCCACGGCAAGGCCGTCCCGCAGCCGCCGCAGCCCGACGATCAGGTCGTCGAGAACGAGAGGCTCCTCGATCGGCGCACGGCGGCAGTGCTCGCCGCGCTCGGCGGCAGGGCCGGCGAGCGCGGCGATACGTCCGCCGTGCGGAGCGTCCTGGAGCAGGTGCCACCGCCGGTGCGGAAGTCGATGTGGCTCGAGGCGCAGGAGGGGAACTTCCGTGACCGTCTGCTCGGACGGCTTCGCTCCCCCGACCCGGGCCGGGGGAGCGAGCGGCCGGACGTGCAAGCGGTCTTCTGCATCGACGCCCGCTCCGAAGGCCTGCAACGGCATCTCCAGGCATGCGGCCCGTACGAGACCTTCGGGTTCGCTGGCTTCTTCGGCGTCCCCGTGCGCTGGCACCCGCTCGGGTCGACCCTGAGCCAACCGCGTTGCCCGGTGCTGTTGACGCCCGCCCACGACGTCGCCGAGCAACCGGTCGTTCCCGACGACGTCCTCGGCTACCTCGCGTCGCAGAGAGCCGCGGGCGCCGGGCACGCAGCCTTCCACGCCGCCAAGGGGAACCCGGCCGGCCCGTTCGCGCTCGCCGAGGCGGCCGGCTACGTCCTGGGCCCGATGGCCGCGGCGCGGACACTGGCGCCAGGTGTGGTGCGTCGCCTGAAGGAGCTGGCGACGAACCGGTTCGGCCCTCCGCCGACGCGACCGGCGATCGAGGCGGAGCGGGCCGAGAGCTCCGGGCTGACCATCGAAGAGCGAGTGTCCTTCGGCGAGAGCATCGTCCGGACCATGGGCATGACCCGCTTCGCCCGGCTCGTCGTGCTCTGCGGCCACGGCAGCCTCAACATCAACAACCCGCACGCCTCGTCCTATGACTGCGGCGCGTGCGGCGGCGCGCCGGGTGGCCCGAGCGCCCGAGTGGCAGTCGCCATCCTCAACGACCCCGGAGCGCGCGCCGGCCTCGTGGAGCGACGCATCGTGGTGCCCGACGACACGGTCTTCGTGGCCGCGCAGCACGACACCGTCTCGGACGAGGTGACCCTTCTCGACCGCGAGAACGTGCCGGAGACGCATCGACAACTGGTCGAGCTGTTCGAGCGCGACGTCGCCCGGGCCGGCGAACGGCTCGCACGCGAGCGCGCCGGACGGCTCCCGGGTGACGCCGGGAAGGTCCGGGTCCGTGGGCACGACTGGGCCCAGGTGCGTCCCGAGTGGGGGCTCGCCGGCAACGCCGCGTTCGTCATAGGGCCGCGCTCGATCACCGCGGACATCGACCTGGCCTGTCGCGTGTTCCTGCACTCGTACGATGCCGACGCCGATCCCGAGGGCAGCGCGCTGGAGACGATCCTCACTGCGCCGCTCGTCGTCGGACAGTGGATCTCCGCGCAGTACTACTTCTCGGCGGTGGATCCGGACCAGTTCGGCGCGGGCGACAAGACGCTGCACAACCCGGTGGGCGGCATCGGCGTCGTCCTCGGCGAGGGCGGCGACCTCCAGGTCGGCCTCCCTGCGCAGGCGGTGGGCGTCGGCGTCCGTCGCATGCACGAACCGCTTCGTCTGCTGGCAGTGGTCCAGGCGCCCCTCGAGCGAATCGACGCGATCGTCGAGCGCCACCAGGTGCTCCGGGAGCTCATCGGCGGGAAGTGGATCACCGTGGCCGGCCGCCCGCACGGCAACGAGCCGTGGTCGATCCGCAGCCCGGGCGGCACCTGGGCGAGGTGGTCTCCCGCCGACGACCGCGTGGACCACACCAAGGCATCGCTCGAGGTGCGCTAGCCAGCTCGGCTGTGGTAGCCGAGGTACGGTCGGCGGCCATGGAGGCCACCGCCCTCACGCCGCACCAGGAGGAGATCCGCGACGAGCTCCTGCGGTTGGGCGGCGACGTCCCGCCCGTCGACCGCTCCATCGCCCAGCGCCTGCGGGCCGACATCGCGGCCAAGCTCTCGCGCGCCGTGGCCGACCTGCCCACCGGCCAGCGCGTGTGGGTCAGCAAGCACCGCCTGCGGCAGGTGTACGAGTGCGAGGGCCAGTTCCTGGCCGAGAGCGCCGCTGGATGGACGGGCTGGAGCTCCCGCAACGTCCGGGGGAAGGTGGCGCACCGCGCCCTCGAGGGCCTGATCCTGTCCGGCTACCGCCGGACACCCCTCGACGTGGCCCGGGCGGCGATCGCCAACCTGGCCGCCGGCGACGACGACCTGGCCACCTTCATCCGGAACCTCGCCGACGGCCAGCGCCAGGACCTCGTGCGCGACGCCAACAACCTGCTCGTCCGCTTCGTCGCCGACTGGCCGCCGGTCGAGGACCGTTGGTGGCCCACGGTGGAGATGACTTCCGACTTCGGCGTCGGGCCGGTCCGGCTCCGCGCGATCGTCGACCTGGCCGTGCGCCCGCGGTTCGCCGCGGGGCCCCGGATGTTCATCGTCGACTTCAAGACGGGCATGGTCGACCGCCAGCACCGGGACGACCTGCGCTTCTACGCCCTCGTCGAGACCCTCCGCAGCCGGGTGGCCCCCTACCGGGTGGCCACCTACTACCTCGACACCGGCGACTACGACTACGAGGACGTCGACGAGGAGCTGCTGCGCTCCACCCTCGACCGGGTAGTGGAAGGCGTCCAGCGCGTGATCCGGGTGGAGACCGGCGGCGAGCCGGTGCTCGAGGCCGGCACGTACTGCCGCTACTGCCCGGTCCTGCCCGGCTGCGACCCGGGCCGGGAGTGGATGTCGGTCTTCGCCCGGCCGCCCGCCGGCCCCTGACCACCGACCACTGCCGCGCGGCAGGATCGTCGAGTGGGTGAGCGGCTGAGCCTCCGGGCCCTCAACCGGGCGACGCTCGAGCGGCAGTTGCTGCTGCGTCAGCCGGGACGGCGGTGGCAGGACCGGGGCGACGGCGCGGCATCGGTGGTGCGCCACCGGGTTGCCGACGCTGGTCGAGCGCGGCGATGCCGACGCCCTCCGTTGGCGGGATGCGCGACCCGAGGCAGGGATCCGGCTCGACTGCCTGTTGCTCGATCGCGAGCGGGTGGCGTCCCCGGGCTCACCCGCCGGCACCGGTTCGGGCACGTCTCGATCCGCAGCATCCGGCCGGGTCGTCACGCGATCGACGTGCAGGTCAACGGCCCGCTGCCAGGGATGGCGTCGTTCGATGTCGTCGAGGGGACCGTCGGGACGTGACGCCACCGCCGCCTCCTCCGACGACCCCCGCGGCCATCTCCCGGGCCTACGTGACGATCACCGCGATCTTCACGCTCTCGGCGTCGCTCATCTGGGGCGTCAACACGCTGTTCCTGCTCGACGCCGGGCTCGACATCTTCGAGGTCTTCGTGGCCAACGCCGTCAGCACGGCGGGCATGGTGCTGTTCGAGATCCCTACCGGGGTGGTGGCCGACACGACCGGGCGTCGGCGGTCGTTCCTGCTGGCGGTGGCCGTGCTGCTGGTGGGCACGGTGGCCTACGTCGCCATGGCCGCAACCGGTGCCGGCGTCGTCGGGTTCTCGGCGGCGTCGTTCGTGCTGGGCGTCGGCTTCAGCTTCTACTCGGGCGCGGTGGAGGCCTGGATGGTCGACGCCCTGGTCGCGACCGGCTTCACCGGTTCGCTCGACCCCGTCTTCGCCCGGGGCTCGCAGGTATCGGGCGCGGCCATGCTCGGCGGATCGGTGGCCGGCGGCCTGCTCGGTGCCGTCGACCTGTCCTGGCCGTTCGCCGTACGGGCCGTGCTGCTCGCCGTGGTCCTCGGGATCGGTGGGCGGGTGATGCACGACGTGGGGTTCGTGCCCCGGGCCATGACCTTGCGGGGGCTCCCGGCCGAGATGCGGGCGGTGCTGGGAGCGAGCGTCGAGGTGGGGTGGCGCGCCCGGCCGGTCCGGATGCTCGTGCTGGTGTCGCTGGTGCACGGCACCCTGACGATGTGGGCGTTCTACGCCGCCCAGCCCTACCTGCTCGAGCTGCTGAACCGGGACGCGGTGTGGGTCTCGGGAGTGGTCACCGCGCTCGTGGCAGCCACGACCATCGCCGGCAACACCCTGGTGCGGCTCTTCACCCAGTTCTGCGGGCGGCGCACCACGCTCCTGTTGGCCTCGTCGTCCGTGGTGGCCGTGGCCGCCATCGGGGTGGGTGTGGCCGGCTCGTTCGTGCCCGCCCTCGTCCTCTTCCTGCTCACCATGGGCGCCGTGGGGGTGGGGACGCCGGTGCAGCAGGCCTACCTCCATCAGGTCGTGCCCTCGTCGGAGCGGGCGACGGTGGTGTCGTTCGGCTCGCTGCTGGGCAGCGCCGGCGGGATCGGCGGCCAGCTCGGCCTCGGCTACGTCGCCCGCTCGTACTCGATGGGCGCCGGGTACGTCGTCGGCGGCCTGGTGTCGTTTCTGGCCCTCGTGCCGCTGGTCGCCCTGCGACGGCAGGGCCAGCCGGCCGACGTCATCGTCGGTCGCAGGGCCGGCCGCCGGGGCCCGTGCGCGGGGCAGGGCCTGCCCCAGGTGGCACTCGTCGACACCACCCCTCGCGAGGCCGAGGTCGTCGGCCCCGGCGGCGCCGGAGGCGAGTCGTGACGCCGGCGGGCTGGTTCGCCGTGCTGCGCATCGGTGTCGGGCTGTGGTGGCTGCAGAGCTGGCGCCACAAGGACCGACGGGCCTGGTTCGAGCGGGGGACCGGCATCGACTGGGCGGCCTCGGTCGCGGCCAAGCACCCCTGGCCGTTCGTGCGCTCGTCGTTCACCCGACTGGTCGCGCCGAGAAAGCGGTTGGCCGCCTACGCCGTCGTCTACGCGGAGCTGGCGATCGGCCTGGGCCTGACCGTCGGCTTCCTCACCCCCATCGCCGCCGTCGCCGGGCTGCTGCTCAACGCCGCCTACTTCGTGCTGATGATCCGGGACTGGGCCGAGCAGGGCCAGAACCTGATGATGGCGCTCGTCGAGGTCGTCGTCCTGGGCGCCGCCGGCTGGGAGGTCTGGTCGATCGACGCCGCCCTGGGCCTGTTCTGACTCAGGCCCGGCGACCCGTCAGGGCCAGCAGCTCCACCTGGGCTCCGGCACCGGCCGGGACGTCGACCGCCGGGCCGAAGGCGCCCGCCGAGCGCCACAGCTCGGCCTGCGGCCGCAGGTAGCCGAGGACGAAGTCGACGAGGTCGGTGTCGAGCGCCTCGTCGTCGCCGATGGAGCGAGCCAGGTCCCAGGCGTGGACGACATGGTCGGTCACCAGCTGCGAGAGGTACTCCGAGCCGGGGATGTCGCCGAACGACACGTGCACCGTGCGCTCCATGGCGCCCTCGGCGGCCACCGCGGCGATGGCCGACGCCGCCGACGCGGACCACGCGGCCCCGGGATCGAGCCCCAGCTGGTCGCCGTCGAAGCGGTCACCGACCTGGGCGATCGTGAGCCCCTCGAGCAGCGGGGGCAACCAGAGGTCCTCGACGGTGACGTGGTTGACGAGGGCCCGCACGTCCCAGTCGTCGTCGGGCGTCGGCGCGGCCCACTGGCTGGCGTCGACGGCCCGCACCCGCCGGCCGAGCTCCTCGACTGCTGACGGGAACAGGGCGGCGACGTCGGTCATCCGATGATCCTCCCGTCCCGCCGCGGGCGGCGCAAGACGTTGGGCGGCGGGCCTGGCGCGGGCAGCTAGGCGGACCGCTGGGCGTAGGGCGAGGCCTCGCGAGCGGCCCGCAGCGCCCGCCCCCACCACGCCAGGGCGTCGAGCATGGTGCGGGTCGCGGCCGGGGCCCCCGTCGACGCCGGCAGGGTGCCGTCGTCGTCGAACTGCGACCACGGGTTGTGGAGGCTGACGACGTCGCGCACGGTCGTGGTGTGCAGCTCGGCGAAGACCTGCCGCAGCTGCTCGACGGCGCGCAGGCCACCCGACATGCCGCCGTAGGAGACGAAGGCGACGGGCTTGGCCTGCCACTGCTCGTGGGCGAGGTCGATGGCCTGCTTGAGCGGTGCCGGGTAGCCGTGGTTGTACTCGGGCGTGACGACCACGAAGGCGTCGGCCCGTTCGAGCCGGGCCCGGTAGGCCGCGACGGCGGGGGAGGGCTGCCGGGGGAACACGGCTGGCAGATCGAGCTCGGCCAGGTCGATGACGTCGAGGTCGTAGTCCCGCCGCTCCTCGACGAGCGACGTGAACCACTGCGTCACCGTCGGCCCGAAGCGGCCCTCACGGGTGCTGCCGACGATGACGGCGAGGTGGAGGGGACGTTCCACGGGAGTGCCTCCTTGGTGTGGTCGGGCGGAGCGGTCGTCCATGACGATCGAGGGCGATCGTAATACCTAAACCTCACTTGAAGTCAAGAGTGTTCCGCCGTATCCTTCGACCGTGGAGCCGGTGCTGCTGACCATCGGGGCCCTGAGCGCCCGTACCGGCGTGGCGCCGTCCGCCCTGCGCTTCTACGAGAGCGAGGGGTTGCTGACGGCCTGCCGCACGAGCAGCGGCCAGCGCCGGTACCCCCGTGAGGTGCTGCGCCGGGTGGCGTTCATCCGCATCGCCCAGCAGGTGGGCCTCACCCTCGACGAGATCCGTGCCGCGCTCGCCTCGCTACCCGAGGGCCGCACCCCGACCCAGGGCGATTGGGAGCAGCTGGCGATCTCGTGGCGCCCCCGGCTCGACGGCCAGATCGCCCTGCTCGAGCGGCTGCGCGACCGCCTGGTGGGGTGTATCGGCTGCGGCTGTCTGTCGATGCGGGCCTGCAAGCTGCTCAACCCCGACGACGTGGCGGCCGCCGGGGGCCCCGGACCCCGCTACGTCCTCGAAGGCGGAGTCGCGGCGGCGCCCGACGGGGATCGCCGACCGGAGGCCGGGGGGTAGGTGTCGGCCGGGCCGCCCGAGGCCCCCGACCTCGTCCGCCCACCCGGGCCGCGACCGCCCCGCACCGCCGACGGCCCGAGGAACCGACACCACCATGGCCTCCTTCGGCTACACGCTCTCCAGCGAGGAACATCCACCCAAGGACCTCGTCCGCAACGCCCGGCGGGGGGAGGAGGCGGGGTTCGACCTGCTCTCGATCTCCGTCCACTTCCACCCGTGGGTGCGGGCCCAAGGCCACGGCCCGTTCGTGTGGTCGGTGCTGGGCGGCATCGCCGCGGTGACCGAGCGCGTAGCGGTCGGTGTCGGCGTCACGTGCCCGATCCTGCGGGTGCACCCGGCGATCGTGGCCCACGCCTCGGCGACCACCCCGGTGTTGTTCGACGGGAGGTTCCTCTTCGGCGTGGGGAGCCGGGAGGCGCTCGACGAGCACGTCTTCGGTCATCGCTGGCCGCCCGCCGACGTGCGCCTCGAGATGCTCGAAGAGGCCGTCGAGGTCATCCGGGCGCTGTGGTCGGGCAAGAGCACCGAGGTTCTCCGCCGGGCGAGGTCAGCTCGCAGGCGGTGCGGCGATGCGACGGCTCCGGCGGCCGCGGACCAGCTCGGTGCCGAGGGCGTGTCGAGCCCTCTGGGTGCTGCGGGCACCGAACAGCTCGTCGCGCGCCGCCGCCAGGGCGGCCTCGAAGGTGGCGCCCTCGTCGGGATCGAGGCGGGCGAAGAGCCGCCAGGACCCGTCGTCGTCGTAGCCGGGCCCACCCGCCGTTCGTAGGGCGGTGCGGGCGGAGGATCGGATATCTTCCCTTGTCTGAACGATCGGTAGTGGGTCAGTTTGACCGGGGCGTGTCGAGAAGGCCGACCAGCTCGTAGACCGACCACGCGTGGTCGGTCAGTCCGGCGGCCATGGCAGGCGTCCGCTTCATCCGCCGGCCGTCCTCGCGCGTGACGGTGAGCGACTGGTGGACCCGGCAGAAGTTGTAGTGCATGAAGTGCAGACTGACCGCGTGGGCCAGGTTCTCGACCTTCTTGGAGAGGGCGTTGGTCAGCCGAGTGAAGCGCCGCATCCCCATCCGCATGGTGAGATCCTGGCGCTCGACGTAGCTGGTCGAGATGAGCAGAGGGTCGGGCCGCCCCATCTGCACCCGCTTCTCCGTGCCGGTGCCGGCGGCCGGGCTGTAGGTCCGCTCGTCCTTCGTCGCCCCGTACAGCTTGTGCAGGGTGGCGTAGTCCACGCGATCCCGCATGAGTGCGTCCACCACGTCGATGTAGAGCCGTAGCCCGTCCGTGGTCAACTGGATGCGACCCTTCAGCCGGGAACGCAGGTCCTCGATGACGACGTAGGCGTCGGCCAGCGTGCGCTCGCCCACGAGCCACGAGGGGACCAGCTTCGTCTCGGCGTCGATGGCAACCCAGGTCCACACGTCGCCGTACCCGAACGTGCCCTGGTGTTGCTCGGGAACGTTCTTCTGCTTGCTGTAGCAGAACGACCACGTCTGGTCGCACTCGATCCGGCGGCAAGCGAGGTTGGAGAGCGTGGCGTCCTGGTACTCCATGCAGGCGGCTCCCAGATCGGCCAGCAACTTCACGACGGTGTTCTTGGCGGCGCCGGTCACGCGCCCGGTCGCACGGATCGACATGCCCTCCACGAGGCAGCCAACGACCTGCGCACGCCGCTCGGGGGAGAGCCTGTTCATACTGACTACTATACTTGACCGATCAGGGATTGTGCAGTTGCATTCCGTAGGGACTACTGATACTATCAGTACGCCCTAGGGAAACACTGTGTATATCGATAACGGATCGGAGCAAGCGTGATCTACGACATCCCCGAGGTGAGGGACGGCGAGCAGGTCGCGATCGCTCAGGTCGAGGCTCTGCGACGCCAGCTGAAGTTCTACCTCGCAGAACCGCGTCGGTGGATCGGATCGGTCCGACGAGTGCTGGCGGCACGCGCCATCCAGGGATCAAACAGCATCGAGGGCTATGACGTCTCGATGGAGGACGCGCTTGCCGCGATCGAAGGTGACCATCCGATCGAAGCACGCCGCGAGGACTGGCAGGCGGTCACGGGCTACCGGCGGGCGATGACCTACGTCCTTCAGCTGGCCCAAGACCGATACTTCGCGTATTCCGCAGCGGTCATCCGCAGCCTTCACTTCATCATGACCGAATATGCACTCAGCGCCGGACCTGGGCTATGGCGGCCAGGCGGCATCTGGATTCGGAACGAAGCATCGGGCGACGTCGTCTACGAAGGACCGGATGCAGAGGCAGTTCCTGACCTCATCGAGGAGTTGGTCAAGCAACTAGCGATCGAGGACGACGCGCCGGCCATGGTGCGAGCGTCGATGACGCATCTGAACCTTGCCATGATTCATCCCTTCCGCGACGGAAACGGGCGTATGGCCCGTTGCCTTCAGACCTTGGTATTGGCCCGAGAAGGCATCCTCGCCCCGGAGTTCGCCAGCATCGAGGAATACCTGGGTTCCAACACGCAGGCCTACTACGACGTGCTGGCCGAAGTGGGCCAGGGACAGTGGAATCCTCAACACAACGCCCGACCTTGGGTCCGGTTCTGCCTACGCGCTCACTACGTCCAGGCGACCAGCGTCCTGCGCAGGGTCCGCGAGTCGGAGCGGATCTGGGGCGAACTGGAGGTTCTGATAGCTCAGCACAAGTTGACGGACCGGACCCTTGTCGCCTTGTTCGACGCCACGCTGGGGTTGCGCATTCGCAACTCGTCTTACCGAGCGGCCCTAGAAGCAGGCGGGGAAGCGATTTCCAACCAAGTTGCTACCATCGATCTGCGGTCGATGGTACGCGCTGGACTCATGGAACAGAAGGGCCAAAAGCGCGGGACGTTCTACATTGCCGCCGAACCTCTCAGAGAGATTCGATCTCGACTGACGGCTGGTCGGCAGCCGATCGATACTTCGCGGCTGTTCGAGCCTGCCGCTATTCCGAGCGATGCCTCGCCCAGCGCGCCTGAGCTGCCTTTCGAGCAATCTCCGAACGATCAACAGGACTAAGTTTCGCCGCTCGGGCTTTGCCGCCCTTCTTCCCCCCGAGTCGCCCGAGCGCCACCGCCGCGGGGTTCTTGCCCTCGTCAGGGTCTGGCGCAGGCTCGTCGCTCGTCGCCCGTTCCACGATGGCCGCCGCCATCTCGTTCAGGTCACGAGGCTTGCGTGACCGGTCAGGCATGTCACCCATCCTACGCGCGGTGGCCCTGAGTGCTACAGCCGCCGAGAATCAAACTGACCCACTACCGAACGATCCTTGTCGTCGGGCTTGTCAGCTTCGGACTCCAGCGGCCGGGCGAAGCGGTAGCGGGCCAGGGTACGGGAGAGCTGCTCGACGGTGGCGGCCTGGGCGGAGGTGGCCATGTCGGCATCGACATGGGCCGGAGCCCGCCGGGCGAGAACGGCCACCTGATCGGCCGACAGCGCCCCGGCCCCGAAGGCCGCCGCCACCTCGGGCAGCTCGGCCATCGGCCGAGCTGTCATCACCAACGATCGGGCCCGCCCGGCGCTGAGGCCGCACTTCCCGGTCACCCAGTGCTCCACGGAGCGGATGCCGTAGCCCTCCCACGCACCGGTGTCGCCGGCCCCGGCGAGCAGCGAGACCAGCCGGGCGTTGGCGGCCTTCGCGACGCCGCACACCTCCGCCACCTCACGCTCGAGCCGAGCCACCTCCCGCATGTCCGCCGGCCCCGCCATTTGCCCGATAGCAAGCGAGCACATGTTCGAGCACACGGGAGGATCACAGCTCTATGGGGTGGCACATGACCCTGCCGTGCGCGCGTCGCGATGAGCGGGTAGGCCGTGCGAGGCGGACCGGCTGGCCTCATGCTCGGGGGGTCGGCGCGAGCCACGCCGCCATCATCGTCGAGTCGTCGGCTCCCTGGTCAACAGCGGTGCGGCGCCCCTGCATGGCGACCGGCTCGTAATGCTCGACGGTGGGGAGCGGGTCGTAGAAGCGGTGCAGCGACGCCCGCCAGCGCTCGCATTCAGGGGAGCCTCGGAAGCCCGACATGGTCCTCGATTCGCTCCCAGCGAACGGCCAACACGTATCGGCCCTCGACCTCGATGCACCTCCGGAGCTCGAGCGCCATGAACCCCGGCATCGACTCGATGGTGGGTTTGGCCTCCCCGAACGCCGCCTCGAAGTCGGGCGACTGTCCGGGGCGGACGTCCAGGATCGCCAGCTCCAGCACCACCGGCTTGACCGTCTTGCTCGGGCACTCGGCGGCGAGCTCAATAGGTCAGGGTGAGGGCCCCGGTTTCTCCACTGCAGCTACGTGAGGCGACTCAGTGAGATCAGTGCCGGTCGAGGGTCGCGACGGAACGCGTCGCGGCGTTGACGCTCATCCCTGAGTCGGTGGCGCCCGACCGAATGAGCGGCGATCTCGCGACCGCGCGCTCGTACAGTCGGCGCCATGCAACCGCCGGCCGCCGGGGTGGTGCTGTCGGTGAACGTGGGACGGCCCCGGGAGGTGCCGGCCCGGAACGGCGACGGCACGGTGACCACGGCCATCTGGAAGGAGCCGGTCGAGGCCCGGGTCGAGGTTCGTGGGGTGAACCTGGCCGGCGACGACCAGGCCGACCGCAACGTGCACGGCGGACCCGACAAGGCGGTCTACGCCTACGCCGAGGAGGACTACCACTGGTGGGCGACCGAGCTCGGTCGCCCGCTGGGGCCCGGCACCTTCGGCGAGAACCTGACCCTGCGGGGCGTGGCCGTGACCGATGCGGTCGTGGGCGAGCGCTGGGCGGTGGGCACGTGCGAGCTCGAGGTCTGCCAGCCGCGGACGCCGTGTTCCAAGCTGGGCCTGCGGATGGGCGACGTCTCGTTCCCCCGCCGGTTCACCGTCGCCGGCCGTCCCGGCGCCTACCTGCGCATCGTCACCGAGGGCGAGCTGGGCGTCGGCGACGAGGTCGTGGTCCTGCACAGGCCGGCGCACGGGCTGACGGTGGGCACCGTGCCCCAGGCCCGGACACGGGCGGGCCGGGCTTTGCTGCCCCGGCTGCTCGAGGCCCCCGAGCTGGCGACGAGCTGGTCGGCGTGGGCCGTCGAGCGGGCCATCGAGCATCTCCAGCAGGACCCGGAGGACGCCGCCCTGCGCACCGCGCTGCGGGCCCGGCTGCTCGACGAGGGCGTCGAAGCGGCGGCCGTGGACGCCCTCTTCGCCGACCTGCCGGCGCAGGGGGAGGAGATGGGGCCGCCTCCCGGCTGACCCGACGGCCTCCACAACCGCTGCCGGCAGCCCCGGGCCGGCCGCGCCGACGACAATGGGGCATGTCCCTCACTCGCACCACCAGGCTGGCGATCGGGATCCCGCTCGCCGTCGTCCTGCTCGTCGTCGCCGCCCCCTGGGTCTACCTCCGGTTCATCCGCGCCGACACCCCCGATCGGCTGGGCATCGACGGCGGGACGACAGCCTCGACGGCGGCCACCGGCGGGAGCTCGCAAGCGGCCGGACCCTTCACCATCGACGGCACCTGGAAGGTGGGCTCGGGCAGCGAGGCCGGCTACCGCGTCGAGGAGATCTTGTTCGGCCAGGCGGCCACCGCCGTCGGGCGGACGTCGAACGTCACCGGGGAGCTCGCCATCGACGGCAGGTCGGTCACCGCCGGCTCCTTCTCGGTCGACCTGGCCTCGGTGGCCAGCGACGAGTCGCGGCGCGACAACCAGTTCCGGACGCGGATCATGGACGTCGCCCGCTTCCCGACCGCGACCTTCCGGCTGACGCAGCCCATAGATCTCGCCTCGGTGCCGGAGGGCGGCCCGGCGACGGTCCGGGCCACCGGCGACCTGACCCTGCGGGGCACCACCAAGCCGGTCACCGTCGCCCTCCAGGCCCAGCGGTCCGGCAGCGGCATCGAGGTCGCCGGCTCCATCCCGATCGTCTTCGAGGAATGGGGTATTCCCAACCCGAGCTTCGGTCCGGCCCGGACCGAGGACCGCGGCGACATCGAGTTCAAGCTCGTGTTCGCCCGCTGACTTCCGCTCCGACGAAAGGACGCCCCCGGCCCGTGAAACCGATCGGAATCGACCGGCGGCGAGCCCTCGCCCTCCTCGGAGCGGCCGGAGCCGGTGCCGTGGCCCTGGCCGCCTGCGGACAGTCGTCGGACACAGCCGGCGAGGCCACGACGACGACCTCGGGCGGTGCCGCCGAGCCCGGCGCGACCACGACCGCCCCGGTGGCATCGGGCGCGACCATCGGTCCCGACCGCTTCGCCTCGGCCGCGTCCTGCACGGTGGCGCCGTCGCTGACCGAAGGGCCGTACTACATCGACGTCGACAGGATCCGCAGCGACATCCGGGAGGACCGCACCGGCGCCCGGCTCCGGCTGGCGGCCCGGGTGCTCGACACCGACGGCTGCACGCCGGTAAAGGACGCCGTCTTCGAGATCTGGCACTGCGACGCCGGGGGCCTCTACTCGGGCTTCGTGGCCGCCTCGACCGGCGCCGGCGGAGGACCGGGCGGAGGCGGCGGCCCCGGCGGCCCCGGCGGCCCGCCTCCCGGCGGAGGGGGGAGCTCGGCGACCGACAGCACCCGGTTCCTGCGCGGCGCCCAGGTCACCGACACCGACGGGATCGCCGAGATCACGACGATCTATCCGGGCTGGTACCGCGGCCGGACGGTGCACATCCACGCCAAGGTGTTCCTCGCCGACCAGGAGGTGCTCACCACGCAGCTCTACTTCGACGAGCAGCGCAACGCGGCCGTCTTCGCCAAGGCGCCGTACAACTCCCGCTCGGGCCGGGACACCTTCAACGACGAGGACGGCAGCTTCAGTGCCAAGACGGTCCTGACCACCACCGAGGACGGCGACGGCTACCTGTCCCTCATCAACATCGGGATCCGCCGCTGATCGAGCCTCCCCGCCACTGGTCGGCCGCGGCTCGAGGGCGTCGCCAGCGAACCGACTCGCATGAGAGGATGACGCCATGACGATGACAACGACCAACTCCACGCTGGCCACCTGGGTCGACGAATGGGCGGAGCTCCTGCAACCGGATGCCGTGCACTGGTGCGACGGCTCCGACGAGGAGTACGAGGAGATGTGCCGGCGGCTCGTGGCCGGGGGCACCTTCGAGCGGTTGTCCGACGCCAAGCGGCCCAACAGCTATCTGGCCCTCTCGGATCCCGGTGACGTGGCCAGGGTCGAGGACCGCACGTTCATCTGCAGCGAGCGGGAGGTCGACGCCGGCCCCACCAACAACTGGCGGGAGCCGGCCGAGATGCGCGCCGCCATGCGCACGCTCTACGACGGGGCCATGCGGGGCCGCACGATGTACGTCATCCCCTTCTCCATGGGGCCGCTGGGCTCGCCCATTGCCCACATCGGCGTGCAGCTGAGCGACTCGCCCTACGTGGTCGTCAACATGCGGAAGATGACCCGCATGGGTGCCGGGGCGCTGGAGGTGCTGGGCGACGGCGACTTCGTGCCGTGCGTGCACTCGGTGGGCTACCCGCTCGTCGACGCCGAGGGTCAGTCCCGGCCCGACGTGCCCTGGCCCTGCGACGCGAACAACAAGTACATCGTCCACTTCCCCGAGACGCGCGAGATCTGGTCGTACGGCTCCGGCTACGGCGGCAACGCCCTCCTGGGCAAGAAGTGCTTCGCCCTGCGCATCGCCTCGACCATGGCCCGCGACAACGGCTGGCTGGCCGAGCACATGCTCATCCTGGGCATCACGCCTCCCGACGGCGAGAAGCGCTACGTGGCCGCCGCCTTCCCGTCGGCCTGCGGCAAGACCAACATGGCCATGCTCGTTCCGAGCCTGCCGGGCTGGAAGGTCGAGACCGTCGGCGACGACATCGCCTGGATGAAGTTCGGCGACGACGGCCGGCTCTACGCCATCAACCCCGAGGCCGGCTTCTTCGGCGTGGCCCCGGGCACCTCGACCAAGACCAACGCCAACGCGCTGGAGACCCTGCGGGAGAACTGCTTCTTCACCAACGTGGCCAAGACCCCTGACGGCGACGTGTGGTGGGAGGGCCTCACCGACCAGCCGCCGGCCGGCCTCACCGACTGGAAGGGCTCCGAGTGGGCGCCCGAGGCGGGCACTCCCGCGGCGCACCCCAACGCCCGCTTCACGGCCCCCGCCGACCAGTGCCCGTCGATCGCGCCCGAGTGGCAGGACCCCAAAGGCGTGCCGATCTCGGCGATCCTCTTCGGCGGCCGCCGGGCGACCAACGTGCCGCTGGTCACCGAGTCGTTCGACTGGCAGCACGGCGTGTTCCTCGGCTCGATCATGAGCTCGGAGACCACCGCCGCCCAGGCCGGAGCGGTCGGCATGTTGCGCTTCGACCCCTTCGCGATGCTGCCGTTCTGCGGTTACAACATGGGCGACTACTTCGCCCACTGGCTGGAGATCGGCGCCGCCACGTCCGCCGACAAGCTGCCCCGGCTCTACTGGGTCAACTGGTTCCGCCGGGGCGACGACGGGTCGTTCCTGTGGCCGGGCTTCGGTGAGAACAGCCGGGTCCTCAAGTGGGTGGTCGAGCGGGTGGACGGCGGAGGCGACGCGGTCGACACGCCCATCGGCCGCCTCCCCGCGGCCGGCGCCATCGAGACCAGCGGCCTCGACCTCCAGCCCGACGTCCTCGACGAGCTCCTGCGGGTCGACGCCGACCGCTGGCGCCAGGAGCTGCCCCAGCTCGAGAGCCACTACGCCACCTTCGGCGACCGGCTCCCCGAGCCCCTGCGGGAGCAGCTCGAGTCGCTCGAGAAGCGCCTCGCCGGGTAGCTCCTCTCTGCCCTGAGCGCCCCCAGCAGGACCTTCGGGGCGCCTTGGCCCACCGGCGCGGCGGGACGGTAGGTTGCCCCGGCCTCCCAGACTTCGCGGAGGCCTCCGTCGTCGCTGCCGCCGTAGGGCCGAGGTTTCCGCATGGGAAGGCGAAGTCGCTGGGTGAAGGTCGGACTGGCCCTGGCCGTCCTCGTCGTCCTCGCGGCCGCCTTCTCCGCCCTGGGCCCCGAGGACGAGAAGGTCGCTCCGGCACCGACCTCGACGGTGACGCGTGGCGTGGTCCTGGCCAGCGTGACCGCCTCGGGCAACGTCACCGCCGACGTCGAGCTGGGGCTCGACTTCGCCACCGGCGGTCGCCTGGTCGAGCTGGCCGTGCAGGAGGGGGACCGGGTGACCCCCGGCCAGGTCCTGGCCCGGGTCGACACCCGGGAGGAGAACGACCGCCTGGCCAGCGCCCGCGCCGACCTGGCCTCGGCCCGGGCCGAGCTGGCCCGCGTGCGGGAGGGCTCCACGCCCCAGGAGCTGGCGGCCAACCGGGCCTCGGTGGCGCGGACGCTGCGCCAGCTCGACGTGGCCCGTACCGCCCTGGCCGGAGCCGAGGCCTCGGCCACCGAGAACGGCAACGACTACGACGCCGCCGTCGACCAGGCCGAGACCGCCGTCGACCAGGCCCGTGACCGGGCGTCGCAGAACGAGCGGACCTACGAGCTCGACATCGAGCAGGCCCAGCGGGACGTGGCCGCCGCCCGGCGCGCCGTCGACGACGCCAAGGACACGCCGGACATCGTCGACGCCGTGACCGGCTCTCGGCGGGCGGCCGAGGCCCAGCTGCGGGCGGCCCGGGCCCGCGAGGACTCGGCCCGCAACGCCCAGCGGACCGGTCGTCTCAACGACGACCAGGCGGTGGAGGACGCCCGGGCCGAGGTCGTGAACGCCACCAACCGGAGGGCCTCGGGCCAGCAGGCCGACCAGCAGGCCGTCCGGGACGCCGCCGCCCGGGTGGGCGCCGCCCAGGCCGACGTCGACGCCGCCCAGGCCGACGCCGGCGTCCAGCAGGCCCCGCCCTCGCCGGCCGAGGACGCCATCGCCCGCGCCGGTGTGGCCAGGGCCCTCGCGACCGTGCGCGCCGCCGAGGGCGACCTGGCCGAGGCGACGCTGGTGGCTCCGACGGGGGGAACGGTCGCGCGCATCGGCGCCGACATCGGCGAGCTGGTGAGCGGCAGCGGGGTGGGCGGCTTCGGCGGCGTGGACACCACGGGCGAGGGGGAGGCGGCGTCGAGCACGGGCTCCTCCGGCGCCGGCCGGGGTTTCATCGTGCTGACCGACCTCGACAGCCTCCAGGTGACGGCCGGCTTCAGCGAGGTCGACGCGGCGCGGGTGCGTCCGGGCCAGGCCGCCGCCCTGAGCTTCGAGGCCCTCCCCGGCCAGACGGTCGGCGCGCGCGTGGCCCGGGTCGACCCCACCTCGACGCTGGTGCGCAACGTGGTGACCTACGACGTCACCCTGGTCCTCGACCGCCGAATCGACGGCGTCAAGCCGGGCATGACGGCGTCGACCCAGGTCGTCGTGGCCGAGCGGTCCAACGTGCCCCGGCTGCCCAACTCGGCCGTCGCCGGCCGGACCGACCGCCCGACGGTGACCCTCAGGCGGGGAGAGCGTGACGTCGAGCAGCCGGTGACGGTGGGCCTGCGGGGCGACGACGCCACCGAGATCGTCGGCGGCCTGCAGGTGGGCGACCGGGTGCTGACCCGGGCCGGCGACGGTGCCGACTCCGAGGCTGGCCGGTGAGCGGGCCCCTTGGAAGGGATCCGGGAGGCGAGCCGGACCGCCCGCCGTTGATCGTGCTGTGCGACGTGACCAAGACCTACGGCGCCGGGGCGGGCGAGGTCCACGCCCTGCGCGGTGTCTCGTTGGTCGTGGAGCGGGGTGAGTACCTGGCCGTGATGGGGGCGTCGGGCAGCGGCAAGAGCACGATGATGAACATCCTTGGCGCCCTCGACCTGCCGACCAGCGGGCGCTACCTCCTCGACGGCATCGACATCCGGGCCCTCGACGAAAGCCAGCTGGCCGACGTCCGCAACCGGATGATCGGGTTCGTCTTCCAGGGCTTCAACCTGATCCGGCGCACGTCGGCCGTAGCCAACGTGGAGCTGCCGCTCGTCTATGCCGGTGTCCGCCGGGCCGAGCGTCGCCGCCGGGCCGAGGCCGCCCTGGCCGCCGTGGGCCTGTCCGACCGCTTGCACCACCAGCCCTCGGAGCTGTCCGGCGGCCAGCAGCAACGGGTCGCCATCGCCAGGGCCCTAGCCCCCGACCCGGCGATCATCCTCGCCGACGAGCCGACCGGCAACCTCGACTCGGTGGCCACCGCCGAGGTCATGGAGTTGTTCGCGCGGCTCAACGACCAGGGGCGGACCGTGATCACCATCACCCATGAGCCGGACGTGGCCGCCTCGGCCCGCCGGGTGGTGCGCCTGCGCGACGGCAGCGTGGTGTCCGACCGCCGCCAGTCGCCGGTCCGGTCCGTCCCGTCGCCGGCTGGCGAGGGCGTCGACGAGGCGGCGGGGGCCGTCCCCGGGTGAGGCCGGGGTGACGCTCGACAGCCTGCGGATCGCGGTCGCCGGCATCCTCGCCAACCGGATGCGCTCGCTGCTCACGGTCCTCGGCATGACGATCGGCGTGGCTTCCGTGATCATCCTCGTGGCCGTGGGCAACGGGGCCTCGGTGGTGGTCCAGGACCAGATCGAGACCCTCGGTACCAACACGCTCTTCCTCGTGCCGACGAGCACCCTCAACGGGGCGAGCGGCGACGACACGAGCCGGCCGGGCACGGCCAGCCGCAAGATCGAGCTCGACGACGACGACGTGGCCGCCCTCTCGAACCCGGCCAACGCCCCCGACGTGCGGGGCGTGGCCCCCATGACGAGCGCAGCCCAGGTGACGGGCACGTTCCAGGGGGCGACCTACACGCCGATGCAGTTCATCGGCTCCACGCCGTCGTACTTCGACATGGCCAGCCTGGAGCTCGAGCGCGGAGCCCCGTTCACCGAGGACGACGACACGCAGCACCGCAAGGTGGCGGTCATCGGCCAGACGGTGGCCACCGAGCTGTTCGGCGACGCCGACCCGGTCGGGGAGAGCGTGAAGTTCAGCGGGGCCGTCTTCCGCATCGTCGGCCTGCTCGAGGCGCAGGGCAGCGGGCCCTTCGGCGACCAGGACAGCATCGTGCTGGCGCCCCTCAGCACCGTGCAGGACACGATGACCGGCAACACCGGCACGTACTCGTCGCTGCTGATCCAGGCCGCCTCCCGCGACCGCTCGGCGGCGGCCGAGGACCAGATCCTCGCCGTGCTGGCCACCAACCACGACCTGGAGCCCGAGGCCATCGAGAGCTTCTTCACGCTGTTCAGCCAGGCGCAGCTGCTGGAGACGGGTGCCACCGTGACCACCGTCTTCACCCTGCTGCTCGGTGCCGTGGCCGGCATCTCGCTGCTGGTCGGCGGCATCGGCGTGATGAACATCATGCTGGTCACGGTGACCGAACGGACCCGTGAGATCGGGATCCGCAAGGCCATCGGTGCCCGCCGCAGCAGCATCCTCGTGCAGTTCCTGCTCGAGGCGGTGGTGCTCACCGGCCTGGGCGGCACCATCGGTGTGCTGCTGGGCCTGGCCGCCGGCCAGATCCGGGTCGGCACCTTCGGGCTGGTCGTCGACCCCTACAGCGTCGTGATGGCCTTCTCGGTCGCGGTGGGGATCGGCCTGTTCTTCGGGATCTACCCGGCCAACCGGGCCGCCTCGCTGCGGCCCATCGAAGCCCTCCGGTACGAATGAGCGACCCGCCCCCGGTCGGCCCGCCCGCGCCCCGTGCGCGGCGCGAGGCCGATCGCGAGCCCGACGACCTGCCCGTGCCGGGCCCGGCCGAGGCGGCCCGGTTCGCGGCCCGCTACGACGCCGGCCCCTCGATCACGCCCCGGCGACGGGTCGACACCTCCACCAAGATCCTCGTCACCGTGCTCGTCTGGTCGATCGGCTTCCTCATGGGCATCGAGCTGCAGTCGGTGTTGGTGAAGGCCGGTGCCGACGCCGGACGCACCGAGGCCGTCGACGCGGCGACGGGGAGGTCGGCGGGCGGCTCGGCGGGCGGCGGCCCGGGCGGCTCGGCGGGCGGCTCGGCGGGCGGCCCGGGCGGCTCGGCGGGCGGCTCGGCGGGCGGCGGCCAGGGCGTGGCCGGCGGTTCCGGCGAGTCGTCGGTGCTCGGCACGGTCCAAGTCGTCGACGGCGCCGTGGTGTACGTGGTCGACGACGCCGACGGTGGGGTGGTGAAGGTGCAGACATCGCCGGCGACGGGCGTGAGCGCCTCGTCGCCCGCCGGGCTTCGCGACCTGTCGCCCGGTGACCGGGTCCTGGTGCGGGGCCGGCGGGGCACCGATGGCGCCATCGCCGCCGCCTCGGTGGCCGAGCAGGTGCCGTAGCGGGGGGCGCTTCGCCGCGCTGCCCGTCCAGGTGAGCGCTGATCTATCAGCCCTGACGCCACACGACGGGACAACGCCGCAGGTCAGGGCCTCGGTGGCCGAGCAGGGGCCGTAGCGGGGGCCGGCTTCG
>Ga0187892_10004294_pt1 | contig 24168 bp, 20 predicted proteins | sample MA1701073metaG_FD_139345 | JGI IMG/M metagenome (GOLD analysis project Ga0187892, IMG submission 139345) | Bio-ooze microbial communities from a basaltic lava cave in the Kipuka Kanohina Cave System on the Island of Hawaii, USA - MA170107-3 metaG ... | reverse complement strand
GAGATTTCGCCGATGTCGTCGAGGAACAAGGTCCCCCGGTGGGCCAGCTCAAACCGCCCCCGCCGCTGGCGGAGCGCGCCGGTGAAGGCGCCCTTTTCATGACCGAATAATTCCGCCTCTAACAGCGTCTCCGGCAAGGCGGCGCAACTCACTTTGATCAGCGGGTGATCGCGGCGCGTGCTGTTCTGATGCACGGCGTTGGCGACCAACTCTTTCCCGGTTCCGCTTTCTCCGAGGATCAGGATCGTGGAATCCGTTCCGGCCACGAGCTTGATCGTGTCCAGCACGGCGCGCATCCGGCTGTTCGCCCCCAGAATGCCGCTGAAGCAGAACTTGTCTTCCAACGTGTCTCTGAGATCCTGATTCTCGCGGCGCAACGCGACGACGTGACCGACACGTCCGACGAGCAGCAGCAATTCATCCATCTGGAACGGTTTCGTGATGTAATCGAACGCGCCGAGCTTCATCGCCTCGACCGCGGTCTCCACGGACCCGTGCGCAGTGATCACGACCACTTCCGTCTGCGGTGCATTGTCCTTCGCGGTCTTTAGAACGGCCAATCCATCGGCGCCTGGCAATCGCAGATCGGTCATCACGAGATCGAAGGTCCTCTGCCCGATCGCCTCGATGCCCTCGGTGCCGGACGCAGCCGCATGGACGTCATAGCCGACGGCCTCCAGTGCGTCCACCATCGAGAGACGCATCAAGGGCTCGTCGTCGACCAGAAGGATGGCGAGTCCTTTCATGACCCCTTCTCCACCAACGACCGCTCACGTGAAACCGGCAGGCACAGCGTGAATGTCGTCCCAATCCCGACTTCGCTCTCCACCAGAATCTTTCCACCATGACGTTCCACGATGCCGAGGTTGACAGAGAGACCAAGTCCAGTCCCTTCCCCCTCGCTCTTTGTCGTAAAGAAAGGATCGAAGACATGAGGGAGGACGGACGGGGAAATCCCGGCCCCCGAATCGCGGACTTCAACACGGCAGATGCCCTCAACCACGGATGTCCGGATCGTCAAGACTCCGCCGTTCTTCATCGCCTGGACGGCGTTCAGGATTAAATTCATCAACACCTGCTCGATCATGTGTCGGTCGATCATCAAGCTGGGTAAACCATGGCCCAACACAGTTTCCAACCGGATCCGATTGGGCGCAAACAGATGGGTCGTCAGCACCAACACCTGATCGATGATCTGGTTGATCTGCGTCGGACTGAAGTCCGGCTGGTGCTGCTGGGAAAAATCGAGCAGTTGTCGAACGATCTTCTGCACGCGCCGGACGCCGTGCTCCATCGAGGCCCAATATTCCTCCTGGCGCATCGGCGACAAGCCGCCTTTTCGAAGGTTGTAGAGGCAATTGAGGATCCCTCCGAGGGGATTGTTGACTTCGTGAGCCACGCCCGCCGCAAGCTTCCCGACCGATGCCAGCTTTTCAGAATTACGAATCTGTTGCTCCAACTTTTTCGTCTCCGTCATGTCACGCGCGATGCCGAGCACGCCGAGAATCTCTCCCTCGACTCCCTGCAGAGGAGACACACTGATCATCGCTGTGCGGACCTCTCCCATGCTGGTCACGACTTCAACCTCATAGACCTGCTTGGCTCCGATGTCCAAGGTACTCTTAAGCCGTCGGCCGCGATGGCGTCGCGAGAGAAGGGAAAGGTAAGGTCGGCCGATCAGGTCTTCTTTGCGATAGCCCCAGACATTGACCTTGCTATTGACGTACGTGAACTGTTGATCCGTATCGAGCGTATAGATGACATCGTTGGCGTTCTCGAGTAGATTTTCCAGGTACTGCTTCGTCTCTTCGATTTCCCTCGTCCGCTCCCGTACCTTCAGCTCAAGTTCTTCGCGGTACGACTGCAGTTGGCGTTCGAGCTTTTTCCGATCCATAATATCGCGGAGTTGCACCATGACCAGCACTTGATCCGCTTCTCCGACTCGAATCAAGTCCATTTCCACCAGGGTCTCGCGCCCCGCGGCGTCGTAGACGGTCATTTCCTGGGTGGGAACCTGCCGCTGGCCGGTACTGATGTCGCGCAGCCAGCCCACGAAGACTTGGCGAGAATCCGCCGCCACGACATCGAGCATGCTTTGCCCGACCACTCTCGATTCCGCATAACCCAGCGCCTGTTCTTCCCGCTCGTTGACAGCGACGATCGTCCCTTCCGCGTTCACCATAAAGACCGAGTCCGCCACCATATCGAACAAGGCCTTGTAGCGAGCCTGTGACGCCACCAGCTGCTGCGTGCGCTCCGAAACCGCCTGTTCCAACCCTGTGGTGTAGCGCTGCAGCTCCTGTTGCAGTCTGCGCCGCTCCGTCACATCCCGGACAAACGCCCGAGAGTGAACCAGCCCGCCACGTGCTTGATCGAAGAGGGCCGTGGCATGGATCTCTACATCGATCGGACGTCCATCCTTGGCCAGCAGAACCGTTTCCATCGAACTCTGCCCCTGCGAGCGCAGCTGCTCAAGATAGTGCAGCACTTGTGATTCCTGCCCACTCGGCACCAGATCCCACAGCCTCATGGTCAACATCTCCTCGAGCGTATAGCCGAGTTTGTCGAGCCCGGTCTTATTGACATGGACCATCCGGCCGCTTCGATCCAATTGGTAAATCATTTCCGGCGAATGTTCGATCAGATCACGATACTTCTCTTCCAGCTGCCGTACTTCCTCAATCCGCTGCTCGAGCTGCCCGAACGACCGCTGAAGATTGCTCGCCATCTTGTTGAACGCCTGGGCTAGCCGTTCGATCTCATCTCCGGTTTTCAGCTCCAGCCGCTGTTCCAACCTCCCGCTCCCGATCTCCTGCACCCCGTCATGCAACAGCTGAATAGGCCTGGCTATCCGCCTCGCCACGATCACTCCCGTTCCCCAAAGCACTGCCAGCACGGCCAACCCGTAGAACAGGACTTTGGCGACAAGCTCGGCCAGCGGGGAAAATGTTTCTTGTGGATCTTGACCCACCACGGTAATCCAATGCTTTCCCCCCGTGCTTCCCGCTGCAAGTCGATCCGTGAATCTTACGGGCGCAAAGCCGATCAGTGCGTTCTTGCTTCCATGCGTATCTTCGGCTGCCACGGTCCAGCCGGGCCTGAGGGTGCTTAGCGTGCTGAGCAGTTCGGGCTTCATCGAGTGCTCTTCGGGAGCTGACGTCGGGCAGATCACCGCGACGCCATCCGAGCTAAACAGCATGGCATGGCCAGTCGCACCGATCGAGACCTCTGCGACGGAATGAAACAAGGTGTCACGGCGAAGCAGGATCGTTACGGCCCCGATCACGACTCGCTGCTGATCGTCCATAATCGGAGCTGCCACGATGACAACATGAGTCCCAAAGGCTGGATCAAAACCAATTTCACCCACGTAGGGCTGTTGACTCCCTCCCTTCACCACCGACTGCCACCAGGCGGTCTCCCCGTAGAAATAATCCACTTGCGGGATAGAACTGACGACCAGCGCCCCCTGCCCGTCGGTAACCAGGATCCCGATGTAATCCGACTTCCGAATATCGTGCCATCGGATAAGATGGTTGGTGACGATGCGGTTGATGAAGAGCGGAAACTCGCTCCGTTTGTCGCGCTGCCGCCACCGCTGTTGCCAATCCTTGATGATCTCCTGGATGCTCCGGGCATCTCTGCCTTCATACGACCGATTGGCCTCCGACACGGCGGTGCGCAGGAAGGGCCACGTCGCCACTTGTTGGGCTTCGTTCATGCCCCTGGTCAGGTGCATCTCGATGCGGCTGGCGGCCTCGACGGCCTTTTCCTTGAAGTTCGACCCCATCGTCTCGCGCAATGCGCGACGCCCTTCCAGGTAGGTCAAGGCGAGGAGAAGGGTAAGCGGCAGGAGGCCGACCATCACGATCGCCGCGATGATCTTTCGCTGGAGGCTGTGAGACCGGCTCCAGAATTTCATACAGGTACCTTTGATGGGCGAGCTATCTCAGCATACAGCAGGCGGATCTCGCGTTTCCAGGCCGCCCTGTGTGGAGCTTCGATGAACTTCTGAATCTGATGATCTGTCCATCCGTTGAATATCCTGAGTCCTCCGGCTCAACAGTTCATCAAATCCTGGCTATCTGCGCTTCAAGAGGCGACCCGCCGCTCCAGGCCACAAGAGCAGGAGCGGACTGGCGACAAACACGGATGAATAGGTGCCGAAGATCACCCCCCAAAGCAGCGCCAGGGAGAAATCGTGCAAGACTTCTCCTCCGGCCAGGGTCAAGGGAATAAGCACCAGCACGACCGTCAAGCTCGTCACGATGGTGCGGCTCAATACCTGGTTGACCGCATTGTTGACCGTCGCCTCTTCGGTGTCACGCCGGCGCATCCTCAGATTTTCTCTGATTCGGTCGAAGACGACGACGGTGTCGGTCAACGAGTATCCGGCCAGAGTCAAGAGCGCCGTTACGATGAGCAGAGTAATTTCTTTGTCCAAGAGGTAGAACGCCCCAAGCACGGCCAGCACGTCATGGAATGTCGCCATCGCCGCCGCCACGCCGAACCGGAGTTCGAATCGCGCCGCGATATAGAGAATGATGCCCGCGAATGAAATGACGATGGCAATGATCGCGTCTTCCTGGAGTTTCCTGCCGATCGTCGGCCCGATTTCAGTCGAGGCATCCACGACGAATGGGTTGCCAGGAAACTCCTTGCTAAAGGTCGCCATGACTCGTTCCGCCGTTTTTTCCTCGATCGTCGTCGAGGCCTTCACGCGGATGAGCAGCTTGTTGTCCTGTCCAAATTCTTGCAGCTCCGCATCGCCGAGCCCGTTTGACTTCAAGGCCTTGCGCGCTTCTTCGATGCGGATCGCCTGGTCGAACTTGAGCTGCACAGCCGTCCCGCCGGCGAAGTCGATGCCGAGATTGGCCGCCCCTCGCCCGATCTGTACCACAGCGACGAGCCCGATCAAGACCATGATGCCGGAAAAGATAAAGGCGATTTTGCGCTTGCCCATGAAATCAATGTTGGTCTTGCCCAAAATTTCCAGCATGAATGCTCCTCAAGAAGTGGCTGACAGGTTCGCAAGCTGACAGGCTGACAGATCGTCGTGTCAGCATGCATCCTTGGCCCCTTGTCAGCTTCCGTGCTAGATGCTCAGCGTCTCAACCTTCTGCCGCTGGTTCAGCAGATCGAAAATCACTTTGGTCCCGACCAGCGCGGTGAAGAGGTTGATCGCAATGCCCAAACACAATGTCACGGCAAAGCCTTTGATCGGGCCTGTCCCAAACAAGAAGAGGGCGACCCCTGTGATCAACGTCGTCACGTGCGAGTCGACGATCGTGAGCAGGGCCTTGTCGTAGCCGCCGTCAATCGCCGGTCGCACGGCCTTCCCGCCTCTCAGCTCTTCACGAATGCGCTCGAAAATCAACACGTTTGAGTCGACGCCCATCCCGATCGTCAACACGATACCAGCGATGCCCGGCAGGGTCAGTGTCGCCGTCAGGGCGGAAAGCGCACCGATGAGACAGACCAAGTTCAGAATCAGCGCAAGGTCGGCAATAACCCCGGACAGGCGGTAGTACACAATCATGAAGACGACGACCATCGCGCCGGCGAAGAGCGTCGCGTTGATGCCCTTTTCGATCGAATCCCGTCCGAGCGACGGACCGACCGTGAGGTCTTGAACAATTTTGAGGGGGGCCGGCAGCGCGCCGGCCCGCAAGACAATCGCGAGGTCGTTGGCTTCCTGCGTCGTGAAGGTCCCGGTAATCTGCGCACGGCCTCCTGAAATGCGCTCTTGAATGACCGGCGCGGAATAGATGGTGTTGTCAAGGACGACCGCCATCCGCTTCTTGACGTTGTCCCCTGTGATCCGTTCAAATTCCCGTCCGCCTTTGGAGTCGAAGGTGAGGGAGACATAGGGATCGTTGAACTGGCCGATTGAAACCCGCGCATCACTGAGGACATCGCCGGTCAGCATGACCCGTTTCTTCACCAGGTATGGAATGCGATATTCGCGGCCGGTATCCTTGTCAACTACCCGTTCGAACAGGATTTGGTCGCCCTCAGGCACCTTGCCTTCAAACTGCCTGATGACCTCTGCTTCTTGGTCCTTCTGAATGCGGGCCGGCAACTCCAGCCTGATCTGGCTGTCTTCGTCCAGCATCTTAAACTCGAGCAGCGCGGTTTCCTTGATCAGATCTTTCGCACGCTTCGGTTCCTTAACCCCAGGCAGCTGCACCACGATCTGCTTCAAACCCTGCCGCTGGACCACCGGTTCCGCAACACCAAACTGGTCGATGCGGTTGCGGATTGTTTCCAGCGCCTGATTGATGGCCGAATCCTTGATACGTTTGGCCTCGACGTCTCGGAGCTCCACGACGAGTTGGTTGGCCGACCCCGCTTCGTCCAATTCGACAAATGACGGATACTCTTCCGACAGCAGTTTCTGGATCTGTGCCTTGAGCTCTCCATTTGAAAATTGAACGGCAATTTGACTGGAACCAGTCCGTTGGACCGATTCCGCCGGTATCCCCTTGTCAACGAGCAGGTCCTGGAGAGAGACGACGGAGCGATCCACGGCGATCTCTACCGCGCGATCCTCATCCACCTCCAACACCATGTGGATTCCCCCCTGGAGGTCCAGCCCCAGGCTAATCCCTTTGTTCGGCAGGACCGCCTTAGCCCAGGCCGGCAACGCATGGTACAGGGGCTGGTAGGACGGCACGAAATACACCGCCGATGCCATCACGAACAACACCAACAACAATAATCGTCCCCTCACCTTTTTCATATCGTCAGGAACCTCTTTGTCGGTCGCGGATTACGAGTCCTTGTCCTCTTCGTCACTGCGGAGTCGCGCGATCTGCTCCCGCTGCATCTTGATCTTCGTATTGTCGGCGATCTGAAGCGTGACAGTCTCCTTCGCCAGATTGGTGACCGTTCCCCAGATCCCGGAGGACGTGATCACTTTGTCGCCCTTCTTCAATGTTTCCAACAACGCCTTTTGTTGTTTCTCTTTTCTACGCTGAGGACGGATCAGCAAGAAATAGAAGATGACAAAAATCAACACGAACGGCACGATCGTCAGCAGCGGTGATTCGCCTGCTCCGCCTCCGCCCGTTCCTTGAGCCCACGCAACGGATTCCATCAACATAGAACAGATCCCTTCTTTCAGTTAAACGTCTTGTCCCGTTCGCTGCAACGCTCCGGCGTCACGGTTCGCCGATGCCGCAACCTCGGGAGCCTCCTGCTCTCGGGAGCGATAAAACGCCTCTCGAAATGCGGAGAACGTGTCACGCGCGATGGCCGCCCGCATCCGACGCATGAAATCTGAAAAATACCAGAGGTTGTGAATCGTATTCAGCCGCGACGCCAGCATTTCCTTAACGTTATACAAATGGTGCAGATAGGCCCTGGAATACCGCGCACACACCGGACAGCCGCAGGTCGGATCGATCGCCTGTTCATCCCGCAGGTACCGCGCCTGTTTGATGAGGACCCGTCCGAAACTCGTGAACAACCATCCGGTTCTGCCATGCCGCGACGGCACCACGCAATCGAAGAGATCGATCCCGCGGGCCACGCCTTCGACCAAATTCTCCGGCATTCCGACGCCCATTAAGTACCGCGGCTTCGAGGAGGGAAGCTCCGGCACGGTGACGTCGAGCACGGCGTACATGTCTTCCTTGCGTTCGCCGACGGACAAGCCGCCGAGGGCGTAGCCGTCAAACCCGATTCCGACCAGGTCGCGGGCCGACGCGAGACGAAGTGTTGGGTCCAGCCCGCCCTGCACGATTCCGAGCAGCGCCTGATCCGTGCGCCGCCGGGCGGCCTGGCAACGCTTGGCCCAGATGGTTGTCCGCCTGACGGCACCGTGCATGAGCTCACGCTCCGCCGGCAACGCGACACACTGATCCAACGCCATCATGATGTCAGCGCCCAACGCCTCTTGAACCTCGATCGCGGTTTCCGGCGTGATGAAATGCATCGAACCGTCGAGATGCGACTGAAAGCTCACGCCCTCATCCGTGATCTTGCAGAGCTTGGCTAGGCTGAAGATCTGAAACCCGCCGCTGTCGGTGAGAATCGCTCCAGGCCAGCCGGTGAAACGGTGCAGGCCACCCATGTCTGCCACGACCTTGTGCCCAGGCCGCAGATACAGGTGGTAGGCGTTGTTGAGCATCAAACGAACCCCGAGCCGCTCCAAATCCAGAGGATCGATCCCTTTGACCGGCCCTAAGGTCCCGACCGGCATGAAGGCCGGCGTCTCAACCGGACCGCGGGCCGTACTCAGGACGCCGAGTCTTGCCCCTGATGTGGCATCTGCGCTTTCTATTGAAAACTGCACTCGGTTCCCCACCCTTGGAATGGTCGTCTCTACATGCGCTCCGGCGTAGCAATTCCCAGCACGCCCAACCCGTTCTTGATCACCTGTTGTACGCCGCGCATGAGCGACAATCTCGCGGCTGTCCGCTGGGGACTCAACCCCTCCCACGGCGGCGCTTCAACCACAGCCGCTCCTTCGGGCACCGGCTCGAGCACCCCCCTGCCCTCCGCCGGAGGTAAGATCCGATGCTTGTTGTAGAACGTGTGCAGGAGCGCCGCAAGCTGTTGGAGATAATACGTCATTCGATGAGGCTCATACCCGACGGCACTCGCCTGAAGTACCGCTGGATAGGCAGAAAGCTTCCTGAGCAATCCCAGCTCGTCCTGGTCGGTCAGCACCGTCAGGTCCGTCTGGCTGGCCCAGGGGCAAGCAATCCTGCGAGATTCGGCCACCCGCCACAGGCTGGCGATTCTGGCATGGGCATATTGCACGTAGTACACCGGGTTATCGGAGGACTGTTGCTTGGCCAACTCGAGATCGAATTCGAGGTGGGTGTTGGAATCGCGCATCAAGAAGAAAAACCTTGCTGCATCCGCGCCGACTTCATCGATCACTTCCCGCATCGTGATGAACTCGCCGGTCCGCTTGGACATCTTCACCTCAACGCCTGCCCGCAACAGCTTGACCAGTTGGACCAGCACCACTTGAAGTCGCTCTTTCGGGTACCCGTAGGCCTGCATGACGGCTTGCATGCGGGGAATGTACCCATGGTGATCAGCGCCCCACACGTCGATCAACAGGTCGTAGCCACGCTGGAGCTTGTCGCGGTGGTAGGCGATGTCAAAAGCCAGATAGGTGTATTCGCCGTCCTGCTTTTTGATGACACGATCTTTCTCATCGCCGAATGTCGATGAACGGAACCACCAGGCGCCCTCCTGCTCGAAGAGTAGCCGGCGGGATCTCAATTCGTCCAACCCGAGCTCCACGGCCTTGGACTCAAGGAGGGAGGTTTCGCTGAACCACGACTGAAACTCGATGCCGAATGACTTGAGATCGTCACGGATGAGCCCCAGCAGATCCTTGTACGCAAGCGTACGACAACGCTCTTCGAGGTCGGTGGCCTCCAGACCTCCCCCAGCGTCGCCCAGTTGCTGCCTGATCCGTTCAGCCACGGCGGTGATGTATGCGCCGTGGTATCCGTCTTCCGGAAACTCGACGGCTCGCCCGGACAGCTCTTGATAGCGGGCATAGACCGATTCACCCAATAGTTTCATCTGCCGCCCTGCGTCGTTGATGTAATACTCGCTGACGACGTCGTAGCCGACAGCTTCCAGCAAGCTGGCCACAGCCTGCCCCACCGCAGCTCCTCGGCCATGCCCGACATGCAACGGACCGGTCGGATTCGCGCTCACATATTCAACGAGCACGCGTCGGCGCTGCCCAAGATCCGTTCTTCCGTAGGCCGCGCCTTGGGATTCAATTTCCCTCAACACTTCCTGCCAGAGGGCGGGCTTGACGGTGAGATTCAAAAACCCTGGTGGGACGATTTCCACCCGTTCGAAGAGTTGTTCACGCTGAGGAAGATTCTCGACGATGATCTCCGCAATGTCCTGAGCAGCCCTCTGCTCCGAGGATGCCAGCGACATGGCTACAGTTGTAGCCAGATCACCCCACTCCGGCCGCTTGGGTGTATCCAGGCTGAGCGTCGGCCAAACTTCTGCTTTCAACTGCCCCTTCTTCTTTGCCCCATTTAGGGCTCCAAGCAGGGCAGTTGTCACCTTTTCGTGGATCAAGCCTTGAGACAACCGACAATCTCCTAAGTCCTTACCATTGAAGGGAAAAATTCGCGCAACACTCTAGCACATGGGGGGGGAGGAGACAAGGTGGAGCCGAGGGAAATCCTAGGATTTTCGGTTTTTTTTCTTCATGTTCAGCGCAGGGGACGCTTCACAGAATGACTTTGTTCCATCTACAGAGTCATGAGGCGCCTGGATGATGATCACATGGTTGCCTAATGGGGCCCAGCGGTCAGGATCGGTCGGACCAAAGAGCGCAGTGGTAGGCACCCGGAGCAAAGCGGCTACGTGCGTAACACCGGAATCATGACCGATGAATTTCGCCGCATGAGACAATGCGCCAGCCAGGGTTGTCAAATCAAGATTCCGTAAGACAGCGATTTCAGAATTAATCCTTTTCAAAAGGTCACATGCAGCTTCCTGATCAGCTGGTCCCTCGATGACGACCGGTATCATCCCTTCGTCTCGAAGCTTCGTCATTATCGTGGCCATTGTCGCGATAGCGACAGACTTCCTGCGACTTCCGCTTCCCGGATGAAAAGCAACGAAAGGTTGGTCCATCTTTACGCCGGCTTCCCCCAGGCAAGCACGGCCCCGTAAGGATATCTCTCCAGAAAGCTGTAACGGCTGGAACTCTGCAGCACGAAACGGCATTTCTTGTAAGGATTCACAAAACCGATCGCTTTGGTGTAAAGACTTCCAGGTCGTCGAGAAGGGAGAGGACACGATCGTTTTTCCGGCGCCGGCTTTCTCCAGGATGCTCGCAAGGCTTCCACCCTGGTCTTGCATCCATGCAACGGCGCAATCACATCGCGCCAACCAGCGCCGTAGTTCCCCCTGGATGGACCCCTCCGGAACAAACAATCCAGCGCAGCCCCTCCCCTCCACGGAGGCCCAGGCATCGATCTCACGACATTCAAGGAGGAACCGGGCGACAGGCTCGTTGGCACAGAGTAAGAGTTCGCGGCGGGGGAACCCTGCCCGAAGCCTCCTCATGGCCGGGAGTGACAGCATGACATCCCCTAGCGCCCCCGGATGAATGATTACAATTGAGCGTCTCATGTCACGATCACTGAGACTGAGGATCTATTGGGCTCGGTGCAACCTTCGAGCGGCTTCAAGATCCGATGGGGTATTCACGTTCAGAAATGACCGCCCTTCCGGATCAATCCGGCTCAACTCAGCCTCCTTGATCAGCCGCACGTTGAGCGATGAATGTTCAACAATGTCTTGGATCTTCAAGTGACGCGTCCGGACCATCTCCTCGAGAACCGGGAGACAGCGCCGGCCGTAGAGGGCATGCATCGGCTCTAAGCCGTTATCCCGTTGCGCCATCACAATATCCGCATTGTTCTTTAACCGGATCAGATACCGGACCGCTTCCGGGGTGAGAAACGGCATGTCGCAGGCGACCACAAATACATGCTCGGTCGAAGCTTGTTGTAGCCCCGTATACAGGCCGCCCAGATTCCCGCAATTTGGGACCAGGTCGCGAATGACCGGGACCTCTGCTTCCAGAGTTGGGCTGTCCTGCGCAATCACGATGAGAACGTTCTGAAAAATGGAGCGAAGGACAGTGAGGCTCCGTTCAAACAGCGTACGATCCCCGACGTGAAGGAATCGCTTGTCCTCCCCCATCCGCCTGCTTTTTCCTCCGGCAAGGAGAATGCCAGTCACATCAGTGATCATACGGTACGATGACTCTCCTACAAAAAAACAAGGGGGTGGGTTTCCCCACCCCCTTGTTCTGTCTTCCGTTCGATACTCGCGCGGAGCTTAGAGGGTCTTCCCCTTCTTCTTATTCGCGCGACGAGTCAACACCCATCCCTCCAGCAGCACGACTCCGAAGGCGATGAGCGCCGGATAGATGTAGGTTTCCTTTGGAATCGGCGGATTCAAGAACGTGTAATAAAAGGCCGAAACAGCCATCTTCCGTCCTGCATCGCCATTGTGACCGTCCCAGGCGAAGAAGACAGTAGGGATGTATTGCCCGACTTCAAAGAAGGTATCTTCGTCGTAAGCGTGATCCGTCTTATTCCCCAACGGGCGTTGAATCATCACGTACCAGCGACCGTTCTTCCATTCACCCTTGAGTACCGTCAGCTCGTCTTCATAGTTGTAAAGCTCTTCGAAGTCTTGATCCCAGCCAGTTCCCTTGAACGCGCGGATCGATCCATCCGCTTCCCATTTCACGATTTGAACCGGGAACTGTTCGTTGGTGCCGAACAGGAACCGCGGCTTGATCGGAGCAGGGAGTTCCTGCCACTTAACCGGGGTTTCGATCGCGATGGCGTCATTGTAAACCGCATACTTGTTCTGATTCGCCGCGATGGACCCTTCCTCGCCAGTCTTGGGTTCCTGCTCCGTGATATCAACATTGACTTGATACGGAGCCCAGGGAAGTTCCCCTTCAGCCACACTCTTGGTACGATCGTCCCACTCGAGAAGATAGGCCACGTGCTGGTCGTTGTAGAGGGAACGAACCCAGATGTCGTCGATCCGATTCACGAAGTTTCGAGGCTTATGGGTAATCTGTCCGCCCATGGCCACATAGCGCTTCGGAGCCTTCTGCCAGGCCTCGTTTTCCATATCGGCCGGGATTTCCCCTTCGACATGATCGGACGGCAGGACGAAATTGATCTTCGGCTTGTCCGTCAATGGATCGATCGGAAGGGGGTTACCTTCTGCATCTTTCTCGCAGAGCGATTGCACGAAATTCGCTAGGTGCCACCGCTCCTCAATCGTGGTGGAGTCCGCAAAGGAGGGCATCGGCGTCCCGTTCACACCGGTCGAGAAAGTGCGGAAAATATTCATCGGATTATACGGGTCCTGTCGGCTTCCCCTGAAGTTCCAACACTTGCGCTGGTCAGCGGGCTGAATAGCGAATCCCCAGTCATCTTTCAGGTTAAAGGCGTTGCCGTCACCACGGCCCTCAACACCATGGCACTCGAAGCACTTCTTGTCGACGAAGAGTTGCTTGCCCTTTTCGATGCTCTCGGGAGAAGAATTGATCTTCGTTTTAGCGATCTCGTCCATGTTGAGCACCGTCTGCGTTTCCGTCTCTTTGTCTGTGAACTTCCGATCCTTCACAAGTTGGGTCGTGACGAAGGCCAGTACTTGTAGTCGCTGCTCCTCCGTCAGAATGCCTTCCCAGGGTGGCATGGCTGACCCAGGCAACCCGTGCGTGACCGTGTCAAAGAGATCGTTCTGGCCGGCAACCGGTTTCTTGGCGTCAAACAAGGGGAGCTCACCGCTCGCCGTGTGACGGAATTTGAAGGTGCCCTGGTTGAAGTTCCGGGGACGGGGCCACAACCGATCGGCGCCAGGTCCATCGCCGGCCCCATCGACACCGTGACACCAGACACACTTGGTGAAGTAGACGCGCTTGCCCGCTTCGATCATCTCGGCAGAAGGTTCAGGAGCGAGATCGCCCTTCTTGAACCCTTCGGGGAGCTCTCCTTGGGCAAAGAGCGAAACCCCGGTACCGCCAGAACCCAGGATGACTCCCAAGGCAGTTGCGGCAACCACCCCTGCCTTCCGAATTACACTGTTCAGCATGTTTAGCCTCGTCTCGTATTTCCCGATTGGCGATGAATGAGTATGTATCCGCTTAGTCCCAGGTACGGGGATAGTAGCCCGTGTGCCAGTACTCGAACAGAACCACCTTCCAGATCTCATCCACCGTCAGGTGTTGTTCCCATGGCGGCATGACGGAGGCCCATGGAAATCCTTCATTCGGCAACCCGATGCCACCCTTGGAGACGCGCCAGAAGATGAACGTCTCCTGTAATTGGGCAATCGTACCGGGATCGGTAAAGTTTGCCGGAATCGGATTAAACGCAAACGCATGCAATCCACGACCGTTCAAGTTGTCGCCGTGGCAGAAGTGACAATTCTGGAAGAAGATCTCGCCCCCTTCTCTCACATACTTCAAGTACCCCTGACTGTTCTCGTCCCAGGGGTTGGCATTGGGCTTCATCAAGCGGCCCATGCCTTGCTCAACAATGTTGGCATCGGTGTACGCCTGATCGTACTTTCCCTCCAGATTGACGCGATACGGATTCTGAGAGGTCTGCAGCACGAAGGTCTTGCCGTGCACCTTGGTGCTTGCCGGAGGAGCTGGATGCACCGTCCGTAACTCGATCGGCTCTTCGGACTTCGGCACCATGGCGTTATAGGAAAATCCGCCGATGAGGATCGGAAGTAGGACGAGGTACGCGTAGCGCAACAGCCTGTTCATTCCGCTCTGCGCATCGAGGACATTCATGATCGGCTGCTTGAATTTCCTCCAATCCTCTTCATTCGCCGAGAGCCACATAAAGACGGCAACGAGCGTCACGGTCCCATACATGGCGCGAACGCTGAAGGGGATGGGGGGATAGACGCGGAACTTGAGATAGAGCAGGATGAAGGCCCAGAAACCGATGCCTTGCCAAAAACGCGGCAGCGGCATGCCCATGGAGCTCATCATGTAACTCAATCCGGCAAAGCCGGCGACGAAACAACTGAGCTCGATCAGCATTTGCATTGGCATATAGCCTTCGACTAAACGGACGGTGTTGGAGGGGATGATATCGAAAATCATCCCGGCTAGCAGGAGAAGGCCAACAACTCCAACCAGCGCGGCAACTGACATCAACGCTTTCATCGATGTACTCCCTTTGCTCCGTAACAGCGAGTGAGGGCCAACGAGACGACTATGAAATCTTCGGTGGCGGCTGTCCCGCCTTCACCTGTGACAGGTAATCGACGATCTTCTTGAGAGCGCCCGCGCTCAACTTCTGCCCGAAGACCTTGGGCATCAGGTTGTCGGGAAATCCTTTGACAACGTAGGCACTGGGTGACACCACGGACTCCATGATGTACTCCGGAGTGCTATGCGCGGTCCCCTTGTACGCCGGATCCTTGATCCTGGTCGGTGCGTTCGTTCCCTCTTCCAGCTTGGGACCTTGTGTGCCAACTGCGCCGGGGATGCCGGGAATGGTATGGCACACGACGCACTGCGCCTTTGCGAAAATCTGATCGACCGGCTCCGATCCATCCGCCAGTAAGGCGCTGGCAGGTCCTGCAGGTTGGTCCTCCTGCATCTTCGGACGCTCAGCTTCGGGAATGAACTTCTCGTACGACTTGATAATTTCTTCGAATGGCGGGGCCTCACGCCCTTCGCGAACGTAGAGCCAGGTGTCCACCGCCGCCAATTCCGGCAGCGAAAGCGATATCGGTGGCTTGTGGATCTTGGGCATCGGGCTTTCTCTGTCGTTCGTGCCCTTCACCCCATATCCGGCAACCACATAACAACCAGGGCAGGCATGAGACTCGGCAATGTACTCTTGCCCGGTTTCTGCAGTCCCGCAACCGGGACAGGCTTCTTTGTCCACGAACTCCCGCTTGGCCGGATCGCCCTTAGCATACTTGGGATCTTCCAATCGCTCCTTGCCCGCCCGCTCTGCAATGCCCGCCAAGTTGGGCGCGCGCTCACCGAGCATGCCCGCGTGGAACGCATGGCAGAGCGGACATTGCCCCTTGCCGATTGCCCCCTGTTCTTTATTCTTTCCGATTCCACCAAAAATGATCTTTTCGCCTTCGTCGGCCAACTGCTGCGGGGTCATGGCGCTGAAGTCCAACTTCTCCTCTTGTGGGGGGAAGCCACCTTCAACTTGGGGCAGCCAGTTCCCATACCCGGAGAGAAACGCCGCTACGAAGAACATAAAGCCGCCGATCTTCAGGAGGGCGCCGATATTGGTGAAATACAACGCCAGCATGAACGTGGTGGCGGTGATCATCGCGAGGGACACCGGCAGAAGCCGCGATTCACCGTAGAAATTAACCCTGTAATTGGCTACGGCGACGAACAGCAGCAACGCCGCAACGATTCCGATAATGGTCTTGAAGGTCGCGCGCTTCTTTGCAGCAGGGTCGCTTATCGACACTTGAAAATAGATGAGCATGCCCACCAAGACAGCGATGACCATCCACCCCATCTTGAGGGCTTCAGTAATCAGATTATCCAAGGTCCTGACCTCCTAACGATGATACCCACCGGGGGAAGACGGGATATGTTGCCTCCGCTCCTGATCCAGCGTTAAACAGGACGTAGGCTAGTGGCTACCAGCCGGCTCCGGCACTCTGCCTGGAACACCTGCCTTGGCTTCAACCGGCACCTTCTTCGCCGCTAAGCTACCGAGCCAGAAGACAAAGAGAATGCTGATCCAGAAGAACAACACATTAAATGAAATCATATTGGCCGCAAACCCCACCGTATGGGTATAGGCCCAAGGCGAGTTGTCCCGCATGATCTCATTCACGTGCCAGAAGAGACGGACGGAGGAGCGAATGTAGCCCATCAACCCCATCATCCACGTAAACGCTGTCGCCAACATGATCAGGGCGTACTGCGAGCGGACGGAAATCTTGCCCCATTCGATCGGACCCGTCTGTTTCGCGCCCCTCATCATCACGCTATTCAGGCCGAACATGAAGAAGAGGCAGGATAATGTCGTCGCCACCTGCGGCACTGACAGCCCGACACGAACGTTCGCGGGAATGTAATACCCGTAAATGGCGAGCCAGATAATGTTGATATAGGCGCAGGCAAAGAACACGCCCATAAAGATGTTCCCGAACTTTGCCCAGGACACCGTTGAGACTCTGTTACCACGCATGTACCACACGAAGCTCAACACCGTGGTCGTGATAATGACGTTAATGCCGCCGTTCTTGGCGGACATGACACCGTAGTTACCCAGCACTGGATGCTGCTGACCTCCCATCGCCTTCAATTCGGCCGGGCTCATGACCATGGTATGGGGGGTAATAAAAACTAGGAAACCGCAGGCAAGAAGAAAAACGAGATACTTGATGTACCGCTGATATTTTTCAGCCCCGCGCATCCGGCCCATCGCCTGCCACAAGTAGTAGTTGGTGCTTAGGAACAAGATGCCGATCATGGTCGCCTGGATGATAAAGAGCCAAGCAAGCAATCCGCCCATAAGGGTAATACCCATCTGCTGTCGATAGGCGTAGACCTCGCGCATCAGCCAGTACCCTGCGAATGGCAGCGGAATCAGGAACGCCACGCCGAGCGCCATCGCAATGTAGCCCATCCAATCATAGTGGGCGCGATCCTCGTCGGTCTTTGAGGCCAAGAATCTGTAGGCCGCATAGGCGGCAACGACGCCTCCGCCGAAGGCCATGTTGCCGAGGATGCGATGGACGTTGAGCGGGTTCCACAATGCGGTGTGAATGACATGCCAGATGTTTCCGAGGAACCGCCCCTGTTCATCCACTCCGGCCGGCGACATCATGAAGCCGATCCAGGAGTTCGCCAACATCATGAGCAAGGTCCCGATGACGTTCAGGATGACCGACATGCTCAAGTGAATCCACTTGAGGAACCCCTCCTTCATCTTGTCCCAACCGTAGTAGTAGATGTAAAGAGTCCCGCTCTCGGCCACGAACAACAAGGCATAGATATGCATGACCGGGCGGAAGATGCTGGAGAGATACCCGAAGAATGCGGGATAGAGCGTTAAAAAGGTAAAGATCAGAATGCCGCCCAGGATTGCTGTCAACGAGTAGGCCGTGAGGCTGATTTTGATGAAGTCGTAGGCCAGTTGATCGTAACGTTTCGCGAGCGCCTTATCTTTCGTCATGACCCCCATAAACTCGATCACCATACAGAAGATGGGCACGGCCAGAACAAAGCTGCCATAGTAGAGATGCTGTTGGTTCGCGAACCAGAGCAACACTCGACTCTCGAAGTTGTACCGCGGATAATCCTTAGGACCGTCCGTGGTCTTCGGAGCAGGCGCTCCAACGACTATGCCTTCTGTCTTGTAATAGACGTCTCGCCCCTTCTCGACCTTTTCCCCCTGATCTCCCTCTTTCTTCACCGCATCAGCGACCGGAGTCTCCTCGCCGGCAGCATGCAACGGGAGCGCCATGATGATCGGCAGCAGCAGGAGGCCAATCATCGCGCCCAGCGCCAAGATCGAGAACAGGTTCTTCTTGGTTACAAGGCCCATGTAACACCTCTTCGATGCATTTTTATTCAGTGTCACGAGAATTCCTCCAACCTCACCTCAGGTGACGGAACTGCATCGCCCTACTTGCGGAACAGGTACCAGTAGTCCAGCCCCTGCATATCCATGAAAACGTGATTGACCAACGTAAAAAAGGCCACGCAGATAACTACCGAAATGATCCCGTATAGAATCGACTGACCCATGTTGCTTCACCTCGCTTAAGGACGTTGAAGAAACCCTGACTCGTAGCCCTCTTCAACAAGGGCACTGAATGCCATTAAACCAATAGAAAAACCAGATGCCAACTGCACACGTGATGTAGAAAATCATCTTGCCTATCTTAATCTTGATCTCACTATCCGGGACGGTCGCCGGTGCCATCGTAGCTCCTTATTCCTGCGGGGAGATTCTGGTTAGGTGACCAGTATGATCACCGCATTTCTTGACAGACCGATAGCCCTGTGTTATTCCACTTTCGTCGTTGCGCCGGATTTCACAGGGAAATTCATGACGAAAAACACCAAAGCGTTCGACATTATAGTTTTGGCTGGTATGGTTGTCAACATCCTGTTGGCCGTGTTTTTAATTCTCTACTACTTTGATTTCCTGTAGGTTTCTCAGGCCTTCTTCTCCGGTTTCTTCCCCTCTGAGATCCCAGAGATCGCACAGCGAAATCCGATCGTTTCGTCACGATAGTCCGGCACCATCTTGCTCCGGCTGGTGATCCGAAGGTCTGCTCCGGTCGTGGTGTAACTCCCTCCTCGAAGGACCCGATAGATCCCATATTCGGGACTTGGAGGATCCAGTTCCGGCGACTCCTTGTAGTACCGTTCATTGTACCAATCATCCACCCACTCCATGACGTTGCCGGCCCCATCCATAACCCCATAGGGGCTCTTGTCGGTCTGGAAACTCCCCACCCTCCCGGACAGCTCGTGACCATCCTGAACTCTGGCCCAATTGGCTCCGTTCGGCTTCTCTTCATTCCCCCAGGGCCAGAGTCTCCCATCGATCCCCCGCATCGCTTTTTCCCACTCGGCTTCGGTCGGGAGCCGCTTACCCTTCCAGCGGCAATAGTCCATCGCGTCGTCCCAGGACACATAGACGACCGGCTGGTTCGTCCCCCGCATCTTGCCGAGACCCTTGGCATATCGGGCCGGCGGCGCGGCCTTACGATGTCCGGTCGCTAAGACAAATTGCTGATACTGATGGTTGGTCACTTCGTACCGATCGATTGAAAACGTATCCAGGAAGATAGTCCGCTCTGGCCGTTCGTCGAACCCTCCGCTCGTGGTCCCACGAATAAACGGCCCTGCTGGAATGGTGACCATGTCTTCTTGGATCGGCGCTTCTTCGGAGGAGGCTTCCGGCTCGGATTGAGCCATTTCGGACGAATCGGACGGCGCTTGTTCAAAGGGGGTGAGCGTGGTCCCCCGTAAGATGCCCGCAATGGGAATGGCGGCAAAGGCCAGAACGGCGAGGAGAAAGGCGATCTTGAATTTCGTTTCTAGCATGAGGCTTAGGACGCTTCGGAAGGGGAACCCACCTCCGTATCACTCGCACAGCGAATACCGATCGTAATATCCGTTCGCCAACGCTTCGCGGCAAATCGCTTCGAGAGTCTGGCGTTATGTTCCGTCTCGCGCCACGACCCCCCCCGCACAACCTTCAGATCGGCGTTGTCCGGACCTTCGGGATCGCGGTACGGAGATTTCTTGTAATAGTTCTCATCGTAGGAGTCGGCTACCCACTCGGCTACATTGCCGGTCATGTCGTACAGTCCGTATGGACTGCGTCCTGCATCGAACGAACCAGGAGGCGCAAGGTACTTGTACCCGTCTTCACTGCCATCGAGATTGACCGCATTGGTGACAAACTTGTCTCCCCAGGGGTATTTCCTCCTCCCCTCGCCGCGTCCCGCCTTTTCCCATTCCGCTTCCGTAGGAAGACGCTTGCCGGCCCACCTGCAATAGGCCACTGCTTCATCCCACGACACGCTCATCGCCGGGAATTCCGGCTGAAGCAGCTTCGATTGGTCGTCTTCGAAAACCTCGATCCTCGGCGTCGGACGCTTGGTCATCTTGGCAAACCGCAAGTACTCTTCTTGCGTCACTTCTTTTCGGTCGAGGAAGAAACCTTTCAGGAAGACTTGATGCTCCGGCGCCTCGTCAGGATCACCGTCATGACTCCCCATCGTGAAGGGTCCTTCGGGAATCTGCACCATTTCACGCCCCTCATCACCCATCTTCGTCTTGTACATCGAGTAGTCCTGGGCCGGAGCATTGCTCGCCTTCGGCCGAGCGTCAGACTTAATGGACCTGGCGAGTTCCTTCATCTGATTGGCCTTGTAGGACTCATAGACCAACATGCCGATCATGAGGAAGAACGACGCAAACACGAAAATGATCGATCCAACGAGCACGCCCTTATTTTCCACAGAGTTCCCTATAGTCGCTCACGATGATGACGAGGGCTCGACTTATTCAGGCGACGCTCTCCTGGCCGTGCGAAGATCGAGTAACATCGAAATCTGGATGCCCAGGAATCCGCCCATTGCGGCCCCCGTTCCTGCACCGGTCCAAATCCGCTCGGCACCGGCTACCCACCACGCCAACGTTCCACCCAAGACAGTTCCGACCAAAATGCTGACGAGAAACCGACGGCCGCCTAGCAAACCGATGACGCCACCGAGCACGAATCCCACACCGATCGCCACGGGCATCAACCAACCGCCCATGATGAACCCGATGAGAGCCCCCACAGTTCCCATGACGGCCGTACCAAACCCAATGTCGAACACCTTCTGGATAGGGATGGTATCGGCCCGCGTAACATTCATGAAGGCAGCTTCCCTACTTCCCGGATGTCGCAATCAACGGACCAAAATCGATTTCGACACCAGACCCGGCAATGATGGAAATGCCCCAGGCCTTCGCCGCCGGCTCATGTTGGTGAATCCGTTTGAAGTCTTCGTACACGTTCACCTGTTCTTCAAACCACTGCCCGAGATCCCTCGTCCCGGTCTGCACAACGATCTCGGACCCGCTAAACATGCCACCTTCAGTCAAGGTCCCTTCGGGCTTCGTCCCACTCCAGATATACTTCGTAAAGACTGGAATGAAGAGCAGGTCGGTATCGAGCGACGCATAGATCGCGGCAAGCGGTTCGGTTCCGGTAGGAGCCTTGATCAAGCGCCACCGCCAGATCAGCACGGGATAGGCCTTGGGGTCCCAATCGATCTTCTTTTTCTTGATCCTCTGGCCCGCATCCTTCGCCGAAAGATAGTTTGCGCCGTTTTCCACCTGCACTTTGTATGCATCACGGCCTTTCGCATGGCTGCGTTGGCTTTCATGCTCCCAATTGGAAGGAAACCCATCGGCTTCCTTTGCCTGAAAATCCTCGAGCACGAGCGTCTCCCGTTGCGCAGAAGCCGATCCGTCACAAACCGCGATGGGCGCTAACAACCACGACATAGCTGCAATTCCAAAGATCCCATGCCTGCTCTTCATCGGTTCGATCACCCTTTTCCTATGATCATCCTTCTTGGAATGGAGCGGGGGCCAGGGTCGGCGACTTCTCCCCGACTGATTCTTCGTCCATCGCCGGTTGCTGCCCGCGCTGACACATCCAGAAGAGGGTCAGCACCGCCCCCCAGAACACCACCATGTTGAGCGTCACCATTTTCGCGGCAAACTCCAAGTCGGGCGTAAAGGCCCAGGGTGATACATCCGCCATCACTTCGTTTACGTGCCACGAGAGTCTGCCGGACGACCGAATATAGCCCATTAGTCCCATCACCCACGAGAACGCCGCCGCCAATCCGAATAGGATAACCATGCCACGAACAGGAATCTTGCCCCACTGCACCGGCCCGTGAACAACCGACCCCTTGAGCATTCGGCGGTTGATGACGACCGTGGCCACGATCACCGAGAACGTCGTGAAGGCCTGCGGTGAGGAGAGTCCGACGCGGAGTTTCGCCGGCAAATAGAACCCATAGATCGACAGCCAAATGATATTGAGCGCTCCCAAAGCAAACAGCGCTCCGACCACGATATTGCCCTTCGTCGCCCACGGCACTACCATCGTGCGATTGGCGCGGCGGTAGTAGATGAAACTCAGCGCCGTGATCAGGATTATGATATTCACCGCGCCATTTTTCGCGGACATCACCCCGTAGTTGCCCACGACCGGATGCTGCGCCCCGCCCATTGCCTTCACCTCGCTGGCCGACATCATGACGGTATGCGGCGTCAACCAAATGAACAGCGCCAAGGTCAGGGCGCCGAGCAAGAATTGATAATACGTGTGATACCGTTCACCCCCTTTGAACCGTGCCGTGCTTTGCCAGATGTAGTAATTCACACCGAGAAACAAGGCGCCGATCAACAACGCCTGCACGACGAACAGCCAGGTCAGCAACCCCCCCATCATCGTCACGCCCATGCTCTGACGGAACACATAGACTGAACGCATGAGCCAGTAACCGGCTATCGGCATCGGCAAGAGGGCACAGACCGTGACGAATAGAAAGATGTAGCCCACCCAATCAAAGTAGGCGCGCTCTTCATCGGACTTGCTGGTGAAAAAGCGATAGCACGCATAGGCCAGCACTACGGCTCCACCGGACATGATGTCGGCAAGGAACCGATGGACATTGAGCGGATTCCAGAGGGCGGAGTGCAACAGATGCCACGCGTTTCCCAAGTACCGCCCCTGCGCATCCACACCGGCCGGCGACATCATGAAAGCGGCCCAGGCGTTTGCAAGCAGCAACAGCGCCGTTCCAAAAATGTTCGTCATAATACCGATCGCCGCATGGATCCACTTCAGGCCTGGCTCGGCCATTCGATTCCAGCTGTAGTAATAAACAATGAGCAACAGCGACTCCCCGAGGAACACGATGGCGTAGACCGGCATGAAGGATTTGAACGTCTCGCCCATATACTTCATGAAACTGGGATAGAGAGAGATAAACATCACGAGCATGAGACAGCCGACGACCGCGGTCACCGACAGTGCCAGGAGCGCCACCTTCGCCAGATCTCTCGCCAGGCCGTCATAGCGAAGCGACAGGGCCGGCTTGTTGCTGCTCAACCCGAGAAACTCAAGCAGCGCGCAGAACAGCGGCAACGCAAGGACAAATCCACCGAAGTACGTATGTTGCTGCGTCACGAACCAGACCAGCAACCGACTATCAAACGAGCTGATCCGTGAATACACCGTCTCGTGAGGGGCAGGCGCCGCCGGTCCTTGCGGCGTTCCCTCTGTCCCAAAATACAAATCCGTCGGTCCTTCCGCGAAGGAGAGACTCGGCCCGCTCCACGCGCCACAGAGCGCGACTGTCAGAATGACGGCGCAGACAACCATACCGATCATGGAACGGGTCATCCAGAACCTCCGACGCATGATATTACCCTTTGGATCCGGTCTTGCTTACTGCCATCTTGCCGGCCACGCCGACTGAAGAACCGGGCGGCTTTCCCAGAATCCCCATGACGAAGGGACAGCGTAGCATCCCGCTCGACAGATGCGGAACCTGTCCATCCTCTACCTGTCGGCGATGGCCCAAGTAGTAGCCGTAGAGACCCATCAGCGCCGTCACGAGCGTCCCTCCCACGACCGCGTGCTCCACGGTAATCCTCGGTTGCTTCCAGACAAACAGCAGCAACCCCATCACGACGAGGTAGTAGGTGGATGCGAAGGCCATCCCGGGCCACCACCAAAACTTCAGCAGTTCGGCTGAAGCGGTCCGTCGGAGGCTCTTAACCCAGGAGGTGGATGAGTGCAAACCGCCGAAATAGGCGCAGAGCGCAAGGCCGCCGCCGAGGATCGTTATGCTCATCAACTGGGCCAGCGCTGCCGTCTGCCCATCGGCAAATCCAAGTCCGGACAAAGCCGCTAACCCACCAAGGCCCACTCCCACGATAACCCAGGGGGCCAGCTGCAAGGTTCGGCGCGCCAACAAGGCACGGAGTGCCTTTCCATCAGGGAAAGTGAGAAACGGGCGCCCCATCACTGAGAGTTTTCGCACATGGCCGATCTCGAACGCGTCACGAGCCACGGCCGT
>Ga0187892_10004291_pt1 | contig 24176 bp, 20 predicted proteins | sample MA1701073metaG_FD_139345 | JGI IMG/M metagenome (GOLD analysis project Ga0187892, IMG submission 139345) | Bio-ooze microbial communities from a basaltic lava cave in the Kipuka Kanohina Cave System on the Island of Hawaii, USA - MA170107-3 metaG ... | reverse complement strand
TCCCGCTCGAGGCGCTCCTGGACGATCTCCATGTGGAGGAGTCCCAGGAAGCCGCAGCGGAAGCCGAACCCGAGCGCCTCGGAGGTCTCGGGCTCGAAGGTGAAGGACGCGTCGTTCAGGGCGAGGGTCTCGAGCGCGCGCCTCAGGTTCTCGTACTCCCCGGGGCTCGTCGGGTAGAGACCGCAGAAGACCATCGGCTTCGGGCGGCGGTACCCGGTGAGGGGGACGACCGTCGTCCCCTCGATGGCGATCGTGTCGCCGATGGTGACGTCCTCGAGCCGCTTGATGTTGGCGACGACGTAGCCGACACCGCCCGCCTCGAGCCGGGGGCAGGGGACGGGTTGCGGGCGGAACGTCCCGATCTCCTCGACCTCGTACGACTTCCCCGTTCCGATCGTCCGGATGCGCATCCCCTTCTCCAGCACCCCGTCGACGACGCGCACGGAAACGACGACGCCCCGGTAGGTGTCGTAGCGGGCGTCGAAGAGGAGCGCCCGGAGCGGCGCGGCGGGATCCCCGCTCGGCGCGGGGACGCGATCGACGACGCGCTCGAGGAGGTCCTTCACGCCGAGCCCCGTCTTCGCGCTCGCCCGCAGGACTTCCTCGCGCTCGAGGAGGAGGACGTGCTCGATCTCCTCGAGGACCTCCTCCGGGCGGGACTGGACGAGGTCGATCTTGTTGAGCGCGGGGACGATCGTGAGGCCTCCCTCCATCGCGAGGTGGGCGTTCGCCACGGTCTGCGCCTCGACCCCCTGCGCGGCGTCGACGAGGAGGATCGCTCCCTCGCACGCCTGGAGCGATTTCTGGACCTCGTAGGAGAAATCGACGTGGCCCGGCGTGTCGATGAGGTTGAGCTGGTAGGCGATCTCCGCGCCGCTCGGGCTCTCGCGGTCGCGGGTCCGGTAGTCCATCGTGACGGCGGAGGCCTTGATCGTGATGCCGCGCTCGCGCTCGAGATCCATGTCGTCGAGGACGAGGTCCGCCTTCCCCCGGCCGCCGAGGGAGCCCGTGATCTCGAGGAAGCGATCCGCGAGAGTCGACTTCCCGTGGTCGATATGGGCGACGATGCAGAAGTTGCGGATTCGGCGGAGTTCCAAGGGAGGACAGGGGGTGCTAGCCGGGTCGCCTCGCCCCCCCCATGCGGCCGCCCGTTCCTTTCCGGCCTTCCAGGGCGGACCGGAGGGACCGGAGGGCGCGCCCCCGGTGACTGATCGCGTCTTTTTCCGCGGGGGGAAGCTCGGCGAAGGTACGGCCGAGCGGCGGATAGAAGAAGAGGGGATCGTACCCGAAGCCCCCGCGACCGCGAGGCGCCTCGAGGATCGTCCCCTCGACGGACTCCTCGACGCGCAGCGCGACATCCCCGGAAGGGTCGGCGACGGCGAGCGAGCAGACGAAGCGCGCCCGGCGGTCGGCCGTCCCCTCGAGGGCGCGGAGTAGCGCCGCGTTGTTCCGGGCGTCGTCCGCCGGCTCCCCCGCGTATCGCGCGGAGCGCACCCCCGGCGCTCCTCCCAGGGCCTCGACGCAGAGGCCCGAGTCGTCGGCGAGGGCCCAGCGCCCCGACGCCCGGGCGGCGGAGGTCGCCTTCTTCGCGGCGTTGGCGGCGAAGGTCTCGCCGTCCTCGACGACGGCAGGCAGGCCGCCCGCCTCCTCGGGGAGGAGGACCCGGATCGAGAGCCCCTCGAGGAGGCGCGCCAGCTCGGCCGCCTTCTTCGGGTTGGCGCTCGCGAGGACGAGATCGCCGGTCACTGCGTGAGACCGAGGACCTGGGCTTGCGCCTCGAAGAGCCTCTCGCAACCCCGGCGAGCCACCTCGAGCATCGACTCGAGCTCCGCGGGAGGAAGCGGGCGCTTCTCGGCTCCGCCCTGGATCTCGACGTACTCCCCCTCCTCCGTCAGGACGACGTTCATGTCCGCCTCGGCGCCGGAGTCCTCCGCGTAGTCGAGGTCGAGGTAGATCTCGCCGCCGACGAGCCCGACGGAGATGCCCGCGACGCGGGCGCGCAGCGGCCAGCGCGCGAGGATCCCGCGGCGATCGAGCTCCAGGAAGGCGTCGTAGAGAGCGACGGAGGCGCCGGTGATCGAGGCGACGCGGGTTCCCCCGTCGGCCTGGAGGACGTCGCAGTCGACCCAGATCGTGCGGTCGGGGAACGCCTTGAGGTCGACGACGGAGCGGAGCGCCCGCCCGAGCAGGCGCTGGATCTCGACGCTGCGGCCGTCCGTGCGGCTGCCGCGGCCGTCCCGCGTCTTGCGCGACCCGGGCGTGGCCGAGGGGAGCATCGCGTACTCCGCCGTGAGCCAGCCCTGTCCGGACCCGTAGAGGAACGGAGGGACGCCGTCCGCCACCATCGCGGTGCACAGCACGCGCGTCCGGCCCAGCTCCATCAGGACCGAGCCCTGCGCGAACTCCGTGAACCCCCGGGTGAACCGGAGCGGGCGCAGCTCGTCGGGCTTCCTTCCGCCGCTTCGCACGGGGCGGATTGTACGGAAATACGGAACCCGCTTCGTTTTTTTCACGTTTCGGGGGCCCTCGCGGCCGGAGATGATCGAATCCGACCCCGGACTCCCGGTGCGCAAACCCACCGCCACGCCGGTCGTGCTCCTCGCGGCCCTCGGCTGCGACGCGGGAACCCCGAGCGCCTTCCACCGGATCGACGTCGACCTCTCCTACGGAGGGAACGGGAAGCCCGGCTGGGTGCGGGCGGCGGACCTGGACGGAGACGGCGACGTGGATCTCGTGGCGGGAGGGGGGTTCGCGCTGTTCGCGTACGAGAACGACGGCACGAGCGCGCGATGGACCCGCCACGGGAACCTCGACCCGACGGGCCGGATGGGCGCGAACGGAGCCGTGCTCCTCGACGTGGACGGGGACGGAGATGCGGACGTCTTCTCCGCGCAGAATCTGGGCGCGCTCGGCTGGTGGGAGAACCCGGGCGGTCCGCTGAAGACCGCCGCGTGGCCGTTCCACGAGAGCCACCCCGGCTACGGCGGTTGGTTCGTCCACGACATGCTGTCCGCCGATCTCGACGGGGACGGCGAGGACCGGGAGGTCGTGGCGGCGCTCCAGGAGGGGTACTGGGAGGCGCCGGTCCGGATCGTCGGGCTCCTTCCCGGATCGGACCCGGAGAAGCCCTGGCGCGCGCTCCCGATCGACGGCCCGAGGCCGGGGCCGAACCACTGCCATGCGGGCCTCTCGCGCGGCGACGTCGACGGCGACGGCCGCGTCGACGTCGGCTTCGCGGACGGCTGGATCGAGGCCCCCGACGAACCGGGCGGGAACTGGACGTGGCGCCGCGTCGTGACCGACGTCTACGGGATCTCGAACAATCTGTTGCAAGATCTCGACGGGGACGGCGATCTCGATCTCGTGGTCTCCGGCGGGCATCACGGCCGCGGCGTCTTCTGGTTCGAGGCGCCCCGCGGACCGACCGCGGGGGCGTGGGCGAAGCACGTCGTCGATCCGGACGTCGTCCACCCCGAGGGGCTCCAGGCGGGCGATCTCGACGGCGACGGGGACGTCGACCTCGTCGCGAGCGAGCTCCACTTCGGCGAGGCGAAGGGCGAGCCCGGCTGGGGAGAGAAGGCGCACCAGGTGTTCGTCTACTGGAACGTCGGCACGCCGACCGCCCCTCGGTGGAAACGGGAGAACGTCGCGCCCGACGGCGCCCCCTGCCACCTCCTCCAGCTCGTGGACATCGACCGGGACGGACGGCTCGACGTCATCGCCGAGGGGGCGGGCTTCTCCTCGGTCACGGTCCTCGTGTCGCGGGTCGAGTAGATTCCCGGCTCGATGAAGACCCACGGCGGAAATGTGCGCGCCCGGAAGGACCGCACTCGGGGTCGGCGATCGAGGACGCACCTCGAGCCCGCGGCGTCGGAGTTTCACCCCTCGACGATCCGATACCTCCTCGAAGCCCCTCTCGATCACCGCAAGGGCCTCGGGCAGTACTTCACGCCGCGCACGGTCCGGGAGCGTCTCTTCGACCTGCTTCCCAGACTTCCCTACCGACGAGTCCTCGATCCCGCCTGCGGAACGGGCGAGTTCCTCGCGACCGCCGTCGACCGCCTTCCCGGAGCGGAGGTCTTCGGATGGGAGGTCGATCCGCGGCTCGCTGCGATCGCGCGGCGCGTGGCGCCGCGGGCGAAGGTCTTCCATCGCGATGCGTTGAACGAATCCTCGCGCGAGGCGGAAGCCTTCGATCTGGTCGTCGGGAATCCTCCCTACTTCGAGTTCAATCCCCACCCTTGCGTGCGCGGGCGGTTTCAGCACGTCCTCTCCGGTCGGGCGAATGTGTTCTCGCTGTTCTTCGACGTCGGCCTCTCCGTGCTCCGGGAGGGGGGAGTCCTGGCCTACGTCGTTCCGCAGTCGATGAACAACGGCGCCTACTTCCGGGCATTGCGAGAGTTCATCCTCGCGGAGGGCGGCGTGATCGCGCTGGAGCCCATCGCGGAGATGGACCTCTTCCACGACGCGCAGCAGACCGTGATGCTCCTCGTCCTCCGAAAGGGGCACGCGGGCTCCCGGTGCGTCTTCCGCAAGAACGACCTCGTGATCTTCTCGCCCGACGCGAGGCGCCTCGGGAAGGCGTTCGAGGGGAAGCGGACGCTCGCCGAGCTGGGATTCGTCGTCCGGACGGGGCGCATCGTGTGGAACCAGCACAAGGAGCGCCTGACCCGCGATCCCGTCGCCGGATTCCCCCTCATCTGGTCGCACAACATCGGCCCCGAGGGGCTTCGCTTTCCCGTGGAGCACCCCAAACGTCCCCAGTACGTGCGTGCGCCTGACCCGGACGTCGGGCCGGCGGTCCTCGTCAATCGCATCACGGGGGCCGCCTCCCGGGCGACGCTGCGCGCGGCCGTCGTGCCGGCGGGGATGAGGTTCTTCGCGGAGAACCACGTGAACGTCGCGTTCCCCCCGTCTTCGGGGAAGCTCGATCTCGAGGCAATCGCCGCCGCGATGCGGTCCCCCGAAGCGATCGAGGCGGCCCGCCTCGTCACGGGGAACACCCAGGTTTCCGCGAGGGAGCTCGCGGACCTCGTCCCGCTGCCCTATCCGATCTCGTAGAAGACGCCCTTCCAGGAGACGAGGACGCGGTCGCCCAGCGCGAGGTAGCGCGCGAGACCCGGCTCGCGCGCGAGGAGAGCGAAGTACTCGGGGGAGAGGAAGGCGATCTTCGTCACTTTCTCGCGGTCCTTGTCGGTGAAGGAGGCGTCGACCCAGACGGAGCCGACGAGATGGAAGGTCTTCCCCCCGACGCGCCGGACGAAGAGCTGGTTTGCGGCGATCCCCGCCTGCGCCTCGTCGCTGAAGCCGAGACGCGAGGCCCGGCCGGGGGCTCCCCCGACCCGCAGGGTCGCTCCGGGGGTGGTGGGCCCCGCAGGGGCGCTGGTGGCGCCCGCCCGATCCCGCGCCTCGAGGCTCCCCCCCACCGCGGCCTCGCCGGAGACGTCCCTTCCGAGACGGCGGAGCGCGTCCTCCGACTCCTCGGCCGACTTCTTCTCTCCCGCGGCGATATGACCGAGGAAGAAGTCGTCCGAGCCCGTAAGGACGGACGGTGCGTCGAGGGCGCCGTCGCCGTTGACGTCCGCGAACCGGAAGGCCTCCCGCCGCACCCCACGCGCGTCCGCGAGCCGGTGTCCCTCCTCGAGGACGAGGTAGGAGGTGTAGGGGGTGACGATGCCGTGCTCGCGTCCGATGCGGCGGATCTCCTCGATCAGCTCCGAGTTACTCCCCCGGAGCCGGATCTCGTCGAGGAGGAAGCCGACCTTGCGGTCCGCCCAGATCGCCCGGACGGAGTCGTTCGCCTCGTCGTTCTTCGGGAGGCTCACGTCGTAGACCCAGCGCCGCTCCGCGTCCCCGAACCGCCCCGTGAGGACGACCGCCGTGGCGCCCTCGCCGCGGTAACGCCCGACGACGAGGAGTTGCCCGCCCTTGAAGAGGTCGGGCATCTTCTTCGGATAGACGTCGAACGCGTCCGCCGCGGCGCACGTGACCGTGACGCCGGCGAGGACGGGGCTCGAGACCTTGTCGAGCAGCGAGGCGACCTTCACCTCGATGTCCTCCTCGGGTCGCACGTACTCGCGCGCGGCGCGCGTCTCCTCCGCGATCGTGTCGAGGAGGCGCGTGTTCACGTCCGCGCCGACGCCGAAGACGAAGACCCGGGTTCCCGCCTCGTTGCGAGAGCGAACGTTCGAGAGGATCTCCTTCTCGTCCGTCGTCCCGACCGTCGGGAGGCCGTCCGTGAGGAAGAGCACGAGCCGGAGCCTCCCCCCTTCCGTCCGCCCGGCGAGCGCGCGCGCGAGCCCCTCGTCGATGTTCGTCCCGCCGCGCGCCTCGAGGTCCCCGATCCAGCGGCGCGCCGCCGCGAGGTTCTCCTCGTCAGCCTCGACCGGCCCCGCGCGGAAAGAGTCCGCCTCCGTCGAGAACCGGACGAGATTGAACCGATCGGCGGGGCGCAGCCGCGCGAGGGCCTGGCGGAGGGCCCCCTTCGCCTGGTCCATCTTCTCCCCCGACATGCTCCCCGAGGTGTCGAGCACGAAGACGAGATCCTTCGGCTGGATCTTGTCGGGCTCGAGGTCGAACCGCGGGGAGAAGAGGGCGAGGAAGTACCCCGGCTCGCCCGATCGACGGTGGAAGAGGGGGAGGAACCCGAACTCGCCGTCCGCGGGCGTCACGTAGAGGACGAGGTCGCGGTCCGGGAGGATCTCGGAGGCCTCCATCGTCGCGCGCGCACGCCGCTCGCCGTCGCGCCGGACCTCGACCTTGTGGGAGGGGGAGTAGATCGCCGCGAGCGACCCGCTCGCCTCGATCGTCGCGTCGAAGACGAGGGACCGCAGGCCCCCGGGCGCGACCGGCGCGAGCGAGAGCGGCAGCCGGTACTCGAACGCCTTCGCGACGGTCGGGAGCACGCTCGTGTACTCGAGCCGCACCCGCGCCTCGCCGTTCGCCGGGACGGGGAACGCGGAGACGCGCACGCACCCCTTCCCCATCCACTCGAGGAGCGCCGGATCGCGCCGTCGCCGCACGATGTCCTCGTAGATCCCGCGCGCCTTGTCGCGGTCGAGCAGCTCCCCCTTCACCGGCTTCCCGTCGATCGTGAGGGCGAAGTCGGAGACGAAGGCGCCGTCGGGAAGGGGATAGAGGTAGACCTCCTCGACCTCCCGCGGCGCGAAGTTGCGGAACACCTGCTCGACCTCCGTCACGGCCGCGGCGTCCGTGATCCGCACCGTGGCACGGACCGATTGCAGCACCACGCCGGGCGCCGGCGCCGGGACGGGATGCGGCCGCACGAACACGTCCTGCGCCGCCGCCGCCGGACCGAGGAGGAGGATCGCGCAGCCGAGGGTTCGACTCTTCGAGAGCATCGTCGATCTCCGAGGTTTTCGCCGGGGGGCGCGGGCCCGCTCGGGCCGTCGAGCCTCCCTGCAAGGAACGGTCCCCCCTGGGACGCGGTTTGGCGGGCCCGGTTCTCGGGGAGCGGTCAGCGCCCGGCGAGGGAGAGGACCCCCTCGCACGGGAGGGCGCGAACGCCCGCCAGGGCCCGGATCCGGAGCCCCTCGCGGAAGGAGAGCCCCTCGAGCCGCCCGGAGACCTCGCCGTCCGGCAGCCGAGCCTCCACGTCCCGCCCCACGAGGCCGAGGAGCGCGACGAACTCCTCCTCGAGGGCGCCGGCGTTCCCCTCGCGTAACGCCCCCTCCCGCTCCTCGAGCGCCCCGAGGAAGCGCTCCGCGAGCGAGCCGAGGTCCACGGCACACCCCGTCTCCTCCCGGACCGTCGTGAGAGTCTCCCGCAGGCTCTCGGGGAAGTCCACCCGGTGGGAGTTCGCGTTGAGGCCGACGCCGACGACGTAGACCGATCCGGAGCCGGGGCGCGAGCGGGCCTCGACGAGGACTCCGGCCACCTTCCGCCCGTCGAGGAGGACGTCGTTCGGCCACTTGAGCGACGGCGAGAGACCGGTCCCCTCCCGCACCGCGGCCGCCACGGCGCATCCCCCGGCGGCCGTGAGCCCCGCGACCGGATGCGACCCCGCGGGAGGGACGAGGAGGACGGAGGCGAGGAGCGAGGTCCCGGGAGGAGAGACCCACGCCCGTCCGCGGCTCCCGCGCCCGCGGGCCTGGAAGGAGGCGAGGACGACGAGGCCGTCGACGTCCTCCGGGCGCGCCGCCTCCTCGAGCGCCTTCCAGGCGAGGTCGTTCGTCGAGTCGACCTCGCCGAAGGAGAGGAGCCGGCGCCCGATCCGCCGGCCGGCGAGGCGGCGGCGGAGATCGTCGGCGGGGAAGGGCTCGATCTCGCGGGGCGGCGGGCCGCCGCTCACGCGAGCAGCGCGGCCTTCGCCTGCTCGAACTGGCTGCGCAGCCGCGCGGTCACGTTCGAGATGATCTGGCAGACCCGCGACTCCGTGAGCGAGAGGAGCTCCCCGATCTCGCGCATCGTGAGCGCCTGCTCGTAGTAGAGCCGCAGGATGTAGCGCTCCTTCTCGGTGAGCGGACCCAGCAGGCGGTCCATGATGTCCTTGCGCTGGAGGACGCCGACGGGATCGGGCTCGCGGTGATCCTCGAGCACGTCGATCTTCTCCATCGGGTGATCCTCCTCCTCGTCCCAGGCGTCGGAGAGGGAGAAGATCGCCTTCGGCTTCGCCTCGCGCAGCTCCGCCTGGAGCTGGCTCAGGTCGAGGCCGAGGGAGCGGGCGAGCTCGTAGGTCGTGGGCTCGCGCCCGAAGCGCGCCTCGAGGTCGCGCCAGGCGCGCTCGAGCCGGCTCGCCTTCACGCGCACGAGCCGAGGCACCCAGTCCTGCGCGCGCAGTTCGTCGAGGATCGCGCCCCGGATGCGGGTCGTGCAGTAGGTCTTGAACTTGATGCCGCGCGAGAGGTCGAACCCCTCGATCGCGTCCATGAGGCCGAAGAGCCCCGCCGAGCAGAGATCGTCCAGCTCGATCGACTTCGGAAGCGTCTGGAGGAGACGCTCGGAGATGTAGCGGACGAGGGGGCGGTACTTCTCGATGAGCTGGTTGCGGAGATCCGTGTCCCCCTTCGCCTTGTAGGCCCGCCACAGCTCGTCCGTCGACTGCTCCTCCGCGTCCCCGGCGGGACGCGTCGCCCGCTTCGGGCGCGGCCGGGGGATCGTGGGGAGGGGGCGAAGCCGGTCCGACCGGCCTCGTGCGCTCGTGGTGCGCGAACGCGTCGTCATAGGCCTCCTTCTCGGCGGGCGATGCGACGGGAACGGGGGGTGGCCCTGCCCTTCCGCTCCCGGCGCCGGACGGGAGAGATCGATCTATCGGCCGTCCGGGTCCCCCCCTTTAGCCCTCCTCCCCGTACCGGATCAAGGAGTGGATCCGGCGCCCGCGGAGGCGCTCCCGCCCCTTCAAGAAGGCGAGCTCCACGACGAAGGAGCAGGCGGCGATCTCCCCCCCGAGCCCCTCGACGAGCTTGCAGGAGGCCTCCATCGTCCCCCCCGTGGCGAGGAGGTCGTCGACGAGGAGGACCCGTTCGCCGGGCCGGACGGCGTCCTCGTGGATCTCGACCGTGTCCGTCCCGTACTCGAGCGCGTAGGACTCCGCCCGGGTCTTCCAGGGGAGCTTCCGGGGCTTGCGGATCGGGACGAATCCGGTCCCGAGGTGCGTCGCGAGGGCCGCGCCGAAGAGGAACCCGCGCGACTCGATGCCGACCACGGCGTCGACCTTCCCCTTCTCGAGAGGCGCGGCGAGCCCCTCGACGGCCGCCCGGAACCCCTCCGGATCGCGCAGCAGCGGGGTGATGTCCTTGAAGACGATGCCCGGCTTCGGGAAGTCGGGGACGTCGCGAATGAGTCGCTCGAGTCGGAGGGCCATGTCGGCTTCGGGGGGGGCGGGACAATCTACAGGAAAAAGGGGTCAGGCTACTTTTCGGGGTCTGGCACCTTTTCCGGCTCGGCGGAAAAGGTGCCAGACCCCTTTTGCGAAAAAGTAGCCTGACCCCTTTTTCCTTCACATCTCCTCAGGCGCCTCGACCCCGAGCAGCCCGAGCCCGATCCGCAGCGTGCGGCGCACCCCCTCGACGAGGAGGAGGCGCGCGCGGTGGAGAGGCTCCTCGACGCCGATCACGCGGTGGTCGCGGTAGAACGCGTTCGCCACCGTCGCGAGGTCGAGGAGGTAGCCGGCGAGGAGGGAGGGCTCGTGCCGCGCGCCGGCCTCGCCGACGATCCGGGGGAAGTCCGCGAGCCGCCCCAGGAGCGCGCCCGCGTCGCGCAGTCTCTCGAAGTCGATCCCCTCCGCCCCCGCCTCGGCGCCCGCCTTGCGCACGATCGAGCCGAACCGCGCGTGGGTGTACTGGAGGTAGGGGCCCGTCTCCCCGTCGAAGTTCAGCACGGCATCCCAGTCGAAGTCGACGTCCTTCACGCGCGACGTCTTGAGGTCGTGGAAGACGACGGCGCCGATCCCGACGGCGCGCGCGACCCCCTCGACGTCGGCGAGGTCGGGGTTCTTCTCGGCGACGATCCGGCGCACCCGCTCGACCGCCGAGAGGAGGACCTCCTCGAGGTAGACGACGTTCCCGGCCCGGGTGCGCATCTTCCCCTTCGGATCGAGGAGGAGGCCGAAGTCGACGTGGACGACGTCCTCCGCCCAGGGAGGCCCGAGCCGCCGGAGCACCGCCCGGAGCTGGCGGAAGTGGAGGCGCTGGTCCGAGCCGACGACGTAGAGGGCCTTCCAGAAGTCGAACTCGCGCTTGCGGTCGAAGGCGGCGGCGAGGTCGCGCGTCGCATAGAGCGTCGTCCCGTCCGCCGTGCGCAGGATGCAGGGAGGCATCTTCTCCTCCGTGAGATCCACGACGAGCGCCCCCTCGCTCTCCGTCGCGATCCCCGCACCGACGAGCCGCTCGATCGTCGGGGCGAGATGCGTCTCGTAGTGGGACTCGCCCCGGATCTCGTCGAACCGGACCCCGAGCATCCCGTAGATCCGGTCGAACTCGCGCAGGCTGAGCTCGCGGAGTCTCCGCCAGAGCCCCCGCTCCTCGTTCTCCTTCCCGCTCTCGAGCGCGAGGAAGGCGGCGCGCGCCTCCGCGACGAGCGCCGGGCCGTCCGGTCCCTTCTCCTCCTCGTGGAAGCGGACGTAGATCTCGTGGAGGTGCGCGATCGGGTCCGTCTCGAGCCGCGAGAGGTCGCCCCAGCGCCGGAGCGCCACGATGAGGCGCCCGAACTGCATCCCCCAGTCGCCGAGGTGGTTGACGCCGACGCAGCGGTGGCCGCCGTGCGCGAGGATCCGGTAGATCGCCGCGCCGATCACCGTCGAGCGGAGGTGGCCGACGGAGAAGGGCTTCGCGATGTTCGGCGAGGAGAAATCGAGGACGACGGTGCGGCCCCGTCCCTCCTCCGATCCCCCCCACCGGTCCCCCTCGGCGAGGATCGCGGGCAGCACCTCTGCGGCGAGAGCCGCGCGGTCGATCGTGAAGTTGACGTAGGGGCCCGCCGCGCGGACCTCGACGTCCTCGATCTTCCCGGAGAGGGCGCCCGCGATCGCGGCGGCGATCTTCGGCGGCGGTTCGCGCCGCTCCTTCGCGAGGCCGAAGCAGGGGAACGCGAGGTCGGCGATCGCGCGGTCGCGGGGGCGCTCGAGGACGATCGACTCGGGGGGCTTGGCGGTCGCCTCCGCGAGGAGGGAGAGGATGCGTCGGCGGAAGCGCTCCATGGTCAGAGGGCGCCGAGGCGGCGCGCGGCCGCGAGGAAGACCGCGCGGAGGTTCTCGTGCGGGATCCGCTCCCGAGCCTCCTCGGACGCGAACCACCCCGAGCGATCGTGCTCGTCGGAGAGAGTGCAGGCCTCCTCCTTCGCCCGCCCGAGGAAGTAGACGACCTCCTTCAGCGGAGCGGAGGGGGGCGGCGGGCTCGGCGCCCGGAGCGAGCCCCGGTACCGGATCGTCTCCCGGAAGCCGGGGTCCACCTCGACGTCGACGATCCCCGTCTCCTCCCGAAGCTCTCGCCGCGCACCCGCGAGGTCTTCCTCGCCGGGCTCGAGGTGGCCCTTCGGGAACCCCCACTCTCGATGCGCCGGGTTGTGGAGGAGGAGGAAGCGCGCCGCTCTCCCCTCTCCGCAGAAGAGGACGAATCCGGCGGCGCGCCGCGGTGCGGGACTTCGGGAGGAGACGTCCACCGAGGTGGGAGTCTAACGAACCTCACGAGGGAGACCGCCCGGCGGCTTGGGAGAATCATGGTGTTCCCGCGGTAGGAGGATAGGGGTAGGCTCGAGCCTGCGCCTGGAACCTTAAGGAGTCATCGTGAGGACCACCGTGACGCGGATGGTGTGGACGTCGGGGTTTGGAATCGCCCTCTCCGTCGCGGCTCTCGCGCAAGGAAGCGTCTGGGTCGTCGACGACACTCCCGGCCCCGGCGTGGACTTCGCCTCGATCCAGGCGGCGGTCACCGCCGCGGCAGACGGCGACGTGATCCTCGTTCGGGATGGAACCTACGCAGGTTTTTCTCTCGGCAGCACCTCGCTCGCACTCATCGCCGACACGGCCGCGACGGTGACCGTGACGGGGACGGTTTCCATCTACCCCTCGCTCACCGCCTCGATCGCGCTCCGTGGATTCGACGTCGCCCCCGTTGTCTCGAATCCGGGCGCCCCTCAGGCGCTGAACCTCTCGGGGTGGGGCGGGCCGGTCTGGATCGAGGACTGCACCTTCACCGGGCACTGCGCCATCCAATTCACGTCCCGCGTGACCTTCGTTCGGTGCACGTTCACGGGGACTTCCGTCGGAATGCCGAACCTCCCGTTCGCCGTCTGGGCGTCGAACGCGTCCATCCAGATCTTCGACTCGACTCTCCAGGGGGCGACCGGGGACGACGCGATGCTCATGGACGGCGGAACCCTTTTCGCCGCCGGATCGAGCTTCGTGGGAGGGGCCGGCGCGAACTGCTCCCCGCTCTGCCTCCCCTTCGGGTGCTTCTGCGGCCCCTGCGGGAGCGGCGGAAGCGGCCTCCACCTCATGGGCGCGAACCCTCTGGTGGTCGAGTGGCAATGCACCTTTGTCGGCGGTACCGGAGGCCTCCCGACCGCCCCTCCCTGCACTCCCGGGGCGCCCGGGTTTCCGATCTTCATAGAGACCGGCTCCGTGACGAGCCTCCCCGGATCGGCCCGCCACCTCGAGGTCTCGAGCCCCGTCCGCGAGCTTCAGTCCGTCCTCCTCTCCTACGACGGCTCCCCGGGCGACTTCGTCCTTCTCCTCTTCTCCATGACCTACGACCCCGTTCCGGTCCCTCTCTGCGCCGGATACCTCCTCCCCTCGTTCCCGATCGCCGTCTTCCAGGGAGCGATTCCCCCCTCGGGAAACCTGGCCGTCTCGATTCCCGTCCCCGAGCTCGGCCCCGGCTTCGAAGGCGCGATCGTCTACACGCAGGCGGTCTTCGGCACGCCGTCCGATCCGTGCAATCTCTCCTCCGGCTCGGCACTCGTCCTCCTCGACCAGGCGTTCTAGCCCCTCCCCCCCGATCCGTTCCTCCCGGTCGCGGCCGCCGTTATCCTCGCCGCGATGTCGGGACCGAGTCGCGCCCCTCGCACCGTCCGCGCCGTCGAGGAGGTCGGACCCGCCTGCTTCCGGATCGCGGTCGAGTTTCCCGAGCCGCCCTCCGCCGTCGAGCCGGGCCAGTTCTTCATGCTCCGCCGCGCCGACGGTCAGGGCCCGCTCCTCCCCCGCCCGTTCAGCCTCGAGAGGCTCGGGGACGGGCTCGCGTCCTTCCTCGCGAAGGTGATCGGACCGGGCACTCGCGCGCTCGCCGCGCTCCGCCCGGGCGAAGGGCTCGTCCTCACGGGACCCCTGGGGCGCGGGTTTCCTCCGGTCCGCCCCGACGACGGGGCGGTGCTCCTCGCCGGGGGCATCGGCATCGCGCCCTTTCCCCACGTCGTCGAGCGCGCGCGCGCCGCGGGGGTCTCGCCCCGCGCTCTCACCCTCGTCTTCGGCGCCGCGTCCGGCGACCAGCACTACGCGCTCCCGCTCTTCGAGTCGTACGGGATCCGGATCGTCCTCGCGACGGACGACGGCTCGAGGGGATTCCGCGGGAACGCGCTCGCCGCCTACGAGGCCGAGGTGGAGGCGCGGCGGATCGACGCGCGGGCGCCCGTCTTCGCCTGCGGGCCGGAGCGGATGCTCGAGGCCGTCGCGCGCCGCGCCCGGGAGAAGGATCGCCGCGCCCACGTCTCCCTCGAGACCTTCATGGCGTGCGGCGTCGGGATCTGCAACGGGTGCGCCGTCCCCGTCGAGCCGGGCGCCTTCGACGGCTGGCCCTACGCGAAGGCGTGCCGCGAGGGGCCCGTCTTCGACGCGCGGTTGTTGAGGGGCGAAAAGGGGTCAGGCACCGTTTCCGCGGACGGAAACGGAGCCTGACCCCTTTTCACTCACCGCCCCGCGCGGACCGCGGCGAGCGCTTCGCGGGCGAGCGGCGCGTTCGGATGGTCTGGATCCGCGCGCAGCGCGTGCTCCCAGGCGGCCGCCGCCTCGGGGCGCCGGCCGAGGTGGTAGAGGGCCTGCCCGAGGCGCATCGCGGCGTCGAAGTGGGTCGGGTCCGCCTCGAGGGCCTCCTGGAAGGCCTCGACGGCGCCGGACAGGTCGTCGCGGGCCTGGAAAACGGCGCCCAGGGAGGCCCAGGCCTGTGCGTGGCGCGGGTGGATCTCGAGGGCCTTCCGGACCTCCGCCTCCGCCGCGTCGAGGTCCCCCCTCAACTGCGCCGCGGCGCCGAGACCGACGTGCGCCTCCGGGCTCTGCGGATCCCACTCGACGACGAGGCGGAAGATCGCCTCGGCCGTCGAGGGCGACCTCTCCTCGATCTCGATCCATCCCTTCAGGAGGTTCGCCTGCGTGCGGTCGTTGCGCACGACGTGGAAGCGCCGCCCGTCGACGGCGAGCGAGGCGTCGACCTCCGCCGACGCCGCCTCCCACATCGCGCGCCGGCGCCGTGGATCCGTCTCCCGCTGGGCCCGCTCGGCGTAAACCCGCGCGAGGCTCCAGCGCACCGTCGCCGAATTCGGCGATCGCTCGCGCGCCGCCTCGAAGAAGGCGACCTCGTCCCGGTAGTCCCGGTTCCGGTCGTGGACGACGAGGGCGTAGATCCCCGAGAGGGCGGCGAGCGCCGTCCCCCCCACGCGGGCGACCCGCGGGTTCCCGCGCCTCCCGAGGAGACGCGCGACGCCCGCCGCGAGCGCGACGCAGAACCCGAACGACGGGATGTAGGCGAAGCGCTCCGAGAGCGGGAACTGCCCGAGGGCCTCCGCGCGCAGCACGACCGGGAGCGACGAGACGAGGAGGAAGGCGCTCCCCGTCCCGACGAGCGTCCCCGCGCGACGCGCGACGAACCGGAGGAAGAGGAGATAGGCGGCGCCGACGGCGATCGGGACGAGGACTTGCGCATCCGTCGGCGCGAGATCGAATCGCAGCACCCGGAACGTCTGGGGCTCGAACGGGAGGAAGAGGACCCGCAGGTACCCCGCGAACAGCTCGAACGGGAGGGTCCAGGCCCGCCAGGCCTGCGCTGCCTCGAGCCCGAGATGGGTCGGCGAGCGAAGCAGGCCGGCGCTCCACTCCCCGAACGCGTGGACTCGGAGTACCAGATAGGCCGCCGTCGCGACGGCGACGGGGAGGAGGGCCGCGAGGCGCCGCCGTGCGCCTTCGACCCGGACGCGGCCCGTCGCGAGATCGAGGGCGAAGGCGACCGGAAGCAGTACCAGCGCCATCTCCTTCCCGAGGAGGGCGAGGAAGGCGAGCGCCGCAGTCGCGAGGCCGAGAGAAGCGCGGCGCGCCGGGCCTCCGCCGGACGCGTGGTGCGCGACCAGCGCCGCGAAGAAGAAGACGGCGCAGGAGACGTCGGAGATCCCGGAGACCCAGGTGACGCTCTCCGTGTGGATCGGGTGGAGCGCGAAGAGGAGCGCGGCCGCGAACGCGATCCCGGGGGCGGCACCGAGGCCCCGCGCGAGGGCGAGGACGAGGAGGCTCGCCGCCGCGTGGGCGAGGAGGTTCACGAGGTGGTACCCCCAGGGCTCCGTGCCCGAGAGCGTCCACCCGGCCGTGAAGAGCAGCGTGACGAGGGGGCGGTAGAAGCCGATCTGCTTCGCCTCGAGGGGGTTCACGACGTCCCAGAACCCCAGCGTGAACGCCTCGCCCAGGCCCACGGACCCCCGGATGTGGACGTTTCGGACGACGAGCTCGTGGTCGTCGTAGACGAATCCCGCCCGGAGCGCGTTCCCGTACGCGAGGGCGATCGCGGCGAGGAGCGCGACGGAGCCCCAGCGGGAGAGGCGGCCTCCCGCGCGAGGGGACGCCGCCTCGGTCGCCCCGGTCCGCGGGGTCAGGGGATGGTGACGCTGCGGACGAGGCTCGTCGGCAGGGGGAGGTTCCCGAACGGGTTGTTCGTGCTCACGCCGACGAGCTGGAAGAAGAGGGTGCCCGAGAGCGTCATCGGCGCGATGTTGAACGAGATCTGGGAGATCCCCGCCGCGTTCGGGGGCGGCGTCGGGAGGAAGGAGAGCGCGGTGAAGTTGTTGCCGAGCCCGAGGCTCACGATCCCGGGGAGGTCCGAGGGGACGTTCGAGGCGCTGAAGACGAGGATCGGACTGAAGCCGAGAGGCGTCGCCATCCGCGCGAGGAAGGTCTGGCCGGGGAGCTGGACGCTCGCGCCCGTGTCGAGCACGGGGGACGCGACCGCGGCCACGGTGACGGCCGAGGGGCAGGAGGTGCCGCCGACGTTGACGAGGCGCACCGTCTTGACGCCGAGCGTCGAGGCGAGGGGGAGCGTGAAGCGGACCTGGGAGTCGCTGAGCACGGTGAACTGCGAGGGCCCCAGCATCGTCCCGTCGAACTCGACGGCGGTGACCGTCGAGTACTGGGCCGAGGAGGCGCACGGCGGCATCGTCGGGATGCACGACAGCGTCGCCGCGCCGGCCGGAGCGGTCACGGTCACCTCCCCCTGCGGGACCCCGAAGACCGGGATCGGGCTCGGCGCGACCGTGCCGATGCACTGGACGCAGGGCATCCCGTTCCCTCCCTGGATGAAGTGGATCGGACGCCCGTTGCTGAGCGTGTTCCCCGTCGTCGCCGCACCGACCTTCACGAACACGTCGCCGTCGGAGACGTCGCAGGGCGGGATGACGGTGAGGAAGGTCCCTCCCCCCGTCGAGGGGACGGGGCCGACGACGATCGGCATCGTCTCTCCGGTCATCGGGTCCGTGGAGACGCCCCCGCGATTGAACCAGACGAAGTTCGTCGTCGGGTGGAAGTTGATCCCCTGGACCACGAGCGGCTGCTGGACGATCGGCTGCCCGACGAACTGGAGGATGCGGGGCTTCGTCGGGGAGGAGACGGCGTAGATCGTCTGGACGCCGAGGATGTCGTCCTGCGCGAGCGAGCGTCGGCTCACCGAGTCGGGGCCCGAGTTCACCATTCCGAACATCGTCGCGCCCATGACGGCGGAGGGGAGGAGCCCGAGCGCCTGGCCGAGCTGCAGCGTCACGATCCCCTGGATGTCGTAGCGGAGATCGAACGGAGGGAGCGTTCCCACGCCGTCGAACCAGGGGAAGTCGGGGCTGAGCAGGATCCGCCACCCCATCGCCGTCGCCGCCCCTCCCGCCTCGGTCCCGATCGTGAGGCCGATCACGCCGCCCCCCAGCGAGACGGGAGAGCGGGAGATCGTGCGGGACTGCGGGGCCGTCCCGACCTGGTCGGCGAGCCCCTGCCAGACGAAATCGAAGTTGGCGCCTCCGGACCCCAGCCCGTCGGGGAAGACCTGGGTCGGGTCGCCGAGCCCCTGTCCGTTGTGCATGAACGAGCCCCACTCGACGCCCGCCTTCCAGCAGGCGAGCGCGGGGCCGATCGCACCGGGGAAGTTCGGATCGGGAGTGAAGTTCGTGTTCTCGTTCGGGAGCCAGTTGTTGAAGCAGCGGAAGTCGCGCACCGCCGTCGTGAGGGAGAACCCCGCCAGCGTGAACGCGGCCGAGGGACCCGGCAGGGACAGGAGGACCCCTGCCGCGAGCGCGCCGAGCGCGAGGCCGGTGCGGACGACGTTTCGGAGGGCCTTCATCGCACCCCCTCCGCGGACGCCCGGATCTCGGCGATGTCCGATCGGAGGTCGGCGAGCGTCCGGCTCCGCTCGATCGCGTAGCCTTCCCCGCGGCCGAGCGCGATCTCGCCGCGCGGGCCCCCCTCGAGCCGGAAGAGACCGGCGTGGGATCCGACGAGGGAGGTCATCCCGGTCCCCCCCATCGTCGGGGAGAAGACGTGGAAGGCGACCACCCGGCGGCCGATCCGGAGATCGGCCGGGCTCGGCGCCTCGGGGACCCGCGTCGTGCGCCCCTCGAACGTCCCCCCGAGGAAGGAGACGACGACCTCCTCGGACTCGCCCGTGTAGAGGTTCTCCCCGGCGATCCGGACGTGCGTGAACGTCCAGGGTCCCCACCCCTCGCCCGCGCGCTCGGACGTGGTGACCTCGAGGATCGTCCCCGCCACGGCGCCCTCCGTCTCCTTCACGATCTTCGGCAGGTCGTAGCGGACGACGGCCGCCCCGAAGGCGGGGGCGCAGATCAGGAGGGCGGCGGCGGCCGCCCCCCCCAGCGGACGGCGATGGCGCATGGGGGAACCTCTCCGAGCCAAGGATATTCGTTGTCGCGACGTCCGAGAATAGGCCGTGCCCGGGCCCGTGGTAACCGTTCAGAGCACGTCCAAAAACCCCGCCTGGCTTCGGCCGGCTGCGCCCGCACCGTGCATCGTCGGGCCTCCTGCGGCGTATTTCCCCGGAAATACGCCTCGTCGGCCCTCCTTGCCCGACGCTGGCTCGCTCGGCCTCGGGCCGACGGCCGGGTTTTCGGACGTGCTCTTATCCCTCCGCCCCTTTCGAGCGCCTCCAGAGTTCCTGGAGGGTCGCCGGATCGCACTCGCCGAGGGGAGCCGGGGCGTTCGCCTCGAGCCAGCGGAATCGGGCCCCGAACCGCTCGACGGCCCGCCGCAGCGCGATCTCGGCGTTCGCCCCCGCCTTGCGCCCGCAGGCGGCGGCGGCGAAGAGGAGATCGCCGAGCTCCTCCTCGATCCGGGCCGGATCCCCTACCGAGGCCGCCTCGCGGAACTCCGCCCACTCCTCCTCGACCTTCCGCGCCGCCCCCTCGAGATCCGCCCAGTCGAAGCCGACCCGGGCCGCCTTCTCGCCGGTGCGGAACGCCCGGAGCAGCGCCGGGAGCGCCGCCGGGACGCCCGCGATCGCCGAGCGGTCCTCCAACCCCTCCTTCTCCTCCCGCTTGATCGTCTCCCAGTTGCGGAGCACGTCCCCGACGCCGGAGACCTTGACGTCGCCGAAGACGTGCGGGTGCCGGCGCACGAGCTTCGCCGCGACCGACTCCGCGCTCGCCCCGATCGAGTGGGGACCCGACTCCTCGGCGATCCTCCCGAGGAAGAAGAGGACCATCAGGAGATCTCCCGCCTCCTCCGCGACGCGGCCGACCTCGCCGCCCGCGATCGCGTCGACGACCTCGTACGCCTCCTCGAGCACGAAGGGGGCGACGGAGGGGATCGTCTGCGCCCGATCCCAGGGGCAGCCCCCGGGCGAGCGCAGCCGGTCCACCGTCTCGTAGAGCCGCGCGAGCGAGGCGAGGATCCCCTCCTTCCCGTCGCGACGGGCGGGGGGGGGATCCGATTTCGGCGCCGCCGAAGCTCGGCGGCTCTCCGGCGCCTCGGTCAGGGAATCTGGACGGAGCGCACTCCGCTCACGGGGAGGGGGAGAGAGCCGAACGGGTTGTTCACGTTCACGCCGACCATCTGGAAGTAGATGGTGCCGCCGCCCGGCACGGGCGCGATCGGGAAGCTCACCTGCGAGACGCCCGCGGAGTTCGGCAGCGGCGTCGGGATGAAGCTGAGGAGAGTGAAGTTGTTCCCGAGCCCGAGGCTCACGATCCCCGGAAGGCTCGACGGCAGGTTGGAGGCGCTGAAGGTCAGGACGTGCTGGAACCCGAGAGGCGCCGCCATCGTCGCGGTGAAGGTCGACCCCGGGAGCTGCACGGCGGGCCCCGTGTCGAGCGCCGGCGTCGTCACGGGCTGGACGTTGATCGAGAACCCGCACGAGATCCCGCCCGTGTTCACGAGCTTGACGTCGCGCGGCCCGAGCGTCGTGAAGAGGGGGAGCGGGAAGCGGATCTCCTGGTCGCTCACGAGGAGGAACTGCCCGGCCCCGAGGATCGCCGTCCCGACGCGCACCTCCGTCACCGTCGAGTACTGCGCGGGCGTCGCGCAAGCAGGGTTCTGCGGTAGGCACGACATCGTCGGCTGCGGCCCGGTCGTCGGGTGCAGCACCACGATCTCGGTGGGCGGGTTCGCGAGGACCGGCGGCGACGCCGGCGTGGCGCTCGCGATGCACTGGATGCAGGGCGTCCCGTTCGCGTTCGTGAACGTGATCGGCATCCCGTTCGAGAGGGTCGAGCCGCTCGTCGAGGACCCCACCTTCACGAAGACGTCGCCGTTCTTCACGCTGCACGGCGGGATCACCGTGATCTGGGTCCCCCCGTTCGTCGAGGCGAGGTTCGTCACCTTGATCGGGTTCTTGTCCGCGCCGCCGTCGTTGAACCAGACCTCGTTCCCGGTCGGGGCGAAGTTCTGGCCGAAGACGACGAGCGGCTGCTGGGCGGCGAGGATCCCCTGGAATCCGAGGATCCGGGGCTTCGTCGGCGACTTGATCCCGTAGTTCGCGCGGATCCCCGCGATGTCGTCGCTCTCGATCGAGCGGAGCGTCGCGCTCGGCGGGCCGTTCGTCGTTCCGGGGAACATCGTCGCCGTCGGCTGGATCGTGTCGTGGGCCTGTCCCGCCGCGTGGCCGAGCTCGTGGGTGACGATTCCCTGGAGGTCGTAGCGCGGATCGAGGGCGGGGATCGGCCCCGGGCCGTCGAACCAGACGACGTCGGGGACGCACTCGATGTGCCAGCCGAGGTTCCCCATCATCCCGCCCGGAAGGGTCACGGCGAGCACGCCCGGCGGATAGGGGTTCGGGTCGACGCGGTGGACGATCTTGTCGTTCGGGTCCGCGGGCGCGCCGGGCATCATGTCCGGCGGCGCGATCGCCTCGCCGAGCCAGACGAAGTCGAAGTTCGCCCCGCCGGAGCCGAGCCCGTCGGGGAGGGGCTGCGTCGGATCGCCGGCGCCGGTCCCGTTGTGGAGGACGGACGCCCACTCCGTCGCCGCCTTCCAGATGGCGAGAGGCGCTCCCACGGCGCCCGGGAAGTTGGTGTTGGGCGTCTGGTTCTGGTTCTCGATCGTGAGGAAGTCGTTGTAGACGCGGAAGTCGCGGACCGTCGTGTTGAGGCTGTTCCCGAGGAGCATGTAGCCCGGGGCGGCGGTCGGGAACGCGAGGAACGCCGCCGCGGCGGCGGAGATCCCGAGGGGAATCCAGCGCGCGGTCTTCACGGCTAGCCTCCCCTCTTCCCGCCGCGGCGCGACTCGACCTCGGCGCGCAGCGTGGCGACCCGGCCGCGCAGCTCCGCGAGGGAGGCGCTCCGGTCGACGGCGAACCCTTCGCCGCGTCCGATCACCACCTCTCCCTTCGGCCCCGCCTCCACCCGGAAGATCCCGCCGAAGGACGCGTAGATCCCTTCCATCCCGACGCCCCCCATCGTCGGGGACCACTTGTGGAAGACGACGACGCGGTGGCCGACCCGCACGTCCTCCGGGTTCGGCATGTCGGGGTGCCGCTGGTCGTAGCCCTGGTGCACCCCGCCGAAGTAGGAGACGATGCGCACCGTCTCCTTCCCCGTGAAGAGGTCCTCCCCGACGATCCGCAGGTGCGTGTAGACCCGCGCGATCGTGTTCGGGGGCTCCTGCCAGGTCGTCCACGCCTCGACGATCCGACCTGCGACCGCCCCGTCGACGCGCTCGACCATCTGGGGGAGGTCGACCTTGACGATCGAGGGGGCCGCGGCCGCAGGCATCGCGAGGACGCCGAGGACGAGGGGGACGCAACGCAAGGGAATCCTTCTCATGGCCGACTCCAGAAGTTCCCGGATCGCGGCTTTTCTACGTTGAGGATAGCGGGAGGCAGACCCGATGATACAAGGAGGGGGCCGGAGGGGGTATCCGCCGTTCAGATCGCGGGATCGGGGAGGCCCGCCTCCCGGAACCCCCGCCGCCGCAGGACGCAGGCGTCGCACCCCCCGCACGCCTTCCCCGAGGGGGAGGGATCGTAGCAGGAGAGGGTGAGGGAGAAGTCGACGCCGAGCTCGATCCCGAGCCGGACGATCTCCGCCTTCGTCCGCCGCAGGAGCGGCGCCTGCACCCGGATCGACTCGCCTCCCTCCGCGCCGGCCCGGGTGCCGAGCGATGCGACCCGCTCGAACGCCTCGAGGAACGCGGGCCGGCAGTCCGGGTACCCGCTGTAGTCGATCGCGTTCGCGCCCAGGAAGATGTCCCGCGCGCCGCGCGCCTCCGCGAAGGCGAGAGCGAGCGCGAGGAAGACCGTGTTGCGCGCCGGGACGTAGGTCGAAGGAATCCCCGAGGAGATCTCGGCGTCGGACCTCCCCTTCGGGACCGGAACGTCCGCCGTCAGCGCGGATCCTCCGAAGCGACGGAGATCGAGGGGGAAGACGACGTGCTCGACGGCCCCGAGCCATCGAGCGATCCCGCGCGCGGCCTCGACCTCCAGCGCGTGGCGCTGCCCGTACTCGAACGTGAGGGCGTGGAGGGCGAACCCCTCGGCCCGCGCGACGGCCGCGGCGGTCGCGGAGTCCATCCCTCCCGAGAGGAGGACGATGGCGCGCCGCGTCTCCCTCTCGCTCACGACGCCTCGAACGGACCCGGGTGCGCGGAGAGCCCCCCTCGCAGCCACCGCACGCGCCGGCCCCGCTCGTGGAGGAGGCGGCACGCGGCGAGGGAGCGCGCCCCCCCACCGCAGACGACGAGCCAGTCCGCCTCGGGATCGATCTCTCCGAGCCGCCCTTCGAGCTCGGGGAGCGGCACGAGCCGCGAGCGGGGGAGCCGGCGCGCGGCGAATTCCTCGTCGAAGCGGACGTCGAGGACGCGCACCTCCTCCCGAGCGAGCGCCGTCGCCGCCTCGGCCGGATCGAGCGCCGGGAACGGCATCGCCGCCTCGCCGGGGGGGGTCGAGCCCCTGCCGGAGCTACGCCCGAGGATGCGATCGAGGAGGCCCACTCGCTTGTCCCTGCGAAACCGCGATCCTATAGAGACCGCCCCCTCCCCGCAGCCTCGCCTCATGGGAATCTTCTCCAAGAACCGCGCCCCCGATTCGCCCGGCCTCACGGAGGAGGCCGTCCGCGAGGCTCTCCGGCGAGTCATCGAGCCGGAGCTGCACAAGGACATCGTCACCTTGAACATGGTGAAGGGGGTGTCCGTGTGCGCCGGCGCCGTGAAGGTGACGGTGGAGCTGACGACGCCCGCTTGCCCGCTCAAGAAGGAGATCGAGGAGGCGGTGCGCCGGGAGGTCGGGACGCTCGCCGGCGTCGAGACCGTGAACGTCGACCTCACCGCGAACGTGAAGGGCTCTCGGGGTGGAGCGCCGGCGATCCCCGGCCTGAAGAACGTGCTCGCCGTCTCGAGCGGGAAGGGCGGCGTCGGGAAGTCCACCGTCGCGACGAACCTCGCCGTCGCCCTCGCGCGATCCGGGGCGACGACGGGGCTCCTCGACGCCGACCTCTACGGGCCGAACATCCCGAACATGCTCGGGATCGACGCGGGGACGAAGCCCGTCGTGAAGGAGGGGAAACTCCAGCCGATCGAGGCGCACGGCGTGAAGTCGATGTCGATCGGCTACCTCCTCCACCCCGACCAGGCGGTCGTCTGGCGCGGCCCGATGCTCCACAAGGCGATCCAGCAGTTCCTCGGGGACGTCGGCTGGGAGGACCTCGACTACCTCGTCGTCGACCTCCCTCCGGGCACGGGGGACGCGCAGCTCTCCCTCTCCCAGCTCGTTCCCCTCGCGGGGGCGATCGTCGTCACGACGCCGCAGACGGTCTCCGTCGTCGACGTCGAGAAGGCGATCCGGATGTTCCGCCAGGTCCACGTCGACGTCCTCGGCGTCGTCGAGAACATGGCGGGCTTCGTCTGCTCCCACTGCGGGAAGGAGACGGAGATCTTCGGATCGGGCGGCGCGGAGCGGCTCTCGAAGTCCTTCGAGATCCCGATCCTCGGTCGGGTTCCCCTCGACCCCGCCGTGCGTGCGGGAGGCGACTGCGGGGAGCCGATC
>Ga0187892_10004290_pt1 | contig 24178 bp, 21 predicted proteins | sample MA1701073metaG_FD_139345 | JGI IMG/M metagenome (GOLD analysis project Ga0187892, IMG submission 139345) | Bio-ooze microbial communities from a basaltic lava cave in the Kipuka Kanohina Cave System on the Island of Hawaii, USA - MA170107-3 metaG ... | reverse complement strand
TGGGACCGATCACGGCGATGCTGGAGAGGTCCTTGCGCAGCGGGAGCACGCCGTCGTTCTTGAGCAGCACGAGCGACTTGCGCGTTACTTCCCGGGCGAGCTCCCGGTGCAACGGCTGATCCAGGACTTCGTAGGGGATCTGCGTCCACGCGACCCGCTCCGGCGGATCGAACATGCCCAGCCGGAACCGCGCCCGGAAGAGCCGAGTCACCGCCGTGTCGATTGTCGCCTCGGTGATCAGACCCTGGCGCACGGCGTCGACCAGGTTCGCCTGGAAAACGCGACCGCAATCGAGGTCCGTACCCGTCCGAACCGCGAGGGCCGAGGCCTCCGGACCCGTCGCCACCAGCCGATGCCGGCGGAAGATGTCGTCCACCGCGCCGCAGTCCGAAACGATGTAGCCGGCGAACGCCCACTCGCGGCGCAGGATGTCCGTGAGAAGCTCATTGCTGCCGCAGGCCGCATGGCCATTGACCCGGTTGTACGCGCACATGAGGGAGTACGCGCCGGCCTCGCGGATGCCCCGCTCGAAGTGAGGCAGGTACGTCTCGCGCAGGTCACGCTCACCTGCCACCGCGTCGAACTGGTGGCGCTCCGGCTCTGGGCCGCTGTGCACCGCGAAATGCTTGACGGTGGCCACCGTCTTGAGGTACGCCGGATCGTCACCCTGGAGCCCCCTGATGAACGACACCGCCAGGCGGCCGGTCAGGAACGGGTCCTCGCCGTACGTTTCCTGGCCCCGACCCCAGCGGGGGTCGCGGAAGATGTTGATGTTCGGCGACCAGATCGTGAGGCCCTGATAACGGTTGCGCTTGCCTTCGCGCGCGAACCGGTGGTGCTTGGCCCGGGCCTCGTCCGAGATGACCGTCGCCATCCGGTAGATCAGACTGTCGTCCCAAGTGGCCGCCAGGCCGATGGCCTGCGGGAAGACGGTCGCCAGCCCGGCCCGCGCTACACCGTGCAGCGCTTCGTTCCACCAGTTGTATTCGGGGACCCCGAGCCGCTCGATCGCCGGCGCGCCCTCGCCCATCTGGGAGACCTTCTCCTCGAGCGTCATCCGGCGCACCAGGTCCGCGACCCTGCGCTCCAGCGGCAGGTCCGAGTTCAGGTAGTCCGGCACCTGGGCCCGGACTTCTCCGTGCGCGACGGCCACAACCAGATACGGCAGGAGCCCCGTCATTGCCAGGCGGCCACGCCGCCACAATCCAATCCGCATTCCACGATGCATCGACCCCTCCGGGGCTCTCAGCCGAACAGGTGGTGCGTGGCACTCGCTAACTAACCGCGGAAATACAGGTACGCCAGGACGATCAGCAGCAGGACGATGCCTGAGTTGATCACGTCCCAACGGTTCCAGCTGCTACGCGATTCCGCGCGCTGTCTCTCGGTCACCGTTGCGTAGGTCAGACCGTCGATCTTCTCGTACGCGGGGGCCTCGGTCAGGTAGCTGACAACGACCATCACTGCTACCGAGACGAGGAAGATGAACAGGCTGTAGTACTGGAAGTAGATGTTGTTAACGATCCAGAGGAACGAGCCGACCGGGTAGCCCTGCTCGAAGCCGGCCAGCTGCAAGCTGACGGGTGTGTCGATGGCGAGTCGGAAGGCGCCCAGAAGGAAGCCCACGACGAGCGCCGCCAGACACCCCTTCGCATTCAAACGTTTGTTGAAGACGCCCAGGAAGAAGACGGTGAAGATGGGCGGCGCGAGATAACCCTGTACGCCCTGGAGGTAGTCGTACAGGCCGCGTGCGCCCTGAATGACCGGGATCCAGAGCAAGCCGATCAGCACCATGGCCGTGGTGGCGACGCGCCCGATCCAGACGAGTTGATGCTTGGACGCGGCGGGCCGGAACTTCTGGTACAGGTCCATCGTGAAGAGCGTGGAGGAAGCGTTGAACACGCCTGCGAGTGAGCTCATCAGCGCGGCGAGCAGGCCCGCGACCACCACGCCGCGGATGCCAACCGGCAGAACGTGCATGATCATTAGCGGGAAGGCCGCCTGTGCCACGGCCGGGACCGCGTTGCCGCTGGCGTCCACGAGTGTGCTCAGGCCAACAACCCGTCCGGTCTTTGCCAGGGCCACCGCGATCATGCCGGGAATGATGAAGATGAAGACGGGAAACAGCTTGAGGTACGATGCGAAGATGCTGCCGCGGCGGGCCTCGCGCTCGTTCTGCGCTCCGAGCGCGCGCTGCACGATGTACTGATCGGTGGTCCAGTACCAAAGTCCGATGATCGGCGCGCAGAAGAGCATGCCCAGCCAGGGGTAGTTGCCGTTGAAGTACCAGGCAATGCGGCCGGATTCCTTGAGTGGAGCCCACGTGCCTTCCATGCCTGCGGGAATGAGCGGCTTCCACAGATTGAAGAGGTCGGGGTCGAGCGCGGCGCGCAACTCGCCCCAACCGCCCAGCTTCACCAGGCCGATCACCGTGAGCAGCAGCGAGCCCAGCACCAGAATGAGGGTTTGCAAGGCTTCCGTGTATGCCACGGCCCGCATGCCGCCGGCCACCGTGTAGAGCCCGGTCACCACGACGACGAGGCCGGAGCCGACCCAGAAACTGTTGAGCGTTGTGGACCCGATCTGCAGCGCAACCTCAGGCAACAGCGTGGCAAACACCACGCCGCCCGCGAAGATGCCGACCGCGATCTTGGTGAGCACGTAGGCGACGAGCGAGATAATGGAAAGTACCCAGCGGGCCGTCGGCGAGAATCGTCGCTCGAGGAATTCGGGCATGGTGTAAACCAGCGAGCGCGAGTAGAACGGGACGAAGACCCAGCCCAGCACGAGCAGGCACCAGGCATGCAGCTCGTAATGCGCGAGCGCCACGCCGCTGGTTGCGCCGGCGCCGGCCAGCCCGACCAGGTGCTCCGATCCGATGTTCGACGCGAAGATCGATGCGCCCACGATCAGCCAGCCCAGATTGCGGCTGGCCAGGAAGTAATCGTCCGGCGTGTCCTTGCGCCTGTGAAAGACCCAGCCGGCCACGCCCAGCACCAGCCCGAGGTAGGCAAGAATGATCAACCAGTCGAGCGCCGCCATGATCTTCCTTGGACGTGTCTCGTTCCTGGGTCCGAAGCCGCCGTCCGCGAGCCTTCGCCGATCCTCGGCCGCGCGAGGCCGGCCTCGCGCGCAGGATCGGTTCGGCGGATCGCGGGACACTACACGCGACCACCCGCCTGTCAACGGCCAGGGGCCCGGCTCGGCGACAAGTTTCCCTCGACCGCCCCGCCATGCAGATCACGCAACGTTGCGCCGAATCACAAGCGGCATCGAGTGACGCGCCGGCTTGCGCGAAACGTCCGGGCCAGGTCAGCTTGCGGCCACGGTTGAGGCCTGATTCGCGACCCGATCGGCCCGAGTTCGGGCGCGCCCGTCGCCCGGGAAAAGATCCGTCATGACACGCTTCAGCGCTGACCAGATCGCGTTCGCGTCATCCCTGAAGGCACCGCTGGCGCGCGGCACCGCCATCGAGTTCCTGAACGCGCTCGAGATCCCCATGAGCGTGGGGCACTGGTCGGCGGGCGATTTTTTCGACCGCTTCGCTCCGGTCGGCTACCATTCTGATGACCCTGCCTTCCGCGGAGATTTCGAGTCGCAGTGCCGGCGCACGAAGGCGGCGGGGATCGATTCGATCGAGATCCACCAGAGTGTCTTCGAGAAGACGCTCAACGGCGAAATCGACTGGGGAGCGATCGAGCGCGCGAAGAACAGCTACTTGGCCGAGCTGGGCATGACGGTCACGGCGTGCAACATCAACACGTGGACCCACCCCCGCTTCCGATTGGGCGGCGCGTGCAACCCGAGAGCGGAGCTGCGCCGCGCGGCGCTCGAGGAGATCCTGAAGGCCGTCGAGATCTGCAATTCGCTCGGCATCACGGTGCTCAACGTGTGGCCGGGCTCGGACGGGGCTGATTACCATTTCCAGATCGACTACAGGCAATCGCTCGAGTGGTTCACCGAGGTGCTGGTTGCGGCGAACCGCGCGTGCCTGGCCGCGGGCATCAGGCTGGCCATCGAGCCGAAGCCGTACGAGCCGCGCGAACTCTACATGATCATCCCGACCGCCGCTTCTGCGATCCTGGTGGCGCGGCAGGTGAATTCGATGTGCGGCGGCGATAACTGCGGCCTCACCATCGACTACGGCCACCAGAAAATGGAGGCGACGACCGCATCCACGGCGTGCGATCTGGCCGCCTACGCCGGCGTCCCGATCCACAAGTTCGACGTCAACGACGCGCGCCAGGGCCGGAACGACCAGGATTGCATGTTCGGCACGATCTCCATCCCGGAAGCGGTCGAGTACCTCTTCACTACCTTCGAGCGCGACTATCGCGGCTATTACAGCCAGGACCAGTTCACGTACCGGGACGACCCGACGCGCGCGATGGAGCGCAGCCTGGTGAATTTCGCCAACGTGGCTTTGAAAGCGGTGCGCCTGTACGCTCGCCGGGACGCCCTGCGCGCGGCCAGAGCGGCAGGCACGGGTCCGGATGTGCTGGATGTCGTGAGTCCGATCCTGCTCGGCTGAGCATGGCGAGAACGTTCACGATCCGCGTCGATTACGGGACCAACTCGGTCCGCGCGCTCGTCGTGACCAGGCCCTCGATCACGCTCAGAGCCTGAGTGCCCGTCTACGTCGGTCTGGATTGCAGCACGCAGAGCCTGAGCGCGGTGGCCATCGAGGTCGGGACAGCGCGGCGGCGGGTGCTCTTCGAGCACACACTGTCCTTCGACGAGGCGCTACCCTATTACGGCACGAAGAAGGGGGTCCTGCCGAGCACGGATCCACTGGTCATGACGTCCTCACCTCTCATGTGGGCCGAAGCGCTCGACCGGATGATGGGCGTCATTGCGACCAACGGTGGGTTTGAGCTGGCGCGCCTGGCCGCGATCTCGGGCTCCGCGCAACAGCACGGCAGCGTCTACCTTCACGCCTCGGCGACGGGAGTTCTGGCGAGTCTCGATCCGGCGCGGCCGCTCGTCGAGCAGCTGGCCGGCAGCTTTACCCGCGATTCATCGCCGGTCTGGATGGACGCGAGCACCTCGGCGCAGTGCACCGAGATCAGCACGGCGTTGGGCGGCGATGCTGCGCTTGCACGCCTCACCGGGTCGCGCGCGTTTGAGCGTTTCACCGGGCCACAGATCCGGAAATTCTACCGGAGCGAACCGCGCGCCTACGAACGCACCGACCGCATCCACCTGGTCAGCTCGTACCTCGCCTCCCTTCTCGCCGGCGCGCACGCGCCGATCGACCCGGGAGATGGCGCGGGCATGAACCTGATGGATCTGAGGCGAGCGCGCTGGGCGGATGCGGCGCTCGACGCAACCGCGCCCGGACTCCGTAAGAAACTGCCCGACCTCGAACTACCCTGGACCGTGATTGGCCGCCTCGCTCCGTACTGGGTGCGGCGATACGGATTCCCGCCTTCGAAGGTAGTCGTTTGGTCAGGGGACAACCCGTGCAGCCTGATCGGCGCCGGCATCGTCAGGCCCGGCAACGTCGCCATCTCGCTCGGCACGAGCGACACGTTGTTCGCACTCATGGCCGAGCCGCGCGTGGACCCGGCGGGAACCGCGCACGTGTTCGGCGCTCCGACGGGCGATTACATGAGCCTGATCTGCTTCCGCAACGGCTCGCTCGCAAGGGAGCGCGTGCGCGACGCACACGGCCTCGACTGGGACGGCTTCTCACGGGCACTGCGTGAAACGCCGGCAGGCAACCGTGGCCGCATCCTGATCCCGTGGTTCGAGCCGGAGATCACGCCCACCGTGCTGGCGCCCGATGTGCGCCGCTACGGCCTCGAGCCGGACGACGCCGCTGCGAATGTGCGCGCCGTCGTCGAAGCGCAGATGATGGCGATGGCCATCCACTCCACCTGGACGGGCAACGCGGTCGAGAGGATCCACGCGACGGGCGGCGCGGCGAGGAACCGCGAAATCCTTCAGGTCATGGCGGACGTCTTCGCCGCACCCGTCTATCCGCTCGAAGCAGGCAACTCCGCGAGCCTGGGCGCGGCGCTGCGAGCCGCCCACGCCGATGCGCTCGATTCAGGTCACGCGCCTCCCTGGGATGACATCGTCGCGGGGTTCGCACCGCTGCCCGACGCCGCGCTGCGGCCCGATCCGCGCAACGTCGAGGTGTACCGCGCATTGCGGCCGGTGTATGCGGCATGCGAGGCGCATTCGCTGCATGGGACGCCCGATCCGGCCCTGCTCCTCACGGCGTTCCGCGAGCGCCAACAACGCTGACCGCAACCGAGCCGGTGTTTGCACCCCGGCAGAGCCGAAGAGTGAAGGCAGCCGACGCTGATCTTGCTGGAATTCGACGAGCGACTGGCCGGCGCTGATGATGTGCGCCGAGAGTGTGCGGCACGCGCGGCGCCTCGCCGCACCGTCGCCAGGATTTTCGCGGTGCTCTTCGGTGGCGCGACACTGCCAGCGCGAGAGGATGAGCTGCGTGCAGAACCCAATATCGCTGTGGTTAGTGATTGCGGTACACGGTCGGTGCACCGCCTGCTTTCGGCTCGGCCGTCTCTGTGTAGTGACCGTACTCGTACGCGACCGTTCCGTTGTCATGCACGAATACGTCATCGGTGGTGACCTCGAGAGCGGCATCACGCGAGTTGGCAAAGAAGTCGTCGATCAGCTTCACCACGGGGCGCCTATGCGGAAGCCGACGACGCACCGGGAGGTGTCGTAATCGCCGTCCTCCTCGTGTTGGCCTCTCTGGCGATCGGCGTCAGATCGCGGTGCGAACTGCGCGTAAGCCGACCCAGAAGGGCGGGTGAGTCGTAAGTGGCACGGCCAGGCCATGCGCTTGGGCCGCACAATGGGTCCGGGATCCCAGACGCCAGTACGGGCAGCCGAGGTCGCAGCCGCGGGCCAGCTTGGGCGCCATGAATCCCCACACGGCTCGGGCGAAACGGCGTGTGGGGTTTTGGATGCATTGGCAGCGCCCGATTCCCCAAGCGTTATCCGACGCGCGTGATCCGTGGGGATTCGGCTGTCACTAATGCATCGAATCCCGCAAAGCGTCCGGCCGGCCGCTTCGCCTGGTGATTTCGCAACTGCTCGGCAGGACTCGAGCTGGTCACCGGCAACCTGCGTCACTTTGAACGAATCCCAGGACTTGATCTGAAACGTGTACTCGCCGACGCACGATCCACATTCGCGTGCCGTAACGCCTTTCAGGCAGCAGATGTCCGCGAGGGCGTTACCGTGACCTCAACTCGCGCTCGAGGAAAGTGTGCATCTCCGACAAAATCGTGTCGCGACGTTGGAACGGGAGCGCCGCGTGATTCGTTCGCTCGAGGATCACGAGGCGAGCATGCGGAAGGCTTGCTCGGAACTCAGGAATCCTCGCTTCGAAGAATGGCATCTGGTATTCGCGCAGCCAGCGGTCGACTCTCTCCTTCTGGGCCTCAGAGGCATCCGGCGGCAAGAAAGCTTCGCGGTATGGTTGGGCGAAGAACGCCAGCACGGGCGCGCGAACATCGCGCCAGCGGGCGTGGTAGGCGTATGCGCCCGAAAACAGTTGGCCAGTGACGCTATCGGATGTGACGAATCGCAATGAGCCACCAGGCGCCTGTTCAACTAGATCATCGGCATGGGCTTCCATGGCAGGCGACCATGGCGTATCGGCCCACCAGGTCCGTTTCTGCCAGGCGCGAAAGGCCGGCAAGTCTGCCAGGTCTGCAGCGTTCGGGAAGAAGCTAAACGGGAAATTCTCGTTGGCGCGAGCCATGGCGGGATCCGCCGTGTCGAAGCAGTCCAGATAGACGAGGCCCAGGACTCGCTCCGGGTAACGTGCGGCGAATTCAGTAATCTCGTTGCCGCCAAGCGACCAGCCTACGAGAGCGGCGCGCTGGATAGAAAGGCTATCGAGGAGCTGACGGAGGTCTTCGACAAGTGTGTTGTTGTCGTAAGGTCCCCGGACGTCAGAACGACCATGGCCACGCCGGGCATACGCAACCACGCGAAAGCGATTCGCAAAGGCCGACGCAATTTCATCGTACGCGTGCGGTGAGTCGCCTAGCCCGTGCAGAAAGACGAGCCCATCTCCGACACCTCCCCAGTCAAGGTACTGGAGGCGCACGCCATTCACTGTGACAAACTTCGCTTCGTGAGATGCGTGGCCATTGGCCGGTTGCCTGTCGACGGCCTCCTGCCGGCAGGCAGTGAACGCGAGAGAGACGCACACTGGAAACGCGAAGATGAGCCGTCGCCGTCTCATGAATTCCTCGCCGACGGATGTGTGTGCTGCCTGACGCCTTCCAGACTGTGAACGCTGGATCCCAGCAGCAAGGCCATTCGCGCCAGCGAGGCGTCAAACGCGAGCGTGAAGCTGGAGTGGCTGGATGCGCCCGTCCTGCAGACCGAAGCCGATCCCGGTAACGTGCGTTACGCCGCCTGTCGTGCCGATCACTTCACCAGGCGTGAGCATGATATCTAGGCGCGGCGTTTCGCGGGCCGTTACGTTCACGCCGGGTTGCGGTGTGCACGTGGTGCAGGACGAGTCCAACGGCCCGATGCGGTTCGCGAACCCGGGGTCCAGCGTCTGCATGTGGCCCATATACCCGTACATTTCGCCGCAGGGATGAAACTCGACGGAGTAGTCGCTCTGCGTTGGCGTGTTGAACTGCTCATGGGTTGACGCTCCGGCGCGGCTTTGCGGCCAACAATGCGAGCAGTTCGCGAAGCCCGGATCCGGCATCCGGTGTCAAAACGACCGGCGTGGCCGGCTTACGCGGTTTGGTCGGTTTGCTCGAGCGCCGATTCGTAGACGGAGTAATCGCGTTCGGAAAAGAGGACGAAGCGGACCTCGTCGAAGGCTGCAGGGTTGCCGGCAACATTTCGGTGACGGTGCCGATCGCGACGGCGGTCTTCCACGACGATGCCGACGTTGTCCATACGCTGGACTGTCATGATGTCTTCCTGGTGTCTACCGTGTTAAACTCTGCTGCGGCCCGCGATCAACAATCCTGCAGGCGAGCGAAGCGAGCCAGCCGCTACGGTCCAAGCGCCGTCAGCAGCAATTACTCGTCAGCTTGCCCTCCGCCGAGCAGCCGGTACATCTCAGGCCGCCGGAAGCTCAGCCTGATGACCTGCGTTCTTCTCGAAACGAATCGACTTCTGGAGCACCCGGCTTGCGGGTATCTCGCGCAGGATGGCGGTCACCTCGCGCCGGAACGTCTGGTTGAAAACTGTCGCGGATCTGTGTGGCAAGGTACACAAGGGATATGACGACCGTGACAGCCCCGACTACCTGACCGATGGCACTAAAACGGCTTCCCAGTTCATGCGGTCCCTGGAATGTAAGCTGCGGTTGGAAGTCAGCCTCGCCGACGGCAACCTGACGCCGGACAGGCCAATGCATCCCGAATGCCTGGGAGACTACGCTGATTACTGCCGACGCCACACCTCTGCAACACGGACGACTCGCGGCTCTTGGCCAGGTTCCGCCGCTGGCCAGTCGAAGTCATGTTGCCAGAGGTCACCTTCAATGCGGCACGTGATTTCCACTTCGCGTCCCACATGGCGAGGATCGGAGAAGTACTCGAGCTGCTCGATGTACGTGGAATCCGTCAGACGATACCGCCCGCCGCCAGATGCCCGCGTACGGTACGCATTGAGCGAGTCCGCCGACGATGCGAGCGGACCCGCGCCACCGTCGCGATGCCCCACCCAGGCGTAGTGCGTCGGCGTGATAATTTTCATCTGCGTCCAGCCGTCCAGTGGCGCCGGCTCGCCGTCAGCAGTGACGGACTGCAAGATCCAGGTGCCCTGTACGACGCAGTTCGACGCCGCGGAGATCGCATTTCCATCCGCTGCCAAGGCCGCTTCGTCAGCGGGCGGTGAGGCGCCGCAACCAGCTGCAACGAGTAGGCACGCGAGAAACCGCAGCATGTGGGGTGTTCGCATGGCGCCCTCGCAATCGAGAAACGGGCTTTGAGTGGCTGACGGAGAACCGTGGTTTCGTCGCGGCTATTGCTGTGGGACAATCCTGCACAGCCCTGACGCGTGCAATTCTGCTGCGGCGCATCCAGGCAAGTGGCGCGTGAGCGCCGCGACCACAGAATGCGCCGTCAGCTGCAATTGCTCGGCCGAGCGCTGCGGCGAGTCACGCGTTTGGAGGCTGCATTGTGATGACAATCTTTCCCTTCGCGCGACCCTGTTCAACATGCGCGATGGCGTCGAGCGCGTCGTCGAAGGGGAAAGAGCGGTCGACCACCGGTCGAAGGGCGCCGGAGTCGTACAGGGCTGCGAGCGTCTTGAGCTGCGCACCGCTCGCGCGCATGAAGAAGAATGCATAGCGGACGCCGAGCTTTCTGGCCCGCGCGCGTACCCTGTAGCTCAATAATGACAGAACTGGCTTCAGGAACGGGCGGCCGACTTGAACGGCAAAGGCGGCGTCTGGCGGGCCGACAACGCTGACAGCGAGACCACCGGGGCGAAGCACGGTCAGCGACTTCATCAGGTTGTCACCACCGACGGAATCGAGCACGACGCCAAAGCCCGAGAGGGACGAGGCGAAATCAACCTTGGTGTAGTCGAGGACTTCGTGGGCGCCGAACAAGCGAACCTTCGCCTCGTCGCGACCATGCGCCGTCGCGGCGACGTGAGCGCCCAGATGTCTGGCCAGTTGTACGACAGTCGAACCGAGGCCGCCCGCGCCAGCGTGGACCAGCACTCGCTGGCCCGGCTTGACCTGCGCGACATCGACCAGCGCCTGCCACGCGGCCAGCGCCACAAGGGGGACCGCGGCGGCCTCGATCATCGACAACGACTTTGGTTTGAGAGCCACGTCCGCCTCGTCGACCACGACGTACTCGGCGAACGCGCCGATCCGCAGGTCGCGAGGGCGGGAATAAACCTCATCGCCAATCTGGAAACCCCGCACATTCGATCCAACCTTGACCACGACGCCCGCGAGGTCATGACCGAGCACAAACGGGGTCCGGTACCTCAGCAGCAGCTTGAAATCGCCATCCCGGACCATCCGATCCAACGGATTGATGCTGGCAGCGCTTACGCGGACCAGCACGTCATTCGGTCCAGCACTGGGTTGCGGGATGTCAGCGGCGTGCAGACCGGTTTTGCCATACCTGCCGACGACGAACGCTTTCACGTGTCGCTCCAACGCCTTGCTGAATCTCCGCTTGGGTTCCGAGTTGCACAGAGCAGCCGCTATGGCCGCAGCATCGCATGGCGAAAGCCTGAACAATTGGCTCGTCTGCCTGGTGAAAGACGCCGCAGAGAAGCGTCCGACCCGACGCGCTGCGCACAGGCAAGAATCCAAGCAGCGGCGCCTATCGACCAAGCAGTAGTTCGCGTTCTAACGGATAGCGTTCAGCTGCGGCGCAACCGCATTGGGCGAACCATCGCGGGCGATTCCGCTCATGAGTCTCGATCTACTGCTCGCGGCGCTCGAATCGCATGCGCCGCACGCGGCCCGCGGAGTACAGGAATCCCGTAATTTGGCCCGCCGCGTTGCGCGTGAAGCGCACGACCGCGCCACCCGTGCTGAACCCGTCGTTGTACACTGGCCTGAGTTGCTGATCGGGCTCGCGACGTACCGACAGGACGAGGCTGCTGTCGGACGCGGCAAGCACCCACTCCACGTCGAGCTCCTCGCTCCGATAGCGCCCCGCGTACTCCGACAATGAGGACTGCGGCGGCTCGCGCCTGACAAACACCACCGCACTCCCCGAGTCGCTCACGCCGCTGATGCCGCGCGCGTCACGGTGGAACTTCACGCGGATGTTGTTGGCGCCCGCCTGCGCCACGAACTCCTCGTTGCCAATGGGCACGAGCGTCGGCGAGTTCGGCGCGCCGGCCGGGTGGAGCGTACCCGTCGAATCGCGGAACACGAGCGTACGGATCGACTCGCCTATGGTGTCGACGTAGATGCCCGCATAACGACGCAGCTCGTCGGCCGACATTGGGACTGCTCTCGGCGGGGCGGTACTGCCACGTCCGCCCGCCGCTGCTACCGGGCCCAATTGGTCCGCCAGCACGATCGCCGCAACGCTGCGGTTGAGCAGCGCCGGATTCGCCGTCCCGATGTTGCAGAGCGTGGCGAACGCATAACGCTGGTCTGGGAAGCGCACGTAATCGGCGCGATACCCGGCGTCGGCCCCGGAATGCCCGATCGTCCTGAGGCCACGCAGCTCGCCATGCGACAGCGCGAACGCGTACGGGATCGCCGTGCCGTCGTTGAGTCTGCCGCGCTCGGCCATCTGCTCGATCATCCGCGCGTCGCCCACGGTGGGCCGCAGGAAGTTGCGCTCCCACTTCGCCAGGTCCTCAACCGTCGTGAACAGGCTTGTCGCTCCCGCGTTGTCGAACACCGGAATGCTGATCCGGTAGTCGCTCCCGCTCGGCGCTGCGCCACCGCGGCCGCCACGCCCGCCTCCACCCGCCGGCACGTACGCTGACGTGCGCCCGGGCACGATCATCGTATGGTCGTCGTGGAAGTGCGTGCTCGTCATGCCGAGCGGCTCGAAGATGCGCTCCGTGGTGAACTCGCGCAGTGACTTGCCGCTGACGCGGCGCACGATCGTGCCGAGCAGTGTGAAGCCGGTATTGCTGTACAGGTGCTCGGCGCCGGGAACGAAGTTGAGCGCGCGCTGCCGGTTCACGAGCCACAGGATGTCGCGTTCGCTTTTGGGATCGTCGGCGCGCCACCCGCTCAGGCTCAGCAGCTGCCACTGGTCGCGTAGCCCGCTCGTATGATGAATGAGGTGACGGATGGTGATGACGTGGCCGAAGTCGGGAACTGGGGGCAGGTACTTCCGGATGTCGTCGTCGAGCGACAGCAGGCCATCGCGCTGGAGCAGCAGGATGCTGAACGCGGTGAACTGCTTGGAGATCGACGCCACATGGAAGATCGACAACGGCGTGATCGGAACGTTGTGCTCCAGGTCGGCCATGCCGTAGCCCTTGGCGTATACCAGCTGGCCGCCGTGCACAACGCCAAGCGCACATCCCGGCGAAAGCGGACGCGTGTACATCGCGAACACGGAATCCACCCGGAGCGCGACGGGCGCGGGCAGCGTCGCCTGCGCACCGGCGGACCGGGAGAGCAGCGGTGCCGAGAGGATCACGGATGCTGCGAGCGAGCAGGTCGAGCGGAGAAAGGCGTTCATCGCTTGCTCCTTGCGTTCGATAATCCTCGTACTTTCATGTGGGTATCCCGTTGATGCGAGTGGAGTTGCCGGGGCCCCCGTCGCCTGGCGCCTCGATGAGATGTCGCAAATCGGCCATTCAGTATCGACAAACGATAACTGGATATGTCAAACGCGAAGGTTCGCGCGTTCGGCCGCAGCGCCCGCATTGTGTGCGCGGCGATGTTCTGGTTGACCCTGGCCGGAATCGAGCCAGACGCCGGTCACGACGCCACGACCATGAACACGGTCACCATTGACTGCCTCGGGGTGAGCAGGGCCTGCAGAACGTCAAAAGTCCCGCCGTTGCCGCTATTCGGCCCGGGGACGCAGTGGGCACGAGCCCACTGAGTGGAGCAGCCGACGGGTTGGCCGCGGTGGCCGACAGCGCGACCGCGACTCCGCAGACCATTGAACACCGCACGGCGATGCGGATGAATCGCATCAGGGTCTCGAAGCTTGGGGCCAGCGTTGCCGGCCTAACGGCTCTGGGTTTCTGCTGCGCGGAGAGGATGCGATCCGAGCGCGATAGCGCGAGCGCTCAGGTCTGCCGCGTCAGCAGCAAATCCTTGTCAGGCCGCGCCTCATTCGGGTCTCTACGCGCAGCACTCCGAAACAGCAAGGCCGAGGCAAGGAACAGCGTGGCGAAGAACGCATTCAGGACGAGGACGCCTGGCATGCCCGCGCCACCCCAGCTCAACTGAGACTGCCAGATCACAAGGGCAAGCACGGGGACCGACAGCTGGGCGAGCGCGGTCGCGAACAGCGCGATGGTCATCCCGTGTGGCCGGAATCGCGCGATGGCGCCGACGGTGATTCCGACGACGAGCACGCCAGCATACAACTGGTTGGCGGACTGGTTCTCGCTGCCGATGATGCCAACTGCACCATTGACCAAAACGAGTAGGGATGCGGCCGCGAGCGCAATACCGACGGCGGCTCGATACACGGCGCTGCGCGCCCCAAGGGCCAGTGCGAGTTCGTACAGGCCGGTCGGGATCAAGAGGATGACGCTCACGTCAACCAGGTTCACTCCGGCCGCAGCCTGGTTCGCCACCAGAACCAATAGCCACAGGAACCCCGCCGTGCCCCAGACCGCCCTCCTCCAGCGCCCGGGGCGTCCGGCACCGTCTTTCGCGCTCCTCGCCATTACGTTTGCCTGATTGGGTTGTTCGAGTCAGTGAGTAAGGAAGTGTACTTTGCTGTGCAAAGTTCCGCAAGGGCTCACGGCCAAGGTCCGTGGCCGGGGGGAAACGGCTGGGCGCGGCCCCTGGCGTACCGACCCCATCTCCGTTCACATCGGCACTCGCCAAGGCTCCGGCGCGGCCTTAAACGCTACCTGCTGCTAACCCGGGTGGGCGGTCCGCTCGACCTACAACCTACCCGCACCCCACGTCGGGTTCAGCAGCTTGTTAGACCGACGACCGCTACTAGAGCGGACGAAGCCCCTGAGACGACCCATCGCTTCGAGATCGAAGCGAACCTGCAGGGGAACGACGTCTCGTTCAGGGATCTCGCCGTTGAAGACTCTGACGAGATCGCCGCGTATTGCGCCGACGTGAAGGTGGGGAGCGGTAGCGTTCCCATTGTTGCCGATGCGTGCTACGACTTCTCCAGCGCGAACCGTGTCTCCGACCTCAACCTGAATCTCCTGGACGTGCACGTAGCCGACTTGCACTGGCCTGGCGTCAAAGCCGCCGAGTCGCTCAAAGAGGATGGAAGTCGCGGGATCTGGCCCCCGAGTCCCCGGCTGATTCGTGGTCGGGTTTCTGAGGATGAGCCTGACGATTCCGTCGAAGGGCGCAAGAAGCGGCTCATTCCAACTGAACCAGTCCTCGTTACGCGTTCCGTCACCTTCGTAGAACCGGTTGAAGTTGCCAGGCTGGCCACCATCGCGACGATATACAAGGCAGTCCGCTCCCAGGGCATCGCCCGCATGGTCCTCTGAACCCAGGGGATGCTCGGAGCAAGTGAAGGTGGCAGCAACGGGCGGGTGAATGACAACTGCGTCAATCGCCGACCCCGGCGGTCCGGCGCCCCCTGCTGTAGTCTGAATGGCGGGAGCACATGCAGCGGCGAGTAGCAGCGCGCACAAGCAACCGACGGCTGTTCGCTGAATCATCTGCGCGTTTCTTGCTCGATCTAACGTTTCTGAGATAACCCACACGCCCCGACAGACGCGGGTACTTTGCTACAACCCACGCGCATGCGAGCGCGGGTACGCCGACATCACCTGCGTGTCGGGTTCACTCATCGTTATGCCGTGCTTCCTCTGGTCTTCAGAGACCACTTTACGAACTCGGCGGAGCCGTGACAAGATCATACAGGCGAACATACTGGACGTCCATGTCATCACGCTGCAATAGCAAGACTTGGCCTTTGCCTGACCAGAGCAGCTGCGATCCCGACGGCAAGGCGACTGTCGCGATGTGAGCGCCGTTTACAGTGACCAGATCGTATTGAAGCCGCGCCACCGCTCTGCCATACTCCGGCGTCCATCTCTCGAGCCACACGTGGCCATCCGCATCCGCCGTGATGTTGACGCATGCTGGCGTGGTCTCTGGGTAAGGCTGGATATAGGACTCAACGGTTCCCTCGTAGCGATTCCTGTTCGCTTCGTAGTCGGCACGCAGAGCTCGCTCGTATGCAAGCTGCAAGTCGGCTGAGAATGGCTCCCCCTTACGTGGATAAGGGAGCGTGTCGAAAGCAACGGAAATGGCGCCCGCGCTGGAATTCTTCACAACACGTACTGACCGGAGCGACGGACCGAATCCGTTCCCTCCGATCAATCGATCAGAAACGATTGCGTAGCGGAAGTAGTAGGATGTGGCGTAGCCGCGAACGCCGCTTCGGCTACTTGGATCATGCCGATACAGAGCCGATTCGAATGTGCCGATCGGATGGGTCTCGGCACCATTCGGCGAGATCCACCAAGGTGTGAACGTGCTGAATCGCTCGGGGCCTGGGCCGGTCGGAATGTCATCCGGCGGGTGACCGACAAACGAACCATCCGCGAATACCCCTCTGACCAGGCAGCAGCTCTGAGACGGCATGGTTCCGGCCTCGCGTTCATACCTAATAGGATTCTGGAAACTCCTCGCGTACACGCCATTGTGATCGTAGATGGTCACTCGCCTCAGCATCAGATCGTATACGGCGATCGAATCCCCGCGATACGGCCAACCGCTGGCCAATCGCTGCATCTCGCCGGGGCCTTGTCCGCGGCCGCCGGCCCGTGAAAGGAACACGCCGTTTGAATCGTAAAAGAGGAGGGCAGCCTTGCCGGGGTCAAGCACAACAACCCGACCATTTGCCTGCTTCCAGGCAGCCGTGACTCGAACGAACTCATACAGGCCGTCTCCCTCAACGACACCAATACTCAGGACAGGCTCATCGGCCGGCCGTAGCGCTACGGGACCGAGGGGCTCATCCCGATCGCTACTGTCCGGGGCGCACGCGACCATTGCGTGACCGGCAGAAACGAGAAGCAGTATGACCCGTGAGGTTAGGCTCTTCACTGCTGTCCAATATTCCACTGTGAACTCAATGAGCCGGCCGGGCATAACGTATCAGAGGTCAGCTGCGAACAGCGCACTCCAGTAATCTCAGACGAGTGGCTGAAAGGTGCGTTGAACGAAAGAGCGTTTAAGCGCGATTGCGCTGTTCGTCAGCTGCACCCGCTCCGTTAGGCGGATTCCGGCGTGTAAGAGCGATCATCTGTCGCAGCTTGCGCGAGCGACGTACAGATCCACGCGATTGAAGCAGGTCGCGGGCGTACACGTCTCGGCCTCTGTCGAGTCGGGGCGTGCTGACATGAAATACAATGATCGTTGACCCCTGGAAATGAAGGGGCCCAGTGTCATTGACAGGGGAGAATTGACTGCTTCTGAAAGCCTGCGAGGCACCCCCCAGTCCTGACCGTTTGCGGAGCGAGTCGAAACCCAGACCTCAATGCGACCGCTTCGTGAAGACGCGAAATACAATGTGTTGTCATCCACCGATATCGACGGGGAGAACTCGGCACTCGACGTGTTAATGCCATCCGGTAGACGTTGTGGCTCCGACCATGCGCTGTTTGGGCCGGGGCGTCGGCTCATCCAGAGGTCAGAGTCCTCACTGTCAAAGCTTGTCGACCGGTTGAAGTACAGGATTGTGCCATCGGCATTTGGCGTTGGGAATGCTTCGAACGCGGGCGAATTGAGCCGCGATCCTAGGTTCACAGGTCGCGTCCACGCTTCATGCCGCGCTGCTCGAGACGCAATGTACATATCGGCAGATCCAAAGCCGCCCGAACGGTTCGAGGCGAAATACAGCGTGTTCCCGTCGCTTGAAAGCCGCAACGAGAAGTCACCGGCAGTCGTGTCATCAACGGGGGCGCCCAAGTTGATAGGTTCATTCCACGGAATGTCGGTTCTGGTACGACTTGCGACAAAGAGATCAGTGTGGCCATTACGTTCGGAGGTGAAGAACAGCTCCATCTCATCAGAGGATACCGTTGGACTCCCGTCAAAGGCATTGCTGTTCACGGCGGACCCAAGACTTTCGACGTTGTCGAAAACGCAGGACTGACTCGCCTTACCGTCCTCATGGTTACACGCCGCAGCGCCGGCGAAGCTCACGGTGAGCACGATGACACGTGCATTCGAATTAGCCATCGCTCTGAGTTCGCGAAGTAACCGGTGTTGAAGCCGCTTAACGCATTCTATTTTGTGAACTTGGACCTTAGCAGCAAGGCCATCGGCGCCAGCGAGGCGTCAAACGCGAGCGTGAAGCTGGCCGGCGAGGCCAGCGCCGTTCGCGGCCTAACCCGCCCGACTCCCGGGGAAACGCAGCGTGCGGTTCGTCAAGTCGGTCGAACCAGGCGACGACGTTATGCCGTTAAGGGCGCTTCGACGACCACGATGTTACTTCAGCCGATCGAGCGGACTGATCACACCACCGGCGCCGCGGTTCAATGTATGCGTGTAAATCATCGTGGTCTTGACGCTCTTGTGACGTAGTAGTTCCTGGATGGTACGGATGTCGTAACCATCTTCCAGAAGATGCGTGGCGAAAGAATGCCGGAGTGTGTGGCACGTCACGCGTTTCGCGATGCCTGCCCTGCGTGCTGCCGCCGTCACTTCGCGTTGGACGGCGCTCTCATGCAGGTGGTGGCGTCGGCGTTGCCCGGTCGCGGGATGCGTGTATGTGCGAGTCGCCGGAAAGAGATATTGCCAGCTGAGGTCGCGTGCGCCCGACGGCATCTTGCGTTCAAGCGCGTCCGGCAGGTCAACCCAGCCGCCGCCGTGCCGAAGGTACGCGTCGTGGCGGGCGCGCACACGATCGGCTTGCCTGCGAAGAGGCGGCTTGAGGGCCGACGGCAGGATGGCCATGCGGTCGTGGCCACCCTTGCCACTTCGCACGACGATCTCGCCTCGCTCGAAGGAAAGATCCTTGATCCGGATGGAAAGCGCCTCCATGAGCCGGAGACCCGCGCCACAGAGAACCTGCGCCGCGAGTCCCGCGAGGCCGTGGATTTTCGACGAGCAACCTCCCCACTTCGGCACCGTCCAAGACGACGGGCAGCCGCTTCGGCCTGCCGGGCTGGGCAATGCCTGGCACGACGTCGACGGGAAGGTGGAGCACCTCAGCATACAGAAAGAGCAGGCGCTCGAACCCTGCCTGTGGTTCGAACACTGACGTTGGCTTCGGTCGCCAGGTGCGTGAGAAACGCGGTGATCGCCGCGCCATCCAGTCCGCGCGGGTGCCGCCGGCCGTGAAGCGCCACATACCGACGAACCCAGCCTGCGTAAGCCTCGAACGTCCGATCGCTGAAATGGCGCGACCTGCACGCCCGCTTGACTTCCTCGAGGAACTTCGGTCGCTGGCCGCGGGCCAGCGCCTCCCCGGCAATGTTCTTCTCCATGAACAAGAGTCCGGCTGACGCGCACAACGCTTTCGCTGACGCAAGGTAATCGCGTGATCCGGCACATCCATGGACGATTGGGACGACGGGCAATGCGTGTGCGTCCCCGTACACCTTGGCCCCGTCAGTTACAGCCGCAAACGCGAGCCGTGGGGTCGCGGCGCCGCTGCACAGGGGAGGATCGACGGGTGCACAAGCGTGCCGGACCGGGGGGTCCGGGCTTCCCGAAATGTGCGATTCCGGGCGCCGCAGGGTCAAGATTCTGGCTTGCGCTCTGACCGGTAGTCGCGTAACGATCCGGGACGAGCCGACATCCTGACAAGCAGAGAGCTATGCCTTCCGAGTCCCGCCCGCGAATGCATGACGCGACCTTCGGCTCTCCCGTCATCGGAAGGGATATAGCGAACTGGTACGCGTGCCACACGCGCTCGCGCGCGGAAAAGCGCGTGGCCCGGTCGCTGCTGGAGAAGACTGTCGAGGCGTACCTGCCCACGTTGAAGCGGAGGACCGTCTGGGCAGACCGGACGAAGCTCGTCACGTTTCCGCTGTTTCCGGGATACGTCTTCGTCCGCTTCGCTCTGCGCGACTTTCATTGCATCCTCTCGATTCCTGGTGTTGCGACCGTAGTGCGGCTGGCGGGCCGGCCGGCGCCGATATCGAACGCGGAGATCGAGAACATCCGCCGGTTCGAAGCAGGCCTTGCCGGAGTCGAGGAGCCGCCGGAAGCCCAGCCTTTCCTCGATGGGCACCGCGTCCGCGTTACGGGCGGACCGCTCGAAGGCGTGGAAGGCGTAGTGATGCGTCGCCGTGGCCGCACTACGCTGCATGTTGGACTGCGGACGATTGGCCAGGGCATTGCGGTTCAGATCGATTCCCGGTTGCTCGAGGAAATCGGCTAACGGGATCGCTATCACGAGCGAAGGCGGGAACTGCGGCGACGGGCCACATCAAAAAGGCCGATGTGGCCGGCGCCTCTTCGACCAGCGTGGCGCGGCCTTTCTCGCGGTTATCCTGTCCGGTCGAGTGCCGATTCGTAGACGGAGTAATCGCGTTCGGAAAACAGGACGAAGCGGACCTCGTCGAAGGCTGCGAGGTTGCCGGCAACATATCGGGTGACGGTGCCGATTGCGACGGCGGCTGCCTCCGCGACGGGGTACCCGTAGGCACCCGTGCTGATGGACGGGAACGCGACGGGCGGGGCCCTTCTTCGCGGGCTCGCTCGAGCGAGGTGCGGTACGCGCTGGCGAGAACCTCCGCTTCGCCGTGCAGGCCACCTTGCCAGACGGGGCCTACGGTGTGAATCACGCGGCGCGCTGGCAGCTCGCCCGCCGTAGTCGTGACGGCGTGGCCGGCGGGCATGCCGTCCGGATACTGCGTCTGACGGATTTGCCGGCATTCCTCGAGGATGGCGGGCCCGCCGCGCGCGTGGATCGCGCCATCGACGCCGCCGCCGCCCAGCAGCCACGAGTTCGCTGCGTTGACGATGGCGTCCACCTGCTGCTGCGTGATGTCGCCCCGAACCAGAGTGATGCGCGCGCTGTCCGGCATGCCGCTACTCCGGAGCGACCGTTTGGGTGCCGCCACTCACGGCGGGCAGAATCGTGATCTCGGTCTCAATGCCCAGTGCAGTGGCAAGGCCGTCCGCCATGCGGATGTTGTCCATGCCGACGAAGACGTTGACGTGCGGGCGCAGCTCGCCCTGCTCGGTGATGATGCGGTCATGCACAGCGGGGAACCGCGCGCGCAGCGCGGCGAAAACGTCGGCCACGGTGCGCGCGTCTCCGTCGATCGCGATCTCGGCCCGGCCCTGGGCCAGCTCGCGGAGCGGGCCGGGCAGCCGGATCGTGATGCTCATGCGATGACGGCCGCCTTGACGCAGGTCACAGGCGGCAGCCCCTCACGCAGCAGGCTCCACGATTCGCCGTCATCGGCCGAACCCCAGACCTTGCCGCTTCGAGTGCCGAAGTAGACGCCCGCCGGATCCAGGCTGTCGGTCGCGAGCGAGTCGCGCAACACGGTCTCGTATGCGCCTTCCTGCGGCATTCCCGAACACACCGGCGCCCACGACTCGCCCGCGTTCCGCGTGCGGTAGACGCGCAGCTTGGCCTCGGGCACGCACCGGAACATGTCGGACTCGAGCGGCACGATGAACACGGTGTCCGGATCATTGGGATGCATGGCCATGGCAAAGCCGAAGTCGGAGGGCACACCGTTCGCCACATCCTGCCAGGTGTCACCCCAGTCATCGCTCCGGTAGAGGCCCCAGTGGTTCTGCAGGAACAAGCGCTCCGGCCTCGCCGGATGTTGCGCGATCTTGTGGACGCACTGGCCGAACTCCGGGTGCTTGTCCGGCAGGAACTCGGCGCGGACGCCGACATTGCGCGCCCGCCATGATGCACCGCCATCCTCCGTGCGGTAGACGCCGCCGGTCGACATGGCGACGACCGTGCGTTTCGGCGTGTTCGGGTCGAGCACCACGGTGTGCAGGCACATGCCGCCCGCGCCGGGCGTCCATTTCGGCCGGTGCTCGTGTGCCAGCAGCCCGCTCACCGGTTTCCACGAGCTGCCGGCATCCGTGCTCTCGAAGAGGCAGGAAGGCTCTACGCCGATCAGCAGGTGATCCGGCTGCGACGCGCGACCGGGCGTGATCTGCCAGATGCGCTTGAGCGAGAGCCCGGAATCTTCGGGGAACTTGACGGCACCTTCCTCCTTGCTCGACCAGGTTGCACCCAGATCGTCGGACCGCCGCAGCGTCACGCCGAAGAAGGGATTGCCGGGTGACGCCCAGAGCGTACGCCGGCCGGCGCGCTGGTCCATCGCCATCGCGTACACTTCCTCGCCCGGGAAATGCGGTCCATCGACGTCCCAGCGGCGACGGCGGCCATCCCCGCGCAGCAGAAACGCGCCTTTGGTGGTTCCGACCATTACGACTACGTCCCCGGCATTGGCCCGAAGGCCGGCAGGACTCTGCGGCATGTTCCCTCCTGGCAGATTCTCGAGCGGATCAGGTCCCTTCGCGCGAGTCGTCGTCTGGCGGCGGCAGCTGGCCGGCGGGCGAGCCGGCGCGCTCCGTCGAACGCGCCGCGCGCTCGACGAGGTCTTTCCGCAGCTCGTCAATCCGCGTCTGCAGTTTCTCGAGCACCGAATCGATGCGCGGCTGGATGTCGCTCACGAATTCGTTGACCTTCGGCTTGACCTCGCGGATCGCAGACTGTGCCCTGGGTTTGATCTCGGCGACGGCCGCGTCCACCTTGCTGTCGAGTTCCTCGAAGGCTCGCCGGATCTTCGGCCGCAGCTCATCGAGCGCGGCATCGATGCGGGCGCGCAGCTCGCTCAGCTTGTCGCGGTCGGCGCGATCATCGGTGTCCCTGCTCTTCTCTTCCACACTGGCCTCCATTTCGTTTTGTGGCGGCGGCCGGCGCCGCGGCCTCTGATACTACGCTCGTCGCAGGGGTCCGTTTCAATGCGGCGGCGCAGGACGCAGCGCTTCGGGGCCCGGCTGGTAGGTGTGACGCGCATTCGCGGCCACTTCCTGGCGCTGCCACCACGCGTTCTTGAACTGCTGCTCCGAGAACAGCTCGGCCTGGTCGAAGTAGTGGGCCGATGTGGAGTCCGCGCTCTGCCCGAACGTGACAATGCTCATGGCCCGCGGACGCTCCGCGAATTCGACGACGCCGACCCAGGTGTGGCCGCGGACGCCGAAGCGGCGGCCACCCGGACCCGGCCGCGTGCCAATGTTGAAGATGATGCCGAGTGTGCCGGGCGCGCCCGCCACAGGCAGGCTGAGCCGTTCATCGTCGAAGGGTTGCCCGCCATTGCTGTCGATCCGTTGCAGCCGGTTCACCTCGCCCCACTTCACGGATGGGCTCTGCCACTGGGTCTCGAGCGTTTCGAGTGCACGTTCCAGGGCGCGGAGCCGCGGCCAGGCTGAGGCGCGATCCTCGAGTGCCGCGAACGCCTCCGACCAGTATACGAACGTAGTCATGGCCGTCGATTCGACGGTGCTCACCCGGTTCCACGCGCGCAGCGCCTCGATCGCGGCGTCGAGTCCTGCCGCGCGATCCGGATCCTGCGCGCCAAGCCGCTCCCACTCGTCGGTGATCGCGGGAATCGCCGGCTCCGCCTCGAGCACGTACGTGTCGAACGCCGCGGCCTGCCAGTCCTCGAAGGTCCAGGCCCGGGTTCGCTCGAGAATGCGCCGCGATGCGCGGGCACGGGCATTGTCCGTCTCACGCACCATGTACGGCGGAAACGCCGATGGATCCGGATTCTCGCCGTCGGCTGTTGCCCGGAACGGCGTGGAGTTCGTGTTCTGGAGCCAGCCGGCAAACGGGTTCAGCACCTGAGGCAGCTCGGCAAGCGTGTGATAGCCGCGCCACTCCGCGTCTTGATCGGCGGCCGGCACGGGTCGCGTCCAGTCGAGCCGCGCGTCACGGCGCGGGACGGCGTTGCCGTGGACGTAGAGGATGTTGCCATCGGCATCGGCGTACATCGTGTTCGAGATGGGGAACGCGGTCTGCGCGATGGCGGTGCGGAACTCATCGAGCGAGCGAGCGCGTCCCATCGCATACCACTGCTGGAGCGAGCCGCCCTCCTGGAACCGCGAGATGCGGACGCCGTACCTCGCGCCGTTTTCGCCGGCAATTACCGGCCCGAATTGTGTGCGGAGGAACTGGTACCGTTGCGGCACGATGGCGGCGCCCGTGTTCACCCAGATCGTCGCTTCGAACGGCTCGGCCTGCCGCCACTCGGCGCCCGCGCGATACGCGAGCGAATCCACGGCGTGATCGAAGGCGAGGCTCCAGGCATCAGCGGCATCGGCGGCGGTGTTCGTGTGGGTCCAGCCCAGGTGTTCGTTGTGACCGGCGCGCGGCACGGGTGTGCCGAGAATGGCGAAGCCGGAGAAGTGCCAGCCGGCATCGCTTTCGATGTGCACCTCCCAGCGCTGGCCGCCGCCGAAGAAGCCGACGTGCGGATTCTGGAAGAGCAGCGCATGGCCATCCCGCGTGCGGCTGGGCGCAACGGCCCAGGCGTTCGATGCGTCGCGGATTCCGTCGTGCCCATGGTCCGGAACCAACGCGTCCAGGTCGGCCGCGTTCGCTCG
>Ga0187892_10004289_pt1 | contig 24188 bp, 21 predicted proteins | sample MA1701073metaG_FD_139345 | JGI IMG/M metagenome (GOLD analysis project Ga0187892, IMG submission 139345) | Bio-ooze microbial communities from a basaltic lava cave in the Kipuka Kanohina Cave System on the Island of Hawaii, USA - MA170107-3 metaG ... | reverse complement strand
TGCAGGAGGCGAAATCACGAAAGCCCTTCATGAACGAGGGCTGGCGGGCCCGGAGGGAATCGAACCCCCGACCAGAGGCTTAGGAGTCCCCTGCTCTATCCACTGAGCTACGGGCCCGCGCTACAATCTGCGCCCTGATTGGGTTTCAGCCATCGGCGACCCAGAATCTTGTCCAGGGGACTCGCACAGATCATCCGCCTTGACAGGGGGACTCGCCGCCTTTACCGTTTGATCCGTGATGCTTCCCATCGGACGCGCCACCTTCGAGTTCGAGGAGTTCCTGGCCGCGTGCGAGTACGACCTCGGCTGCTCCCCGGAAACCGTGGCGTTCTACAGGAAGAAGATTACCCGGTTCCTGAAGTGGGCGCAACAGGAGAAGGCGGAGGCCCTGGACGCCCAGGCTGTGCGCCAGTTCTTCCGCTGGCTCAAGGACCAGGGCCTCAGCGACAATGGCCGGCACACGTACCTGCGCGCGCTGCGGACGTGGTTCAACTTCCTGGTGCGCCGCAAGGTCATCGCGCAGTCCCCGCTGCTCGACGCCGACCTGCGGATCCGCGCGGTGTGGCGGCGCCCTGACCTGCCGCGCGCCGACCGGCTGCATCGGCTGCTCCAGCAGATGAAGACCGACGTGTTCCCGCCCGGGGCGAGGGCGCCCGACTTCGTCCGGCTGCGCGACTACGCGCTGGTGCTCTGGTATATCGAGACTGGCGCGCGCCGGCGCGAGGGCCTCGTGGCAGTCGATGACCTCGCCCCCGAGTTCGCGCGCGCGACGACGGTTCAAAAGGTTCGCCGCGAGGCTGAGACGCGGCACCTGTTCTACCACACCGTGCGCCATCTGCTCCGATACTACCTTGAGGAACGGGAGAAGTTCCTGAGGGCGCTCGGCAAGGAGGACGTCCGCGAACTCTGGATCACGGACGATGGCGAGCCGCTGACGCCCGACGCGGTCTCGCATATCTTCCAGCGCATCAGCCGGCGCTACGGATGGGAGGGCTCGTTCCACCCGCACAAGCTGCGCGCGGTCGCCGCGACGATGGCCGCGCTGGCAAAGGATCGGACGGCCCTGGAGATCAAGATGGGCTGGGTGCCGAACACGCCGGTTGCGAAGCGGTACATTCAGCTCGCGCAGGAGCATGAGGCTCTTGCGGAGATGGCGGCGGCGGTCAGCCCGCTGAGGGCGATGGCGCGGTTGCGGCGGCCGCGCGCCCAAGGGTAATCTAGAAGCCGATGTGTCGAACGTCAAGCCCACGCGCATGTGTCAATCGAATCCTAGAGGCTGAGGATTCGTCGCGGACCGCTGAGTACCGGAGCTCATCCAGCGAATCGAGGGTCTCTGGCGATCCCCGCGGGAGGCAGCTGCCCGCGTTGCTGGCTTTCTGGAAAAGGTGCACACGCGGCGAGGCCGGGACGGCCTTCAGGCCACCTTCACATCCTCCTCATACGTCGTCCCGCCCGTAGACAATAGCCCGGTACCGATCATGCACGTGATGGCGACGGTAACACTCGCAACTCCGGAGCTTTTCTGTCGGGAGGAGCATCGCGTTTTCGAAGGGCATGAACATGTCCATTTGATAGAGAGTCTCTAAAGGGGAGCCAAGACCAGCAGCACACTTTACCAACTCTGCCGCTGCAAGTGTGCCGGCCGCCATCGAGACAAAAGAGACAGTTGCAGCCGCCGGCACACTATTGGGATCCGCCGAGAGTTTTTCCAGCTCGCTGAGGACGGTGCAGATGGACCTGCCAAGCCGGTGGCGTAGGAAGGCTCGCTTCTCCTCCGGTGCGGCCGCGATGTCTACCTCGGTCACAACACGGTCCGCATCGCGCAATGCTTGTCGAATCGCTGTGGGCGAAAGCCCACTTCGCTCCGCTACGAACTCCTCGTACGGCCGAGCATCTGCCGTTGATTCAATGGTGTGAATGCACATGAGGCACGCGAGGCCTTCCGCATACGCATGACGGGAGACCTGGAAGAGACTGTCGCTGGTTGCGCCCTCGATGAGGATGTCGGGCCACAGGCGCTGCAGCGAGGGTCGGATATCGTTGTTGTCGACGGCACTAATGATCGCGCGCGGCCGGGATTCCTCCTGTGCAAAGAGTCGTTTCAGATACGCTTCAATCTCCTCTTTGTGTGGCACACATCGGACGCGAGTACTCTTCAGAACGCGATCGATGAGGTCAACCTTTCGAGAGTGTACAGGTCCACACGCGTCGTCGTGCAAGCCGAGGCTGTACCTATTCAGGTTTGTTTCATCCTCGACGTCCTCCCTGTCGACGATGGCCAACTCCCCGTGGACCCCAGGTACCTCCGCGAGGGCATATCCAAAGGCGTTGCCGACGGCTCCTGCGCCTGCGAGCAGGGTCGCCGGCAACTCGATCTCCTGTGGAAGGGCAGGGCGCGAATCTAGCGTCCCACCGGCATCCCAGACCTGATACGAGTAGGCGGAAAACACGCTCGGCTCGAGGAAAGCCAGCTTTTGTGGGCCTGCGTGGAGCAGCCTCTTGAAGACCTCCGCTGCTCCGAAGCAGGCACCCAGGATCGGCCCGAAGGGGTTGTACGGCGCGTCCGGCAGGGCCGGGGGCGGACCCGACGACGAGACGGCTGCCAGCCACCCGCGCGCGATGACGCTCGTTGCATTCGGCGACACGCGACCTGTCCGGCCTAAGCAGAGGACCGCTTCGTAGTCAACCCAGGACACTTCCTCGGTGAGGGAGCGGAACTCGGCTACTGGGCGTCGGTCGATCCGCTGAACTAGGTCGAGGGCCTCGCGCTGCATCGTCTCGGCTCCCCTGAAGTCGAAATCGATCCTGGGACAGAAGCGCGCAATCAGATTTGCAGCCGTCAGTGCTGTCAGGCGACCTTCGGGCGACTGCAGCCAGGCGGCATCTCCGGTCACAAGCACGCGCGCCATGAACTTGTCGACAAGCGCCCCTGCCTTCTGGCCCGTCACCTTCTCGGCAAGGCGGATGTGTCGGTCGTAACGGTCGACACCCTCGTCACGCATCGTCGGCGTCCATGACGATCAGCTGAAGTCCCGGCTGGGCACGAAACCTTTGGTGCACTTCTGCGGACGGCAGCTGGCGGAACTTGGCGCCGTTCAGGCACTCGAAGACGGCCCACGCTTCCAAGGCCATGGGCGCGCCGGACCCGTACTCACTGATTACGATCGAAACGAACCCTGGGGATCGGAACGCGTAGACGTCGTCAACCAGCGAGTGGAAGGCAGCGCCCGCGTGCGTGTGAACTTGCGCCAGCAGGATCCGCTCGGGAGGCTCGATGAGGGCGGCCACGCGGCCCATCGCCTCGGCGCTGATGTGCACATGGGTAGGCTGAAGCTCCACGCCGGACCCCTTGGGCACGATGATTGTCTGAACCTCGGCTTCGGGCGGGATCAGCCGGCCTGCCCAGAAGACAAGGCTCTCGCTGCGGTACCGTCCCTCCTCGCGGAGGATTCGCGCCGTCTCTGGAAGCAGAGAGGGAGCCAGGCGGTATGTCTCGATCACTGGGAAGTAGTTCCTGCTGCCTCCCATTGTGCCCTACCCCTTTGGGGTGTATTTGCTCGGATCGTCCAGTCGCGTTTGGAGGGAGACAATCACATAGTAGATTGGGTTGCCGGCTTGCGACCATTGGTAGCCTGTGCGCTGCCAGTCTGGGTGTAGTTCCATCAAGCCCTCGCGGCTGATGTTCATACAGAGGTCAGTCGTCGGCCGAAAGCCTTGACACTGGGGCCACGCTTTCGCGTCATTAGGGTCCTTGGTTTGCGGATTGACGCACTTGATCGACGGTGGCCACTCTGGATAGTTGTCGCAGACCAGCCGTAGCGTCCAACGTCGCTGGTCAACCTTGGATGTCATCGTCGCATAGACCGTCAGGGAGGTCGCGGGCCACGGCTCGATCTCCCACCCGAAGTGCGCCATCTCCTCCGGCATTGGAACAGCCTCCAGGTCGGCCTGGAGGTGGAGGTGCGCCTGGACAGGGTCAACCGGCATCGCCGGTGGCTACCCGACGATGACCTCGCGGATCAACCGGAAGGTCACCTGCTGCTGGTTCCCTTGCCGGAACGCACTGATCGGCTGGTCGAGGTTTTCAATCTTCGTCCGGTCGTGGTGCAGGAAGAACACGACCTGGTTGGACGCATTCTCAGGGTCTGGGCCCTCCGTCAGGCCGAACTCGACCAAAGCAAACTGCTTAACATCGCGGACGGGCGCCGCCAGAGGAAAGTCGCGTTCGGCAGGCTTCGCCGCGGAAGGGTAGATCACGCGCACAGTGACAGTCTCGTCATGCTGGGACATGTGCGTTCTCCTTTCTCCCGTGAGGCTCCATGAAGCTCCCCCCGGGTTCCTTCCACATTACTTCAACCTCATGCTTGATGTCAATGAGACTGGATCGCGCATCATATAGGTTTGCGGCACAAACCTATATTGCAGCATAAACAGGTTTGCACAGTTGACAATCGCTCTGTGAGCATGCCATCCTGTGTGTGGTGGCAAATCAACCGCAAGAAGGTTTCTACCTGCACATAGGGAAGGTGATCCGCGAGGCGCGCCGGACCGCGAAGATGAGCCAAGCCGGCCTTGCCGCTGCCGTGGGTCTGACTCGCACTTCGATCAGCAACGTCGAGAAGGGACGACAGAAACTCCTCTTGCACACCTTCTTCGAGGTCGCTGAAACCCTCGAAGTTGATCCCGCGCGCTTGCTCCCCTCCTCTAAGAAGCGAAAAGAAGGGGAGATTCCTGAACTCGAGGGCCTGGGCCCCCAAGCCCGTGCATTCGTTGAAGCTGGGATCCGCGTGAAGAAGAGGAGATGAAACTATGCCACTGCGAAGAAGAACAATCGAGGAACTCGTGTTGGAGTTGCTCGCAAATCACAAGGTCAAGCAACCCCCCGTCCCCGTCGATCGCCTTGTGAAGGGGCAAAGCATACGTATCTTCAAGCAGTCTTTGCAGAATGATATCTCCGGATTCTTGTTTCGGGATGGAGAGAAGCGCGTCATCGGTGTCAACACTCATCATCCACTCGCGCGGCAACGATTCACCCTGGCCCATGAGCTCGGACACTTCCTGCTTCATGGACAGGAAAAGGTTCATGTGGATCATGGATTTCAGATTCAACTTCGGAACGATCTATCAAGTCAGGGAGTTGACGAAGACGAGATGGAAGCGAATCTCTTTGCGGCCGAGTTGCTGATGCCGAGGAGGTTCATCGAGAGAGATCTCAGGGATCTTGGGTCCATTGACATCAATGATGACGAAACCATTGCAGAACTTGCGCAGCGCTATGGTGTAAGTCTGCAAGCCTTGGCCATTAGGCTCACGGCCTTGGGGTACCTGAGCCCGAGAACTGAGGTCGGTATCACCTCGAGAGGATAGAGCTAGGATCGCTCAATATCCGCCTCATCTAGAGGCTCTTCTACCGCGTTGCGGAGCCACGATCTTTCAAAGCCAGCTTCAGATATTGCCTCGACTTGAATCGAGACCTTCCCTCTATCCGCCCGATCAGCAAGATTGGCGAGTGCGGGGAACATCTTGAAGAGTTGATCCCGGGTGGCAGTGAATCGATATGCAACCTGCCGGACTGGAGGAGCGCCCGGCGGTCCACCCGAACCGCCTGGCGGCGGCGGTGGGGGCGGAACAGGTTCCAGCCCGGGCGGCCCTGGCGGGGGAGCCACCGCCTGTGGTATCGCGGATGGCACCATCAGGAACCCCGAGTCGAAGTCGACCTCGTCCTCTGAGACTTGGTGGCCCAGCACCACCTTCTCGGAAGCAACCTGATAGCGGCCGTCGGGACCCAGCGTTGGCACAGGGCCGCTTGTGTAGCCGAACAACCCCTCAGCCACTCCGCGGGCGATGCCGGCCCGAATCACCGTGTCCGAAAGCAGTCGGGGCGGCTCAGAAAATGCAAAGAACGATTCGCGTACCTCCGCGGCCGTAACGCCAAGCCTCGACGGTTCTCCGGGCGAAACGCTCTCTCCCAGCCGCAACCGCTCGATGATCTTCCTAGGGCGAACAGTGGAATGGACCTTGGGGGCACCCTGGTGCATGAGAAGCTCCATAACCCGCTCGTGGATGCCCGTCGCCTGCAACGGTCGCCCGCCGACCTCGAGGACCTCGATTCCCAGAGCACCATCTTCTACGCGCGGCAGCCAGACAGTGGGATACAATCCGCGTAGCGCGGATTCCGCTGCAGCTTTCTCGGTAGCCCGGCGCTCCTTAAGTTGGTCGAGCTGGTCCTTCGTGAGGCGGTGTTGGAATCGTTTCTCCTCAACCCGCTCGATCGCGATCAGATACCGGGCCGCGCGACGAATTGCCTCAATCGCTTTCCTGTCAGGCACGGCGAGCGCCAATCCGTTGCGGAACCGGCGAGGCTTTTCGCCGTACTTCGACAGCATCTCTAGCCCCAGGCGCTTCTGCTCGGACGCCGATGCCTCGGCGAATTCCAGCGGAAGATACCCAACCAGGAAGACAGGTTCTTCGTTCGGCAGATCCTGTGATTTGGCAGGCCAGACGTACGCGCCAGGCTTCCCGGCCAGGCGTTCGCCCAGCAGATCGCGGATGTGAGTCCGGACTGCCGCCGGATCCCGTGCCACCTGCTGCTCAGCGTCCTCGATCAGCTTCGTGACGTTGGGGTCCTTCTTGAAGCAATACCGCACCCCATCGTAATGCAGGTAGAGGCACGTATTGCGAAGTTCAGCGAGAACGGCCGTTGCCGTAAGGTGATCGAGGTCGGGTCCAACACAGGCGGCCAGCAGATCACCTTCGGTCACGCCCGGCGGCAGAAGCTCGCCCCCTCCCGCCCCTTCCTTTCGGAGCCCTCCGAACGAATACAGCAGGACGGCGGTTGCCAGCCGGGTTGCCGGCTTCACGTTGGTGAGCGACGGGGTCTCCTGCGCCAGGCGCTCGTCGATCCGTTTGGAGCGGGAGTTGGGCCCCTCGATGTCCGAGAGGATGACGGGGTCGTAATCGTTCTGTGCCCCCAGCTCCTTGAGCAGCTTGACCCTGACGTCTACGTCACGGAGTGGCACCTCGCCCGGTCCTAGCAGGAGGTGCGCGCCGCCATGCTGCTTCAGCGAGTGCAGACAAGAGGCAAGAAAACGAAGCGCTCCACGCGTGCGTTGGAAGCTGTCAACCGCGGTCCAGCGCTCCCGCATGACGTCGATCAATGCCGGATGGAAAGGATACGCGCTGCGCAACCGCTCCCGCAGCGCCAGCCCGGCCTCCTCGGCCTGCCGGCGGGTCGAGGAGGTGTCAGCGTAAGCCCGCTGCATGCCGGTTACGACCTCTTGGTAGGCAGCAGCCACGCCGTCGGCGATTTCGAACTCGGGGGGTGCACCAAGCAAACGCCGCTGCAGCACCGGGAGGATCTCGTCTCCACTGACCGGCTCTCGCAGTTGATCCACGCGCGCCGCGAGTTTGTCGAGTTGCTCTAAGAGCGCGATGTTTCCCATCGCCTCCCGGGCACTCCACTGGAGCGAGTACACCATTGCAGCGTTCAGGCTACCGGCTACTTCTACGGTCAAAGTCTGGAAGAAGTCCATGGCCTGCCGCTGTAGAGTCGAGTCCATCACCGCTACGGCCGCCGCGCGCTCCATGTACTTCAGCACCTCGTCGAGTAGGAGAAGAACTGGACGGCCGCCGGCTCCCTTGGTGAGCAACTCGCGGACCACGTCCCCACCTGGCGATACCCTGTCGGCGTCGTGGCCTGCGACGATCCTGTAGGCGATCTCCCCGCCAAGTTGCCAGGCCAGCCACCCCCACATCGTGCGGACCTGCGGGCCGTTTGGCACCATCTTGCCTTCACGCGCGTCAAACTTCTCCCCATCAAAGACGGCGACCGCCGCCTCCCCGGGATCAGGCAGGTCTTCAAGCCTAATCGTCTCGGCCTTTCCATAGGTGGCGCCCTTTTCGGCCACGCGGGGAAGCGCCGAAGCCCAGTGATCCGCCGACGCGTGCAGCGCTACCCTCGAGCGCGCGGCGTGCAGTAAGGCCGCGAGCGTGTGGGATTTGCCGCCTCCGAAGGGCGTGCGGAGTTTGAGCACGCGGTTGTAACCCGGCCGGCCGGCCAGCGACGCAAGGACTTCTTCTAGAAGTCGTCGGAGGTCGGCCGTCGGGTAGGTAGCTCGGAAGAACGCGGCGGGATCTCGGTTGACGGTGGGCACGTTGGGGTCGCCTTCCGCAATCGCTCCGAGATCGATCGCGAAGACCGCCTCAGTCAGAGCGCCAGATTCAACGTCGGGATGCAGTTTGACCAGTTCGGTCCACGGACGGAGGCCCTGCGTGCTCATGCCAATCCTCCTTGGCCTGCGGTCGCTACGTTAGCCCAGGCAATCACACGTCCAGCCGGCCGAATGGACTCGCGCAGGGAACGGCCCAGGTGATGCTCATGCCTCACCCTTGCGGTCGTACAAGGGCATGACCGGTGCTTCGATCAGCGTCCTCCAGTTTGCGAGCAACTTCCCAAGGGCAGCCTGCTCGGACGCGGTGGTGGTCACAAGAATCGCGCTTTCCTCTTGGGACTTGCCCCTGAGTCCGGCCCCAGCCAGAGCCTGAGCGACAAGACGCAGCCGCTCACGGTCGGGACGAGCCTCGTCTAGGAACTTGGTAAGATTGCGTGGCTCACGCTCGACCAGCCAGAGGATACGGTGGAGCACGTCAACCAGCGGGGCGGACTCACCGTTACCACTCGGCAGGCCCAGCTGGCCGTCGTCACCACGCTCTGTGTAGTCGCGCAGGCGGTACTTCCCCTTCTTCTTCTCGACCAGGGCCCGACTCCCCGAAGACAGGCCCCTGGGGCCGTCCAGTTCGACCCTCTGCCCATAGGTGAAAACAATCGCCTCGCCCGCGTCGAGTTCGGCAGCCTTGTAAGTGTAACGCCAGAGAACGTAGAAGCGGCTGGCTCCATCCACTACTGCGACCCTGGAGCGAGGCACGTCGAAGATCTTCTCCAGCAGCGTTTCCAGAACTACGCCTTCGACTTCGGCCAGAAAGCGCTCGGCGGGAACCTCTTCGCCGTTGGCATACTCCACCCGGGCAAAGCGGGTGAAAGCACGCAAGCCAGCCCCCACTGATGCAATAATGAGGTCGGCTCCGGCGATGCCCATTTCCCACAGGTTCTCCACCCGCTCCCGCACGATGCGCTCCAGCTGAGGACGCACCTCATTCTCGTAAGCGCCTGCCTCTGTCCTCTGGCGTCTGCGGGCAACTAGGAAGATGCTTGAGGCCAGCGCAGCGGATTCCTGAGCCCGCAACCGTCCAGGCTTCTCAGTATCTATCGGCCATGCCTCAGTCACCATGAAGCCCGATTGGCGCAGAACGTTCACTAACGTCGCCCAGCCAAGCGTTGTCTTGTGTGCATACACAACGGTCATCTGACCGTGTGGTTTGAGCACGCGATGGGCCTCCGCAAACGCCTCGGCTAGCATTGCCTCATAGCTGAGTCTAGCCTTCTCCTTGTTGCCTCCGTGGCGTATCGCGTCTGCTACGATCTCGTTCTTCTTCGGTGTCTCCTCCGTAGCGAAGTGCTCGGGATACAAGTGCCCCACGGTCCTCTTCAGCCAGACGTAGAAGAAGTCAGAAATGTTTGCGTAGGGGACATTGTCATAGTAGGGTGGATCGGTGATGACCGCATCGAAGGAACCGTCGGTCCAGGGTAGGGACGTGGCTGAGCCACGCTGGACCACACCCTGAATCGACATCTCAGCATCGCCCAGACCCGCGGGCAGATCTTCAAGCCCCGAAACCCAGCTCGCGCCATCAGGGTTGAATGGGTCCGTTTCCGCGAAATCCCACACCATTGGAAGCGCTTGGCGCCCGAAGGTATGAACTACTCCACGCCCCCCAGTGTAGTTGAATACGCAGAGGACTGAGTTAAGATCAGCAAGACGGTCAAGAATGGCAGCGAGTAGGGTTGCTGCTGCCCTCTTGCACTCGCTCTCATACCCTCGTCGGTCCATCTCTGCTTCTGCCTCGCGGACCTCCGCTGCAAAGGTGAGCAGGCAAAGCATCTGGCGCGGGGTGAAAAGATCGGCGAAGGAGCGGAGTCCGTACAGAATGCAGAAGTTGGCGTTCTTTGCGTCATTGATGATGGGTTCACTCGGAACCGTCAACTGTGTGCGCGAGCACAGTGCGTCAATCCGTCGGGGAATGACCCCGTCGTTCGGGACGAAGCGAGCGAAGTCGTTGGCCGACAGGTAGACTTTGCCTTGCTTACCTGGTCTAGTGCATACGACGGCCATCATCTGCTTGTCGATCAGACCAGCGCGACCTTCGGCCTTCACATAATCGCTGTCGGCCACTGCACCGCAGAAAGGGCAAACAGCGTTTCCTCTCTTGGAAAAGGCAGTTGGGTCGAAACCCAAGTCTCTTTCACTGGCCGTCTCAACCACGTGGAAGTGCACTCGTTTGTCGCCGTTGGCGGCGACCATTCTTAGCGCGACGAATCTCTCGTTCTTCTTGCACAGCCAGGTCTGCCTCAACAATGGTACCGTCGCGCCGCACGAGGGATTCTTGCAACGCACGGTCCGCGTCCACAAGTACGCAACGGGCACGAGGTATCCTGGCGGAATCCCATCTCTGCTATTTGACGGCCAAAATGCCAACTGGGAGGCCGGCCGCCCCCCTTTGAATTCCGGATCCGGGATCAGGGGGTAGAGATCACCGATCTCGGCTTTGACCTTCTCCAGGACCCACTGGCCCCAGTACCGGACTTCCTCGGTCAGGCCCGCCCAGGTGCCGTCCTTCGCCGATCCCTTCACGGTCTTGTCCGGCTTCCCGTACTTCTGAGGGTAGACGAGGGTGCAGAGTTCGATGATGTAGGCGACAGGGTTGAGGTCGAGGGCATACGCCTCGCAACCAAGGCGCAGCGCCTCCAGTGGAATGGCCCCGCCCCCTGCGAACATGTCAAGGACCTTGGGCCGCGGCGCCCGGCCCTGGAGGATATCCTCCACGGTGACAACTTGCCCTGTCTCTGCCGAGAGGCGCTCCGCGTGCGCCTCCAGAATGTGCTGCTGCGCCTCGGCGATAACCCGCGTATCACCGGGGTATTTGCAGAGTCTCTCCACAAACTTGGCCGCATTGGCCCGCGCCAGGCTGTCCCGCTTCTCCTCCGGCCCGTTGGTGGGCCGAAATCGGGCCGCCGGAACCAGCGCACCGTAGACTGCCGCCCGACAGGCGACCAGCGGCCGCCTGGCCCACCACAGGTGCAGCGTCGAAATGTGGCCCTTCCGGACAGACTTCTCCCGCGACGCCTCGGCACTGATCGCCTGAATCGGAAGGTAGTCCTCGATAAGCCGCAGGTCATCGAGTCGTTTATTCATCGGACACTCCCGGCTCTCAATAGATCTTGGGCAAGGCCTCTGAAAGCCACTTCTCAGCCATAGCGTCCTTCTCGTAGGTGCGTCCGATTCGTTCAACTACTTTCTCGTAGAACTCCCTCGACCTTATCAGAGTTGGTAGTTCCTCCTTGGCCGCCTCAGCCAAGTCGGCTACTGCCGCAACATACACATTTCGTGCGTAATCCGCGTACTTTCTCAGCCGTTGGACGGAACGCGCGCTAGCCGCCCTCTCTTCGGTCAAACCTTTGAGGTAGGTGGCACCATTCCGGAGCGCCATAACCCGTGCCATCACCGAGAGAACAAACAGAGTTCCGCCCTTCTTCAGGATGCGGATTGCCTCCGGCTTGCCCTTCGCAATTGCGTCCTGAACAGTGACCCTGCATACTTCACCGCACGTCCACAAGAACAGGACCTCCTCGACTCGCACATCGGGCGGAAACGCAGTGCCGTGATATCTTGAAAAGATTTCCGCTTTGTACTTGTAGGCGAGGACTGGGTCTCCGCGGAATGCAGCAGCATACTGGCCCGCGATGTCAATACGGATCAGCCGGAGTTTGCCATTCTCTCGGTATTTCGGAAGCTCGCCTGTAGGGCGGTCTCCACGACGGGTAAGATAGATGTAAGGCTTGCTCAACTTACCAAACTCTGTCTTCAAGCGCCTCTGTGTCTTGTCCTGCGACGCGATGTCCCAGGTCCGAATGGGATTCTGCGAGTTCGTAAACCGAATAACATCGTCCACGATCTCGGCCGGCGCAGCAATGAATCGGACGAGAACGGAGACTTGACCAGCTGCGTCAGCCCGCTGAGCTAGCGAAACGGTCGTCTGGCAGCCATTCACGATGCTGAAGTTCGTCAGCTCGACCGTGGAGTCGCTCAGCCGAAATGACTCGCAGACTACCGTTATGCCATTGTTGTACGCCCAAAAATTGCCTCGTCGATCCTTGTCGGTTAACGTTTCCGAGATCCCAGCATTGACCGATCCTTTCCTCGTGCCCAGAAACAACCGGACATTTCGGTCAAAGAGCCGCTCCTCATGTTTTGCGTACAGACTCACGATTTCGGATCCGGGAACAGTGGCAACAAGTGCTTCTCCAAAGGTTCCGTTGAGGGTAAACGCCCCGCTTCCTTGGACGGCCATCTGCCCTGATGGAATTCTGCGGGCACTTCCCTGCAATTCTTCCCACGTGGTTCGCAGAATATCCACGTGGTAGTAGCGAAATGCGCGTCGCTTCGTCAGATTGTCCGGGTTTTGATTATAGACCTCGACATGCTTCTCGACATTCGCGGACTTCGGTCCAGTGCACACGTACCACAACTCCACGCCGTACCCATCCTGAACAGCCCTGCAGTAGTCATGGGCCACTTGGGCGAGCTCGTTTTTCCCGTCACGGCGGAGGGCCTCAGGATTGGCAAGCCAGTTTAGGCTGCTCTCCAGCTTTGCCAAATCACTTTCTTTGGCCCGATAGGTGAGTGACGGGGAATACTTGCCTTGAGCAATGACGATACGTCCCTCTTCGTCGTCGATCCAGATTAAGTCGATACCCTTGTCATTGGCGCCCTCCACGGAAATCGCTTCGCGGGCGTCATCTTCACTCAGTTCCAGAATGGAAGTCGCAAACCAGAACAAGAATGCGGATGGAATCCTTAAGCCACTACGTTTGCCGATCCGCTGGATCTCCCTTTTGAGCGATGCCGCGAAGTTCTTCGACATGCTAAGCTCCTCCGGTCCGCTGTTCAGAACGAAGAATATCTGCGATTGCTTGTGCTGGAATCTCAAAGAAGCGCGCGGCAACGATCTCCCGCTTCGCGTGATCCAGCTTCACAGCCGGGTTCTGAATCCGGATCAGCTCGGGCCGATCTTCGAGGGGACCCCAGACCACGTACAGCCAGTACGTCTCCGCAAGCTGCTGAGCCTTGTACCACTCATTCACCGTGAGCCGAACCGGCTGCCCCCGTATCCGGCCCTTTACTTCAACGCGCTTGACCTCAATCTCTCCCGTCGTGAGATCGCGGACTCTGTGGGCGCGGATGTCAAATCCAATCTTCTGGACGCCGACTCGCTCGATGTTATCACGGGGGAATCCCTCGGCTACGAGCGCAGCGATAGCCGCCTCCTCGGCCGCCAACTCGCTCCGGGTCCGCACCTCAAGGTCGGCGTCGTCGGCAAAATCGGCGATTTGCGCCTCTGTAGCCTCGCGAGGGGTTAGGACGAGTGCCGACGCTAGGTGGCGCACCGGCCCGGTGCGCGCGGTTGCGAGGCGATCGAGCCCGACCAGGCGGTCGGCTTGAGTGCGTTCCAAGTCTGCAAGATCCTTCTCGGCCTGCTGGCGAGCCAGTGCTACCTCTGGGGAGGTACGCTCGCGGGCCATCAGCCCCATCGCCCGCTCCTGGGCCTTGCGCTTGCGCGCTTCAAAGGAACGGACGAGGTAGTCTCGACATACCGAGGCAAAGTGCTCTCGCTCTTGTTGACACCGGTCGCGGCACTGAAGCTGATAGGTGCTCTTCAGGAAGTCCTCCGCCGCCTTCGGCGAAGCGATGGGCAGGGTCTCCGAGGACGCTGTGTGCGCAGCGAGATTCAGCAGGATGTCCGCAGGCACGACCTCAAGTTGCCCAGATTCCTCGCGGACTGCGACGAGTTCGCCGTAGAGGGTCACATCAGTGCCGCGAGTGTCCTTGCCGCGGATCGTGATCTCGTAGAAGTGAAGGTGGTACGTCCCGGAGGCCAGCGGATCCACACACACGGCCGTACCGCCGAGGAGGGCTGCAAGTCGCTCGTTCAACCGCTCTTCCACTGCCGCGTAGAGAGGATAGCCGGGGCCGAACAGCACCGCGTCGAGGTGCGCGTCCTGCTCCAGGTGGTGCTTGTGGAACGTGATCTTCCGGTAAGTAGTATCGACAGTGCCGAGGCGCCGGACGGCCTCCATACGGTCCGACCGCAGGTCGGCGGGTACGTGTTCGATCCGCCAGAGTCCGTCCACTCGGGGATCAACCCTCAGTCCAACCTCGGCCGCGGCGGAGAGAAAGTGGGCCTCCACGTACCGCGGCATGAGGCGGCGCTCCTCGATTTCCAGGTTCCGCGTCTGAAACGCTGAGAAGTCCACGTGTCCACGGGCCAATGCAATACCCGTCGCCTCTTCGTACTGCCTTAGCCTGGCCGGGTCTATACGATCAATCTGGTCGATGTACTCGTCTAGCCGTCGGGGATCGTAGGCCGCCTCGCGGAGCATCTCGGCCAGGTTGACGTCGTTGAGAGAAAGTACCTCTCCGACCACATCGAACACGCGGCCGCCAAGAGACTGGCGCATCTGGTCGAGTTTCTCCAGCAGGCGGTGGAGGATGCGGCCCTCGATAACCGGTTGGCCGTCCTCGGAGTCGGTGGCCACGAAGTTGAAGGCATAGGCGTCGCGCTCCTGGCCGATGCGGTGGATGCGGCCAAGGCGCTGCTCCAGGCGTGTCGGGTTCCAGGGCATGTCGTAGTTGATCATGAGATGGCAAAACTGCAGGTTGATGCCCTCGCCGGCGGCCTCGGTTGCCACGCACACCTGCGCTGCGGTGCGAAATACCTCCTGGGCGCGGCGGCGTTCGTGCGGGTTCATCCCCCCGTGGATCTCGCAGGTTGAGTAGCCCCAGCGGCCGAGGTGCTCCAGCACATGACTCATGGTGTCCCGGTGCTCCGTGAAGATCAGGAGCTTGCCACGACCGTCCTTGAGTTCGTCGAACTCAGCCTCGGCCAGGCACCGGCGCAGCGCGGCCAGTTTGGAGTCATTCCCCTGCTCCCGCACCCGGCGGGCTTGCTCGGCCAGGTCTCGCAGGGCGCTGATTTCCGCGCGCAGTTGCTCGAGTTCGAGCGCCGCCGTGGACTCGTCCACGAGAGCGTCACGCTCTGCGTCGTCGAGGTCGTCCTCGTCACGCTCGGCATCATAGAGGCGACCCCGGATCGCGGCCAGCCGCTTTGCCCGCTGCGCGGGCGGAAGACCCTCCAGTTCCTCCAGCAGGGTAGTCTGCTTGTCCAGCCGCCTGCGCATCGATTCATGGATCGCCCGGGTGGAACTAGCCAGGCGGCGCTGGAAGACGGTGCGGGCCAGGGCAACACTCGTTCGCCGCTGGCCGGCCTGGTGGGGCATGAACTCGTTGATGTACGCGGTGACAGCCTTGTAGAGTGCGTACTCGTCACCATTCAGGCGGAAGGCGACGGTCCGGGCGTGCCGGTCGGGGAACAAGCGATGGCCGTGCAGATCGCGGAGGTCCTCCTTGAGGCGACGCAGCGCCCACGGGCAGTCGTCCCCCATCTGGAAGATGTTCTTGCGGATCGCCGTCGCTTCGTCAGCCAGGCGGTGCGGTTCTGGAAAGACATCTGGATCCAGTAGACGGATGAAGTGGGCGAACCTGTCTTCGTCCCCATGGTGCGGGGTAGCCGTGAGGAGAAGGACGTGGCCGGAATCGGGGGTCAGTCGGGCCGCAAGTTCGTAGCGCTTCGTGGCGTCTACTTTGGCCTCTCGGCCAACGCCTCCGGAGGTGGTCCTTGCAGAGCACTTGTGGGCCTCGTCGATCACCACCAGGTCCCACCGCTGGCTCCAGACTCGCTCGCGGACGCCATCCTGCTTGGCGTAGTCGAGTGAGGTGACGATCTGCTTCTCTTTCTCCCACGGGTTGACGAGGCTCCATTTGTCCCGCGCCGCGTCCACCGGCTCGAAGGCCTCGCCGAACCAGCGCAGCATCTCGTCTTGCCACTGGGGGACGAGCGGCGCCGGGCACACGATGAGTACGCGCTCGATCGCCTCGCGGAGCTTGAGTTCCTTGATGAGCAGGCCAGCCATAATGGTCTTGCCTGCCCCCGGATCGTCAGCCAGGAGAAACCGCAGGCGGGGCTGAGGGAGCATGCGCTGGTAGACCGCCTCGATCTGGTGAGGCAAGGTGCGGATGCCCGAGAGGCTGACGGCGAACTGGCGGTCGTGAGCATAGGCGAGGCGGATGCGGGTGGATTCGACCAGCAGGCGAATCTTCTCGGCGTCGACTGGACGGCTGGAGGCGCGGGGAGCGGATTCGAGTGCGGCGAGACGTGTGGCTTCGTCTTCGGAGATGACTGCCTCTTCGAGGGTCCCGTCCTGGAGCCGGACGCGGACCTCGTATCCACTTCCCAGCGGGCGGGCGTCTTCGAGGAGCACCGGCCGGTCGAAGTGCCCGGGAAGGCTGATCCACTGGCCGGTGGGAAGGTTCATGGATTGATCCCGATGCCCGCCATGTCAGGCATCGCTGTTGTTCATCATGCCCTCCAGGATGGCACTCTATACCGCTTCGCCGTGGTGCAGCGCGGCACCCTTTCCCACCTGGGCTGTGGCGGTGGGGCAAAGCTGGGGCGCGTGCACGACGATCACCCGCCACGTGCGTACCAAGCACTGGTGAGGCAAGAGGAAGGCAGCACCCTGGTTCTTCTAGAAACGCTCTTGATCTGTAGACGTTCTCAAGGAACCAGAGCCAGGAGGGGGATGGGCGCCTTATGACCAATGCAGACACCCGCGGAAGTCTATCTGCGCAAAGCATAGTCGCTGAATTCGCCGCCTTAAGATCCGAAATTGAAGACCGAAGTGGGCACCAAAGAGCGCTAGTGGCGCTGAACCTCACCGTCCTTGGCACAGTTACAGGGTATGTGCTTGTGTCTAAGGCGAACTTGATACTCTTGGTAGTGCCGTTCTTTTCCACGCTTCTTGGCCTACTCTGGCTTGATCACGCCGTAGTCATAGGTAAGCTCGGTGCATACCTTGGTGAGGAGCTAAGGGATGAACTCGTCACGATAACGGGAAACCCCAGAATAATGGGGTGGGAACAGAAAGCATGGAAATTTGAAGAGCACGGGTTCCAGCGCTTTGTGCTGTTCGGTATTCCGGTTTTTGGGGCGTTCGGTGGGGGTTCCCTTGCAGCCTTGATCGTCGCTTGGAGCGCGCTGCGTTCAGGCGGTCACTACGCACTGTGGATGGTCGATGCTCTCCTGCTTCTCATGTACGCGATATCCGCCGGCGTCTTTTTGCTGCGGCCAAATGTGTTCATACCCCGCAGGCATCGTGGCAGAAAGGCAAACGTTAGATTATGAGGGCCGGCCGGGAACATGCTCGCTCTCGTGATGCGTGATTCCTTCAATATTCGCGAGCGGGCCCGGCAGGGGGCGCTACATTCCCTTGCCTGCGACTCTTGTTTCGGCCTGAGTTTCGGCGCTTATAGGGCCTTGGATCTTCGAACCATACAATCCTCTTCGCAGTGACACGATGTCCTTTATGAGCCTAGAAAGTAAGCGCTCTGCCGCTGTTACATCGCCGTGCAACCACGTCATATGATCGAGTACGTCCGCCAGTTTGCCCGAGGGGCTGGGATCTTCCAGGAATCTGCGAATGGGATCGAGGTGAGAATAAGCGAGTTTTGCGTTCTTCTTTATCTCTTCCACATCGTCGACAAGATTCTCTAACCCCAATTGTACGAACGCTTCCAACTTCGCGTTCTTGCGATTCGCGATCACCGCGTAGACGAGGCCAACAACCCCGATCACGGCGCCAGACAGATTCAGGAAGATCTCCAATTTGCTGGCCCCCTCACAGAGCGTTTGGTCAAAGTTTCGCGCTCGCGCTGATCTAGTCCTGGGGTTGCCATAACGCCTCGGTGTGGTCACGAGTGCTTCAGGACGGTGCCCCCCCGCGATCGCCGAAGTCGCATGCCAGTACCTCGCGCTTCCTCTTTGCGCGAGGCCGACGCGCTGACGAGAGTCAAGCGCCCGGTCCACCCGGCCACAGGCCCGTCTCTTGTCTGTGGCGCAGCCCCAATCTCAGCAACAAGGAGTTTGCCGAGGAATGATGCTGATGATCAGCCTGCGGTTGCAACGCGTGGGCGAAGTCTCTTTCCGTGTGATTCTCGGGTTGGACCAGAGCACGCGCTGGCCAGCACGACGGTCAGAGCGCAGCGGAACAGGAATCCACTAGAATTTCGAGGATTTCCGCGGTATTATAGCGAAGATGCAAGATGCAATCCGCTAGGATTTCGTGGATTTCCACGAATATTCCATGGAGACGCAGCCATGCCTGTTACCATCTCTAAAGTTGTCGGCCCCGGCCTTCGGACCCTCGAGAGGTTGCTTGGTTCGAGGACCCGGGCACGGCTCCTGACGATCTTCGTGACCCAGCCAGGCCAGGAGTTCTACGCGCAGCGGCTGACCGCCATGACGGGATTGGCGGACTCGTCCGTTCGGTACGAGCTGCGCCGGCTGGAGCGATTGGGAGTGCTCGTCGCCCGGACCGAGGGGAGGGAGCGGTACTACCGAATCGATGACCGGCACCCACTGTTCCCGGAGCTCAAACAGATGGTGTACAAGACCTCTGGGCTGGGAGAGATCCTCCGCGGTGCGCTTGCCGACTCATCCGGCGTGGAGGTGGCGTTCATCTACGGCTCGGTCGCCAAGGGCGAGGAACGGCCGACATCCGACTTGGATCTGTTCATCTTGGGAACGCCCGACCGCGAGAAGCTGGCCGCCGCGCTCGAGGATGCTGAACGCCGCCTTGGGCGCGAGATCAACCTTGTCACCATGGCGGTGGAGGAGTGGCGGGCCCGAACCGCCGCCGGCGAGGGATACGTCGAAGAGCTCTTCCGGTCGCCCAAGATTCTTCTGATCGGCGATGAGCGATCGCTTCGCGGAGCTTGAACCAAGTCTCGACCGCATCGCCGCCAATCGCGCGGATGTTGACTCGCTGTTGGCGCGGACGGAGAAGGACCTCCGCACCGCGGAGAAGCTCCGTGACGACGATCCCGCCTGGGCGCTGACGATCGCGCACCAGGCCATCTACAATGGCTGCGTTGCACTCATGGCTGCCCACGGCTATCGCCCTCGCATCAACGGCCATCATCGCACGGCGATCCAGTTTGCGAGGTTGGCGCTTCCCGGGCAGGCAGGTCTCCTCCGTCAGGCCGACCTGCTGCGTCGCGAGCGCCACCGAGCCGTGTACGGCGGCCTACACGCCGTGACGCTTACGGAAGTCGACGCCAGCCTGCAGCTCGCGCGCCAGCTCCTGCCGGTCCTCAAAAAGACAGCGCTAGCGGTACTGAGCGAGGGTAAAGCCCACGGAGGGGATGCCGCGGGCAAGGAGAGGCCCCAGGAGTAGAGGAGCCGCCCTCCGGTAGGCGTCTGGGCGGGATACCAGGAGCCGCAAGCAGGGGCAGGAGTTGTGCGGTCTTCCCGGGCTCCACCGGGTGGACCGGTGGACCACTTCAGTGACGGTAGTGGGAGTCTAGGCCCCGGGCCAAATCGCGCAACGCCGCATCCTGTCTGGAAAACTGGGTGGTCCCGCCCCTTCGCGCCCCTTGTGGACCGGTCCCGCGAGTGTCCCGTCCCGGTCCCCGCTCCTTGGAGCGGGGCGAGGCGCCGCAGCCGGCGCCATGGTGGCGCCCGAATCGGCTCTCAAGCGAATCCGAGCCGCGCTCCGGTGTCGCCTTGGCGACTCCGCCGCTGCTGGGACGCTTTGTGCTCCGCGATGATCCGACGTAGGGCCTTCTCGACGATGTACCCGCGATGCGTCGCGCCCAGAAGCGCTGCCAGCTCATCCACCACCTAGGGCAGCCCCTGATCCAGGCTCACCCATTGCACGGGTTCCTGAACTCCCGCCTCTGAGGGGAATTGGGTTTCATCCTGCCTTCTCCTCGGCCGCCCTGCCGTGGCGGCCTCGCATCGCTCGGTTCTAGACGCTCAGGTGATCGCCAGCCAGCGTTGTCGCCGGTTCCCAATCGAGAGTCGCAGAGCGAACCGGTCCCGATCGTGCCGCAGTCAGACAGCCTCTCTGAGTCAGAGGCCTCCAAAGCGCCTTCGAATCGCCTTGGCGAAGCATGGTGCTGGAGGGGGCGCTGCGCTATGCGGGCCGGGTGCCGTCGAAGTGCCGGGACAGTCCGGGAGCGCGACGCCGGGGTTTGCGTCACGCCGAGTTTGTCCCGTTTGCGCTCCGCGCGTGCATTCTCCGAATAGGCAGAGCACAGATCCCTTTCTATCTGCCCGTTTGTACCTGAGGAACTGTGACATGCTTACGCGGTTTCGCCTGGCCTACGTAGGAGACGCGGCTGTCTTGCATTTGCCTCATGGACTGGAACGGGCGAGACTGGCTTATGCCATCTATTTGGGCGAGGCCCGAGATGGAGAAGAACTCATCTCTTTCGAAGAGGCTAGGCGACACTTTCGGCCGTGGTCAGGAGATAAGCCGGTCCCTGACCATGGGGTGCAACATCCCGTCAGGCGACGCCCGGCGCAACCGCTGCGCGCAATTCCTCGATCCTACGCTGGAAATCGTCCATGAGACGGGCCTTGTCGCCGAAGATATGCAGTGACACAGCCTGCTCGAGGTGGTGGAAGTCAGCTGGCGTGTCTGGGATCTGGACGCGTTGAATCATCTGAGTCACAAGCGCCTTGATCTCAGGCGTGCGCAACAGCTTCCGGCAGATCGCCGGTTTCATCCGCTCGTGCAAGTATGCGTTGGCGAACCGCTGATATGCTTGGCGCTGATCGTCCAGGTCGGGATCGCTCAGCACGAAGTGAGAGAAGGCCTCGATTGCGAGCGGCATTGCCGACTCCGCGGCATCCCGCATGCAATGAGCCAATTGTAGGAACGCCGACGACATGGTCTCGTGGCGGTACTCATGCGCAATCAGAAGCGCCTCGTAATTGCTGTCCGTCCGGAGCGGCGCAGCAGTCGCGAACACGCTGCCAAATCGATTCACGTGCTCAGTCGTTGGCTCCACCCCAATGCGCTCGAGGTAATCAACCACGGCCTGCCGCAAGTCGGCGAGCCCGCCAACGTGTCGCGACGGTTGTGCAGCTCCTGTCGTCAGAAACCGTCCCTGGGCGAACTCGCGCAGCCAATCGAAGGGGTATCCGTCAGGCGATCGCCGCGGGCGCGGCGACCTGGTCGGGTCGGGAAAGAACAGCGTTCGTAGCTCGGCGTGAGACTTTGGGAAATCGCCGAGCGCCAAGAACACGAGTAACCGCCCCGTGTGGACGAGCGAGTAGTACGAACAGGTTGCGGACCAGTTGAGGTTCTGCTCGCGTTGCTCCTTTTGACCGAGGGCCCAGTCCTGGAGCGCAGACACCAACAAGCAGAAGGCGATGTAGAACCGCTGCGGCTGTCGTCCACCCCTCCAGTAGATCACCGAGGGGAGAGTCGTTCGATCTATTGGCATCGCAAGCCTCCGAAAGGAGAAAACCATCGGCTAACCTTGCGGGTGAGCGGTTGGCGCCGGCCCGTCTGCTCTAGCCGCCTGTTCGGCATCAGTGTGTGTCGAAATCGTTGTACCGGGCCCCAGCAGCGATCGCGACGTAAATCTCGAGAAGCGTCTGCCTCAACGGATCTGGTTCGTGCACGTATCTGATATGCATTCTCCGGATCCGGTCCTTGGCGCGTTCATACTCGGCCCTGAACGCCGGCTCGGTCAACAACGCCTTGCGCGAGCCATGTGCCCTATAGGTGGCCCTCCTGCCCGTTGCTTCTCGGGCTAGCAGCCAGGCAAACGGACAGTCCGATGCGGCGCTGAAGTGATACCTGATTCGTGCCGCGATCCTTCGCTTCGTACGGCCGGCGTACAGGTGCTTCCCGTTCTCTGAGAATAGGTAGACGCCACCGACAGGGGTGTCGTTGGGAACTTGGGCGGCGATGACGGGGGCCATTGTCAGAAGCGCCTGCCATTTCCCCTCCAGCACTTCAACGAGATCACTGAATCTCTTGTTCATGTTGATACTGGTGCCGAAAGGCGACCATCCGCTTCATCACTTTGTTCTGCGGCGGCGCTCCAACGCCGGCCGCTGCCTGTGGCTGTTGCGCGCCAGTGCTCCTTCCTCTGGTGCAGCCGCATTAGGCTTGTCCCTCGCGTCCTCGGGTGCCCCCCCCCAGAAGCGGCCAACGAAGAAATCCGAAAGCTTGTGAATGTCCTCCTGGAAGCGATCAAAGCCCGTGCGCGTGAAGACGCTCTGGCCCTTCCATTCGGGCTTCCGTCGTCGGTTCTGCGGAAAGAAGGAATGCGCGATGCCATTGCGAAGCTCATTAAGCGCCGCGAGGTCCGAAGGCACCCATTTCGGAATGTCGTGGATGCTTCTCACTAAGTCCAGCTTCTGGAGAAGGTACAGTCTCTCCAGGATGAAGTAGTTGAACGATTTGAATCGTTTCATCTTCCAGAGCTGCGGGAAGCCCCGCTTCTTCCCAAAGTAGTGCCAACAGATGATGGCGCTGAGGAACTCATCCATCAGCACGTACTTCAAGATGACCGCGCTCCGGATGATCTGATCTTTGGCGATCTCAAGGTACGTCGTCCGGGCTTCCGAGTCAGCGCCCGCCACAATCTCGTCAGCGTCCAGCCCGAGGGCGGACATCAGGTGCCTCAGCTCCTCAACCAGCACTCGCTGCTTCTTCGTCAACCTATGCTTCGGCACGCAATCCCTCGATTCACGACGCTAGCGCTGGGCGCTGCACAGTCGAGATCTGTGGCGGCGCGGCGTCCGGCCGCGGGACGTCCGCTCTTGCCCGTTGTCGGACGGCGCCTAGCTCACCTCATGAATCAGCAACAGAATGGCCGCAGCAGTGCTGGTGATTGCGTACTCGGCAACGTGGCGCTCCACGCTCCTGGTCCCAGGACCTGCTCCATGGGCCTTGCTCAAGCGATTGCGGAGGGTGGCGATCAGAATCAGCGGCTGTTCGAAGAAGCCGTCGAGGCTGGTGTTCGAGAGAATCGTCTTGAGTAGCGGAGCGGCCGTGTCCTGCGGCGTGAACGGCCACCCCTTTTTCTTGCAGATCACCTTCATCACGCTCTCGAAGGCGCTCCCGCACTTTGTGAGACAGTCTCCGTAATCTCGTTTTCGATAGTCTTCGAGGGCATCGCGAAACTCAAGGTCGGCCGAGTTGTAAGCCGGGTCTGCCAGCGCCGCCAAGGCCGGGAGGATTGCGTGCGTGAAGGTCACCTGTTCATCCACCCGAACCATCCTTGGATAAGCGACAGTGCGAATGACCTTCCCCTGATGAAACGGAGGTGGGCCACTGGCGTCCTCCTCTTGCTTCACGAAGTGCGTGAGCTGATAAGGAGCGCCTTCGGACCTGAACAGGTCGTTGACAGCGTCCACGAGATCGTCGTCGTTGCTAGTCACCTGGAACAGGTAGTCAACCCTAAAGATCAGCTCGACGAAGTCCAGGAACTCCTGAGGCTCGCACGCGAGGAGGAAATGAATCGCGTCATCCGCAGGCGTGGTGGCTCGTGGGTCCGCCGACAGCTTTGGCCGCCCATGGATGTACTGCAGGGCGCGGTGGATCTCGGCCCAGAACTCGTGTGTGTAGTCGCCGCCCCTATTGAACTGGTCTCGCCAGCGGTTGCTGAAGATGTCACGGCACAGCAGGAGCACCTTGTTGCGCAGCTTCTCCGGCAGGGTGTCAGCCGGGTACTGGTTCTCCCGACCGCGTCTCGAGAAGACGTCGAACATCAGCCTCAGGCGCTCCCGCAACACTCCGTCTCTCCCCTGGCCACCCAACTCATGATTAGGCCGACCAGCCACGCATACCTGCGGTCCCCAAGCCCTACGCTGAAGGCCGAGGGCACCTGCAGATATGATCAGGGGACTACACGGTCAGGAGCAACAAGCGTAAACGCTGAAACCCGCGTCCTTACTGGATTTGCTCCGCCAAGGTTCATTCAGGGCTTAGGAGTCCCCTGCTCTATCCACTGAGCTACGGGCCCGCGCGAGAACTGCTTTCAAGCGTATTCTAACACACGAGTCCCCTGCGACCGTCTGGGAACGCGCGAGTGGTGCGCGACGAGAAAGCCGGGCACGCCGTTCCCGAAGTGTCTCGACAAGGGCCTGCGTGA
>Ga0187892_10004286_pt1 | contig 24189 bp, 18 predicted proteins | sample MA1701073metaG_FD_139345 | JGI IMG/M metagenome (GOLD analysis project Ga0187892, IMG submission 139345) | Bio-ooze microbial communities from a basaltic lava cave in the Kipuka Kanohina Cave System on the Island of Hawaii, USA - MA170107-3 metaG ... | reverse complement strand
GGAATCGCAGCTGGTCGGTGTCGCGAGGAAGATGCCGGCCGTGCCGTCGTCCAGCCGCGCTGCGAACGCGATCTGACCGCGGTCGTTCATGTCGGGCTCGCCGAAGCCGAGTGTGTAGATCGTCGAGCCGGCGAGCGCGGAGCCGTTCGAGATCAAGGTGTGCGACGAGACCGGATTCGCGGCGACCGAGCGCACCCGGATCGAGGTGCCCTGGTCGCAAAGGAACAGTCCCTGCGCGGTGAAGGCCCGCACGTCGCACTGCAGGTCGCCGGCGGACACCGGTGCAGCGGCGCCCTTCACGAACGTGCCCTGCGGGCTGCCGCCGAAGTGCTGGAAGCCGACGTCGCCCGTCGGCGTGATCCCGTACGGCTGATTCGTGCCGGGGTTCGCCGGCGTGAAGCTCGAGGCGTTCACGAACACCGGGAACGGCGCCGCGGTTCCGCGGTGGATCACGCTGTCGGAGAAGGTGGGAAAGCACTCGAACGCGATCGTCCCGCCGTCGTTGATCTGCGGGTGCAAGAGCGTGTCGCAGGTCGCGATGGTCGTGGTGACCCCGTTCACCCAGCGCTTCAGGTTCTGGTTCGCGCCGTCGTTGTGGACGTACAGCACGGTGCCCGAAGCGTTCATCACCGGATCGGCGACGATGAAGCCGGACGCGGTGCTTAGCTGCGAGGCGATCAGCGCCTTGTTCGAGAGCAGGATCCCGGAGAAGCGCGGATCCTCGAAGTCGAACTGGACCCAGGACAGGACCGTGCCGTCGTCGTTCATCTCGCGCGGCCTGAACTCCACGACCTGTCCCACGCCGAAGCCGGAGCTCGCGATGACGCGCTTGATGCCTCGCTTCACCGTGTAGAGCGAGTCGTTGCCCCACTCTCCTTCCGACACGGCGATGTCGCCATTCTCGGCCAGCACGATCTCGGTCGTCTCCGGGAAGTCGGGGACGTTCGGGTTGGTCTCATCGAAGAGGGCGCCGTTGTAGTCCCAGATCCGTACGAACGTGTACGTCGGCACCGCGGCGTGGGCGCGCATGGCCGACGACAGCACCACCACCGACAGAACGAAGAGCGCGATGACCGCGAGTCGGACCAGCTTCTCCATGGCTCTCATTCTCTGCGAGCCCCTACACCGTCCGCTGTGGGATTTTGCACTGCCCGGTGCATAGAATGCACCGGTGAAGAACGCGGGGAAGTGGGCCGTGCTCGCGCTGGCCGGGGTCCTGGCGGGCCCGGCGGAGGCGGAGGTCGTGACCGACGGCAGCCTGCCCGGCGCCCTCTCGGGCCCGGTGGCCGGGGGCACGATCGGCTCGCTCCCGGTCGACTACCTGATCAGCCCCGAGTACGGCGCGCTGCGCGACAGCAACTTGTTCTTCAGCTTCGCCGAGTTCTCGCTCGAGTCGCCGGAGACCGCCGTGTTCACCGGGCCCGCCTCGGTGCGCAACGTGCTCGCGCGCGTGACGGGCGGCGACCCGAGCCGGATCGACGGGCGGCTCGGCTCGACGATCGCGGGCGCGGATCTCTGGCTGGTGAACCCGAACGGCGTCGTATTCGGCGCGGGCGCCCAGCTCTCGATCCCGGGCGCCTTCCACGCCTCGACGGGCAGCTTCATCCGGCTGGCCGACGGCACGCTCTACTCCGCGGCGAACCCGGCCGCGGGCAGCCTGAGCGTGGCGGCGCCGGAGGCGTTCGGCTTCCTCGGCGGGGAGACCGGCGGCATCGAGGTCGACGTCACGGGCCGCGCGCTGACCTCCCGACCCTTCGAGCGCTTCTCGCTGGTCGGCGGCGACATCTCGATCCACGCCGGCGAGAACGGGCAGCCGGGAACGCTGCGCGTGCCGAACGGACGGATCGATCTGGTCGGCGTGGCGGCCGACGGCTTCGGGCCGGTCGAAGTCAGCCTCTACTCGGGCGGGATCGAGGAGCTCCGCGTCACCGGCCCCTGGACCGGGCGCGCGGTGAGCGTCGACCGGAACGCGGTGTTGTCCTCGAGCGGCGTCACCCCCGAGGGCTTCCCGCAGTTCCCGGGCGCTGGCGACATCCACGTCTTCGCCGGCTCGCTCGAGGTCGCGAACGCCGAGCTGCGCAGCCTGACCGGCGGCTCGGGGCGCGGCGGCGACATCGCGATCGAGCTGTCCGGCGATCTCACGCTGAGCGGCGGGAGCACCCAGGTGAGCGGGCTCTCGGCTGGCTCGGGCGTGACCGGTCTCGGCGGCGACGTCGCGCTCGATGGCGACGGCGGCGACGTAAGGATCCGCGCGCGAAACGTCAGCCTGCTCGGCGGCGCGCGCATCTCGACCACGAGCCTCCTACTCGGCGACGCCGGGAGCGTCGACATCGACGCGACCGATCGCGTGTTCATCGCGGGCCGCGATCTCACCGGCTCGCCTTCGGGGATCTTCTCCAGCACCAAGGTCGCGGGCGCCGGCGGGAACATCGCCATACGCGCTGACGCGCTCGAAATGGAGGATGGCGGCGTGCTGGTGAGCGAGACGCGCGGCTCCGGCCTCGGCGGCCGGATCGACGTCGACGTCGCGACGCTCTCGCTCATCGAGGGCGCGCGCATCGACTCCTCCACGCGCAGCTTCTCGCCGGAGCCCGCGGCCGGAGGCACGATCGAGATCGAGGCCTCGGAGTCCGCGCTGCTCTCGGGCCGCACGAGCGCCCTCGACTTCTCGGGCATCACCGCGATCGCGCAGGGCGCGACCGACACGCTGCCCGAGAGCACGGCGCGGGCGGGCGACATCGCGCTGCGCACGCCCTCGCTCGTGGTGCGCGACGGCGCCGCGATCAGCACCGCGGCCGAGGGCTCGGGCGACGGCGGCAGCATCGCCATCGACACGAACACGCTCACGCTCGACGGCGGCTCGATCAGCGCGTCCGCGAAGAGCGGCACGGGCGGGAGCATCGCGATCAATGCAACGACCGCCATTGGAATCTTCAACGGCGGCGTGATCAGCGCGATCGCGCAGGGCGCGGGCAACGCGGGCCGGATCGAGGTCGACGCCGGCCGGCAGCTCGCGCTCGACCGCGGCGCGATCACCACCGAGTCGTCACTCTCGGACGGCGGCGAGATCAGCCTGCGCGCGACCAAGCTGATCTCGCTCTATCGCAGCGAGGTCACCACCAGCGTGCGCGGCGGGGTCGGCGGCGACATCGACGTCGATCCGGAGAACATGGTGCTGAACGAGAGCCGGATCATCGCGCGCGCGGGCGCCGGCACGGGCGGGAACATCCGCATCGTCGCGGGGCAGCTGGTGAGCGACCATTCGAGCGTGATCGACGCCTCGTCCGAGACCGGCATCGACGGCACGGTCGAGATCGAGTCGCCCGAGGTGAACCTGAACGAGCAGCTCGACGCGCTGCCGGCGGACTACGCCGACACCGCGGGCCTGCTGCGCAGCCCGTGCGCCGCACGCACCGGCGCCGGCTCCGGCAGCTTCGTGGTGCGGAGCGCCGCGCGCGCGGGCGCATCGCCCGACGCGCCGCTCGGCTCGGGCGACGCGGCCGGAACCAGCGACGACGCGGGCTGCCCGCAGCCGTCCAACTAGACCCCCGCCAGCACCTCGTCGAAGCCGCGCCGCATGCAGGCGACCAGGAAGTCCGGATCGGGCACCGACGCCGGATCGCTCGCGACGCCCAGGTGGGAGCGGTCGCTGTAGCTGAACAGGGTTATGTTCAGCGCCGCGCCCGAGAGCGGCCCGAAGCCGAACACCGACTCGAGCTTCGCGCCGGACAGGTACACCTCGAAGCGCGGGCCGGGCACGTTGCTGGTCACGAAGTCGACGCCCTTCAGCATCGAGCCGAACAGCGAAGTCGTGATCGAAGCCGGCAGCCGGTTCAGCACGCCGGACACGTCCGCGATCATGCCCAGCGCCGGCTCGGCGCGCTGCTCGGACACGAGCGTGCGGATCGCCGCCATGCGCTCGCGCGGGTCGGCGATCCCGACCGGCACCGGGAAGCGCGCGGGCGCGAACTGGTTGCCCGCGACCTTCGCGTTCTCGCCCTCGCGCACGTTGATCGGCATGGTCATGCGCAGGCTCTCGACCGGCGCGCCGTGCGCCTCGTGGTAGAGCCGGAGCCCACCGGCCACGCCGGCGACGAACGCGTCGTTGAGCTTCCCGTCGACCAGCTTCGCGGCCGCGCGCAGCTTCTCGGTGGGAAGCTCCAGCGTGTCGAGCCGCAGGCTGAGCGAGCGCCCGCGCAGCAGCGGCGAGAGCGGCTCCGAGACCGGCTTCAACATGCGCCCGATCGAGGCCGCGGACTCCGCGGTCTCGCGCACGAGCGCGCCGGGATCGCGCAGCAGCCCAGCCAGATTCGCGCGCGCGGCGCGCGTCGAGCGCTGCATGCGGCCGAGCTGGCGGCGCCACTCGTGGCCGAGCGCGTCGACGAAGCGCTCGCTCTGCGTCATCGGCGTGGTCTCGGCCAGCGGCGGCATCGGACCGGGATCGCGGCCCGGCTCGCGCTTGCGCTCGACCATGGCCTCGGTCATGCGCACGAGCCCCACGCCGTCCGAGAGCGAGTGGTGCAGCTTCATCACCATCGCCGAGCGGCCCTGCGCCATGTCGGAGAGCACGTACAGCTCCCAGAGCGGGCGCGCGCGGTCGAAGCCGGCCATCACCACCGGCGCGGTGAAGTCGAGCACGTCGCGCAGCTCGCCGCCGACATCGGACCGCGGGCCGATGTCCCGCGGTTGGGGAGCGCGCAGCCAGCGCACGTGGTAGCGCAGGTCGAACCCGGGATCGGCCTCCCAGCGCGGCGGCGCGATCGAGGCCGGGTTCGAAACCACGTGCTGGCGCAGGCGCGGGATGGTGCGCGTGGCGCGCTCGATCTTCTCCTCGAAGCGCGCGCGCTCGGGCTCGCGGTCCAGCAGCCACACCACCGCGATCGTGGAGCGCAGCAGCGGGTCCTTCTCGATGTTCCACATCAGCGCGTCGCTGTCGCTCATGCGGTCTTCGAACCGGATCGGCTCGGCCATGGCGCGGACCTCGTGGCCGGGGGGGCCGGGCCCAGTCTACCGTGACGGGACGATGCGCGAGGCGATCAAGCGATAGACGAGGAGCGCCGCGAAGAACGCGCCGATCAGGATCAGGCCGTTGCGCAGCAGCCGGTCGGCGAGCACCGCGACTGGGCCGTCCTCGATCGCCTTCGCCTCGGCCAGCACCGCGCGCAGCTCCTCGGCTGTGCCGCGGAACGCGACCGCGGTCTTCTCGTAGTCGAGGATGTCGAACGGGCGCGGCGGCGGCGAGCCGGGCGGAGGCGGGGGGCTCGGCGCGTTCACCTGGGTCATCACGTCGTTCCAGGCGGCGCCGGCCTGGTTCAGCTGCTCCGAGGTGCGCGCGATGCCGTCCACCAGCGGCGCGAGCTTGTCGACCGTGGTGCCGGTGCTCTCGATCGCCGCGCGGTAGTCCTCGAGCAGCGCCTTGAGCGTGGCGCTGCGCTGCTCGAGCTCGTGCGAGATCGAGACGATCGTCTGGCGCATGTCCTCGGGCGCCTGCTCCGCGACCAGCGAGAGCCGGTCCGCGCTCTGCGCCATCATGTCGAACGACTTGAGCGACTGCTCGAGCACGCCGCCCTGCTCCTGCAGGTCGTAGGACAGGAGCTCCATCTGCCAGCGCAGGCGCTGCGGCAGCTGGTCGACGATCTCGGTGAACTGCGCGGCGGTGGCGTTGAACTGGTGGATCGCCTGCGCGCCCGACTCGACGCCCGCGATCGCCTTGAACGGCGCCATCGGGATGCTGATGATGTCGTCGAACACCCCGCTGGTCTCGGCCTTGCTCAGCCCGGTGGCGATGCTCTCGCGCAGGAACTCGCCGCGGATCGGGTGCTGGCGCGCGAGCTCGCCGATGTCGTCGTGCAGCTCGTCGAGCTTGTCGGGCGGCAGGAACGAGGCGCCGAGCGCGAGCGCGCCCTTCTCGATCGCGTGCGCCGCCTCGACCGCGATCGACTGCTGCGGGCCGAACAGATTCGCCCCGGCATCGGGCGCCTCGAAGTACTGCCGCTGCGCGACGGCCACCGTGAGCATCTCCACGTAGCCGGTGCGCGGGTTGGCGTCGCTCGCGGCCAGCTGCGCGAGCGGCGGCATGCGGATCTTCCAGAGCAGCGAGAGCCGCCGGACCCGCGGCTGGGTCGTCTGGAGCGAGATCCGGTCCGCGGCCTCGGTGACCTGGACCGTGAACGAGCTCGAGAACTCGATCAGGTTCGAGCGCAGCTCCTCCTGGGTGACCTGGCCCTGTCCGGGATAGAGCGAGGTGACTCCCCTTCCGACCTTGCCCAGGACGGCGCAGGAGGTGGTGGCGAGCAGCACGAGGAGCAACGGCAGCGGTCGCATGCTTCGGATCCGGCCCGGGCTCAGCCCCGCTGGGCCTTCACGAACGACGGCCGCCGCGAGCACTCGCCGAGCCAGCGCGCGACGTTCGGCGTGCGCGCCAGGTCGACCTTGCCGAACAGCGCCCAGGCGAGCACCGAGGCGACGTTCAGGTCCGCGATCGTGAACGCCTCGCCGAGCAGCCAGGCGCGGCCCGCGAGCGCCCCGTCCAGCACGCGCAGCGGCTTGGCGAGACTCTCCTCGGCCGCCTTCGCGGCCGCCGCGTCGCGCTGCGGCTCGGGCAGGAACACGCGGTTCATCAGCACCTGCAGCAGCGCCTGCTCCGTCTCGGTCATGCACCAGAAGCTCCACTGGATCGCGCGCGCCTCGTCCGCCGAGTCCTTCGGATACAGGCCCTTCGTGTCGTACTTCCGGGCGAGATACAGGTTGATCGCCATCGACTCGAACAGCGTCACGTCGCCGTCGACCAGCGCGGGGATCCGGCCGTTCGGGTTGATCGCCAGGAACTCGGGCTGCTTCGCGTCGGTCGTGAAGTTGACCGGCACGTGCTCGTAGGGCACGCCCAGCTCCTCGAGCGCCCACAGCGAGCGGACAGCCCGCGATTGCCGGATCCCGTACAGCTTGATCATCGCCCCAGCATAACGGGTCGGCCGCCGCTCAGTCGCCTCCCGCCGCGGCGCAGACCTGCGCGATCCCGGGCGCGAGCGCCGGGGTCTCGAGCGCGCGCTGGATGACGACCACATCGACGATCTCGCACGGGCCGGGGCCGTCGATCACCGAGCACTTCGCGACACCCGCGGGTGTCAGCGGAAGGCCGGGATCCGCCAGGCTGTCGCGGAACGCGCCGACGTCGGCCAGGTCGACCAGCCCGTCGTCGTCGACGTCGCCGCACTGGCAGGCGTCGCCGATGCCGTCCGGCCCCGCGCCCGCCACGCCGCCGGCGTCGCTCTGCGTCGGGTTGGCCGTCAGCCGGCAGTTGTCGCCGCCGTCCAGCGCGCCGTCGCCGTCCGTGTCGGCGAGCAGCGGATCGGTCCCGTACAGGTTCAGCTCGTCGCCGTCCCCGAGCCCGTCCGCGTCGGTGTCGAACAGGTTCGGGTCGGTGCCGGCGGCCTGCTCCTGCAGATTGGTGAGGCCGTCCGCGTCGGGGTCCTGCGCCTCCTCGCCGGCGACCAGGGGATCGAAGCCGTTCGCGACCTCGAAGCCGTCGAGCAGGCCGTCGCCGTCCGTGTCGGCGAGGTTCGGGTTCGTGCCGGCGGTCTGCTCCTCGAGGTTGGTGAGGCCGTCCGCGTCGGGGTCCTGCGCCTGCTCGCCGGCGACCAGGGGATCGAAGCCGTTCGCCAGCTCGAAGCCGTCGAGCAAGCCGTCGCCGTCGGTGTCGGCCAGGATCGGGCTCGTGCCGTGGGTGTTCAGCTCGGCGCCGTCGCCGAGGCCGTCGCCGTCCGTGTCGGCGAGATTCGGGTTGGTGCCCGCGGCCTGCTCCTCGAGGTTGGTGAGGCCGTCCGCGTCGGGGTCCGCGTCCTGCTGGCCGCCGGCCAGGGGATCGAAGCCGTTCGCGACCTCGAACCCGTCGAGCAGGCCGTCGCCGTCGGTGTCCGCGAGGTTCGGGTTCGTGCCCGCGGTCTGCTCCTGCAGGTTGGTGAGCCCGTCGGCGTCGGGGTCCTGCGCCTCTTCGCCGGCGACCAGCGGGTCGAAGCCGTTCGCGACTTCGAACCCGTCGAGCAGGCCGTCGCCGTCGGTGTCGGCGAGGATCGGGCTCGTGCCGTGAACGTTCAGCTCGTCGCCGTCGCCGAGGCCGTCGCCGTCGGTGTCGGCGAGGTTCGGGTTCGTGCCCGCGGCCTGCTCCTCGAGGTTGGTGAGCCCGTCCGCGTCGGGGTCCTGCGCCTCTTCGCCGGCGACGAGCGGATCGAAACCGTTCGCGACCTCGAAGCCGTCGAGCAGGCCGTCGTCGTCCGTGTCGGGATCGAGCGGATCGGCGGCGTTGCGCTGCGGGTACCAGGCGATCCGGTCGTCGAAGAACGAGGCGGACAGCGCGTCGAGGTCGCCGTCGCCGTCCAGGTCCGCGCCGGCGACCGCCAGCGGCACGTTCACGGCCGTCGAGATCGCGAGCTCGGGCCAGGCGCCCGTCGCGGGCGTGCCGTCGTTCTCGTACCAGACGACCTCGTTGGCGTCCTCCAGCGTGGCGAGCAGGTCGACGTCGCCGTCGCCGTCCACATCCGCCGGGAAGGCCGAGGTGACGGTGTCGCTGCCGGTCGAGATCGCGCGCACGGTCCAGTGGCCGGTCGCCGGGGTGCCGTCGTTCTCGTACCAGGCGGCGAAGTCGGTCGAGGACTGCGAGAACACGTCGAGGTCCCCGTCGCCGTCGACGTCGGCGGCCGCGACCCAGTGCGCGTTCGCGGAGTTCGGCGTGATCTCGCGCGTGGGCAGGGCGCCGGTCGCGGGCGTGCCGTCGTTCTCGTACCAGGCGACGAAGTTGAAGTACGACGCGGAGAGCGGGTCGCTGTCGCCGTCGCCGTCCACGTCGGCGAACACGGCCGCGGCCGAGCCGGTCGTGATCACGTGCTTGGTCCACGGGTCGACGGCCGGCGTGCCGTCGTTCTCGTACCAGGAGAAGGCGTCGCCGACGACCAGCGAGGTCGAGAGCACGTCCGGGTCACCGTCGCCGTCGATGTCCGCCGCCACCACGCTCCGCGCGTTCGGGGCGGCGTTCGAGATCAGGTGCTCGGTCCACGGGCCCGAAGCGGGTGTGCCGTCGTTCTCGTACCAGGCGAGCTTGCCGTCCACGGACGAGGCCGAGAGCACGTCCAAGTCGCCGTCGCCGTCCACGTCGATCGCGGACACCCCGCGCGCGCCGTCGGCGGCGGTCGAGATCACGTGCTCGGTCCACGCGCCCGCGGCCGGTGTGCCGTCGTTCTCGTACCACGCGATCGTGTCGTCGAGGAACGACGCGGACAGCACGTCCACGTCGCCGTCGCCGTCCACGTCCGCCGCGAACATCCCGCGCGCGCCGTCGGCCGCGCTCGAGATCACGATCTGGGCGTCGAACACGCCGGTGCCGATCTCGTCGCCGTCGAGCAGGCCGTCGTCGTCGCTGTCGGGGTCGCTCGGGTCGGTGCCGACGTCGAATTCCACGCCGTCCGCGAGCCCATCGCCGTCCGTGTCTTCGCTCGGATTCCCGGCGAAGAACGCATCGAAGCCCGCGGCGAGCGGCTCGTCCTGCAGCGCGCCGGCGTCCTGGACCCAGACGCCCGTGAAGCCCGCCGCGCGGATCGGCGCGACGGAGTCGGAATAGGAGAGGGTCGCGATCGGGTCGGCGAGATCGCCGGCCGCGTACAGCGCGCCCCGGAGCCGCGCGGGCCCGGTGCCTCGGATCTCGAGCACCAGTCGGTAGTCGGCGCCCGGGCCGAGCACGACCGGTGTCGAGGCGAGCGTGGTCGCGACCTGGGCCTCGATCTGCAGCAGCTCGAGCGCGCCCGATGCCGAGACCACCAGCGCGTAGCCGTCGAACGCCGGCGCGCCGGTCGACGTGCCGCGCGCGATCAGCCCGTAGCGGTGGTCCGCGACGCCGTCGAAGTCCACCAGATCGGCGGCCACGACGGTGTCGCCGAAGCTCGCGTCCTCGCGCAGGCTCGCCGCGCGCGCGGGATCGAGCGGGTTCGCGGTCGCGGCCAGCGCGATCTGGTACGAGAGCGACGACGCATCGAAGGTCGCGCCCGCGGTCGGGGCGAAGTGAGACCAGGGCGGCGTGGTGTCGTCGCCGTCGCCGAAGTCGTCGCTGATGCTCGCCAGCGCGGGCTGCGCCGCGGCCAGAAATACGGCCGCGCACGCGGACAGCAGCAGCGATGTCCCGCGAGCAGAATGACGCATGAGCGGCTCGAGATCCGCCTGTCGTGAGGGGTGTGGGGAAGCCCGGAGGGGCGATCGATACTTCGCAGGTAGAGTGACGGGCGTCAACGGATTGGTGTCACAAAACGGCAACGCCGCCCGTCTTTCGCGTGGATCGGCGCGGGCTTCGCCGCCTAGAATCCGGTCGATGAAGCACGCAAGCGCGCTGGCACTCGACGAGCTCGAAGAGCTGCTCGTCGCGTTGCGCCGCCACGAGGGGCTGAAGGAGAAGAGCCGCGGCACCTTCTACCGCAAGAGTTCTGCGTTCCTCCACTTCCACGAGGATCCCGCGGGCCTGTTCGCGGACGTGAAGCTCGCCGGCGCCGAGTTCGAGCGCTTCCGCGTGAGCACGGCGAAGGAGCGGGCCGCGCTGCTCGCGAAAGTCGCGCGGGCGCTCGCGGCTAGCGGGCCAGGAGCGGCGCGATCTGCGCGGAGTCCAGGTACTCGTCGAGGCGCGTGATCCGCCCGTTCACGACCGTGCACAGGATGCAGGCCGGGATCTCGAGCGGCGTCCCGTTGGGCGCGCTGCCGCGCAGCACGTGCTGCTGCACGAAGCCGGACGGCGTGACCTGCCGGCGCACGTCCTCGTAGCGCAGCCCCGAGATGTTCTTCGTCACCCAGCCGAGCACGGCCAGGTTCTGCTCGACGTCCTGCGTCTGCTGGTCGTTGTTGTGCCAGATGCGCGCGTCGGGCGCGTAGATCGCGCGCACGGTCTCGAGGTCGCCCTTCGGGATCGCGGCGAAGAAGCGGTCGGCCAGCGTCTGGGTGTCGGTCTCGTTCATTTGCGCATTGTGGCATGCTGCGGTCCGGACCGACATCGCACGACGTCAGAGGATAGGGGGATCCCAATGCGCGCAGTGCTTCTCGCCTTCGTTCTCTCGACCTTCGCGGTCGGCGCCGTCGCCGACGAGGCCTGGTACCCGTCGAAGTACGGCAAGGACGACACGCTCGGCGCGGTGAACAACCTGTCGCCCGCGATCGTGGTCGAGGCCGCGAAGCTGGTGAAGACCGGCAAGACCTACTCGCTCGGCGTCACGACCGGGCCGGACACGCCGGCCTACGGCACGCGCAACTACCAGATCTTCACCGAGGCCAGCATCATCGGCGAGCCGCTGGGCTCGAACAAAGCGAGCGGCACGGACGACTTCCTCGCCACCTGGATGGGCATCGGCAGCCAGCTCGACGGGCTCGGCCACCTGGGCATCGACTTCGTCTATTACAACGGGAACAAGGAGGCCGACATCCTGCGCCCGCACGGGCTGCTGAAGCTCTCGACCGACAAGATCCCGCCGATCGTCACGCGCGGCGTGCTGCTCGACATCGTCGCGCTGAAGGGCAAGCCGCTCGCGCCCGGCTACGCGATCAGCAAGGCCGACATCGAGGCCGCCGCGGCGAAGCAGGGCACGCCGATCCGCAAGGGCGACGTGGTGCTGCTGCACACCGGCTGGCTCGCGCAGCTGGAGAAGTCCAAGGACAAGAAGGCGTTCCTCGACAAGGAGCCGGGGCTCGGCAAGGAGGGCGCGACCTACCTCGCGTCGCTCGGCGTGGTCGCGGTGGGCGCGGACCAGTGGGGGGTCGAAGTGCTCCCGTTCGAGGTCGAGAGCGAGGCCTTCCCGGTGCACCAGATCCTGATCGCCAAGAACGGCGTGCACCTGCTCGAGAACATGAACGTGGGCCCGCTCGCCGCGGACAAGGGCTACGAGTTCCTGTTCGTGCTCGGCCAGCCGAAGTTCGCGGGCGCGGTGCAGGCGGTCATCAACCCGGTGGCGATCCGCTGATGGAAGAGACCCGCTACGAGGCGCCGACCACGATCGCGCAGGCGGCGCGCCTGCTCGCCGAGCCCGGCGCGCGCGCGCTCGCCGGCGGCACCGACCTGATCGTGCAGATGCGCACGGGCCGCGGCGAGCCGCGCCTGTTCGTCGACGTGAAGCGCATCCCCGAGCTCGCCTCGATCCGGCTCGACGCGAAGTCGCTCTGGCTCGGCGCGGCGGTGCCGGCCGCGCTCGTGGTCGAGAACCGCGACGTCGCGCGGCTGTTTCCGGGCCTGGCCGAGGCGACCGACCTGATCGGCTCGACGCAGATCCAGGGCCGCGCGTCGGTGGGCGGGAACCTGTGCAACGCCTCGCCCGCGGCCGACACCGTGCCCGCGCTGATCGCGCTCGGCGCGGTGTGCGTGATCGCGGGCCCGCAGGGCGAGCGGCGCGTGCCGGTCGAGAGCTTCGCGACCGCGCCGGGCAAGAGCGTGCTGGCGGCGGGCGAGCTGCTGGTCGGGTTCGAGCTCCCGCTGCCCGCGCCGCGCAGCTCCGACGCCTACCTGCGCTTCATCCCCCGCACCGAGATGGACATCGCGGTGGTGGGCGCGGGCGTCTCGGTCGCGCTCGACGCGGGCGGCGTCTGTACACAGGCACGTGTCGCGCTCGGCGCGGTGGCGCCGACCGCGATCCTCGTGCCCGCCGCGGCCGCGGCCCTGGTCGGCTCGCGCGGCGAAGACGAGGCGCTCGCGCGCGCCGCGGCCGCGGCCAGCGCCGCCGCCCGCCCGATCGACGACAAGCGCGGCACGGTCGAGTACCGCCGCAAGGTTTCCGGCGTGCTGACCAAGCGCGCCGCCGCCGCCGCCTTCGAGCGCGCGAGAGGAGCGCGAGCATGAAGATCCATGTCCACACCCGCGTGAACGGCGAGGCGACCGAGTTCCTGTGCACGCCCGAGCGCAGCCTGCTCGAGATCCTGCGCGACGAGCTGCAGCTGACGGGCACCAAGGAAGGCTGCGCGACCGGCGACTGCGGCGCGTGCTCGGTCATGCTCGACGGCCGGCTCGTGTGCGCCTGCCTGGTGCTCGCGCCCGAGGTCGAGGGCCGCGCGATCGAGACCATCGAGGGCGTGGCGAAGGGCGACCAGATCCACGTGCTGCAGAAGAAGTTCCTGGAGCACGCGGCGCTGCAGTGCGGCATCTGCACGCCGGGCTTCATCATCGCGGCCAAGGCATTGCTCGAGCGCAATCCCGATCCCAGCGAGGAGGAGACGCGCTACTGGCTGGCGGGCAACCTGTGCCGCTGCACCGGCTACGACAAGATCATCCACGCCGTGCTCGACGCGGCGGCGGACCTGCGAGGAGGAGCGCGATGAGCGGCAACGACGGACGGACTCCGAGCGACAAGAAGTGGAAGTACATCGGCACGCGCCCGATCCGCCACGACGGCCTCGACAAGGTGACAGGCCGCGCGCAGTTCGGCGCGGACTACGCGCTGCCGGGCATGCTGTGGGGCAAGGTGCTGCGCAGCCCGCACGCGCACGCGCGCATCCGCAAGATCGACGTGACGGCCGCGCTCGCGCTCGACGGCGTGAAGGCCGTGATCACGGGCCGCGACTTCCCGAACGTCGCCTCCGAGGCCGCGGAGGGCGGCGAGGGCGCGGGAGACATGGCCGATCTCGCCATGAACGTGATCGCGCGCGACAAGGCGCTCTACCACGGCCACGCCGTGGCCGCGGTCGCGGCCACGACCGCGCGCATCGCCGAAGAGGCGTGCAAGCGGATCGCCGTCGACTACGAAGTCTTGAAGCCCGTGCTCTCGCTCGACGAGGCGCTCGCCAAGGACGCCCCCATCCTGCACGAGAACGCGCGCGCCACGGGCCACGAGCCGCTGCCCAAGGGCCCGTCGAACGTCGCGTCGCGGCGCGAGATGGGACGCGGCGACGTCGCCAAGGGCTTCGCCGACGCCGACGTCGTGGTCGAGCGCGAGTTCCGCACGCCGATGGTCCACCAGGGCTACATCGAGCCGCACGCGGTGCTCGCGCGCACCGGCCAGGACGGCCGCGCGGTGGTGTGGTGCTGCACGCAGGGCGCGTTCCAGGTGCGCGCCTACAGCGCCAAGGTGCTCGGCGTGTCGACCGACATGATCAAGGTGATCCCGACCGAGATCGGCGGCGGGTTCGGCGGCAAGACCACGATCTACGGCGAGCCGCTCGCGATCCTGCTGTCGCGCAAGGCCGGCCGCCCGGTCAAGCTCGTGATGTCGCGCGAAGAGGTGTTCCGCGCCTCGGGCCCGACCTCGGGCACGCACGTGCGCGTGAAGCTCGGCGCGACGCGCGACGGCAAGCTCACCGCCGGCGAGGCGGTGCTCGTGTACGAGGCGGGCGCGTTCAAGGGCTCACCCGTCACCGCCGCGATGATGACGGTGTTCGCGCCCTACAAGCTCGCGAACGTGCGCATCGAGGGCTGGGACGTGGTCGTGAACAAGCCCAAGGTCACGGCCTATCGCGCGCCGGGCGCGCCGATGGCCGCGCTCGCGGTCGAGACCGTGCTCGACGAGCTGGCCGAGCAGCTCGGGCTCGATCCGATCGACCTGCGGCTCGAGAACGCGGTGCACGAGGGCGTGCAGGCGACCTACGGCCCGAAGTACCGCGCGATCGGCTTCGTCGAGACGCTGCGCGCGGCGAAGAGCCACCCGCACTACAAGGCGCCGCTCGGCCCGAACCAGGGGCGCGGCGTGGCCTGCGGCTTCTGGTTCAACGCGGGCATGTCGTCGTCGGCGAACGTCTCGATCAACGAGGACGGCTCGGCCGTGGTCGTGACCGGCAATCCCGACATCGGCGGCTCGCGCGCGTCGATGGCGCTGATGGCCGCCGAGGAGCTCGGCATCCCGGTCGAGAGCGTGCGCCCGGTCGTCGCCGACACCGAGGCGATCGGCTACACGGACGTGACCGGCGGCAGCCGCGTCACGTTCGCGACCGGCATGGCCGTGATCGAGGCCGCGCGCGACGTGGTGCGCCAGTTGCGCGCGCGCGCCGCGCAGATCTGGAGCGTCGAGCTCGACGCGGTCGGCTGGGAGGACGGGCGCGCCGTGCTGCTCGCCGAGGAGAAGAACGGCCACGAGCCGCTCTCGCTCGCGCAGCTCGCCGCGAAGGCCGCGAACACCGGCGGCCCGATCGTCGGCCGCGCGGCGCTCACCGCGCGCGGCGCCGGCCCCGGCTTCGCGACCCATCTGTGCGACGTCGAGGTCGACCGCGAGACCGGCGCCGTGAAGGTGCTGCGCTACACCGCGGTGCAGGACGCGGGCAAGGCCATCCATCCGAGCTACGTCGAGGGCCAGTACCAGGGCGGCGTCGCGCAGGGCATCGGCTGGGCGCTGAACGAGGAGTACATCTTCGACAAGAGCGGCGTGATGGAGAACGCGGGCTTCCTCGACTACCGCATGCCGGTCGCGAGCGACCTGCCGATGATCGACACCGTGATCGTCGAGGTGCCGAACCCGATGCACCCGCACGGCGTGCGCGGCGTCGGCGAGACGCCGATCGTGCCGCCGCTCGCCGCGGTCACCAACGCCGTGCAGCGCGCCGCGCGCGTGAAGCTCGCCGAGCTCCCGATCTCGCCGCCGCGCCTGCTCGAGGCCATCGACCGCTCGGCCTAGGCAGCGCCGTGGCGCGCGTGTTCTTCTCGTCGGGTCTGCGCCGCCAGGTCGGCGGCGCCGAGTCGCTCGAGCTCGAAGCGAACGACGTGCGCGAGCTGCTCGCCGCGCTCGACGCGAAGTTCCCCGGCTTCGCCGCGCAGATCGGCGAGGCCAACGCGATCGCGATCGACGGCGAGATCATCCCGCACGGCGAGGCGCTGTTCGAGCGCCTGCGGCCGGAGAGCGAGATCCACTTCCTGCCGAAGATCGGCGGGGGGTGAGGCGCTCGGCCGGCGCGCGGCGGCGGGCGTTCTCCTCGCGGGTCCCCGCAGCAAAGCCTGCGGCCCTGCTCGTCGAGCCGCCCGCCGCCGCGCGCCGGCGCCTCGACTCGCGGACGGGCTCGCGACCAGGCCGCTCGCTAGCGGGGCTCCGCTCGGGAGAACAGAACCTCTCGGGTCAGCTCGTCCTCGATCCGAACGATCTCGCTTCCGGCGAAGACGATCCCCGAGCCGGCGCGGAAGAGCTTCGCGTGCCAGTCGCTGAGATTCTCGGACCCGACGATCGCGCCGGCCCACGCACCGACGCGATCGCGTTCGGCCTCTGGAACGTCGTCCTCCTCCCACTCCGAGAGATAGTTGAGGACGAAGATATTGCCGCTCTCGAACGTGATCCGGGTCAGAATATCTGCGCCGCTGCCGACGAGTCGTTCGAAGACCGATCGGATCCAATCCGCGTCGGCGTTGCTCACGGCGCCCTCAGGTGTCCGGAGCGGACACGGGAGCCGGCTCGGGCGCGGCCTTCGGCGCGGCGCCGAGCCCGATCAGCACGCCGGGCTCCGCGGCGGGGGGTTCGGTCGCGGGCGTGCCGATCGTGAGGCGCGCCTCGGCGACGCCGTGATCGCCGGAGAGCGCGGCCGCGACGGCGGCGGCGCGGGTGTTCGCGAGCGTGGTGAGTGCGGCGGGGTCGAGCTTCTGCTGCGCGACGTGCTGCTCGAGCCAGGCGGCGTCGTCGGGCTCGAGCGGCTCGGGCTGGTGGCCCGCGAGCTTCTGCTCCAGGAAGAGCCGCGCGGCGCGGCGCGTGGCGATCGCGCCGATCTGGCCGAGCGCGCGCACGCCGGAGGTGGCGTCGAGCTCCGCGAAGAGCGAGCGCTCGCGCAGCACACGCAGGTCGGATTCGGAGATGCCACCGGTCAGTGTCAGCGAGATGCCGGGCGTCGCGGACAAGAGGCCCGCGATCCGGTGCACCTGCTCCGCGCCCTCGGCGGTGAGCACGACGTCGCCCGGCACGAACGGGATCGGCTCGGGCGCGGCCTTCACCTTGCCGTCGGCCGTGACCGCGCCGAGCAGCTTCAGCGGCGAGGCGAGCGCGCCCATGAGCGCCTTGCGCAGCGCCTGGCCGACGATGCTGCCGAGCCCGACGCGCGCGCCGCCGCGGTCGCCGTCGAGCGGCACCCCGAGCGTGATGTTTCCGTCGAGGTCCTTCAACAGGCCGAGCGCAACGGAGAGCGGGATGCCGAAGTTCTGCTGGAACAGCGCCTCGCCCTCCGAGCCGCCGACCTCGAGCTCCGACACGAGCAGCTCGGTCGACGAGGAGTAGTCCTCCTTGCCGACCTTCGCGGTCGACTCGAGCGAGAGCTCGCCGCCCGCGAGGCCGTAGCCGGTCGGGGTCACGTACGGGTTGAACTGCGCGAGCGGGAGCTTCACGAGCTTCGCCTTCAGGTCGGAATTGCCGGGCACGATCGAGCCGTTCACGTCGAGCTTCGCGCCGGAGAGCCCCGTCATTTCGAGCGCGAGCTTGGCGACCCGCGGCCCGGGCCAGCGGATGCCGCTCGCGTTCAAGTCGAGCCGCTCGATGCGCGAGCTGAAGTACGGCTGCACGCTGCGATCGGCGATCTGCGCGCGCGCCTTCTCGATGCGCGCGCTGGCGACCTCGACCGCGATCTCGGCCGCGGGAGCGGCGGGCTCGAGCGCGGCTTCGGCGGCCTCGATCTCCGCTGCGGCCGCGGACGTCTCGGCTCCGAGCTCGGGCAGCACGACGCCGTCCGCGGTCCGCGTGATCTTGAACGCCGGCTCGACGAGCAACACGCGATCGAGCTTCACGCCGATCGCGGCCGGCGCCGCCGGATCGCCGCCGCCCATCACGCCCGGCACGGTGAGCGCGCCGATCGCGAGCTCGAAGTCCTTCCAGGCGACGCCGAACTCCTTCGCGGTCGCCTCGTCGCCGACGTCGAGTCCTGCCACGCCGAGCGTGCCGGAGACGCGCAGGTCGCTGCCGAGCGCGAGCGCGAGATCGGAACGCAGCGTCCCCTGCCGCACCAGCCCGACGCCCGGCGCCTCGACGCGCGAGAGCAACGGCGCGAGCGCGAGCTCCGAGATCGCGAGCTTGCCGTCGAACGCGACCGGCTCGATCGAGAGCTCGCCGTCGAGCCCGAGCGAGCCCGCTCCCTCGGTCACCTTCAGCGCCACGGGCCAGCGGCTGCCCTGCGCGCTCGAGATCGAACTCACCTCGGCGTCGACGCCGATCGGCAGCGGCTCCGAGCCGCCCTCGAGCTCGACCACCGCGCGCTCCACGCGCGCCGCCTTCACGCTCCACGTCCAGGGCTCGGCCTCGGGCTCGGGCTCGGCGGGCGCGGCCGACTCTGGCTCCGGCACCGGCTCGGGCTCGGTGGACGCGGGCTCCGTGGACGCCGGCTCCGCCGCAACGGGCGGCAGCGTCTCGCGCGGCGCGAGCGCCGGCAGCGGCGTGTCCTTCGACTTCGCGTCCACCACCACGCGCGCGCCGACGAGCTGCACCTCCGCGACGGCCGCGTCCTGCTTCACCAGGTCGACCACGTCGAGCGCGACCTTCAGCTTCTCGAAGCCGAGCGCCGTGCGCTCGAGCCTCGGCACGCGCACGGCCACCTCCGAGAGCGACGCGACGCCGCGCACCTGGTGCGCTCCGCCGGGCTCGAAGGTGTGCTCGATGTCCGCGTCGAGCGTGCCGGCGAGATCGCTCCAGCCGAACATCGTCAGGTACACGCGCACCTTGTCGATCGGCAGGTTCGCGAGCGAGATCTTCGAGACCGCGCCCGGGCCGGCCGCGTGCTGCGTGACCTGCGCGTCGAGCCCGACCGAGCCCTGGCCGACGTTCGCCTGGATCACGATGTGACCGGGCTCCGCGCCCGACGGGTCGAGGCGCAGCTCGAGCTGGCGCGCGGCGAGATCCCTCACCGCCAGGTCGAAGCGCTGCGGCTCGTCCCCCACCGTGTAGTCGCTGAAGTGGATCTGGCCGTCGCGCAGCGCGATCCCATCGGCGGCGAACGACCAGCCGAGCGGCTCGTCGGACTCGGGTTCCGGCGCAGGCTCCGCATCGCTCGGCACCGGCTTGGGCAGCACCAGTCCGTCCGCGATCCGGTCGAGCCGCACGGTGAAGCCCTCGAGCTCGAACTCCTCGACCTCGATCGTCTTGGTCAGGAGCGCAAGCCAGCTGATCTGCGTCCACAGCCGCTTCGCCTCGAACAACGCGGGCTCGGTCGACGGCCGCTCGTCGACGTGCACCGACAGGCCCTCGAGCTGAACGCCGCCGCGCAAGAGCGAGAGATCGAGGTCCGCGAGCTCGATCCGCCCGACCAGCGCATGGTCCGCCTGCGACACGATGATCGGCCGCAGCACGTAGGGCAGCGCGACGCGCACGACCAGCACGAGCCCGAGCAGCGCGAGCAGGATCTTGTTGCGCCGTGGAGCGAGCAGACGTCGCACGTCTTCGCGCGTGGGGGGCTTCATCGGGCGTAGAATACCGGGAATGAAGACCCTTGCCGTCTCGCTGGCGGGACTGGTCGTGCTCGGCGCCGCGCCGCTGTCGGAGTCGACCACGGCGTCGGGGCTGAAGGAAGCGCTGCGCGTCGCGACCGAGCGCGCAGTGCAGAGCACCTCGAAGGCAAACGGCTTTCTCGACAACCCGGAGATTCGGATCGGTCTGCCGGGCAAGCTGTCCGCGGTCGCGACGGCGATGCGCGGCATAGGGATGGGCGCGCAAGTGGACGAGCTCGAAGTCGCGATGAACCGCGCCGCCGAGAAGGCAGCGGGTGAGGCGACGCCCGTCTTCGTCGACGCGATCCAGCAGATGGGCTTCCAGGACGCGCGGGGGATCCTGTCGGGCGGCGATACCGCGGCGACCCAGTACTTCGAGAAGACCACGACCGAGCCGCTGCGCGCGCGCTTCGAGCCGATCGTCGCACAGGCCATGAAGAGCGTCGGCGTCACCAAGCTCTACGACCAGCTCGTCGGCAGCTACACGTCGGCGGTGCCGTTCGGGTCCGCGCCCAAGCTCGACCTGAATCGCTACGTCACCGACGAGACGCTCGACGGCCTGTTCACCGTCGTCGGTGAGGAGGAGAAGAAGATCCGCACGAACCCGAGCGCGCGCGCGACCGACATCCTGAAGCAGGTGTTCGGGCGTTAGGCCGGCGCGCGCAGTCCTGCGACGTCCGCCATCAGCTCGAGCGTGCCCGGCGCTTCGCCGTTGATGGTGAGGCCGGTGATCGGGATCTGCGTCCACTCCTTGTAGCGCTCGCGGATGCGCGCGGGCGGACCGACGAGCGCCCCGTCGTCGACGAACTCGTCGGGCACGGCGTCGGCGGCTTCGCTCTTGCGGCCGGCGAGGTACAACTCCTGGATGCGCGCGGCTGCCTCGGGGTAGCCGCGCCGCACCATCATCTGGTTGTGGAAGTTGATGTTCTTGTGGCCCATCCCGCCGACGTACAGCGCGATGTTCGGCTTGATGCGCGCGAGCGCGCCGCGCACGTCGTCGGTGATGATCACGCTGGTCGAGGCCTGGATCTCGAAATCCTTCCACGACTTGCCGTTGCCGGCGCGCGCGAAGCCCGCCTCGATCCAGCCCTGGTAGAGCTTCCAGTTTCCGGGCACGAGCCCGAGCGGCAGCCAGCCGTCGGCGATCTCCGCCGTCATCTTCACGTTCGTCTCGGTGCCGGTGCCGAGCCAGATCGGGATCTTCGGGTTGGGGTGCAGGATCGACATCAGCGGCTTGCCGATGCCCATCGCGCCCGGCCCGGTGTAGGGCAGCGCGATCTCCTTGCCCGCGTGCGAGACCGGCGCCTTGCGCTCGAACACCTTGCGCAGGATCGCGACGTAGTCGCGGATGCGCGTGTTCGGCTTGCCCCACGGCTGGCCGTACCAGCCCTCGACGATCTGCGGCCCCGAGACGCCGAGCCCGCAGATGAAGCGATTGCCGCCCGCGAGCTGGTCCACCGTCGCCGCGGCCATCGCGGTCGCGGCGGGCGTGCGCGCGGCGAGCTGGATGATCCCCGTACCGAGCCGGATGCGCGACGTCTTCGCGGCCAGGTACGCGAGCGGCGAGATCGCGTCCGAGCCGTAGGCCTCCGCGGTCCACACCGAGTCGTAACCGAGCCGCTCCGCGGCCTGGATGCGCTCGACGGGGATGCGCAGCTGCGCGCCCGAGTAGCCGATGCCGATGCCGAGCTTCATCGCCCGTCTCTGCCTCCGTCCGGTGTTGCCAGCCGATCGTACACGGAATCGTGCAGGCCGCGCGCTTGCGCGATCGCGGCAGCGGCGAGACATTGGTCCTGACGGCGAAGGACGGGGGGCCATGGTCTACGGGCTCGGCGCCGACGGTGAGTGGGAGCTCGACGAGGATCTCTGGGAGCTGCGCCAGCGCGGCGATCGAGTGCGCGTGCAGCCGAAGATCCTCGCGCTCCTGTTCTACCTGGCGAGAAACCGCGAGCGCGTGGTGCCGGGCGACGAGCTGCTGCGCGAGCTCTGGCCGAAGGAGAAGGTGACCGCGGGCTCGCTCGCGCGCGCGATCAGCCTGGCGCGCGAGCTGCTCTCGGATCGCGTGCGCCGCGACCGCTATCTCGAGACCGTGCCGCGGCGCGGCTACCGGCTGCGCGCGACCGACCTCGCGCAGTCGCGCCGCGCTCCGGGCCCGCGCGCCACGGGGCTGATCGGGCGCGCCGAAGCGGTCGGCGCCCTCATGCGCGATCTCGACGCGGCGCGAGCGGGCGAGGGGCGCGTGCGCATCCTGCGCGGCGAGGCGGGCATCGGCAAGACGCGCCTCGCCGACGAGCTCGCGGCACACGCGGCGCACGAGGGCGCGCTCGTCTGCACCGCCTGGTGCGTGCCGGAATCCGGCCAGTCCGCGCTCTGGCCCTGGATCCGCGTCGCGCGCGCGCTGCTCGCGGCGCGGCCGGCTCTCGAGCCGCGCCTGCGCGCGCGCATCGACCGGCTGCGCGAGCGCGTGTCCGCCGGCGCAGCACCGGACGCGCGCGGCGCGTCGGCGGCGCCCGAGCTGCACGCGGGCGCGGGCGTGTTCGAGACCGTCGACGGGCTCGCCGCCGCGCTCGGCCGGGTCTCCAGCAAGCGGCCGGTGCTGATCGCGCTGGACGACATCCAGTGGGCGGACGCGGACTCGCTACGCGTGCTCGAGCTGCTCGCGCGCGAGATCGTCGCCGCGCGCGTGCTGCTGGTCGTCGCCCTGCGCGACGAAGAGCTCGCCGCGAGCGAGGTCCTGCGCGGCTGCGTCGGGCTGCTCGAGCGGCTGCCGCACGTCGCCACGCTGCCGCTCGAGCGCCTGGACCGGCCCGACACCGATGCGCTGGTGCGCCAGTCGTGGGGCGAGAACGCGCCGCCCGACCTGTGCGACTACGTCTGGTCGGCCGGCGCGGGCAATCCGCTGTTCACGAAGGAGCTCGTGCGGCACGTTCGCGCGCGCGGGCTGGCGTCGCTCCCGTCCACGCCGATCGGAGCGGACGCGCCGGCGACGCTGCGCGCGTTGCTCGACGCCAAGGTGAGCCGCGCCGGCGAGCCCGCGCGCGAGCTGCTCGGGGTGGCGGCGGTGATCGGCGCCGAGTTCGAGCTCGGCCTGCCGTGCGCGGCGCTCGGGATCACGCTGCAGGACGCCTCCGCGCGGGTCGACGAGCTCGAGCGGTTGGGCGTGCTCGTCTCGCCCGAGCCGGGCTCGCGCGCGTCGCGCTTCTCGCACCCGCTCGCGCGCGAGATCGTGCTGGGCTCGCTCTCGCGCGCCGAGCGCGCGCGCAACCACGCGCGTGTCGCGGAGGCGCTCGAACGCAGCGTCGCGCCGGATGCGGTCGCCTCGGAGCTCGCGGGCCACCACCTCGCGCTCGCGCGGGCGGGCGGCCCGAGCGCGCCCGCGGTCGAGTGGTCCGAGCGCGCGGCCCGCATCGCCCTGCGGCGCTGTGCGTACGACGAGAGCGCGCAATCGCTCGCCAACGCGCTCGAGGCGCTGCGCATGGAGCGCGGCCGCGATCCGCGCGAGGAGCTGCGGCTCCTGCTCGCGCTCGGCGACGCGCGCGCGCGCGCCAACGCGCTCTGGCCCGCGGCGGAATCAGCCACGCAGGCGGCGAGCCTCGCGCGCGAGCTCGGCGACGATGACGCCTTCGCGCGCGCCGCGCTGCTCCTGTTCGTGCGCGGACCGGAGTCCGGCGGGCCGTTCGAGCGCATCGTCGCGCTGCTCGAGGAGGCGGAGTCGCGCACGCGCGGCCGGCCCGGCGCGCTGCGCGCGCGCGTGCTCGCGCGGCTCTCGAACGAGCTGTTCTTCGCGCCGGGCACGATCGAGCGGCGCGTCGCGCTCGCGCAGGAGGCGCTGGAGCTCGGGCGCGACGCGGATCCCGAGACCCGGATCTTCGTCGGCTACTACGCCACGATCGGCACCTGGTCGAGACTGCGCGCGGCCGAGCGCGCCGCGCGCATGACCGAGCTCGCGTCGCTCGCGGACGAGCTCGGCGATCCGTCCGCGCGCTTCCTGGTCTCCGCGCCGTACATCGCGAGCCATCTCGAGTGCGGCCAGCTCGAGGACGTCGACCGCGAGATCGAGACGCTCTCGCACCGGGTCGAGTCGCTCGCGGTGCCTTCGTTCTTCTCCTGGTACGCGCCGCTCTATCGCGCGATGCGCGCGCTGTTCGAGGGGCGGCTCGGCGAGGTCGAGCCGCTGGCGCAGCAGGCGCGCGACCTGGGCCAACGCGCGCGCTCGCAGGACTCGGCGCGCAACTTTGCCGGCCAGATCAGCTTGCTGCGCATCGAGCAGGGCCGTTCCCGCGAGCTCGAGGACATCATGCGCGGCGCGCGCACCCAGTTCCCGCGCATCTCGATCTGGCGGGCCGTCCTTCTACGCGTGCTCGCGCACATCGGCAAGTCCGGCGAGCCGAAGGCGAGCGAAGTCAAACGGAACGCGACGGCCAGCGGACGGTCAGGACCAAGGACTCCTCGGGCGAGCGGAAGGAGTGCGGGACGCCGGGGCCGAAGAGCACGAAGTCGCCTTCGCGCGCGAGCGTGACCTCGCGCTCGGGGAAGACCAGCACGAAGCGGCCGCGGATCAGCACGTTCAACGTGCGCACGGAGCTGGCGGGGGACCACTCGGGCCGCGTGTCGCCGCGCGGGTGCGTGAACCACTTGAGCTCCAGGTCCTCGCTGCGCAGCGGGTTGTCCGCGCCCGGCATGAAGTGGCCGACGAACCAGCCGCGCGTGTTCCGCGCGGCCTCGACCGCGTTCCCGGACACGATGTTCTCCGCTTCGTTCGCCACGGCGCGCGATCCTACCGCGGGGCGGCGTCGCGCAGCCAGAGACACTTC
>Ga0187892_10004285_pt1 | contig 24190 bp, 22 predicted proteins | sample MA1701073metaG_FD_139345 | JGI IMG/M metagenome (GOLD analysis project Ga0187892, IMG submission 139345) | Bio-ooze microbial communities from a basaltic lava cave in the Kipuka Kanohina Cave System on the Island of Hawaii, USA - MA170107-3 metaG ... | reverse complement strand
AGGAAGGCCGAGATCGGGACTCCCTTCGCGTCTTCCCAGTGGGGCGAGAGCGAGGGGCACTGTGAGGCGGGGGCGGTGAAGCGCGCGTTCGGGTGCGCCGCCTTCTCCTTCGAGCCCCTCTTCCAGGGCTTCCCCTTCCAGTCCGTGAGCGTCTCGGGGACCTCCCCGTCGATCCCCTCCCACCAGGGGCGCCCGTCCTCCGTGACGGCGACGTTCGTGAAGATCGAGTTCCGCGAGAGGGCCTCGATCGCGTTCGGATTCGTCTTGCGGCTCGTCCCCGGCACGACGCCGAAGAAGCCCGACTCCGGATTGATCGCCCAGAGGCGCCCGTCCGGGCCCGGGTGCATCCAGGCGATGTCGTCGCCGACCGTCCAGACCTTCCACCCCTTCTGCGAGGCGGGCGGCACCAGCATCGCGAGGTTCGTCTTCCCGCAGGCGCTCGGGAAGGCGGCGGCGACGTAGGTCGTCTCCCCCTCGGGGGACTCGATCCCGATGATGAGCATGTGCTCCGCCATCCACCCCTCGTCGCGCCCCTGGACGCTCGCGATCCGGAGCGCGTGGCACTTCTTGCCGAGGAGCGCGTTCCCTCCGTAGCCCGATCCCACGCTCCAGATCTCACGATTCTTCGGGAAGTGCGCGATGAAGCGGCGTTCCGGCGAGAGGTCGCCGAGGGAGTGGATCCCCTTGACGAAGCTCGTCGACTCGCCGAGCTGCGCGAGCGCCGGCTTCCCGATGCGCGCCATGATGCGCATGTTCGCGACGACGTAGGGACTGTCCGTGATCTCGACGCCGACGCGGGAGAGGGGGGAGCCGAGCGGCCCCATCACGTAGGGGATGACGTAGAGGGTCCTCCCGCGCATCGCGCCGCGGAAGAGGGGCCACACGCGGCTCTCGGCGTCGGCCGCCGACATCCAGTGGTTGTTCGGGCCCGCCTCCTCCGCCGTGTCCGAGCAGATGAAAGTGAGATGCTCCGTGCGGGCGACGTCGGAGGGGTGGCTCCGGTGGAGGTGGCAGTTCGGGTAGGCCTCGGCGTTGAGCGGCCGGAGCGTCTCGTCCGCGAGCATCCGCTCGAGGAGGCGCTTCGACTCGTCCTCGGACCCGTCGCACCAGTGGACGGCCTCCGGCTGTGTCGTTCGGGCGATCTCTTCGACCCAGGACTCGAGAGCGGAGTTCTTCATCGGGAAGGCCGCTTATTGTAACGAGCGGACCATCCGGCTAGAAACGCGCTTTCTTCCACCGGAGGCCTGAGAGTCTTTCGATGAAACACCGCAACGTTCTCTTCACCGCCCTCGCCATCCCCGTCCTCGCCTGGAGCGCCGTCGCGATCCTCCAGGACGAGAAGAAGCCCCCGATGCCGGACATGGGGGAGATGCCCCAGCCCGGCCCTCACAACGAGGCGCTCCAGACTCTGGCGGGAACCTGGGACGCCGACGTCGAGGCGGTGATCCCCGGGATGCCCCCGACACCCTGGAAGGCCGTCGAGACCGTCACGAAGATGGGAGGCTTCTGGGTCATCAGCGACGTCAAGGGGGAGTTCATGGGGATGCCCTTCCACGGGCACGGCATGCACGGGTACGACTCGAACAAGAAGAAGCACGTGAGCGTCTGGGCCGACGCGTTCGGCGACTGGATGATGACCGGAGAAGGCACCTGCGAGGGCTCCTGCAAGAAGTTGACGATGGTGATGAAGGGGCTCGACATGATGACGGGGAAGGAGGCGGACTATCGCGAGGTCATCGAGCTGGTGGACGCGAACACGCGCCGCTGGGAGATGTACGGCCCCGGTCCCGACGGCGGTGAGATGCTCATGATGAAGGGGACCTTCAAGCGCAAGAAGTAGAAAAACGGGGTCGGGCTCCCTTCCGAGGGTGCCTGACCCCGTTTTTCATTTCTCGAGAAAGGTGCCTGACCCCTTTTCTTCGTACTCGGTCCCGCACTCGACGCACCGCGCTTCCTTCCCCGACGGGAGGACCGCGCCGCAGCGGCAGGCCCAGCCCGCTCGGCGGGCTGGAACACCCCTCACGAGGGCGTGGGCCGGGACGTCCCGCGTGACGACGGCTCCCGCGCCGACGAAGGCGTAGGCGCCGATCTCGACGCCGCACACGATCGTCGCGTTCGCGCCGAGGGTCGCTCCGCGGCGCACGAGCGTCCGCTCGTAGCGATCCCGGCGCGGGAACTCGCTCCGCGGCGTGCCGACGTTCGTGAAGACGACGGAGGGTCCGCAGAACACCCCGTCCTCGAGGACGACGCCCGTGTAGAGCGAGACGTTGTTCTGGATCTTGACGCCGTTCCCGACGACGACGTCGGGCGCGACGTGGACGTTCTGGCCGAGGATGCAGTTCCTCCCGATCCGCGCGCCGGCCATCACGTGAGAGAAGTGCCAGATCTTCGTCCCCTCGCCGATCTCGCACGGCTCGTCCACCCAGGCGGATTCGTGGATGCGGACGCCCGGAAAACGATTGGGGTCAACCGCGGCCACGACGCCTCCACTCCCGCGCGGCCTCGCGGCCGGTGGGCGTCCGTCCCCCCGCGTCCCGGATCCAGGCGATCATGCGCTCGTAGACGCGATCGTAGCCGGGGTGGCGGGCCTCGTCGAAGAAGTCGGGATGCCAGAGGACGGAGGCGCACCCGCGCCAGGCGCGCACCGCCTCGAGCGCTCCTCGAAGCTTCTCCCACGCCGCCTCGGCTCCGAGGCCGAGGTACTTCTGGAGAGTGCGGTCCATCGCGACGAGGGGGATCTCGAGGAGGCGCATCGCTCGGCGTTCCCCGAAGTCGTAGGGGCGGAACGGGCGCGCGGTGCCGTTCCGGAAGCCCATCGCGTCCGCCCAACCGAGGGAGGAGTCGTAGCGGAACCCGGCCCGCTCGAGCCGCGCGAGGCTTCCCGACGGGACGCGCAGGTAGTGCTGGCGATAGCCGCGCGGCTCCCCGACCTCGCGCCGAAAGGTCTCGACCTCCTCCTCGAGCACTCCCTCGCGCTCGAGGGCGAAGTAGCTCCCGTGGAGGCCGACCTCGGCGCCGGCATCCCTCGCCGCGCGGATCGCCCGTCGCGCATCCTTCTCGTCGAGGGTGTAGCGAGGCCGGACGGGATCCTCCTTCCGCGCCAGGAAGAAGAAGGTCGAATTCACTCCGTATCGTTCCTCGACCTCGAGGATCGGGTCGACCGGAGTCCTGGACCGAGGCGCGCGAAGCCCGTCCACGTCGTGCGAGAGGACGACGTCGAAGCCGGGTCGCCCCTCGCGCGCGACTCCCGCGAGTTCCGCCAGGGCGCGCGCGATCCGATCCGCATACCGGTCGGAGAGAGGATCGAGAAGCAATCCCGCCCGTCCCTGGAACGAATCCGCGGAGCGAAACCTCCCATGCTCGTCCCTCTCCGGCCGAATCGTCTCCTCGTACCCCGAGAGAAGGAAGAAGGCGGACGCGACGAGGTCCGCCGTCGTCTCGATTCGGCTTCCCGTTCGCTCCCAGCGAAGGCCGCCGCCCGGGAAGAGGACCGGGATGTCCTCGAGTCGCGCGGGCGGGAGCGAGGGGAGAGAACGAGAAGTGGCCCAGTCCGCCCCGAAGAACGACGACGGACGGATCCACAGAGCGGGCCGCCCGCCGCTCGGAGATCGCGACCCGTAGTGGAGGAGGACCGTCGCGCCTTCGGCGGCTATATGGATTCCAGCGGCCGCGAGCAGCGCCTCGACGGCGTAGCGCGCCTCCGACGCTCGCTCTCCCTCCTCGATCGAGACGGCGACCTCGAAGGCCGTCAACCTACCCCCGGATGTAGCGGTGGATGCGCGCGGCGAACTCCGCGAGCGAGAGGCCCGGCCCGACGACGATGCGGTGGATCCGCATCGGGTCCTCGCGCCAGTCCTTCACCCCCTTCGGTCCCGAGGCGAACCCGAGCCGGAAGCGCTTCTTCGCCACCTTCGTGACGACGTCGTCGTGCGAGCCGTAGGGGTAGGCGACGAGCCGCGTGTCGTGCCCGAGCGCTTCGCGGATGTCGTTCGCCGCGCCGTGGAGCTCCTCCTTGATCCGGGAGCGGTCGAACTTCACGAGCGCCTGATGCGTGCGGCCGTGGGCGGCCGTCTCGAACCCTTCGCGCAGGAGGTCGCGCGCCTGGTCCCAGCCGAGATGGGATGCCAGGTACTTCGCGCGGCTGTTCCACTCGTTCGACTTCCCCATGAACTTCGTGATCAGGAAGAGCGCCCCCGTCATCCCGCGGCGGCGCAGCGGCGGGAGGGCGTGCTCGAGGAAGCTCTCGTACCCGTCGTCGAACGCGAGGAGAACGGCGCGCTCGGGCGCGGGCCCTCCGCTCTCGAACGTCTCGAGGGCCTCGCGGGGTCCGATCACCCGGGCGTTCGCCGAGAGCCACTCGAGCTGCGCCTCGAAAGCCTCGGGCGTCACCGAGTAGGCGTCGGAGATCTCGGGATGGACGAGGTGGTAGGAGACGACGGGGAGCCGGAAGGGAGGGCGATCTCCCCCCTGCGGGGCGGGGAGGGGTTGCGCGGCGAGACGCTTCTCTTCGCGGTGCTCGTCGAGGAGCGCCGTCACGGCCTCGGCGGCGCGGTCGTTTCCGGTGTCGATCGGACCGTCGCCGAGGCTCGCGCGCATCCGGGCCTCGACGTCGGGATTCCCGAAGTACTCCTCGAGGACTTCCGCCACCCGCTCCCCGTCTCCCGCCTCCCCGAGGAAGGCGACGCCTCGCTCGACGAGGCGCGCCGTGCGCTCGACGCCGTCGTCGTACTTCGCGGGACAGGGGAGGAAGAGGGCGGGGGTGCGCGCGCCGAGAATCTCGTTCGTCGTGTTGTAGCCGCCGTGCGCGATCACGAACCGCGCGATCTCGTAGAGCGAGGGTAGGTCCCGCTCGAACGCCACCGCACGCACGCGGGGCTCCTCGACGGGAGCGTCGAGCGAGCCGGCGTTCTTGGGCCCCGTGACGAGGACCAGCTTCAAGCGGGCGTGCTTCGCGAGCGCGCGCCGGAACCCCCCGAGGACCGAGTCGACGAAGCGCCGCCCGAACTCCGGAACCCCTCCGCCTCCGAGGCTCGCGACGACGAGGACGTCCTCGGCCTCGATTCCGTAGCGAGCCCGGAGAGACGCCGCGTCGTCGGCGGTCCGTCGGGAGACGATCGGCCCGACGAAGACCGCCTTCGGTCCCTTCGGCAGCTCGAGGTCGACCTCTCCGGGATGGTGCGGGACGAGGAGCAGGCGCACCCACCGCATCCACCGGCTCTCGAAGATCGCGTCGAGCCGCTCGGGACGAACCCAGCGCTGGGTGTGGACGACGCCGGGGCGACTCAGGTCCAGCTCCGACCCCGAGGGGGGGGCTTCCTTCGGGAAGAGGGTGTCGAAGAGGAGGAGGTCCGGGCGAAGTCGATCGAGCGCGGCCGCGATCGTCACGTCCCCCGGACACGTCTCGAACTCGCCCGGGCCGAGCACGTGTCGGTCCGGGGAGCGCGTTTGGAGAAAAATCTCGACGTCGGGGGCAGCTCGGCGCAGCGCTCGGAGGATCGAGATCTGGCGGGTGAGGTGTCCGATGCCGCGGCGCGCGCTCACGTGGCACAGCACGCGTCCGGTCGCCCGTGAAGGGGCTTCGCTCATCGGCCGGGCCCTTCGAGGAGGGGATGTCTCGCCTCCGCGGGCGCCGTCACGGGAGTCCGCCGGATCGCGTCGACGATCTCGATCGAGGGGCGCGCCTCCGCGATCCCGATTCCACGACCCGCGAGCGCGTCGCGGTAGAGGGGGAGGTAGAGGTCTTCCATCCCCTCGGAGAAATCGAAGGCCTCCCCGTCGATCTCGATCGAGCGCCAGGCCCGGCGCGCCGCCCGCGCGGCCGCATCGGGGATGTCGGCGGCGTCCACGGAGAGGAACCACGCGACGCGCGCGCGCTCGTGCTCGAGGACGCCCGCCATCCGGTGCGGCTCGGCGAGATGGAGGAGGCTCCGCTCGAGCGGGCCGAAGAACCACTGGAGGAGGTCGAAGAGGTGGACCCCGATGTTCATCGCGAGGCCGCCCGACCGCTCCGGCGATCCCTTCCACGAGGCGCCGTACCAGGCTCCGCGCGGCGTGACGTAGGTGAGGCGGACCTCGGCGCGCCGGCTCGGCGGGGCGGCCTCGAAGCGTCTCTTGAGCGCCGCCACCGCGGGGTGGTGGCGCAGCTGCAGCACGGTGAAGACGCGGCAGCCCGTCTCCCCTTCGAGGTCGGCGAGGGGGGCGAGGTTGTGCGGCTGGATGACGATCGGCTTCTCGCAGATCGCGTGCGCTCGCAGCCGCAGCGCGAGCCGGACGTGGGCGTCGTGGAGGAAGTTCGGCGAGCAGATGCTGACGACGTGGACGCGCTCCTCCTCGGAGCGGCGGCGCAGCTTCTCGAGGTGGCGATCGAACTGCTCGATCTCGGGGAAGTAGCGCGCATGCGGGAAGTGGAGGTCGAGGACGCCGACGGAGTCGTGGGGATCCGTCGCGGCGAGGAGGGCATTCCCCGTCTCCGCGATGGCGCGGAGGTGGCGCGGGGCGACGAACCCCGCGACGCCGATGAGACCGAAGTTCACCACGAGGGCCGATTCCGCAAGTCGAAAGCTCTCTCCTCTCCAGGACATCGTCCCACCCCCGGAGCCTTCGCTCAAGGAGGCTCCGCCTCGATGCCGCTCCCCGTATCCTATCGGCCCGGGAGCGCGCCCCGTGAAGTTCCAGGACTACTACGAGGTGCTCGGCGTCGCCCGCGGGGCGGGCGCCGAGGAGATCAAGAAGGCGTACCGCAAGCTCGCGCTGCGGTGGCATCCGGATCGCCATCCGCCCGAGAAGCGCGCGGAGGCGGAGGAGACGTTCAAGCGGATCAGCGAGGCCTACGAGGTCCTCTCCGACCCGGAGAAGCGCCGCCGCTACGACAAGTTCGGCGAGCACTGGCGGCACGGGCAGGACTTCACGCCGCCCCCCGGGACGCGCACGATGAGCCCGGAGGAGTTCGAGGAGGTCTTCGGGGGGAGGGGTGGCTTCTCGGAGTTCTTCGGGAGCATGTTCGGCGACCTCTTCCGCGGAAACGTGCGGGGCGCCGGTGTCCGCCACGAGCGGTTCCGCCATCGCGGCGCCGACGTCCAGGCGGAGCTTGCGCTGCGGGCCACGGACGCCGTCGAGGGAGGAAAGCGGCGGTTCGAGGTGCCGGGCACCGTCGCGTGCCAGCGCTGCGGGGGCGTCGGTTTTCTCGGCGAGCATGTCTGCCCCGCGTGCGTCGGCGTCGGAAAGGTCCGTCAGACGAAGACGATCGAAGTGGAGATCCCCGCCTCGGTGCACGACGGAGCGCAGATGCGGCTCCGCGGCCTCGGCGAGCCGGGCGGGGCGGGAGGCGAGACGGGGGACCTCTACCTCACGATCCGGATCGAGTCGGACGATCGCTACCGCGTGCGCGAGGGCGACGTGGAGACCGACGTCGCGCTCCTCCCCTGGCGGGCCCTCGAGGAGAGCCGCGTCGACGTGCGCACGCCTCGCGGCGTCGCCAGCGTGAAGATCCCTCCGGAGACGGCGGCGGGGACGAGGCTCCGCCTGCGGGGCCAGGGGCTCGACGACGGTCGCGGGGGCCGCGGCGATTTCTACGTCGTCGTGCGCTACGTCCTGCCGGAGAGGCTCTCGGATCGCCAGCGCGAGCTGCTCCGGGATCTCGGCCGGCTCGACGGCGGAGGAGGGGGTCGCGACCGATGACGCCCGATCGGTTCGTGCTGGGCGGCGAGGTCTATCTCACCCTCGACTCCGTCGCCTCCCTCTACCGGGTCGAGACGGATCTCCTCGCGGCGATCTGCGATCTCGGGCTCCTCGAGTCGGTGGAGCGGGTCGAGGACTCCCTCGCGCTCGCCGCCGCGGAGCTCGACCGGCTCGCCGAGATCCTCCGCCTCCACGTCCACTTCGGCGTCGATCTCGAGTCCGTCGCGCTACTCCTCGAGGGCGCGGCGTAGGAAGTCCCGCACCGCCTGCTCCGTCTCGTCCGAGACCTCGTGCCCGACTCCGGGGTCGAGCCGGAATCGGGCGCTCGTTCCCGCGGCGCGGTAGGTCTCCTCGCTCGCGGGCCAGCGCTCGACCGGGGTGCGGCCGAACGTCTCGAAGACGAGGTCCCGGTCCTCCTCGTCGTAGCCGTCGCCGAAGGGGACGGAGTCGTTCTCGTCCCGATCTCCCATGAAGATCAGGATCGGGACGCGGGAAAACGCTTCGAGGTCGAAGGCGCGCCCGGTGAGCGCCTCGAGGTCGGCGATCCCGACGGGATAGCGCAGCGTCTTCCCCTTCCACTCCGAGGCGGGAGCGATCGGCCATCCCCCCGGCGAGCCGGCGGCGACGGCGAGGACCTTCTCGGGATGGAGCGCCGCGAAGCGGTTCGAGAACATCCCGTTCGCGGAGAACCCCCGGAGCAGCACCCGCTCGCCGACGGTCCATCCGCGGTCCGCGAGTCGCCGGCGCGCATCCTCGATCATCGCGAGAAGCTGGAGATCGGGGCGCGCGAGGTCCTCGATCTCCGTCGTCAGCGAGTCGCGGTCGAGCGCGTGGGTGTAGACGCGCCAGTTGGCCCTCGGCCTCGGGAAGATCGGCACGAGAGCGGCGACGCCGAGGCCGTCCGCGACCTCCCGGTCCCGGAGCATCCGGAGCCACGCGGCCCTGCGGTGGACCTCGAAGTCGTCGTCGGGGTGTCCCGTGTTGTTCGGGAGGACGAGAAGGCGGACCGTCTCCGCGCGCGCCGCGCGCTCTTCGGCGCCCGGAGAAACGTAGAGGTAATAGGGCCAGTGAAAGCCCCTCGCCGGGTCCCCGTCCACGCGGACAAGGCGGTCCTCGAAGCGCTTCAGGTGGATCCCGACGAGCCCGGCTCCGGCGACGAGGGGGGCGGCGGCGCCGATGACGACCCTCTTCCAGATTCTCATGCGACAGGATCGGCGGGTAGGAGAGGGATACGATCGGGCTCGGGGAGATTACTGGATCTCGATCGTCGCGGCGGACAGGTCCACGGTCGCGAGCGTCCCCGTCAGGGCATCCACGCGTGCGAACCCCAGGACCACATGGACGCCGGAGGCCTCGGGCCCGAGGCTCACCGGAATCGGCGGGAGGGCGAAGCTTCCCCCGACGCCCCCGAAGGTCCCCGCGCCGAGCTCGATCGGCGCGGACTGGAACGGAGCCGGGCCGGCACCGTCGGGATCGAACCCCACGACGGCGACGCACACCGAGTCGCCCGGAGGGCCGCCGACGGCGATTCGGAAGGCGACGGTGGTCCCCGCCACGGGGCGCCTCGGGAAGACGGAGAGATCGTCCCGGAATTCGTTGACGACGAGTTGACTGTGAACGCCGATCGGGATCCCCTGCGGATAGTAGGCGAGGAGGACGGCCGGATGCGGCGGCCCCGTGCTGAGATCGATCTCGTGAATTGCATCCGTCGTGCCCGTAGACGACCCCGTGTACATCTTCGTCCCGTGGACTTCGATGTCGTTGAGCGAGGTCGAGCCGATCGGCATCGTGACATCGAGAGGGGCGGGCGGAACGGGCCAGGAACCGGGATCGGTCGGCATCTGCACGATCCAGGTCGGGCCCGAGGGACCACCGGGAAGACCCGTTCCGAAGGTGCAAGCATAGAGAGTCCCGTAGTCCTCGCTCAGCGTCAGACCCGAGATGGTGCCGGATCCCGTCACGGTGCCCGTCGAGACGGCGTTGACCGGCGTCGGGGTCCCGGACCGGGGATCGACATGGAAGACCATTCCCGTCGTGACCCCCAGGTAGAGGTGGTTTCCGACCGGATCGTAGGCCAGCGCGTTGGCCGTCGGGGTGGGGGTGGTGAGGATCAGCGTCGATGTCCCCGTCTCGAGATCGACGAGGAGGACGGACGTGCCCGAACTCGCGAACACGTTGCCGTCGTCGTCGAAGACGAGATCGGAGACCGAGCTGCCCGTCGGGAGTGTCGCGAGGAGGGTCGAGCCCGTCGCCATCGTCCCCGAGAGAGTGATCTGCGAGATCATGGATGCGCTGGAACAGGCGCTTCCGGCGACGGTGATCCCCCCGACGAGGAGTCTCGTCTGGTCGTAGGGGTCGATCGCGAGCGAGTTCACCTCGAGGCACGAGATCGATCCCCCGAGCAAGGTCGACGAGGACGCCGCGTTGTCCACGAAGATCACGCCACCGGGCAGCCCGCCGCTCAGGAAGTGACCGACGGCGAGGCCGTCGAGCGGTGTCTGTGCAGGAGTGGTGGAGGGAGAAGAGAAGGCAAGGATCCCCGCGAGAATCGGTAGACGAGACCCGAATCGACGGAACTCCCACATGGGCTTCCTCCGCCCCGTTCAGGGGCTTCTGGGCTGCGAGGGATGCACCGTGGAGAGATTCTATACCGACTCGCCGGACGCGGGCAGGTTGGCGCCCCCGGCCCCGAGGTCGCGGTTGAGGTGGTAGACCTCCCATTCGACCCCGTCGGGGTCGTGGACCCAGAACTTGTCCTGGTTCGCGAAGCAGCAGTCGACCCCCATCTCCTCGCGGACGGGGATCCCCGACCCCCGGACGCGCTCGAGGATCTCCCGCACGCGCGCGGGAGACTCGACCTGGATTCCCATGTGGTGGACGGCGCCGCCCGCCCCGCCCGCCGCTCCGGCGGACAGCGCGAGGTTGAGCGGCCCGAACTCGGGGAGGAACTTCGCGTACCCCGGACGGACCTTCACGGGCTCCGTCCCGAAGAAGCGCGCGTAGAACTCGCGGCTCCGCTCGAGATCGGCGACCTTCAGGTGGACGTGGACTCGCGCTGTGGTGTTCATGGCGGTTACCTTCAGCAGCAGGCGGTCAGCAGTCGGACGAGCTCGGCGACCGTCTCCCGCCGGACCCGATAGAAGACGAATCGCGCCTCGCGCCGGCTCTCGACCAACCCCGCGCGACGCAGCCGATCGAGGTGGTGGGAGAGCGTCGGCCCCGGGAGCCCGAGCGCCTCGGAGATCTCCCCCGCGGGCACCTCCCGGCGCGCCTTCACGAGGTGAAAGAAGACCTCGAGGCGCCCCGCGTGGGCGAGCGCCCGGAACGCCTCCGTCAGGGAGGTCTCGCCCGCGAGTCGGGGGGAAGCCGCCAGGGGTCGCCGAGTCATTTCGATATTTTGTAATACAAGAAACTATATCTGTCCAGGGGCACCGAGCGCCGGGACTCGGATGGGAAACGCGGACTACGCCCGCTGCCTGCAGAAGCAGGAGGCGTAGATCTCGACGTCGGCGTTCGCCCAGGCCTTCGCGAGCCGGGCCTCGACGTCGGCGGCCTCGGGCGCGCGCCCGAGCGCGCGGAGGCACTCCGCGAGGCCGTGGAGCGACCAGCCGTTCTCGGGGTGGCGAGCGAGGTCGGCGCGGTAGACCTTCTCCGCCTCCTCGTGGCGACCCTGTTCGAGGAGAAGGGCGCCGAGGGAGTGCCGCGCCGGCTGCATCCACCCCCAGGGCTCGTCGTAGCGGAGCGCGTCGTCGCGCGCGACAGCATCGCGCAGCAGCTCGAAGGCGCGATCGTGGCGGCCCGCGCGGTACTCGATCTCCCCCTCGAGCATCGGCCTCGCGATGGCGAGGAGGTCGCGCACGGAGTTGTTCCCGTGGGTGCGGCTCTCGGGAACCGCCTCGGACGCGCGCTCGAACTCGCGGAACTCCGCGCGCGCGGCCTCGACCCGACCGAGGGTCGAGAGGGCGAGCGCCCGCGCGTAGGCGCGGAAGGCGACGACGACGGGTCGCCCGGGGGGAGGCGGAGGCTCCTTCAGGATCTCCTCCCAGCGCCCGAACCGAACGAGGACGTGGAGCGGGGTCGGGAGGAAGGCCTCGAGGAAGTCCGGAATCGCCTCGACGTCCTTCTCGGGGATCTCCTCGACGAGACGGCGCGCGGCCGCGAGCGCCTCCGCGCTCCGGCCGGCGAACATCGCCGCGTAGACGAGCATGTGGTAGTTGTGCGCACGATAGAGCGTGAAGAAGCCGCCCCGACCCGCGCGGGCGACGAAGCGCTCGTCCGCCGCGACGGCGCGGCGGTTCGCGGCGACCGCCTCGTCGTACCGGCCGACGAGGACGTCGATGTGGGAGGGCATGTGGACGAGGTGGCCGACACCCGGCAGGCGGTGGCGGAGCCGATCCGCCGCCGGGAGGGCTCTCTCGGGGTTCGGCGAGGCCTCGAGGGCGTGAATCGTGAGATGGAGGCCGAGAGGGTGGTTCGGGTCGAGCGCGAGCGCCGCCTCGAGGGTCTCGAGGATCTCGGGCGTCTCGGGCTGCGGCTTCCCCTCGGCCGTCCAGAGGTCCCAGGGACGCAGGTCCATCAACGATTCGGCGAAGAGAGCGGCGACGTCCGCGTCCTCCGGATGCGCGCGGCGGACCTCGCGCATCGCCTCCGCGAAGGACGCGTCGAGGGGCTTGCGATCGGCGGGCGGCGGCCACGCGTAGCGCTTCTCGAGGGCACGGATCAGGTCGCGCTCGACCGGCGTAGCGTGCGCGAGGAGCGAGACCGCCTCGCGAGTCGCCTGGATCGCCTCCCTCGAGGCGGACTCGTCCATGCCCGGATTGTTGATGTGGGGGCCGGAGGCGAAGGCGATCCCCCAGTACGCCATCGCGCACTCGGGATCGTGCTCGAGCGCACGGCGGAAGCAGGCGATCGCCTCCGCGTGGTTGAAGCCGAAACCTTGCGCGAGGCCGCGGTCGAACCACTTCTGCGCCTCGCTCGATCGGGTCGAGATCGCGCGGTGGAGCGGTCCGAGGTCCTCGTACCCGTCCCCCCCGGCGCGCGGCATCGAAGACCGGCACGCGGGGAGGACGGCGAGGAGCGAGAGGACCGCGACGAGGGAGCGTCGCGGGGGCATCGGCGAGTCTCGCGAGGGTTCGGGCTACGGCGCGCCCGGGACGCCGATCGCGTTGTTCACCGCGACACCGGCCTGAGCCGCCTGGACCTGGTAGTTCCCTTCGGGGAGGTTCGGGACGCCCATCGCCGGAAAGCACGCCTGCCAGCGGCAGGTCACGGGATCCACCGCGACGTTCTGGGTCAGCATCGTCCCGCCGGGTCCGTTGATCGTGACGTCCACGTTCCCGTTCGCGGGATCGGCCGTGCCGCCGACGCAGAGCTTTCCGTCGTTCGCCGCGGTGATGTCGCTTCCGCCCGCGAGCGCGTTGATCTTGAGGGGCTTCGGAGGGGGCGGGGGCGGCGGGCCGGGGACCGGCGCGGGGGGCGGGGGCGGCACCGGGGCGCCGAGGCCGGGATTCACCCCGTAGTTCGCCCCGCCCTGCGCGGCCTTCGCGATCTTCTTCAGCTTCTTGAGGACCTTCGAGATCGTCTTCGCGACGGTCTTTCCGATCGACGCGGAGAATCGGTCGAGCGTCCCGCAGTCGCCGAGGAGGAATCCCGCCGGGATCCCCGACGTCCCCTGGAGGAGGGCGCCGGCGAAGAACTCGAGGTTCCGGCTGATCTGGTCCCCGAGCACGCTCAGGTCGTCGACGAACGCGTTCGTCGCGGCGGTGATCTGGTCGAGCGCGGCGTCCGGCGTGAGGGCTCCCGAGCCGACGTCGTCGGCGATCTGATCGAGAGTGTCGCAGTAGTTCGAGAGCGCCTGCTTGACGGCGTTCTTGTGGAACGAGAGCTCCGACTTCGAGGCGCTCTTCAGTTCCGAAGCCGGGTTGCCCTGGACGGCGACGGCGCCGCCGGCGAGGAGGATGACGAGACCCGCGGACAGGACGGAGAGACGAGAGAACATGTTTCCTCCCTCGAAAAATGGGGCCGAGTGCTCGGACGCTATCGAATCGAGCGGGGGCCTGCAACCCGGTCCGGCGATCCGCCGATCCTCTTCCCCGTCGACGGGTCGAAGAGATTCGCGGAGTCGGGGTCGAACGAGAGCGAGACGCGGTCGCCGGACCGGAAGGGCGCGTCGGGCCCCACTCGCGCGACGATCGCGGCTGCGCCGGCCGCGACGTGGACGTACGACTCCGAGCCGAGCGGCTCGACGAGGGTGACCGTGCCGTCGAGGCCTCCCCCCTCGGCCTCGAGCGCCACGACGAAGTGCTCGGGGCGGAGTCCCAGCAGCACCTCCCGCGGCGCGGCGGGAGGAAGGGGCTCCGTCCAGAAGAAGCGTGCTCCCCCGACGAGGAGCGTCCCCTCGCGGGGATCGACGCGGGCGGGGAGCAGATTCATCGGGGGGCTCCCGATGAAGGTCGCGACGAAGGTGTCGGCGGGGCGCCGGTACACCTCCTCGGGCGCGCCGACCTGGAGGATCGTCCCTGCGCGCATCACGGCGACGCGCTCGGAGAGCGTCATCGCCTCGGTCTGGTCGTGCGTGACGTAGAGGAAGGTCGTCCGCAGCTCGCGGTGGAGGCGCTTCAGTTCCGCGCGCATCTCGAGCCGCAGCTTCGCGTCGAGGTTCGAGAGGGGCTCGTCGAAGAGGAAGATCTTGGGGCGCCGCACGATCGCGCGGCCGAGCGCCACCCTCTGTCGCTGGCCGCCGGAGAGCTCGCGAGGGCGGCGGGGGAGGAGGTCGCGGATCTGGAGGAGGTCCGCCGTCTCCTCGACGCGGCGGCGGATCTCGGCGGCGGGGACGCGCGCCATCTTGAGGGGGAAGGCGAGGTTCTCGGAGACGCGGAGATGGGGGTAGAGGGCGTAGGACTGGAAGACGAAGGCGACGTCGCGCTCGCGCGGGGCGAGCGCCGTCACGTCGGCGCCCTCGAAGAGGACCCGCCCGCGCGCGGGGGCCTCGAGACCCGCGACGACGTGGAGGAGCGTCGACTTCCCGCAGCCGCTCGGCCCGACGAGGGTGAGGAACTCGCCGCGCTTCGCGACGAGGTCGATGCCGCGCAGGACCGGGGTCTCGCCGAACGCGTGGGCGATGCCTTCGAGCCGGACCTCGACCATGCCTACCCCCTCACCGCGCCGGAGAGGAGCCCCGAGAGGATGCGGCGCTGGAAGGCGAGGACGAGGGCCACGAGCGGCGCCGTCACGACGACGGAGGCCGCCGCGATCTCTCCCCAGGGGATCTCGTGGAGACCCGGGAAGAGAGCGATCGCGACCGGGACGGTGCGCGAGCGCTCCGTCCCCGTGAGCGTCAGCGCGAAGAGGAACTCGTTCCAGGCGAAGATGAAGACGAGGATCGCCGTCGTGAACAGACCGGGCGCCGCGAGCGGAAGGAAAATCCGGGCGAAGGCGCCGAAGGGGCGGCACCCGTCGACGCGCGCCGCGCGGTAGAGGTCGTCGGGGATCTCCCGGAAGAAGCTCGTCAGGATCCAGACCGCGAGCGGGAGGGTGAAGGCGACGTAGGGGAAGACGAGGGCGGCGTGCGTGTCCCAGAGCCCGAGACGCTCGAGGGCGAGGTAGATCGGGCTCACCGCCGAGATCGCGGGGAACATCGAGACGGCGAGGAAGAGCCCGAGGATCCACCGCGTCCCCCGCAGCGGGAGCCGCGCGATCGCGAACGCGGCGGGGGCGCCGAGGCCGAGGGAGAGCGCCGTGGAGGCGCCCGCGACGACGAACGAGTTGAAGAGGATGCGGGCGAAGGGCTGGTCGGTGAAGACGGCGGCGTAGTTTCCGAGGAAGAGCCGGGAGGGGAGGAGCGGGGGGACGGCGCCGACCTCCCCGCGCGGCTTGAGCGAAGTGAGGATCTGCCAGAGATAGGGCGCGAGGTTCCACGCGAGGAGGGCGGCGATCCCGAGGACGAACCCGGCGGCGAGGAGGCGGGCCTTCATCGACCTCTCCTCCCGACGAGGAGGCGCACGTAGAGGACGGCGAGGACGAGCACGCACGCGAACGTGAGGACGGAGACGGCCGAGCCGGTTCCGAACTGCTGCGTGCGGAAGTAGAGGCGATACGCGTAGAGGCTCAACGTCGCCGTTCGGTCGGCCGGCCCTCCTTCCGTCAGCGCGTAGACGACGTCGAAGACCCGAAACGTGTCGAGGGTGCGGAAGAGGAGCGCGACGAGGAGCGCGGGGCGGAGCAGCGGGAGCGTCACGTGCCAGAACACGCGAAACGGCCCCGCGCCGTCGACGCGCGCCGCGCGCGGGAGGTCCTCCGGGATCACCTGGAGCCCCGCCAGCAGGAGCAGCGCCGCGAACGGGGTCGTCTTCCAGACGTCGGCGAGGATCACCGCGTGGATCGCGACGGCCGGATCGCCGAGCCAGTTCACGTCCGCGCCGAGGAGGTGGTTGAGGACGCCGGCCGGGTTCAGGATCCACTCCCACATCCTTGCAGAGACGACGGTGGGGATCGCCCAGGGGACGAGGACCGCGGCCCGCACCCACGCGCGTCCGGGGAAGCGCCGGTGGAGGAGGAGCGCCGTCGCGAGGCCGAGCCCCAGCTCGAGCGGCACGGCGAGCGCCGTGATGTAGACCGTGTTCCCGAGCGCGCGGAGGAACCCCGGGTCCCGCAGGAGGTAGGCGTAGTTCTCGAGCCCGACAAAGCGCTCGATTCCGAAGACGGGCATCCGCCGCTCGAGCGACATCCAGAAGACGGCGGCGATCGGGAGGAAGGCGACGAGGGCGATGGCGGCGATCGCCGGGGCGAGCATCGCGATCCCCGTCGCGCGCTCCTCCCCGAGGCGGGCCCTCATCCGCGGTCGTCCCCGAGGAGGTGGTTCAGCTGGATCGTCGCGGCGCGCATCGCCTGCTGCGGGGTGCGGATCCCGGAGACGACGGCGCTGAACTCGACTTGGAGAACCTGGGAGATCATGGCGTAGAAGGGGGTGACGGGTCGCGGCGTCGCGTGTTCCAGGATCCCGCGCAGCGAGGCGACGAACGGCTGCGCCTCGCGGAGTTCGGGGTCGTCGTAGACGGAGCGCCGCGACGGCTTGTATCCGACCTCGAGGGCGAGCGCCCGCTCGACCTCGGGAGAGGTGAGGTAGCGCACGAGCCGCCGCGCTGCCTCGGGCCGCGTCGAATTGCGGTTGATCCCGAGCTGCCAGCCCCCGAGGGTCGAGGCGGGCCGCCCGCCGGCGAATCCCGGGACGGGGACGACGCCGATCTTCCCCCGGACGGCGGAGCCGTCGGCCTGGAGGAGGTTCCACGCGTAGGGCCAGTTGCGCATGTAGATCGCGCGGCCGGCGCCGAAGAGGTTGCGCGTGCGCTCCTCGTCGGCGGTGGTGACGAGGGGCGGGGAGATCCCCTCCTCGACGAGACGGCGGAGGAAGGCGAGGGCCTCGACGGCGCGGCGCGTCTCGAGGGCGGACTTCCCGTTTTCGAGGATCGAGGCGCCGTTCGCCGCGAGCATCTCGAGCGCCACGCAGACGAGCCCCTCGTACTGCTTCCCCTGCCAGAGATAGCCCGCGAGGCCGGGATCCGCCTCGGCGTCGAGGATCGCGCGCGCGGAGGAGGCGAGGTCCTCCATCGTGCGCGGGGGCTCCAGACCGTGGCGCTCGAGAAGGTCGCTGCGGTAGTAGAGAACGCCGCCGTCGACGTACCAGGGGACCGCCCATCGACTCCCGCGGAGGCTCACCGCCTCGAGGGGTCCCGGGAGGAAGTCGGCGAGGTCCGCCTCGCCGAAGAGGTCCGACGCGTCGAGCAGCCAGCCCGCCCGCGCGAACTCGGGGACCCAGATGACGTCGAGGGAGAAGACGTCGAACCGGTCCGATCCCGCGCCGAGGTGAATGACGTAGAACTGGTGCTGCTGGTCGCTCGAGGAGGGGAGGACCTCGTCGACGACGCGCAGGTCGGGGTTCTCCGCCTCGAACCTCTCGAGGATGCGGCGGAAGGCCTCGGGGCCTCCCGCCACCTTCCCGTGCTTGAAGACGACGGGCGTCCGCCCCGCGGTGGGATCGGCGCTCGCCTCGGAGGCGTCGCCTCCCGGGCACGAGAGGGAGCTCGCGAGGGCGAGCGCCGCGGCCCCCGCGCGCGGGAGTCGATCTCGGAGCGGCGGTCTCGTCAGTCCGTCGCGATGCGGGCGGTGTTGATCTTGAGCGGCTCCTTCGTGGCGCCGCTCGGAGAGGATCCCGCCGCCTCGAGCTTCTTCAGCGTCGCCATCCCCTCCTCGCCGACGACCTCGCCGAAGATCGTGTGCTTGCCGTCGAGCCAGGGCGTCGCCTTGAAGGTGAGGAAGAACTGGCTCCCGTCCGTCCCGGGGCCGGCGTTCGCCATCGAGAGGAGCCCCGGCTTCGAGTGCTTGACCGAATCCTTGTACCCGCCGTCGAACTTGTAGCCCGGGCTCCCGCGGCCGTCGCCGTTCGGGCATCCGCCCTGCGCCATGAACTCGGGGATGACGCGGTGGAAGGAGAGCCCGTCGAAGAAGCCGAGCTCGGTGAGATACAGGAAGTTCGCGACGTGGTTCGGCGCGACGTCGGGGAGGAAGCGGACGCGGATCTTCCCCTTGTTCGTGTCGAGGTCCCAGAAGAAGGTCGCTCCGTCCGCGAACTTCGTCTCGGGGAACTTCGGGAGCGCGGTGCGCCAACGGGCGTTGCTCGTGTCGATCTTCTTCTCGGTCTTCTGCTCTTCGATGAATCCACGGATCGCCTTCAACGGATCGTCTCCCTTCTTCGCGGGGGCCTCGGGTTTCGCCGGCGTCGCGGGCTCCTGGAGACCGAGGCCGGGGAGGAGGAGGAGGAGAGCGAGGGCTTTCATAGGCATTCGGCAGAGAGGGTCGCGCAAGGATCGCCCTGCGGCCTCCCTGGATCAAGAACCACAAACGGGGTCACCACAAACGGGGTCAGGCTACTTTTCGGGAACAGGGGTCAGGCACCGTTTCCCGAGCGAAACGGAGCCAGACCCCGAAAAGTAGCCTGACCCCGTTTGTGGCTGCCAAAGAGGCGGTTGACGGATCCAAGGACCCCGCCTAGGGTCCGCCTATCGTTCCAAGGACAGACGGGCCTGCGGCGCCGGGAGGGGCGTCGAGGGACGGGCCTGCGATGAATCCCCCAAAGAAGGAAATCCCATGCGGGCGGTCCCCTCGTGTCTTTTCGCGCTCCTCTTATGTGCGCCCCTCGGGGGCGAACCTCAAGGTCTCGCGGCCCCCGAGCCCCTCTCGACGGGGTCGGGCCCGGGCACCCCGATCGTCCCCTCCGGAGTGATCAACTACCCCGTCGTCTTCGTCGACTCCCCCCGGAACGGCACCCCCCCTGCGGTGGCGGGGCCCTACTCGGTCCCGCAGGTCGACTTCCCCGAGATCGCCGGGAACGCGCCCACGGGCGCGCTCCGCACGCGCGAGTCGAAGCTGAAGGTCGTCTACCCGAACGGGACGGTCGAGACGCTCTTCGGGACGCCGAAGGGGGCCGTGCTCAACCCCTCCGTCTCCTTCGACGGGACGAAGATCTACTTCGCCTTCCACCCCGACCTCACGAACGACGCGAAGCGCTACGACATCTACCGGATGGACTTCACGCTGCCGGGCCGTCCCGTCACGAACCTCACCGCTCCGTACGTCCACCGGGGAATCTTCGACGACGCCGGGCAGGGCCCGAACGGGCTGACGGCGGCGGACTTCGACCTGCCCCAGACCGTCGCGAGCGGGACGAACCGCCTTCCGATCAAGCTCCAGTTCTGGAGCCCGTTCGAGTACTTCGACCCCGAGGGGCGCGTGAAGGTGATGGCGGTCTCCTCCTGGAACGCCGAGCGTCTCGCGAAGAGCCCGCAGAACATCGCCGACCTCGTCGTGATGGACCTCGACGGATCGAATCTGCGCACCTTCCTCCACGTCCCCGGCGGCGCCTACTTCCCCTTCCAGAGCCCGACGGGGGAGATCTACTGGGGGGAGATCAACGAGCACTTCTCCCGCCGATCCCACAACAACTTCTCCATCATGAAGTGCAACCAGGACGGGACCGACCACCAGCAGTTCGACCGGTTCCACCTCGGGTTCTTCGACATCGGGGCGGCGATCGCCAACTCGCAGTCTCCCTCCGTGAACGGGATCGACATCGTCGGCGGCATCTACTACGGCGGGAACAACGCCGGCTGGGGCGCGCTCCAGGCCGTCCCCGACGACCTGCCGGGCCCGATCGACTTCTCCACGAACGACGAGCACGGCGACCCGCACCTCCAGGCCCCGATCGTCCGCCTCGCCCGCACGTTCCTCACGTTCGGCCCGCAGGGGTCGGACCCCGACGGTCCGAACCCGATGGGGAAGTTCCGGGATCCGGCGCCGGCGGAGACGGAGGGGATGCTCGTCTCCTACTCGCCGGGCCCCGCGTCCTTCCAGGTCTACACCCCGTCCCCTCCTCCTCCCTGGCAGCGGTGGGACGCCGGCATCTTCCTGGTGCCGACCGGCACGAAGGTCCCCATCGCCGATCCCTCGTCGCTCGTTCCTCTCTACCAGAGCCCGACGTCGCACTCGTTCATGCCGCGGATGGTCGCGCCGTACGCCGTCTTCTACGGCGTCCCGCACCCGGCGCTCCAGGCGAACGCGAACCGCAACGACGGGTCCTCCGGCCTCCTCCCCGCCGGCTCCCCCTACGCGATCGTGCGCGGGTCGGCGCTCGACATCGGCGAGTTCTCGACGGCGCCCAACCCCTGGGCCCTCCACTGGCACTTCCTGCCGAACGGCGTCCCCACCCCCGGCGTCTGGAATCCGGGCTGGTCCTTCACGAACGGCGGATGGCCGCTCCCGAGGACCTTCCAGGGGTACCGGAACGGGGAGTTCGCCGCCTCCGACGTGAAGTTCCTCCGGGTCCTCGCGCGCAAGCGGATCCTCGGGACCGTCCCCTTCATGGACACGGGGATGGACGGAGGCGACGACGAGAACACGTGGTTCAACGCGATCTGGACGATCCTCGGCGAGTTCGACGTGCGCGCCGGCAAGGCCTCGCCGAACGACACCTCCTTCAAGGTCAAGATCCCGGGGGACACGCCCGTCATGTTCCAGGCCCTCGACCGGTACGGGATGTCCCTCACGAGCGAGACCTTCCTCCGCGAGCACAAGCCGGGGAGCGTGACGACGTGCAAGGGGTGCCACGTGCGGGGGATCTACGGGTACGAATTCGCGGCGACGGAGGCGTACGCCGCCGGCTTCCCGACCCACGACGCCGTGAGCGACCACCGGATCGCGGTGCAGAACTTCCAGGGGGGCTCCTCCGTCTACGGGAACCTCGTGTCGGGCACCCCGCAGGTGTGGACCTTCGAGGACGTGAAGTCGAGCTTCGCCACCTGCCTCCCCTGCCACTCCGCGGCCTCGCCGGGAGGCGCGGCGGCCGGGTTGAACCTCGAGGACGTCGAAGTGAACGGGAAGAGCCTCTACCGGCGCCTCGCGCAGGACCACGAGACGCCGGACCCCGAGGGGTACGACCCGGTCTACCAGGCCGGGAAGTGGCATCCCCCGAACCTGAGCCGCTGGATCAAGGCGGGGAGCGCGCGGGAGTCCGTCCTCCTATGGAAGATGGTGGGCCCCCTCGTCGGCAACGCGGACGCCCGTCTCGACGGGCGTCTCAACTCGACGTTCCCGACGGAGTCCCCGCCGGGCACGTACTCGTTCGGGATGCCGCCGAACGGGCTCGACTTCCTCGTCGACGTCGACAACCTGAACGCCGGCTGCCTCGCGCACCTCGCCGTCCAGTACGGGTTCGTCTCGAACACCGCCGTCGCGCGGCTCATCCGCTGGATCGACGCCGGATGTCCCTCCACGAACATCGGATCGCTCCCGGCCCACAAGGCGATCGACAAGGACTACGAGCCCCCCTCCGCGGGGCTCTGGATCGACATGACGACGACCCCGTATCCCACGTTCTGGCTCGGGGCGTGGGACGAGACGGGGCTGGACCTCTCGACGGCGAAGCTGCGCTGCGCGAGCTCCGGCCTTCAGGTCCCGCTCCTCGCGCTCTCCATGACCCTCACGGAGGCGCTCCTCAACCAGGGGATCGTGCTCGGCGTCCCCGTCGACCCCGGGGAGACGGTCATCTTCTCCATCGAGGACACGGCGGGGAACATCCGCCGCGCCTACTACGAGATTCCGTAGCCGAGCCGCTACGCGCCGGGGTCGGCCTTCGGCCGAATCGCGTCGACGATCGTCCGCAGCCTCCCCGCGAGGGGGACGACGAGCCGGTACCGGTCCGTGTGGTAGAGGGGGTCCCGGCTCACGACGCGGTCCCCCTGCGCATCCGCGGTCGTGCGGGTTTTCGCGTCCTCTTGCGCCGCCTTCGCGGTGGACAGAGGAAAGACGGTCGCTTTCGCCGCCATCGGAGCCCCCTCCTTGGGATGGTCTCGTCGGATTCGGCCGGTCCCGCCGGCGGGGAGAACGCCACGGAGGCGGGACGGGCCTCGAGCGACGGGCCGAGTCTACGCCTCTCCCGGAGGGTCCGCAAGGGCCCTGGCCCCCCGGCCACCCTCGCCCCGCGACGACGGCGAAACGAAGAGGGCGCGCCGAGGCGCGCCCTCCGAGAGCCGAGCAGGTCCGGGACCTACTCGCCGTAGACGTGCGTCGTGAACTTCGCGTAGATGCCGAGGATGCTCCAGGCGTGGTAGTCGACGTGGTGGATCTTCGTGATCCCGCCGTTCTGGCACGCCGCCTTCACACTGGCGTCTCCGAGGCCGACGGCCCCGAGGATCGACTGGGCTTCGGCCATCCCGTGCTTCGACATCCCCGCCGACTCCGTGGGGGCGCCGCCATACTTGACGTCGCTGTAGATCACTCCGGTGACCGGAGCCGCGGCGAGCGCGCACCCGGGGGCGCACGCGAGGAGCACCGCAACGAACTTGCGCAGAGACTTCATCCGTCGTTTCTCCTTGAGAAAAAAGGCAATCTCGGGCTGGACGATCGCCTGTTCCCACAAGCCTCGTCCCGGACCCAGCGTCCGCGAAGGCTAGCGGGATCGGTCCCCCGTTCAAGGGGGGTTCCTTGAACGCTTTTCCACCCCCCCTAGCATGGAGCGGGAAACCGCCCATGTACGTCCCGCGCCGCAGGACCCGGGAGGTCCGCCTCGGTTCCTGGACCCTCGGGGGGGAGCATCCGATCCGCGTCCAGTCGATGTGCTCCACCCGGACCGAGGACGTGGAGGCCACGACGGCCCAGGTCCGCCGCCTCGAGGAGGCGGGGTGCGAGATCGTCCGCGTCGCGGTCCCGAACTCGGAGGCCGCGGCGGCGCTCCCCGCGATCAAGAAGGCCTGCCGGGTCCCCCTCGTCGCGGACATCCACTTCAACCACCGGCTCGCGCTGAAGGCGATCGCGGCCGGGGTCGACAAGGTGCGCCTCAACCCCGGGAACATCGGGAGCCCGGCCCGCATCCGCGAGGTCGTGAACGCCGCGCGGGACGCCGGGATCCCGATCCGGATCGGCGTGAACTCGGGATCCGTCGAGAAGGACCTCCTCGAGAAGTACGGCTACCCGACTCCCGAGGCGATGTGCGAGTCGGCGCTCCGGCACGTGAAGATCCTCGAGGATCTCGACTTCCGCGCGATCATCGTCTCGATCAAGTCGACGGACACGGCCTCCGCCGTGAAGGCGAACCGCCTCTTCGCGGCGCAGAACGACATCCCCGTCCACCTCGGCATCACGGAGGCGGGGCTCCCTCCCTACGCCGTCGTGAAGTCCGGGGTCGGGCTCGGGCCGCTGCTGCTCGACGGCATCGGGGACACGATCCGGATCTCCCTCGCGACGGACCCCGTCGCCGAGGTCCCGGCCGCGTTCGACATCCTGAAGGCCTCGGGGCGGCGCGTCACCTCGCCGGAGCTGATCGCCTGCCCGACCTGCGGGCGGATCGAGATCGACCTCGAGAAGCTCGTGGCCGACGTCGAGAAGCGCCTCGGGGGCGAGACCGTCCCCGTGAAGATCTCCGTGCTCGGCTGCGTCGTGAACGGACCGGGCGAGGCCCGCGAGGCCGACATCGGGATCGCGGGCGGGCGCGGCGCGGGGGCGATCTACCGCCGGGGAGAGCTCGTGCGGCGCGTGAAGGAGGAGGAGCTTCTCCCCGCACTCCTGGAGGAGATCGAGAAGTTCAAGGCCGAGAACGGCCCCGGAGAGCGATCGTCGTGACCTCGGTCGCGATCCTCGCGCTCGCGGGTCTCGCGCTCGCCGGCGGCGACGAGGATCCGCGCCAGGTCCACTGGATCCCCTCCCTCGAGGAGGCGCAGGCGCTCGCGGCGCGGACGAAGCGTTCCCTCTTCCTCGCCGTGAACATGGACGGCGAGTCGGCCTCCGATCGGATCGTGCGCGAGCGCTACCGCGATCCCGAGTTCGTGGCCTGGACGCGCCCGTTCGTCTGCCTCGTCGCGAGCGTCTTCCGCCACGCGCCGCGCGACTTCGACGAGGAGGGCCGCCGGATCCCGTGCCCGCGCCTCGGCTCCCTCTCCTGCGCCGAGCACATCGCGCTCGAGCCGGT